>Ga0302316_10002451_pt1 | contig 13373 bp, 8 predicted proteins | sample III_Palsa_N3_2_FD_200456 | JGI IMG/M metagenome (GOLD analysis project Ga0302316, IMG submission 200456) | Peat permafrost microbial communities from Stordalen Mire near Abisko, Sweden - III_Palsa_N3_2 | ecosystem: Environmental > Terrestrial > Soil > Palsa > Peat permafrost | place: Sweden...
CGCTCAATCTATCTCGAACTTAGATTGCATCTTCGGCGAATAACCCACGCCACCGTTTGCAACCTATTCCAGAATGACCGAGCTGAGCTCTAACTCGTTATCAAGAAATGTGTTGATCGTATTCGGGCCAGCGATTTCATCATCTTGTAATTCGATGGATCGGAGTGCTAATTCATATTTGACCGCACATGGAACGTCCATATAGAGTCCTCGGAATATGAAGAAGTATCCCTTTCCCTTTAATGCTGCACTTGCGCTGTCCGTTCTGGGTCTTTCCATCGCCGCCTGCGGTCAATCGCCAACAGTCGCAAAAACGCCGCCAATGGGCTGGAATAGCTGGAACTATTTCGCCGATAAGGTCACCGACAAGAATATTCGTGACTCGGCCGATCAGATCGTGGCAAGCGGAATGAGGGACGCCGGCTATATTTATGTGAATATCGACGACACCTGGGAAGGTGAGCGCGATGCAAACGGAGTGCTGCATAGCAATAGCAAGTTTCCAGATATGAAGGCACTTGCGGACTATGTACACTCAAAAGGCTTAAAGATCGGGATCTATTCTTCTCCTGGACCTAAGACCTGTGCGAACTTTGCAGGTTCCCTGGGCCATGAAACTCAGGACGCGCAGTTATATGCTTCGTGGGGTATCGATTACCTTAAGTACGACCTCTGCAGTTTCATCCCCGCTGTGATGGAGGCGCAAGCCCCGAACGACAAGGCAGCACAGATGCGTTTGATGATCGCCGCCTACGACAAGATGGGTAAAGCGCTCCAGGCGACCGGCCGTCCCATCGTGTACTCGTTCTGCCAATACGGGTGGGATGCAGTATGGGAGTGGGCACCATCGGTTCGCGGCAATCTGTGGCGCACCACTGGGGACATCAAGCCCAATTGGGACCGCATTTACGACTTGATAAGTCAGCAGGCTGGCCTGGAAAGTTATGCCGGCCCAGGTCACTGGAACGACCCCGACATGCTTGAGGTCGGCAATGGAAAATTATCTCTCGCCGAGAACCGGGCACACTTTTCGATGTGGGCTATGCTGGCCGCGCCGTTGCTGGCTGGTAACGATTTGCCGCATATGTCTGCGGAGATCAAGGCCATCCTGACCAACCGTGATGTGATCGCGATCGATCAAGATACGCTTGGCAAGCAAGGATCGCGCACGTATGTAGATGGCCAGGTTGAGGTCTGGACGCGGCCACTTTCCGGCGGTGCACTTGCCATCGCTGTGCTTAATGTCGGAAGCGATCGAATCTCTACACACCCGTTTCACTTGAATCTTACGAAACTCGGACTTCACGGCACTCAGACGGGCAAGGATCTGTGGACTGGACGGACGATGACGTTGTCCGACGGACAAGCAATCACGCTTGCCAGTCACGATGTTTTGCTGGTCCGCATTGACGGGTCAAAATAAGGCCATAAAGACAAAGACTGTGTGCGTGCTGAATCGCACGCACACAGTCACTTGAACAATGGCACTTGAACAATGGGGCAACCGAGGCCGTTCAGGCTCAGCCGGCACTTCTCCAGTCGAGGATGACTTTTCCCGTCTGGCCGGAGATCATGGCAGCGAATCCTTGTTCGAACTCATCGTAGGCAAAGCGGTGAGTGATGATCGGTGAGATATTCACGCCCGATTCCAACATCGCGGTCATCTTGTACCAGGTCTCATACATTTCGCGGCCGTAGATGCCTTTGATGGTCAGCATATTGAAAACCACCTGACGCCAGTCAATTGACATCTCGCTGGCGGGGATGCCGAGAATTGCAATCTTGCCACCGTGGCTCATGTTGGCGATCATGTCGCGAAGCGCCTGGGCATTTCCGGACATCTCCAGCCCTACATCAAACCCCTCAACCATGCCGAGTTGCTTCTGAATCTCCGGCAACGGCGTCACATTCGGATTGACTGCGAGTGTCGCTCCCATCTTGCGCGCCAGTTCAAGCCGATATGGGTTCATGTCTGTCACAACGACATGACGAGCTCCTGCATGACGTACGACAGGGATTGCCATAATGCCGATGGGACCGGCACCGGTGATAAGAACATCCTCCCCGAGAACAGGAAACGATAATGCGGTATGGACGGCATTTCCAAACGGATCGAAGATGGAGGCGACTTCCTGATCGATACCTGGATTGTGTCGCCATACATTACTCATGGGGAGTGCAATCAACTCCGCGAACGCGCCCGGGCGGTTTACACCGACACCTTGAGTAAACGCGCACAGATGGCGCCGGCCAGCAAGACAGTTGCGGCAACGGCCACAGACAACATGCCCTTCTCCGCTCACGATGTCGCCAGGAGCGAAGTCGCTGACGTTTGATCCGATCTCGACGATTTCGCCGACGAACTCGTGCCCGACGGCCATAGGCACAGGAATCGTCTTCTGTGCCCAGTCATCCCATTGGTAGATATGGACGTCAGTTCCACAGATGCCCGTGTAACGAACCTTTATCAGAACATCGTTGATTCCAATCGCCGGCTCTGGAATATCTTCCAGCCACAAGCCACGCTCAGCCTTACTCTTAACCAACGCCTTCATCAATATCCTTTTGTGGTGGGTCCATGGACACGACTGTCCGGCAAACCGTTCGCTTCAACTTTACTCTATTGGACGTTCAGTTCTGCCTGGAGACGTAGATCGCGCGAAGATGCGCCAACGTGCACCTTACGCGGCCCCTTTACCGTCTTCCATTGTCCTGATGCAGTAGACCAGTACTGAAATGCGCGCGGCGCGACATGGAGCGTAACAGTCTTTGTCTCTCCAGCAGCGAGATGCACCCGATCGAAAGCGGTCAGTGATCGAACAGCAAACTGCGCGCCGTCATTGGGATCTCGTTCTGGACCATCAACGTAAATCTGAGGCACTTCGTCACCGTCGCGTGTGCCGGTGTTTTGCAGAACGAAGCTGACGTCTTCGCCTCCATCATCGGCATGCACCAACTTCATCTTTGAATAAGCGAATTTGGTATAGGAGAGACCGTATCCAAACGGAAACAACGGTTCGATGTTCTGCTTGTCAAACCAGCGGTATCCGACCAAAATACCTTCTGAGAAGATCGTCCTGCCATCGACTCCGTCGGATTTGCGCTCAGGATGGGAAGGGTCGCCCATTGGATATTCCTGGAAGGAGTGTCCCCATGTAAACGGCAGCCGACCGCCGGGATTAACCTTTCCTGTCAAAACATTCGCGGTTGCCCATCCACCTTCGTCACCCGGCCACCACATTTGCAACACAGCTTTTACCTTGCCGATCCACGGCATCGATACTGGGTTTGAGACATTCAGCACGACGATCGTATTCGGGTTTACCGCGGCAATATCTTCAATCAGCTTGTCTTGATTACCCGGAAGCACCATGCCACCGCCACGGTTGCGGCTCCATGCAAAGACCACCGGAGTCTTCACCTTGCCGGCCAGTGCGATCGAACGTGCGTAGTTCGCTTGCTGCTCTTCAGGCGTAACCCAATTCAAACGGACTTGCACGGGATTTGACGATGTATCAGGTCTCACTGAGACGCTAATCTGATGCGGGCCTTTCGCAAGTTCTACCAGCGCCCTCAGATTGTCGAGGCCATCTGTCGTTGGCAGGAGGCCGTCCTGACCTGCTTGAGTGATATCTCCGTGAAGGCCCATCTGTCCATTGGAGATGATGCGTTTGCCATCGATGCGCAACAAGCCATAGCAGCCGAGAACCTGCAGGTTCATGTCGTATTTGCCTCTGGCTGGAACTGAAATAGTACCGTCCCAATCCAAGGAGCTATTGGCAGAAAGCGCATTGCCATTTTTCTTGGAGAAGTTGATCTGCGCATCCACTGCAACTACGGAAGCAGCTTTGCTTCCCAAGCGGCGCACAAGACCGGGCTTACCATCATGGGTGAAGACCTGGGCCGGCACTGGAGTGCCAGTCAAGTCATCAGACACTTCAAACTGGATTCGCTTGCCATCCACATCACCAACATACTTGCGCAGCACGTCGAGTGTGCCGATCTGCCTCGCGGGAAGTCCGACTGCCTTCTCAATCGGATGTGCTACCGCAATGGTTTGCAGAGCGCCGGGACCGATCAAAGCAATAGACTGCAGATCCGAATCGGTGAGTGGAAGCGCATGGTCTTCATTCTTCAGAAGAACAGCCGCATCTTCGCCTGTCTTCAGGATGACTTTTGCGTTGGCGTCTATCGTGTCCGCTGAGAGTTCGTGATGAGTTCCCGATTCGAGAAAACCGAACTTATCCATTTGCAGAAGAACACGCCCAGCAGCGGCGGTAATGGTTGATTCATCCACTTGGTGCGCCTGGAGCGCGGACCACATATCCACCGGCGGCACTCCATCGACCCGATGAAAGTTGAAGCCCTCCTCCGGCATTACGCCAACCCACTCCTCCATGAAATCATCCTTGGAAGGCAGTGTCCGCACGGGCTGAACCGGCGGCGTGTAGCTGAACAAAGAAGGAATATAAGTGCCAAATCCAGGCATCTCCATGTCCACTCCACCATTGATCGCAGTGTTCGCGTGCAGCGCACCCCAGTCCGATGTAACAAATCCCTGGAAGCCAATCTCATGTTTCAGTATTTGGTTGAGTGACGTTCCATTGCCGCAGGAGTACTCTCCGTTCAACTTGTTATAGGAGCACATGATGGCCGCAACGCCGGCAGCAGAGGCATCGGCGAACGGTGCAGCGTAAATTTCATGAAGCGCTTGCTGGCCAACCGTAACATCGTCTCCTTCGGTGTCGTAGGCCACATAATGTTTGGCCATCGACATAATCCCGTTCGATTGGACACCGCGTATGAACGACGCGCCTATCTGTCCTGTGAGCAAAGGATCTTCACCAAAGGTGTTGTAGCTGCGCGAGAAAGTAATGTCACGATCAATATTGATGAATGGCTCGAGTACAACATCGATTCCGCGAGCTCTCGCCTGACGTGCGACCATCGCACCATTTTCTTTCGCATCTTCATGGCTGAAGGTTGCGGCCAAACCCATGGTGCAGACCGGCCCCGCAGATGGCACCCGTGTGAGAACACCCGGAGGACCGTCTGCAAAGCGAAGAGATGGTATATGCAACCGCGGGATACCAGCAAGGAAACCCGGCTGACCTTGAAATGTCTTCGCAGGCTCTTCTTCGCCATGGATCAACGAGATCTTTTCCGCCAGCGTCATCTCTGATAGCAGTTTGTCGACTCGCGCATCGCCTGTGACTACCGGGACTGGTGAGTGCACTAACTTGGAGGAACTCGTTGCCTGCCCAAATGACATAAGCGGAGTTGCAATGAGCAATAACGCGCTTGCAGCGGCAAACCCCTTGACTATGCGGATCATATGCGTAACTTCTTCCTGTATGTTCGTGATGACAGTTCCCTGCTGCCACCATCACTTCAGCCGGCTTCAAGCTTTCATCATTGATAGAAATCGGAGATACAAACGGACCTCCGGCAGGCAGGATCTTCCTGCCTGCCGGAGGCAACCCATTAGAAGTGAATCTTACCTACTAGCTGAATCGTTCTGCCTGTGGAGCTGATCGTGCCTGAGATTGTCCCGAAATTACTGTTGCCTATGATCTGGCCGGGAGGGTCAAAGGTGGGATGGTTGAAGAGGTTGAAAAATTCACCTCGGAGCTCAATGCTGGTTCGCTTGTAAATCGCAAAGTTCTTGCCCAGTGTCATGTCATTGTCAACATAATCAGCCGATTTCAGGGCGGCTGGGTTACGCTTCATGTTGCCCAGTGTCCCTGGAGTCGGTATCACGAAAGCACAAGGGTTGAACCATTGTGTCTTTGTATGAGTAGGCCCAGCCGGCGGGACGCAGGTTGGATTTGCTGCGACAACTCCCGCAGTATAGGGATCCGCGACCTCAGTCGGGTATTCCGAATAACGTCCGCTAACTGTACCGATGTTCTCATTGTCGCTTCCGAGATAGAGTGAGAATGGCATTCCGCTGCGATATGTGAAGATGTCAGACACCTCCCATCCGGCAACGGCAATATCAGCCCAGCGATTTCCCGTGCTACCTGGAATTTTCCAAACACCAGTCAGCACCGCGATATTGCCTATGTCAAAGCCAGCGAGCCCGCGGGTAATACTGGAATTGTAACGAGTCGGATTGGACGTTACTTCGCCGAAGATGTTGCCGCTTGAGAGGTTGTCGACGTAGTCGATATTCTTCGAATACGTATAGCTCAATAGAAAGCTGAGACCGTGCGCGTAGCGTCTCTGAGCCCTTGCAGCGAGTGCGTTGTACGAAGAATTGTATTGGTTGTAGCCGTTCAACGCGTACGGCGAATACTGAGGAAACGGTATACGGGATGGCAATGACGCAAGCGTACCCGGAGTCGGAGCGGTATTGTCAACCATCTGCGCTGTCAGCTTGGTCCCCTTCGATCCGAAGTAGGCAAGTTCAAGATCAAGATTGGCTCCAATCTGATGCTGAACCGACAGAGTCCACTCGCTCACATACGGGGTACGCGAAGAAGCGGGATCGAGGTTGAGACATTGACTGCAGCCAGTCGGAGTCGTCGATCCAACCGGACTTCCCGGAAATGGATTCGGCAGCGGCGCTGTGATCGTAGTCGTGTTCAGCAATGAAACCGACTGAGGATAGGAGAACGGCCAGTTGCCGGCAGCACTCTGTGAGGCCTGAATGTAGTTGGAACCAAAACTGTCATAAAAGATTCCGGCGGAAGCTCGCACAACGGTTGTAGGCGTGAACTGGTATGCAATTCCTAAGCGCGGTGCAAAGTTATTGCGATCCGGCGTGATTCCGCCGGGACGAATAGTAGCTGCTGCACCTGTAATTGGGTTTTTCTGGTCGAACACGAACTGGCCGGTGTTGAAGTAAAACGTTCCAAGACCATAGCTGTTGACTGGTGGAGCGTTGTAGTCATAACGCAGTCCCCCATTCACCGTAAGAGGACCTTTGCGCCACGTGTCCTGAAGGTAGAACCCGTAGCCATAGGTGGTGAGGCTGACGGCTGCTCCGCCTACTTGTCGCGCCGCGCTGTCTGGGGCTCCTAACAGGAAGCTGGCAAATGCGTCACCCGTATTCGACTTGTATCCTGCCCCACTGAACTGCGAGGTCTGGTTGGTCTGAAATGAGAGGTTCGTGCTGGCAAGACTGTCCTGCACTTCGTGAGTGTGCGAGATGGCGCCGCCAAACTCTATGTTGTGCTTACCCAGGATCGACTGCAAATCCACAATACCCGTGTTCTGATAAACGGGTCCGACGGTGGCGTTATTCAGCGGAACACCTTGATAATTATTGATATTGATCGGCGGAAGAATCTCCATCCCCAGGAACTCTGGGAATACCGCTCCCAGGCCGCTGGATTGCGGAAGGCCCGCAGGAAAGGTATTGCCGGTGAAGTAGTTCACTCCTGTCAGGCCATAGCGAACCGTCATCACCAGCGACTTCGAAAATACGTGTGTGTCGCTCACTGCTACGTTCTTCAGTTTGTCAGTCGTTTGAGAAGGAGTCGTAGGCAGAGAGGCAGAACTGGTCGGATTGTTCGCACCAGTATAGCGAGCGAAAAAACTGTCCCTTTCTCCGAACTGATGATCGATTCGGGCATCCCACTCATTACCGTTTGTCTTGCTGCCACCGGTGTTGATGTAATTCGTATTCGGAATCACACCGGGCGCCAAATTAGGCGCGGGATAAATTGCTTTCGCTATTGCGACTGCGGTCGGGTTTAGCATCGACGGGTTAATAACATTGTTCTGACCGTTGTACTGAAACTGTTGCCGGGTGTAGGCACCTGCAGTCCCGGTTGTGGAATTCGGGTTATAGATGGGGGATAAACCTCCCGCACTGAAATCGCCGGAAATCTGTGCAGGTGTCGGGACCAGCGTTGTGTAATCTAGCGGCGAGAGAATGCGAACTCCCTCGTAATACCCATATACGTACCATGCCTTGTTCTTTGAAAGCAGCCAGGGAATAACGAGGGGTCCGCCTGCCTCACCACCGAACTGGTTCCAGTGATAGGCTCCTATGCTCTGCTGAAAGTAGGCACGCGAGTCGAGAATATTGTTCCGCCAATACTCCCATGCAGTGCCATGCCACGCCGAAGTGCCTGACTTGGTAACCACGTCAATCGTTGCACCTGATGCGTGACCAAAAGCCGACGATCCTACACCGGAGTCGATCGTCATTTCCTTGATCGCGTCAGGTGGAGGATAGATAGCCACGCCCAGTAGATTCGGATCGCGGTTTTCAACGCCGTCCATGAGGAAATTGTTATCCTTTTGCCGCTGACCGAACACAGAAGGCATCGTCGACTGGTTGACTGGACTGTGATTCGTCGTGGATCCCGCAGGTGGCACTGGAACAACACCCGGAGCTAAGCTGAGGGCATTCAGGAAGCTGCGCCCCAGCAAAGGGATCTCCGTTATCTCGTCGTTCGAAAGTGAGGTCCCGATGCTCTCCGATGTAGTTTGAAGCACCGGCGCCGTATCCTCAACTACAACCTGCGCAGATTGAGTTGCTACTTTCAGCTTGAAACTTAGCGCTGCCGTTTGTCCTGAAGTTAACTCGAAGGCCTGCGTCTCCTGGGTGGCAAAGCCAGCCGCCGCGACGGTGACCCGGTAATTCCCCGGAGGCAGTGTGGGGATCAGATAGCTACCGTCGGCCCCGGAAGTTGCCGTTCTTACAAAAGACTCGTCAGCACCATGAAGGGTGACTTGCGCGTTGCGGACCGACGCACCCGATGGGTCGCTGATCTGGCCTGTAAGGCTGGAATTTCCAACCTGTGCAAAGGTGAACGTCGACTGGAAGGCAAAACAAAAAATCAAAGTTAGCGCGAAAATTAGCGATCGTTTCATATCTCACTCCATTCAGAATGCAAAGCATGGAACCCGGTAATGCTCGGCGCAGTTTCTTCGCCGTACTTCGGTATCGAACCGCTACTAAACCGTTCCGCTGCTCTACTGGCATTAACAACTGACAAGCCAACAGAGCATTCGTCCTGGTCCCGCCGCAATCATGCTGAGGTTTTGCGACCTCGCCGGCAGAGAAAGAGAGAATGAAGAGATTCGTTCACACCTGGCCTGCTCGTGGCTATGCAGCAGTTGTGATCGATTCGGGTGTGACTCTATGAATCCCGCTTGTTCATGTGTCTGTAATTCACTGGCATTAGAGTGATTCAGATCATCTATCATGTCCAATAGAATGTTGCTGTCTGATCTATCTGAGATTTAGATTGATTTTGGATGAGTCTGAGACGCCTGCATAAGCGCAACATACGCTTATTTCCCACCTCAAATTCGTAGTCCATTGTCTTCAGGCGTGGGGCTCAATCCTGACCCGAATCTCGATTGCCATGCGAACTACCGTCCCGCCAAAGATTGATAAGGCCTTGATTCCCCTGCTTTTCAAGTCCTGCGTCCATGGCTTTCGTGAAAAGCGAATAGACAAGAGCCGCCGCTGGATAGTCCGCGTCAAATGCCGCGACCCATTCCTGCAGGAGCGTGAGATCCTTGTGCTGTAGCCGGATATTGAAACCCGGAGCGAAATCCTGCTGCAGAATTTTGGGGCCAAGATTGACCAGCATCCACGACGATGCTGCTCCGCTCGAAATGGCCTTCAGCGTTGTTTCAGCGTCCAGGCCGGCTGCCTTTGCCAGCCTTATGCCTTCAACTGCACCAAGCAGATTGGTTGCTCCCACCAGTTGATTCACAAGCTTGGTCTTCTGACCACAACCATTCAAGCCCGTGTACGTGATCGTCTTACCCATCGTTTCAAAAATCTTGCGGCAGCGCTCAAAGTCACGCTCTACGCCACCGACCATGATTCCCAGAGTACCGGTCTCAGCACCCTTTTCTCCGCCGCTGACGGGAGCATCCAACATGGCGCACTTCAATGTAGACAGACGGCGAGCAAACTCCAATGTTTCCGTAGGGGATATAGTGCTCATGTCGACGACAATAGAGCCTTCTCGTATGCCGTGCGCAACTCCGCCGTCTCCAAAAAGAACATCCTCCACGGTGCGCGTATCGGGCAGCATCGTAACGATCACGTCACTCGCCCGCGCAATCTCCAGAGGAGATTCCAGCAGAGACGCACCCAGCGACACTAACTCTCCCAACGTCTCGGGATGTCGATTGAGAATCGAAAGCGAATAGCCGGCTCGCAATAGATTCGCGGCCATCGGCTTACCCATTACCCCAGTCCCAATGAACCCAATCCTCTCCATCATCCTGCGATCCTCCTTTGCCTCGGAAAGCATGTCGCGCTCTTCCGATCTAAACGCTTCCCCAGAGAGCAGCCTCTGCTGAGCCAGACCGCTCACCCTGTGACCCAATCCACTTCGCAGCCAACTGCATGTACTCCCCATATTTGTCTTTTTCGCATAGAGGATAGTCGCTGCCTGCCAGGAGAGACTCCGAGCCAAACGTCTTTAGCAGATGCGCAGCATACGGTTCGACATCGTTGTGCGGGAAAGGTTCCCTTGAGAAGTGCGCGATTGCGGAAACCCCCGCAACGGTGTTTTGCAACAGGCCGAGCTGAGAGACTGATTCGTACCACTCGCGATCTTCGCTTCCCCCATGCCGCGGCCAGCAAAGATGTGGCAGATAGATTTTCAAACCAGGAAGGCGCTGGGCTAAGAGGACGAGTTCCTTCGCAAGCTCCCCAATCCCCGCTTCGGAGTGCGGCAGCAACCACTTACCGTTTGCTCTGAGCTCCTCCGCATATGTGCCCAGAGCTTGAATATCGGATGTCCGCACTCGGAGTGCGCAAAACACATTCGACCGCAACACCTCAGACTTCAGATCTTCTTCAGGACGGAAGCAGAGGGCCACGCGAAATCGCGTTGGCGGGGAAGCAAGCAGGTTGCTAAGACAAACGCGGTTATCTTTCGCCCAGGTTTCTACGACCAGTGCACGCTGAACTCCCGCAGCGTCCATCCGGCGCTCGAGGTCGTAGATTGGATCTGGAGCGCTCATGTCGAGATGGGTGTACGCATCCATCATGACTGTCTCGACCTCGAACCGAAGAGGATGGCTCCGAACGCGAACCAAGGCAAAATCGCCATCAACATGAAGATGAGATGCTCGTGATGCCTATCAGCGAGCGCACCAATGTAGGGACTAACAAATCCATAGGCAATATTGCTCATCCCGCCAAGCAGACCGGAGCTGATGCCGACATAGGAAGGCTCCAAGTCCTGGACCAGTGTGAGGTAGATTACCAGGAACGCGCCCACGCCTACTCCAGTCAAGGACAGGCACAATACTGCGACATAGGGATGCGAGGTGAGACCAGCAGGAGCTGCGAGCAACATAAGGAGACATGCCATAAATAAAGCCCACCGCTTGGCTGCCATGGTGCGGCTACCGCAAGCAACAAGAATCCGAACAACTACTCCTACCAGGAGGTTGCCAGTAAATGTACCTGCATAGACAACGATCGACAACGCATTTCCGTGCGAGAAGCTAAATCCTCGCGACGTTTCAAGATAGAGCGGTATCCAGTCCGCAAGGTAGTAATTGATACCGTTAATAACGAGTGCGGAAACAGCAAGAATCCAGAAGTCAGGCATCGCGAGCAGCCGCTGCACAACATCAGCAAGCTTTCTCGCCGAGGTCGGACTTCCTCCCAGCGCATCGCGTTGATGCCTGGTCACACCCAACCACGCAATGACCCACAGGCCGCCGGCTGCCCCCGTCACAACAAACGCGGCTCGCCAGGACCACCACAACGTGATGATGGTCACAATGATAGGAGCTATCAATGCCCCCATAGCAGCTCCGCTGTTGAAGATGCCGTTGGCCAGCGGTCGATCTTTCGGGGGCAGGAGCGCGTTGGTAGTTTTGAGAGCGCAAGGCCAATTGAATGCTTCACCCACGCCTAACATGAATCGTAGTCCGGTCAGCATGCCGACGGTGGTTGCGAGGCCTGTGAGTATCCCCACAAGAGACCAGGCACCACTTGCCACCGGGAAAACAATCCGAGGCCCATATCCATCGACGAGAAACCCGCCAATGATCTGGACGATACCGTACGAGTATCGAAAGGCTCCGACGATGTGACCAAACTGTTCGTTGGTCAAGTGAAACGTGGCAATGATCTTCGGTGCAGTCAGTGCCAGGACCTGACGATCGAGATAAACGATCGCTGTGGACAGGAACAGCAATACGCATATCCACCAAGTCTTAGCTGAGGTGCGTTCGGTGGACCCCATAGACCTGCCTTCCATGACTTTGCGAGAGGACTGCTCGTTCTCCATTCCAGGTATAACGTCTTTTGCCGCCAAGCGCTCCTGCTTATCGAATCAGAATGTTCCGACGGGACATAGCTGCAGGATAGTCGCTCTTATCTATATCCGCTGCAGGGTGCATACGGACGCGCATCGAGTGCCTGCTGAACCAGGTTGACACCGAATCCCGGGCCCGTCGGCAGCTCTAGTGAACCGGCTGAGAATTTAACAGGGCTCTCCAGTAGCTGCTCCGCCAGCTTCTCCTCTGCTTCCGATCCGATTGTCTCCAGTATCAAAAAGTTCGGAATTGCCGCCGCATAGTGGAGATTCATGATCGTCGCCAACGGGCCATTTGGGTTGTGCGGCGCCATGCCAATGTAATGGGCTTCCGCCATTGCGGCAATCTTCCTCAAACCCGTTATGCCACCACAGTTCACCAGGTCACACTGCAAGTAGTCCACAGCATGTTTTTCCAGAAACGGACGCACTCCATAGATCGTCGCCCACCGTTCACCTGCTGCGATGGGAACTGTTGTCTCTCTTTGGACCATGCTAAGCGCATCCGGATTCTCCGGCGGAACAGGTTCTTCTATGAAGAGCAGATTCAAGTCTTCCAAAACCCTGCATAGTCTCATCGCAGCCTTTGGACTCAATCGTCCGTGGCAATCAACAGCAATCCCCATGTCCGGACCGCCTGCTTCGCGAGCCGCGACAAAAAACTCGCGAATTCTATCGAAGATTGAAGGATCGAGATACTCCGTTTCTTTCCAATGAAAATCCACCGTCCCCTGGGTTCCTGAATAACCACTGCCATTCACCGCAAGACGATCAGCGCCGCGATTCCCTTCTCCATAAAAAAGTGGCAACGTAGTCTTCAGGGCGCGATACCCACGCGCTTTGCACGCCTTCACGTTGGCGGCAAAGACCTCCGGTGAGTCGCCTGCCGAACAATGACAATACGTTGGGATCTTCGTCCGCGTAGGGCCGCCGAGGAGTTTGTATACCGGCAATCCGCATGATTTGCCCAGAATGTCCCAGAGAGCACAGTCGATTGCGCTAATGGACGTGCTGTGAAGCGGACCACCAACCCAGAAAGAATCGCGGTACATTCTTTCCCAGTGCGTTTCGATTTCTGTGGGGTCTTTCCCCACTAAATACCGCTTTAGATCC
>Ga0302316_10002452_pt1 | contig 13368 bp, 6 predicted proteins | sample III_Palsa_N3_2_FD_200456 | JGI IMG/M metagenome (GOLD analysis project Ga0302316, IMG submission 200456) | Peat permafrost microbial communities from Stordalen Mire near Abisko, Sweden - III_Palsa_N3_2 | ecosystem: Environmental > Terrestrial > Soil > Palsa > Peat permafrost | place: Sweden...
CCGCCAGGAGAGCCGCCAGGGAACACCTGGGAATGCGTTCGACAGGCCCCGTGCGGGGCCACGCCGCGCGCGAGGCTTCAATGCTCGGCCGGTTGGGCCGCCGAAGCCGGCGTATCGGTTTGCGCGAGCCGGCGTTCGAGCAGCGCCTTCGATTCCTGCACCGGTTTGCCCTGCAGTTTATTGAGCGCCTGCTGCAACATGAAGTCGCCGCTCGAGCCGAACTCCACCGGCGCGCGATCGCGGTCGTGCTGGCGTTGTTCCGGCGTTTCCTTGTCGCTCTTTTCTTCGAGCATCTGCACTTCTTCCTGACGGTCCTGTTCGCGCGCTTCGAGTTCCTTCTTCTCGTTCGGGTCCTGGATATTGGCCAGATGATTCGGGTAATCGGCTTCGCGGGTCACCAGCGCGTCGTCGGGGTCGCCATCGGCGAACTGGTCGACGGCCACGTCGGGACGGATGCCGATGTCCTGGATCGAGCGGCCGTTCGGCGTGTAGTAGTAGGCGGTTGTCAGACGCAACGCCGTATCCTGGGTCAAAGGCACGGAGGTTTGCACCGAGCCCTTGCCGAAGGTGGTCTTGCCGATAATCAGTGCGCGATGCGCATCCTGCAACGCGCCCGCCACGATCTCCGACGCCGATGCCGTGTACGCGTTGGTCAGCACGACCATCGGCACGGTCTTGAAGATCGCCGGCTCGTTTTGCAGCGGATCGCTCACGAAGGACGGCAGGCGGTAGTACGTATAGCTGTCGCGATAGGCCTGCTTCGAATACTCGACCTGACCGTTGGTCGTCACCACCACGGAATCGCGCGGCAGAAATGCGCCCGCCACACCGACCGCGCTTTGCACGAGGCCGCCACCGTTGTTGCGCAGGTCGAGCACGAGGCCCTTCAGATTCGGTTGTTGCCGGGCGATTTCGGCGAGCTTCACCGCGAGGTCGGGTGTCGTGCGCTCCTGGAAACTCGTAATGCGCACGTAAGCGTAACCGGGCGCCGGGGTCGCCGTTTTCACGCTTTGCAGATTGATGATCGCGCGGGTAATCGTGAGCGGGAAGGTGCGATCTTCGCTCTTGCGGTAAAGCGTGAGCGTGACCTTGGTGCCCGCCGTGCCGCGCATCAGTGCGGCGGCCTGGTCCGGCGTCATGCCGCTGACCGGCTTGTCGTCGATGCTGGTGATCAGGTCGCCCGGACGAATGCCGGCGCGAAAGGCGGGCGTGTCTTCGATCGGCGAAATGACCTTGATGAGTCCGTCTTCCGCACCGCTTTCAATGCCGATGCCGGCAAAGCGTCCGGTGATCTGTTCCTGCAAGTCGCGGTAGTCGCTCTTGTCGAGATACGCCGAGTGCGGGTCGAGGCTCGACACCATGCCTTTGATCGCAGCGGTCAAGAGCTTGTCGTCCTGGACCGGTTCGACGTATTCCTGCTTGATCTGCCCGAACACTTCGGCAAAGAGTCTGAGCTGATCGAGCGGCAGCGGCGCCGATGGCGGCTGCGCGGCAAACGCGGACAACGGCAGCATCGCCAGCGTGCCGAATGTCAGATTCAGGGCGAAGACACAGGACAGTTTCTGCATGATGGCGACTCGTTGTGCGTGATGGCTCGTCACACATTAGCGCACTCATTTCGCTTCCGCAATCACGACCCTGGGCACGGCAGCCGCGGCACATTGTTGAATATGACCGCGGCGCCATCTTTCTTTGCAAACCCTTCATAGCAAGGCCTTATTGCAAGGCCCTCATTGCACCGCGGGTTGAGCCCCCTGGCCGGCGGCACTGCTGGTCTGCGCGGCCGGTGTCGACGACGCCGCTGCAGCCGGCTGAGCCTGCAGCTTGTCCGGATTGCGAGGATCGTGCAACTGGCTATCCGACCAGCCGCCACCGAGGTCGCCGATCAGCGAAGCCGCGTCGAGCAGGCGCGACTGCTGCACGCTCAGTGCCGTTTGCTGGTCGGCCAACTGGGTTGCCTGGGCGGTCGCCACCGTCGTGTAATCCACCGTGCCGGCCTGGTATTCGTTGAAGGCGATCTCCGTACCGTGGGTCGCGTCGTGCACGGCCGTATCGAGCGCGTCGGCCTGTTCGGCGAGGATCCGCAAGCCGGACAAATCGTTCTCCACGTCTTCGAATGCAGTCAGCACTGTGCCGCGGTAGTTGGCCACGGCCGCCGAGTAGTTCGCCTTTGCCGCCGCCACTTCACCGCTGCGCTCGCCGCCGTCGAAAATCGTTTCGGTGGCGCTGCCGCCCAGCGACCAGACGTAATTGGCGACGTGCAGCAAGCCGCCGAGCGGCGACTGCGTGAAGCCGTCCAGCGCCGACAGCGACACCGTCGGGTAGTACGCGGCGATCGCTATCCCGATCGTGGCATTTTCGGAGGCCATCTGGCGTTCGGCGGTCGCGATATCGGGCCGGCGCTGCAGGATCGTCGAAGGCACGCCGACCGGAACCGTCGGCAAGGTGGGCATCGCGGCGCTATGCGGAATGTTCAGCTCTTCCGGGTTTTTGCCGACCAGCACGGCAATCGCGTGCGCGTTCTGGGCCCGCGCGATGCCGAGCGCAATCAGGCTCGCCCGGGCGTTTTCGAGCTGGGTGCGCGCGGTCACTACGTCGGAAGGCGCGACCGTGCCGTACTTGTCCTGATAGGAGACCACTTCCAGAAAGTGCTCGTAGGCTTTGACGGTGGCCTGCAGCAGATCGATATTGGCATCGCTGGTGCGCAGATCGATCACCGCGGTGGCGAGCGCAATCTGCTCGGACAGCGTGGCGTTGGCGAGCGTCGCTTCGCTCGCCTGGGCGGTCGCAGCGTTCTCTTCGATGGTGCGGCGCACCGAGCCCCACAGGTCAGGCGCCCAGCTCACGTTGCCTTCGAGCGAGCCTGCATTCACGATCTGTGCGCCACTGCCGACACTGCGGGTGAAGCTCGAACTCGTCGAACCGGTGGAGGCACGCTCCCGCGTGCCCGAGCCGGTCACGCCGATGGTCGGAAACAGGGCCGAGCGCGCGACCTTTACTTCAGCGAGCGCCTCCTGATAGTTCGCATAGTCCTGGGCCACGGTCTGGTTGGAGACCGCCACCTGCGGTTCGAGCTCGTTGAGCAGCGGGTCGTTAAAGCCCGCCCACCACGCGCCCTTCGGGCCGTCGGCGTCGGCCGGCTGGGCTTGCGTCCAGCCCGGCAGCTCGCTGTAGGTGGCGGGCACATTGACCTGCGGCCGGTGGTAGTCCGGGCCCACCATGCAGCCGCTCAGCAGCAGGGCCGCCGCAGCGGCGATCGGTTTACAGGAAATCTTCATCTTCATGCCTTCGTATCCGTTTGCCCCGATTGCCGCGGCGGTCCCATCTGTTCAGCCTGGCGATTCCACGGCAGTCCGGAGGACCACCTGACCAGTTTGGAGCGCAAGCGGTCCAGGTACAGGTAAATCACCGGCGTTGTGTAAAGCGTAAATACCTGGCTCAGGATCAGGCCGCCCATCACCGTGATACCGAGCGGCTGACGCAGCGATGCACCCTGGCCAATGCCGATCGCGAGCGGCACCGCGCCGAGCACGGCGGCGAACGTGGTCATCATGATCGGCCGCAGACGCACGACTGCGGCATCGTGAATCGCGTCCTTGGCCGCCATGCCTTCCTTGCGCTGCAACTGGATCGCTACGTCCACCATCATGATGCCGTTTTTCTTGACGATACCGATCAGCAGGATGATGCCGATCAGCGCAATCACCGAGAACGGCGTGCCGAAAATCAGCAGCGCAAGGGTGGCGCCGATGCCGGCCGAGGGCAGCGTCGAGAGGATCGTGAGCGGGTGAATCGAGCTCTCGTAGAGCACGCCGAGCACGATGTAGACCACGCCGAGCGCCGCCACGATCAGCAACGGGATGGTGCCCGTCGACTGCGCGTAGGCCTGCGCGGCGCCCGCGAACGCACCGTGGATGCTGGCCGGCATGCCGATCTCGCGGGATGCGTCGTCAATCGCCTTCTGCGCCGTGCTCAACGACCCGTCGGGCGGCAGGTTGAACGAGATCGTCGCGGCCACCAGCCCGCTCTGATGGTTCACCTGGGTCGACGTATGGTTGTTGATGGAGGTCACCATGTTGGGCAGCGGCACCATCGTTTCGGCCGCGGTGCTGTCCGCGCTGCCGCTCGAACTGCCGCCCTTGCTGTTCGAGATGCTGTTGGTGGTCGCGTTGGCCTCCGCGTTCGAGTTCAGCGAGTTGGTGCTCGACGTGCTCGACGCGGAGCTGATCGCGCTCGCCTGCGTCACGCCCGAGACGGTGCCGCCCGGCATTTGCGTTTGTGCGGTGCCGGTCGCATTTCCCGCTGCCGTGCTCAGATAAATCTGGTTGAGCGTCTGCGGATATTGCCAGTACTCCGGCGCCACCTCCATCACGACGAAGTACTGATTGAGCGCGTTATAGATGGTCGAGACGGTTCGTTGGCCAAACGCGTCATACAGCACATTGTCAATCTGGTTCGGCGCAAAACCGTAACGCGCCGCCGTGGAGCGGTTGAAATTGATGTAGGTCTGCAGACCGTTTTGCTGCAGGTCCGAGTTCACGTCCAGGACCTCGCCGCGCATTTTGCTGAGTGCGGTCACGAGCTTGGGAGTCCAGGCGAACAGTGCGGTGGAGTCTTCGCTCGTCAGCGTGTACTGGTATTCAGCGGCCGACTGCCGTCCGCCGATCCGCAGATCCTGCTGGGCCTGCATGAACAGCCGTGCGCCCGAGACCGCGTTCAGCTTGGGCCGCAGGCGGTTGACCACCTCGGTGGCGGTTGCATGGCGCTGCGCCAGCGGCTTGAGCTCGACGAACACGTTAGCGGTATTCAGCGCACGGCCGCCGGTAAAGCCGGCCACCGACTGCACCGCCGGGTCCTTCTGCACGATCTCCTGCAACTGGGCGAGCTTCTTCTCCATTGCCGAGAACGAGATGCTCTGGTCGGCGATGATCTGCCCGATCAGAATGCCGGTGTCCTGTTCGGGGAAGAAGGTGCCTGGCAGCAGTTTGAGCAGGAACACGTTAGCCACGAGCAGGCCGATCAGCAGCAGGATGACCAGCAGTGCGTGGTCCAGCGCAGTCGTGAGCGAACGCGAGTAGGCATTTTTGAACCGGTCGAATTGACTCTCGATCCAGGTGGCCCAGCGCGCGCGCGAATGGCCGGCATTGTTGCGGCTCAGCACATACGCACACATGGCCGGCGTGACCGTCAGCGAGATCACGAGCGAGATCAGGATCGCGATGGACAGCGTCACCGCGAACTCATGGAACAACAGGCCGACGATGCCCGGCATCAGCAGGATCGGCAGGAACACCGCGATCAGCGAGAGGCTCATCGAGATCACGGTGAAGCCCACTTCGCCGCTGCCTTTCAGCGCGGCTTCCTTCGGACTCAGGCCCAATTCGAGGTGGCGCGTGATGTTTTCCAGCACCACCACCGCATCGTCGACCACGAAGCCGGTGCCGATTGTGAGCGCCATCAGCGACAGGTTGTCGATGCTGTAGCCGAGCAGGTACATCGGCCCGAAGGTGCCGACGATCGACAGCGGCAGCGCCACCGCCGGCACCAGCGTGGCGCGTGGCGACTGCAGGAAGACGAACACTACGCCGACCACCAGCAGCACGGCGATAAACAGCGTGCGCTCCGTGTCTGCCACCGAGGACCGGACCGACTCCGAACGGTCGACGGCGACCTGCACATGGACGCTGTGCGGCAGCGTCGCCTCAATCGAGGGCAGGACGTTGCGGATCTGCGCGACGGTACTGACAATGTTGCTGCCCGGCATCGGATAAACGATCACCAACACCGCCGACTTGCCGTTGTAGAGCCCGGCGTTGCGGATATTTTCGTTGGAATCCCTCACCTGGGCGACGTCGCGCAGCAGCACCGGCGAGCCGTTGCGGTAGGCGACGACAAGGTCCCGGTAGGGCGCCGCCTTCGTAATCTGGTCGTTGGACAACACCACGTAACGCTGGTCGCCCTCGTCGAGGTGGCCCTTGGCGCTATCGGCGTTCGCCGCGGAAATCGCCGCGCGCACGTCTTCGAGGCCAATGCCGTAGCTATTGAGCTTGCCCGGCTGCAACTCGACCCGCACCGATGGCAAGGCGCCGCCGCCCAGCGTTATCTGACCCACGCCGCTGACCTGCGAGAGCTGCTGCTGGATCACTGAATCCGCAGAGTCGTAAAGCTGTGCCTTGGTGAGCGTGTTCGAGGTTAGCGCGAGCACCATGATCGGCGAATCCGCCGGGTTGTACTGGCGATAGGTCGGATTGCTGCGCAAGGTGGTCGGCAGGTCGGCACGCGCCGCCTGGATGGCCGCTTCCACGTCGCGCGCCGCGCCGTTGATGTCGCGGTTGAGGCCAAATTCGACCACGATCATCGACGAGCCGACATAGCTGATCGAGGTCAGCTCTTCGACGTCGGCAATCGTGCCCAGGCGCCGCTCGAGCGGTTCGGCCACGGTCGAGGCCATGTTTTCCGGGCTCGCGCCTGCCATTTGCGCCTGCACCACGATCACCGGGAAGGCGATGTTCGGCAGCGGCGCGACCGGCAGCCGGAAATAGGCGAGCGTCCCCGCGATCAGGATCGCGATGGCCAGAAGCGTGGTCGCGACCGGGCGCCGGATGAATAACGCCGAGATGTTCAAGGCGTGTCCTCCGCCGTACCTGCAGGCGTACCTTCAGACGGATCCTGCGGTTTGTTGCGATTGCGCCAGCGCCGCGTGCGCTCGGCCATGCGGTCGAAGAACAGATAAATGACCGGCGTCGTGAAGAGCGTGAGAATCTGGCTCAGGGTCAGGCCGCCGATAATCGCGAGACCCAACGGGCGGCGCAGCTCCGAACCCGTGCCGGTGCCGAGCAGCATCGGCAGCGCGCCGAGCATGGCGGCGAGCGTCGTCATCAGGATCGGCCGGAAGCGCAGCAGCGATGCCTCGAAGATCGCCTCGCGCGGCGGCTTGCCGTGGTTGCGCTCGGCGTCGAGCGCGAAGTCCACCATCATGATGGCGTTCTTCTTGACGATACCGATCAGCAGCACGATCCCGATGATGCCGATCACGTCGAGATCGCTGCCGGCGATCATCAACGCGAGCAGCGCACCGATCCCGGCCGAGGGCAGGGTGGAGAGAATCGTCACCGGATGGATGAAGCTCTCATACAACACGCCCAGCACGATATACACGGCCACCAGCGCGGCGATCAGCAGGTACACCTCGCTCGAGAGCGAGTCCTGGAACGCCTGCGCCGCGCCCTGCAGCGACGAGGTGATCGACGGCGGCAGATTGACCGCCTGTTCGGCCTCGTGGATCTGCTTCACCGCCGTGCTCAACGACGCATCCTTCGCGAGGTTGAACGAGATGGTGACCGATGGGAACTGCGCCAGATGGCTGATCACGAGCGGCGACTTGACGATCTGGATCTTGGCGATGGCAGACAACGGGACCTGACCGGTGCTGCTGGTCTGGCTCGGCAAGTACAGGTTGCCAAGCGAGCCCACGTTAGGCAGCGATTCCGGCTTGGCGACGAGGATCACGCGGTACTGGTCCGACTGCTGGAAGATGGTCGAGACAATCCGTTGGCCCAGCGCGTCGTAGAGCGCGTTGTCGATGGTCGCCGGGGTGATGCCGAAACGCGCGGCCAGTTGCCGGTTGACTTCGACGTTCACGCTCATGCCGTCGGTGTTCATGTCGCTTTGCACATCGGCGAGCGACGGAATCTTCTGCAGGCGCGCAATCAGTTCAGGCACGTACTTCTGGAAGGCCTGCTGGCTCGGTCCGCGCAGCACGAAGCTGTACTGGTTCGGCGAGACCGTGGTGTCGAGCGTCAGATCCTGCTCCGGCTGCATAAAGAGCTTGATGCCGGGCACATTGGCGACTTCCGTCTGCAGGCGCCGCGCGATCTCCTGCGCGGTGTCCGAACGCTTGTCGTGGTCGCGCAGATTGATCAGGAAGCGGCCATTGTTGAGCGTGGAGTTGGTGCCGTCGATTCCCACATACGAGGTGAGGGAGACCACATCGGGATCCTTCAGGATCTGATCGGCGAGCGCGCTCTGGCGCGTCACCATCGCCTTGTAGGACACCGAGTTGTCGGCCACGCTGATGCCCTCGATTACGCCGACGTCCTGCACCGGGAACAGGCCCTTCGGAATCACGATGTACAGAACGGCGGTCAGCACAAGGGTGAGGACGAACACCAGAAGCGTGAGCACCTGGTGATCGAGCACCCAGCGCAGGCCCTTGTCGTAGGCGGCGAGTGTCTTGTCGAAGAGGCCTTCGCTAATCCGCTCGAAGCGGCTCGGATGGCGTTCGGCCTGGGCACGCAAGAGCCGCGCGCACAGCATCGGCACGACAGTCAGCGAGACCACGGCCGACAGCACGATGGTGACCGCGAGCGTCACCGCGAATTCGCTGAAGAGGCGCCCGATCACACCGCCCATGAAGAGCAGCGGAATCAGCACGGCGATCAGCGAGATGGTGAGCGACAGAATCGTGAAGCCGATCTGCCCGGCGCCTTCGAGTGCCGCTTCCAGTGGCGTTTTGCCTTCTTCCAGATAGCGCACGATGTTCTCGATCATCACGATCGAGTCGTCGACCACGAAGCCGGTCGCGATGATCAACGCCATCAGCGAAAGGTTGTCGATCGAGTAGTTCAACTGGTACATCACGGCCAGCGTGCCGATCAGCGAAACCGGCACCGAGATGCTCGGGATGAGCGTAGCCGGCACGTTGCGCAGGAATACGAAAATCACCGCCACCACCAGCACGATGGCGAGTATCAGTTCGATGGCTGCGTCGGAGACCGACGAGCGGATCACGCCGGTACTGTCCGAGACAACCGTGACCTTCATGCCTGCCGGCAGCGTCGATTCGAGCTGCGGCAACTCCTTCATGATCTGGTTGACGGTAGCGATCACGTTCGCGCCCGGCTGGCGCTGCACGTTGAGCACGATCGCGGGCGTGCCGTTATACCAGGCGCCGCGCTCGACGTCCTGGGCGGCCGAGGTCACGCGGGCGACGTCGCGCATGAACACCGGCGAGCCGTTCTGGTAGGCGATCACCGTGTTCAGGTAGTCCTTCGGATCGGAGATCTGGTCGTTGCCGTTGATCGTGTAGTCGAGGTCCGGACCGTCGAAATTACCCTTCGGCTGACTGACGTTGACGAAGCTGAGGAGGGTGCGCAGATCGTCGATATTCAGGCCGTAGGCGGCCAGCTTTTGTGGGTCCGCTTCGACCCGGATGGCCGGCACGTTGCCGCCACTGGTGGTCACGACACCCACGCCCGAGACTTCCGAGATCTTGGTGCCGAGGCGGTTGTTGGCGGCGTCCTCGAGTTGCGTGAGCGACATCGAGCTGGAGGTGACCGCGAGCGTCAGGATCGGCTGGTCGGCCGGGTTGACTTTGGCGTAGGTCGGCGGCGCGGGCAGGCCGGCCGGCAGGAAGCTGTTGGCCGCGTTGATGGCCTGCTGGACGTTCTGCTCGGCGACGTCCAGGTTCAGCGACAGGTCGAACTGCAGCGTGATGACCGAGGCGCCATCCGAACTGTACGAGGTCATCTGCTGCAGGCCTGGGATCTCGCCCAGTTGCACCTCGAGTGGCGCGGTCACCGTGGTGGCCATCACGTCCGGACTCGCGCCCGGATAGAAGGTCTGCACCTGGATAGTCGGATAGTCGACGTTAGGCAGCGAAGAGACCGGCAGCACGCGTACCGCGACGAGGCCAACCAGCACCATGGCGATCATCAGCAGCAGCGTAGCTACGGGTCTAAGAATAAACAGACGGGAGATATTCATCGGCGAGTGGATCCGCGTCTACGAAGCTGCGTCGGCGGAGGCGGCGCTTGCCCCCGAGGCACCGCTTTGGCCGTGCTTATGATGGCCATGGGCGCCGCTCGCGGCTCCCGCTGCCGCGGCCGATGACGAGTCCGCGTCCGAAGCTGATGCTGCGCTGCCCGAGGCGGGCTTTGCGGCAGCCGCCTTGATCGGCGCGCCATCGCTCAGCCGGTCGGTGCCGTCCGTCACGACGATGTTGCCAGCCGAGAGCCCCGCTGTAATGACCGTGTTCTTGCCGTCGCTCGGTCCGAGCGTGACCTTATGGACGGAGACCGTGTTGTTGGCATTCACGAGATACACGTAGTCGCCAGGCGCGCCGGTCTGCACGGCCGGGGTCGGCACCAGCACGGCATTCTGCATCGTATCGACCAGCAGCTTGACGTTGACGAACTCGTTGGGGAACAGCACTTCGTCGTCATTGGCGAAGGTGGCCCGCAAGGTGACCGTGCCAGTGGCCGTGGCCATCTGGTTGCTCGCCGCGTACAGCGTGCCGACAGCGATCTGCTTCGAGTTGTCGCTGCTGAAGGCGGTGACCGGCAGGCTGGCGCCTGAACCCATGCGTTGCAGCACCGCGGCGAGCGAGTCCTGTGGCACGGTGAACTGCACCGTGGTGGGCTTCATCGTCGTGATGACGACGATGCCCGGCGAGGACGAAGCCGTGACGTAGTTGCCCGGATCGACGAGGCGCAGGCCGACGCGTCCGGAAACCGGCGCGGTGATATGGCAGTAAGCGAGGTCGAGCTGGAATTGCGCGATGTTCGCCTGATCCGACTTGACCGTGGCCTCATCCTGCTGGACGAGGAACTGCTGGTCGACAAAGGTCTGCTCGGCGATCGACTTGTGCTCGTTCAACTGTTCAAAGCGCGCGAGATCGGAGCGAGCCTGGGCGAGCGAGGCCTTGTCCTTCGCGAGCGCCGCCTGGGCCTGCTGCAAGTCGATCTCATACTGACGCGGATCGATCTGGGCGAGGAACTGGCCTTTCTTGACGTCCTGGCCTTCCTGATAGCCGACTTCAGTCAGGTAGCCGCTCAGTTGCGGCAGCACGGTCACGGTTGCGGTAGGCGTTACGGTGCCCAGTTCGCTCAGGGTCACGGGCATCGAGCCGAGGGTCGCGGTGGCAACGGTCACCACTTGCGGGGCCGCGCCGCGGGCGGGTTTCTTCTGCCCGAGGATGTGCATAACCACGAGCGCGACCAGCGCCAGCACTATGACCGCGACCAGGATGATCCTGACGCGCGAGCGCTTGGGCTGCGTGGACACGGCTTCGCTCATATCAATCTCCGAAAACGGGTGTTGCGTTTGATGATAGGTCTGGCCTGGCCAACGTGGGCAAGGCCGGCAAGAACTACTCGCGCCTGTTTGCGCAACCGGTTCAATTGTCCGGTTAGCGGCCGCAGGCCAAGGTGAAAAAGAGAGATTTTCCACAACTGCGGAAAAGTGCCACGTTTACTGCGCGTTGTCACCATCCAACGATCCCTTTCTTTCTGTTTGATGAAGACGGCAGCCAAAGCCGGCGAAAAGCCCCGGCTCATGAAGACCCTGGCTGCGGCGTGCCCTCGGGCACGAACAGATAACCGCGGCCGCGCACCGTCTGAATGAAGCGCGGCGCGGAGGGATCGGCTTCGAGGATGCGGCGCAGGCGCCACACCTGCACGTCGATGCCGCGGTCGGTGCCGTCGTATTCCGGACCGTGCAGCAGCTCGATCAGGCGTTCGCGGGTCAGCGCATGCATCGGATTGTCGACGAACACGCGCAATAACGCGAACACGCTATCCGCCAGCATCAGCGGGCGGCCACGTTGCATCAGCGTGCGCGACTGAAAGTCGAGCGTAAAGGCGCCGAAGGCAAACGGCTCGCGCTGTTCGGGCGCCGCTGCCGAGGGCTGCGTGCGGCGCCGCAGCACAGCCTGCACGCGGGCGAGCAACTCGCGCGGATTAAACGGTTTGGCGAGAAAATCGTCTGCGCCCAGTTCGAGACCTTTGATTCTATCCGCGGCGTCGGCCTTCGCCGTCAGGATGATGACCGGAATGTCGTCGCCGGTGGCGCGCAGTTTGCGCAGCGCGGTCAGGCCATCGATGTCCGACATCATCAGGTCGAGGACGATCAGATCGGGACGTTCGCGTTCGAGCCGACGCTCGAGCGAACTCGCGTCGTGCAGCACAGAGACCTCAAAGCCCACTTCGCCCAGATAGATGCGCAACAGGTCGCGCAGATCGGCGTCATCGTCGACAACCAGAATTTGAATAGCCATGCGCAGGAGTTTAATGTGCCGAGGCCCGCTTGCCGCGCCCTGCAGCCTTCAAAGACATTGCGAGGAGTTACGGAGAAGGCGCTGTGTAAACGGCCGTAATAGTAGAGGCCGTTCGTAAGGGCAGCAGTCCTCACATTGCAGAGATGTAATGATGTGAAGGCAATTTGTATGGAATGCGAAGATGGCAGAAATGCCATGGATCGCGCGTCGAAGACACGCGATCCATCGTGCAACAGGGTGGACGTCAGAACGACGTACCGATCTGGAACTGGAACTTCTGGTACTGGTCGCCAGCGTGCTTGATGAGCGGCAAGCCGAAGTCGAGCTTGAGCGGCCCGATCGGGGAAATCCATTCAAGGCCGGTACCGTAGCTGTAACGCAGGCCGTTCGCGCCGGTACTGCTGCCTTCGGTGCCCCAGACGTTGCCGCCGTCGAAGAACGTGAAGATGCGCAGCGTGCGGTCGTAGCCGGTGCCCGGCAACGGGAACGTCAGTTCGATGTTGCCGACCAGCAGCTTCGAGCCGCCGATCGGGTCGCCGGTGGTCGCATCGCGCGGACCCAGCGAGCTCGGCTCATAGCCGCGCACCGAACCGATACCGCCTGCGTAGTAGTTCTTGAAGATCGGGTAGGGTTCGCCGCCCAGGCCGTTACCGTAACCACCCTGGAAGTTCAGACCCAGTACGAAGCCTTTCGCAAACGAGTAGTAATACTGCGCCTGGAAATCGGTCTTGTAGTAAGTAGTGCGGGCGATCGGCGTGCCGTACTCGGCGTTGAACTGCGTGAAGTAGCCGCGGCTCGGCACCAGTGCGCTGTCGCGATTGTCGCGCGACCAGCCGAGCGTCAGCGGCACGTTGTTCGACACGCGGCCGAAGTCGTTCACGTAGTCGATATAACTTTGCGGCGTGGTCGAATCGACGTCGAGGCGGTTCTGCTCGATGCCGGTGCCGAAGTAGACCATGTCCGATTCGGAGAACGGCACGCCGAACTTCAGGTCAGCGCCGAGCGTAATGATCCGGAAGCTCGTGTCGGTGACGTTCGAGTAATAGAGCGGTTCGCTGGTGCGGTAGTAGACGTCGGTAATCCGCTTGATGCCGTCCACCGTGAAGTACGGATCCACCTGCGTGACCGTCAGCGTGCGGAACGTGGTGGCCGTGTTGACGTTCACCGCGAGGCTCGTGCCCGAACCGAACACGTTGTCTTGCGACACGCCTGCCGAAATGATCGGGCCTTCGCCGGAGCCGTAGCCAAGACCGAGCGTTACCGAGCCGGTCGGCTTTTCCGTGACCTTGACGGCGATGTCGACTTCGTCGGCG
>Ga0302316_10002456_pt1 | contig 13363 bp, 15 predicted proteins | sample III_Palsa_N3_2_FD_200456 | JGI IMG/M metagenome (GOLD analysis project Ga0302316, IMG submission 200456) | Peat permafrost microbial communities from Stordalen Mire near Abisko, Sweden - III_Palsa_N3_2 | ecosystem: Environmental > Terrestrial > Soil > Palsa > Peat permafrost | place: Sweden...
GGTTTCATCGCCCACCAGTACATAGGTGTCGAAATCATCCGCGATCAGAAATGAACCGCGTGGACCACCCGCGGCGATTTGCTGACCAGCGCTGGCCCGCGCGGCCCAGGTAGACGCGGGGCCATCGCCGTGCAAAACGAAATCGATCGTCAATTCATTGAGCTTTTCGTCGTACAGGCGTGGGGTGTAATCGCGCATCGGGGAGTAGTCGCGGCCAGCAGGATATTCAGGCCCGTTCGGGCCCATCTTTGGCGTAACGATGTCGCCGTTGCGATTGGGAAAAAACAGCTTCACGTGATCGTCTGGTGCTGCGCTGACAAAGCCGCGCAAGTCTTCGCCACCGAAGACGATGCGTTGCATATGCGGTGTCAGCAGCTGGCTGCGCTTTACTTCAAGCGTGCGAAACACCACGGTGTGGCGAATCCTGCGGTGAATATGGGATGTCATCGGCGTGATCTCCAAAGATAGGGGACGCAAGGTGCCGGCTAATGGCTCTGCACGAACGGCATGGGCAGCAAGTGAGGCGGTGGCGATGGCAGTGGCTGCAACGGTACGTAGCTGGGTTAAGCGAGTCGGTAGCCGAGGCGCTCGGCGATCGCCCGCAAGGTGTCAACAGCGGGGTCAGCCGCTGCAGGCTTCGCCTGTCCGAACAAAGCTGTGGTGACGGTGAGGCGTGGCATCTGCGATGCCTCGGCAAGGCCCAGTTTTTCCAGATCGCGCAAAAAGCTTTGTATCTGCCGCAGCATGAGGCGGATATTGCCGGGAGCCTCAGGCAGCCCTTGTGGCGAGTCGCTCAGATGCCAGCGGCAGCGACTGTGCGGTTGCGTCAGCGTGCGCACCAACCCGAGTTGCTCCAACTCTCGCAGAAAGCGGTAGACGGTGCCGATGCTGGTGCCGGCATGGTGCTCGCGCGCGGCCTGAAGCAGAGTCACAGCGTCGACAGTCTGGTCGATCCGCAGCATAGCCATCAGGATGGCGCGCCGCGGCGCGGTCACCAGCAAGCCCAATGACTTGCAACGCGCTTCCCAGTGGGTCAACGCGTCGCCGCCCGTATCACTCACGACGTTCACCGGTGGCGATAGCGCTGGCGGCGCGTTCCAGTATCTCGGTCACGCGCTGTGCTTCGGCCTTGCTCCAGTCGCTGGCGCGCATCAACAGGGCATGCTTGAGCGCGTGCATGGCCTTGCGAACGTTCATGGGTGCGGCCATTTTTGCGGCCATTTTCGCGCTGTGTTCGGTACGCGCGGTGACAGCGTCAACCGCGTCGCGGTTCTCGTCCAGATAGGCACGGCCTGCGGTAGTGATGGCGTAAAGCTTGCGGCCGCCCTGTTCGTTCGTCACTTCGGCGTAGCCGAGTTCTTCGAGCATGGTGAGCGTGGGATAGATCGCGCCGGGGCTGGGCGAATACTGGCCGTGGAACATGTCCTCGATGATGCGGATCAGCTCATAGCCATGGCGCGGCTGTTGTTCGATAAGCGCCAGTAGCAGCAAGCGCAGATCGCCATGACCGAACATGCGGCCACCGCCGCCGCCACGTCGACCGCCGCGCATTTCGCTCCAGTCGGCGAAGAAATCACCGCCGCCGTGACGACCGCCGAAAGGCCCGGCATGGCGCTCGTGATGTCCGTCGTGGTCTCTGCCTTCGCCGTGTCCGAAAGCGTGGCCATGATGGTGGTGGTGCAGGGCGTTGAAAAATAGATGGCGCATGCGCATGATGAGTTCCGATATATCGTGAGAGTGACGCAAAGATATATCGTAAGTGTATCTAAAGCAATACTTGAGAACGTCGATAATGGCGACGGTGAGCTTGGCGCTGGAAAAGTGCCGGGGACCCTCGCGAGGGCCGGAGAGCTAGTCGTGACGGCCGAACCCGCCGACTGGTGCCTAATTCAGTCGCTGGCCGTGGGCTGCCTGCACTGCCCCATCGGACTGACGGTTTTCGTCATCGGCTTTGTTGGGCACGGGTGCCATCAAGAACCGGTTTCCGCCCATTTTCTTGGCCCGATACATGGCACTGTCGGCGTGCCGGATCAACAGCTTTTTCTCATCGCCGTGTTCCGGATAGACGGCTATACCGAGGCTCGCGGATATGTCCAGGCGTTGGCCGGAAAGTTCGAAAGGTTGCTCCAGCGAGGCGCGAATTTTCTCGGCGATCAGCGATGCGTGTTCGGGCAGCTTGATGCTGTTGAGCAGCACAATGAATTCGTCGCCACCGATACGTCCGATCGTGTCTGACTCACGCACGCAGTGCCTGATGCGGTGGCCTACCTCGCGCAGAAGCATGTCTCCGATGGCGTGACCGTGGGTGTCATTGATCTGCTTGAAACGGTCCAGATCGATATAGAGCAAGGCCAGTCGACCGTCGGCTTGCTGGGTTCTGGCCAGGGCGGCCAATAACCGATCATTGAACAGTCCGCGATTCGGCAGATCGGTCAGCACATCGTGTCGCGCAATGTGGCGTAGCCAGGTCTCGGTCTGCTTGCGCTCGATGACCGCGGCAATCTGGGTTGAGACGAACTGCAGCAAAGCCTGGTCCTGCTCGGTGTAGCGCACCTCGCCGGAATAGCTCTGTACGACGAGCGCACCAATGACGCCCTTTTGCGAGGTCAGCGGAACGCCAAGCCAGTCCAGTGAATCCTTGCCGATAACCGGCCCCACACGCTGGTGCAGGCTGGGTTTGGAGTCGGGTGTCAGCAGCAACGCCTGTCCGGAACGAATAACCTCGGCAGCGAGCGTGCCGGAGTCCAGGTTTCGGGGCTTGGGCGCATCGCCATGTTGATCGACATAGTAGGGAAAGCTCAACTCATCCTGCGTCTCGTCGTAGAGTGCGACGAAGAAATTAGTGGCCGGCAACAGGTTGCCGATGATCTGGTGGATGCGCCGAAACAAGGCTAGCAAGTCCTCCGCTGAATGGGCAGCCTCGGAAATCTGGTGCAGGGCAGCCTGCATGGACTCGGCGTGCTTGAGCTCGGTCACGTCACGGGCGACGGCCATCCTCACCTGGTCGGCTTCCGACCAGCGGGCCGACCACATGATGTCGATAATTTGCCCATCCTTGCGCACATAGCGATTCTCGAAATGCAGTTGTAGATGTCCGTCCATGACCCTGGCGGCGGCCTCCACGGTCTTTTCGCGATCCTCGGGAAAGACCAAGTCGAGCATCTGTCGTCCGACCATCTCCTGCGGCGTGTAGCCGAAAATGCGCTCGCAGGCGGCGCTGACGAACACAAAATGCCCATCGGCGTCGACCACGCAGATCGCGTCGAGCAACAGGTCCAGAACGTTGTGCAAAGGAATGGGAGGATTTTTTTCCATCGAAGGGCGTCGCGTTGATTGGCAGAGATAAGTGCTACAAGCACACACCGTGCCGAACGATGACTAACGAGCCCAATCGTATGGTTCAGCTTGCCGATTGCGCCTATCGGCTCTTGCGATAGATGTGACTTGAGCGAATGCTGAACGCCAAGCATGGCAAAACACTCTGCGAACGAGATGGTCACATGCCCTCGACCACGCCCTCCCTATACCTGAAGTCGTCTGCAATACCGCAGATGCCACTCCCGGAGATTTCGCATGGATCACAATCGTGTTGAAGGTACCAAGCATCAGATCAAGGGCACGGCGAAGGAGGTTGTCGGCAAAGTCACTGGCAACAAGGCAAAGGAAGCGGCTGGAAAAGTCGAGAAGAACGTAGGCAAGTTCCAGGACGAAGTCGGCAAGGCTGCTGATGCCCAGCGCGACGAAGACAAGCGTCGCCATTGATCAGCGGTTTCGCGGCCGAGGTCGTATTTCTTACTTTTCAATCAAGATGAGGTGCTGCCATCGGCGGCACCTCTCGTTGTTTTGGGCCGTGTGCCTCGCCCATTAAACTTCAATGATCCCGTGTAGCTACTCCGCCCGTCATCACGTCACCACGCCGATAGCTGAGTAGTCGGCCGCGGAATGGCGCGACATCATGTTTGTCGAAGCGACTGCGAAGTTCGGTGACGGCGTAGCCCTGATCGCTGAGGGCGCGCGTGAATGCCGTGCTGTTGCCTCGACCCGGATCGGTGATCAGCACTTCGACATCAGGTAGCGCGTGACGCAGCATCATGGCGGCAAGCAATTCAGCGTGCCCGCTCTCGTACAGGATGTCGCTGCCGATGATCAGATCGAAGCGCCCCAGCGTCGCGTCGGGCACTTCCCAGCGCAGGTCGCGGTAGCCGATGCTGGACAACTGATTCTGCGCTGCGTTGTGGTGCAAAAACGATTCCGCCAGCGGGTGGTGATCGCTGGCGGTGATATCGGCCTGGCGCCTCTGCAGCACCAGGCTGGACAGGCCCAGTCCGCAACCCAGTTCGAGAATGCGCTTGCCAGCAATGTCGTACGTGCACATGGCCTCCGCCAGCACCCGGCCCGACGGCCACACCTGGCCAAACAAGCTCCATAGGGCTGACGAGATACCGGCGCGAGCGGCGCGGTGATGTGGGTCGGCAAACTGCTGCAGGTCGCTCAGGGCGCGAATGCGGTAGTCGTGTCCGCCAAGGCAGACCGTGAGCTCGCGAGTGGTGTAACCAGGCATGAGCGCTCCCGTGGTGGCGTCGTCCCGAAGGTGGGATCGAGCGTGAGAGGGAGCGAAGCGGCGATGATCGCCAGGACGCGGGAGAAAGGGCGCGAAGTCCTGCATCCTACGCTACGCCCTGTTCAATGAAGCGGATAGCTCCTGCTTCGCTCCTTCCCCGCCTGCAGGGGAAGGTCGGGATGGGGTTGCTCTTCGGCCCACCCCGTGTGCTACATAAGCTCATGCCAATCCGCCAAACCCAACCCGAATCCCGCCAGCTTGACCTACTCGGTGGCGGCATCGCCTCCACCGAATTGCACCGGTTGTTCTTCGCACTGATGCCCGACGAAGCCACGAGCTCCCGCCTTGCCGCGACGGCCGAGGCACTGAGGTCCAACCATCCCGAACTACGCGCCCGCTGGATCAATCCCAGCCGCTACCACGCCACCCTGCATTTCCTCGGCAATCACTCCGCGTTGCGGCCGAGCCTGGTCGACGGCGCAATGGCCGCCGCCGACAAGATCCACACCACTCCATTCACCTGGACGCTGGACAGCGTCGCCAGCTTCCGCGGTCGCGAGCCACCGTGTGTGCTACGCACTGCAGAGGTTCCCGACCCGATGCAGCAGCTATGGCACGCGCTACGCCACACCCTGACGCTGGCAGGCCAGGGTGGCCATCTTGAAAGGAGCTTCACGCCGCATGTGACGCTGGCCTACAGCCGAGGCGTGATGCTGGAGCCGGCACATATCGAGCCTGCGACGTGGCAGGTAACGGATTTAGTACTCGTCCACAACGTGGTCGGGCAGGGTGGCTATGAAATCCTTGGGCGCTGGGGCTTGGCGGAAGGCTAGCCGTAAAAGCGTATGGTCAACGTTGTACTTGCCTAAGCCATGCCTTCGTGGGTAACTTCATCGGGCGGACGGCATTGGCGGGCAGGGATGGCATCAGCTGGGGGCGGACTAAACACTAACGATTCATGCGCCCAGCGCCACGCCTGGGCGACGGTCCGTGGCTGTACAAAAGTACCTTCGGGTCTTCAGATCAACAAGAGCAAGCAGAAAAATGAATTCGACCCATTTACCAGGCAGTCTCGTATGCGTAGGGCTCGGCATGACGCTTGGCTCTCACGTCAGTCCTCTGGCACGCAGCCACATTGAACAGTCGGACGTTGTTTTCGCAGCGCTTTCTGACGGTGTTGTAGAGCTTTGGGTGAGCGAGATGCATCCGGATGTGCGCAGCCTGCAGCCGTTCTACCAGGAGGGGAAGTCGCGAATGCAGACTTACCGACAGATGGTGGAAGCTATGTTGACCGAAGTGCGTGCGGGCAAGCGGGTATGCGGTGTTTTCTATGGCCATCCAGGTGTGTTTGCGTGGGTACCCCACAAAGCCATTCAGGTCGCCAAGGACGAAGGTTTTCGTGCTCACATGGAACCAGGCATTTCAGCAGAGGACTGCCTGTATGCAGACCTGGGTATCGACCCCGGTAGATACGGCTGCCAGCATTTTGAGGCAAGTCAGCTGCTGTTTTATCGTCGCCGCATCGATCCTACGGCGTATCTGGTGCTATGGCAGGTAGGCGTGGCTGGTGACCAATCGCTGGCACGCTTCGCTACAGGCGCGGCCTACCGCCAGGTGCTGGTCGACGTGCTGGCGAGTGATTATCCGCTGCAACACGAGCTGATCATTTATCGTGCGGCGACGTTGCCAATCCAACAGCCGCGTATCGAGCGGGTGGCGCTTGGCGACTTGCCCCAAGCGGATGTGGGCATGGCTGATACGGTGGTGGTCCCTCCCGCTCGCGCGATGGAGCCCAATCCCGAGATACGTGCCCGGCTTGCCGCGCTCGATCTGGCGGCGAAAAGCGAGATCGTTGCAGCGTGAGCGATAGTGAGCTTTCGTTGTTCGATTTCGAGACCGAGAGGTTGCATCTGCGCCCCTTGGCTGAGAGCGATAAGGCTCTGTTCCATGGTCTTTACACCGATCCGGAGACCATGCGCTTCATTGCCCCACCGCTTTCAGCGGAAAAAGCTGCGGAAAGCTTCAAAAAGTTCGTCGCTCGACAGCACGAGCCGTCTCTAAAGGGGCGCTTGCTGGTGATGCTGGACAAGGCGACGTTGCAGCCGGTGGGCATTTGCGGTACATCACAGCGTGATGGTGAGGCTCTCCGACTGGAAGTGGGCATAATATTGAAGCGTGAAGCCCGCTCCCGGGGGTTTGCCCAGAACGCTCTCACCGCGTTGATAAGAAGAATCTTTGCGTTGTCTCCCATTGAAGAAATATACGTTCGGTTTTCGGCGCAATGTCCAGCGGTGGAAAGATTGAATATCCGTGTGGGTTTCGTACCTTGTGCAGAGGAAATAACGGAAGATGGGTTATGGTCAAAACGCGTTTGGTCGGTGCATCGATCATCGTGGGCACGAATCGAGCAACCAACTTAACTAATTGTCAGGAGAATACTGATGTCGAACGTGATCACCTTTCTAGAAAGGATGGGTCAGGACGCGCAGTTGCGCCATGCCTCCCAGAATGATGTGAGGCTTGCACTGGCGCGCGAGCAGATTGATCCCGAGTTACAGGCCGCGATCCTTGCGAAGGATCAACAGCGGTTGGAGACACTGCTGGGATCTAGCAATGTGTGTTGCATGATTGAAGCAGAAGTCGGTGATGAAGACGGCTCGTATCTCGAGCAGTGTGCATAAGCTACTCGTCCGAGCTAAGTGCGAAAACGGACTCTGTGGCTGCCGCCCAGAGGTTGGCATAGATAAGTAGTGGGATCAGTTGATGCGCCGCGGAGTGATGTCCATCGTCCGTTTGGAACGTCAAGTGTTAGTTCGACATCTGCGCAGGGTTAAGACCCTGCGCAGATGAGTTTGGGGGAAGAGCGGTGGCTAAAACACGGCGGGTCAATTTTGATCGCCAAAGCGTGCTGCCAGAAAATCATCGGTCAGGGGGAAATAATGTCGAACGTCATCGATTTTCTAGAAAGGATGGGTCAGGACGCGCAGTTGCGTGATGCTTCGCAGGAAAAGCTGGTACTTGCGCTTGCTAGTTCGAGGATCAATCCAGAATTGCGAGCGGCAATACTGGCGAAGGATCAGGTACGGCTGGAGGCGTTGCTTGGGAGCATAAATGTTTGCTGCATGATCAATCCGGGCAAAGAGGATGAGGACGAAGATACTGAGGAAAGTCCATCTCGCGAAGGCGAGGAGATGACCACGCAGCTCGTGCCTCGAGCCATGGGTTCGGCGGCCTAATTCGATGGTCAGATCGGGCAAGCGGCACTGGGTGTTCTTCGCCGAGTGGGTCTTGCTCGTGGCTTTGCTTGCCGGCACGGCCACAGCAGCCGTGCCGGCGGCTGGCGGTTATGCAGAATTGCTCAATCGGGCCGATAGCATCAAAACGTCGAACCATACCGAGTTCGCCGCGCTCATGCAGAGGATCGAGGCCGGGGAGGAAAAAATGTCCTTGGAACAGCGCTTGTATCTGCGCTACCTCAAGGCTTGGGAGGTCGCTTATATCGGCGACTATGAAACGGCTATTCCTCAGCTGAACACTATCATTGCTGATTCCAAAGATCCCACGCTGCGATTTCGCGCAGGGGTTACCGTGATCACCTTGTTGGGTATCGGGTCTCATTACGAAGAAGCATTCGCAAGACTAAGTCAGCTGCTCGACCAGTTACCTGAGGTCACAGACAAATATGCTCGCATACAAGGGCTTAGCGATGCGGCGCAACTGTACATCGAAGCTGGGCAGTACGATCTGGCTGCGAGTTATGCCGATCGTCTGCTCGCAGAAAACCCGGTCGGCGAAGGTGCCTGCAAAGGCAGGTATTACAAGCTCTATGCGCTTTACAACAGTGGCAAGTTGCAGACGGTAGATCAGCAGTTCCAAGACGGCATCGATGCTTGCATCAACGTGGGCGAGTACCTATATGCAAACGGAATTCGTGCCCGTATGGCGGGTATCTATCTTCAGCAAGGTGAGCCCGCGATAGCCATAAAGTTGCTGCAAAAAAATTACGCCGACATACAGCGTACACACTACGGGCGCCTGATTTCACAGTTCGATGCATTACTGGCGCAGGCATACTCGAAAGAAGGCGATCTCGTACTGGCGCAGCAGTTTGCTCTCGATGCCGTAACTAGCAGTGTAAAGAACGAATATACCGAGCCGTTGACTAGTGCTTACCAGCAACTCTATCTGATTGCCCAGAGACAGGGTGATCTGGGAGCTGCTCTCGCCTTCCACGAAAAATTCATGGCAGCGGACAAGGGCTATTTGAATGACGTAAGCGCAAGGGCGCTCGCCTACGAAACCGTCAACCAGCAAGTGATGGCGAAAAAGCTTCAGATAGATACGCTGAATAAGCAGAACCAGATACTGGAATTGCAGCAGGCGCTTGGTAAAAAGGCGGCGGTAACAAGCCGGCTGTACATCATTCTTTTACTGATGGTGTTGGCTTCGATCGCACTATGGACCTACAAGGTCAAACGCTCACAGCTGCGCTTCATGAAGCTGGCAAGGCGCGACGGCCTGACGGGCATCTTTAACAGGCAGCATTTCGTCGAAGAGGTTGAACACCTACTGCTGTATTGCAGGAAATCAGCGCGAGATGCCTGCATTGTGCTGATCGACTTGGACCATTTCAAAGTTGTCAATGATACCCATGGCCATGCGGTGGGTGACCGGGTATTGCGCCGTGCTGTCGAGGCTTGTCAGACGCACCTGCGCTCGACCGATGTCTTCGGTCGTCTTGGGGGTGAGGAATTCGGCATCCTGCTGCCAGATTGTTCCCTGCAGCAAGCCCACGGCCGAGCGGAGCAAATCCGCATGGCTATCGCGATGGCCGCTACCGGCGACAACGCTCCTTATGTTTCCATTTCAGCGAGTTTCGGCGTGGCAGTGACTGCTCGATCCGGATACGAACTTCGAAACTTGCTCATCCATGCCGACGAGGCGCTGTACCGGGCCAAGCGCGAAGGTCGCAACCGGGTTGTCGTATCCGACGAAGTGGATAAATGCCTGAAAACAGCGTGACCGCGCTGAAGCGCAGGCAATGCTATCTGCGTATCACATTCAGTTGGCTGATTTCACGTAAGGTGTCCCATGCTTTTGCACGTACCCAGTGTCTCTTCCGCATGCGGGTCGATGTCGAACCGGTCGCGCGACAAGCTACCGCAAGCATTATGTTGAGCTGTCCGACACGGTTGTTATTGCGCGCGCACGAGTCATGGAACCCGACGTGCGGATTCGCGTCTGGCTCGCCGCGCTTGATCTGGCACCATCAATGAGGTCGCTGCGGCGTGACTGAGATCGAGCTATCAGCGTTCGATTTCGAGACCGATAGGTTGCGCCTGCGCCCGTTGCAAGAGGGGGATGAGGCGTTGTTCCATGGCCTTTATACCAATCTGGACACCATGCGCTTCATCTGCCCACCGCTTTCCTCTGAACAGGCCGCGGCTCGTTTTCCGAAAATTGTCGCTCAGCAGCGCAAACCATCCCTCAAGGGGCGATTTCTGGTGATACTGGATAAGGTAACGCGGCAAGCCGTGGGCATTTGCGGTACATCGCAGTACGATGCCGGTGCGCTTCGGCTGGAAGTGGGCATCGTATTGACGCCTGAAGCGCGCGCTCAGGGAGTTGCTAGGGAAGCGCTCACGGCATTGATGAAAAGAATCTTCGTCGCGTCGCCAGTGAACGAAATATGGGCGCGGTTTTCTGCAGAAAACCTGACGGCCATGCAGTTAGTCGTCAGCGTTGGGTTCTCGCCTTGCGCCGATGCACTGAGGGAAAATGGGGGCGCCAAAACGTATCACTATTCACTTCATCGATCATCGTCGAGTGCAATAGAAACAACCAACTGTCAGGGGGCGGGCAATGTCGAACGTAATTGATTTTCTTGAAAGAATGGGCCAGGACGCGCGGTTGCGTCACGCTTCGCAGAATGAGGTGGAACTTGCGCTTGTAAGCGAGCAGATCGACCTGGATTTGCAGGCGGCGATTCTTGCGAAGAATTCCTCACATTTAGGAGCGTTGCTGGGACAGGTCGTCTTCTGCTGCATGCAAGAACCAGGCAAGGAGGATGACGATGAAGATGACGACACTGAGGAGAGCCCGTCGCACGAAGTCAGTGGAAAAGCTCCCCACTTTGGGTTTCGTGCTGTGGTCTCGGTAGCCTAGTTCAATGCTTCTCTCGGGCAAGTGGCATCAGGCATCTTTTGCTTGGTGGACATTGCTCGTAGTACTGCTAGTGGGCACGGCCGCTGCGACGGCCGTGCCCGCAACAGATGATTCTGCGCAATTAATCAGGCGTGCGGACAGCCTCAAGCTGTCGGATCCAGCCGAGTTCGACGTTCTCATGAAGCGGTTGGGTGACAGTGCAACGAAACTGTCTTTTGAGCAACAGTTGTATCTGCGTTATCTCAAGGCGTGGGCGAGCGCCTATCACGGCGACTATGAAACGGCGATTCCGCAGCTGAATGCAGTCATCGCCGAATCCACTGATGCGACCCTACGGTTTCATGCGGGTATCACTGAGGTAAACCTGCTGACGCTCGGTTCACGTTACGAGGAAGCATTTGCGCGGTTAAGCCAGTTGCTAGATCAATTGCCACAGATAGATGATAAAGATGCTCGCAGGCAAGGGTTGGCTGTTGCTGCACAGCTTTATATTGATGCTGGACAATTTGATCTGGTTGATGTTTATTCGGGCAAGTTGCTCGCGGAAGATAAGGGCGGCAGGGGTGCCTGCAGAAGCAGGTATTACAAACTTGAAGCGCTCTACAAAAGCGGAAAGCTGCGTACAGTTGACCAGCAGTTCCAGGACGGTATTGATGCTTGTGTCAAGGTGGATGAGGTTCTTTACGCCAACGCCATTCGCGCCCGTATAGCGCAATTTGATATTCAGCAGGGTCGCCCAGCGGCAGCCGTCACGCTGCTTCAAAAAAATTACACAGACGTCCAGCGTGCGCACTACGCAAACCTTATTGCTCTGTTCGATGCGGCACTGGCGCAAGCATATTGGAAAGAGGGTGAGCTGGCGCTGGCACAACAGTATGCCCTCAATGCTGTAAACGGCGGCATCAAAAGCGAATATACAGAATCGCTCACCACTGCCTACGAGGTGCTCTATCTGATAGCCAATAAACAGGGTGACATTGGTGGAGCTCTCACCTATCACGAAAAATATATGGCGGCCGACAAGGGCTACTTGAATGTAATAAGCGCAAAGACGCTCGCGTTTGAGATTGTCAAGCAGCAGGTGTTGGCAAAAAAGCTGCAGATCGATACGCTGAACAAGCAGAATCAGATACTTGAGTTGCAACAGGCGCTCGGCAAGAAGGCGGCATTAACCAGTCGGCTGTACATCATCTTGCTTCTGATGGTGCTGACGTCCATCGCGCTGTGGACCTACAGAGTCAAGCGCTCCCAGCTCCGTTTCATGAAGCTGGCTCGGCGCGATGGTCTGACTGGCATTTTTAATCGGCAGCATTTCGTCGAAGAAGTAGAGCACATCCTGATGTACTGCAAGAAGTCGGCGCGTGATGCATCCATCGTACTGATCGACCTCGATCATTTCAAAGTCGTCAACGACACCCATGGTCACGCAGTCGGTGATCGCGTATTACGTCGTGCGGTCGAGGCTTGTCAGACACATTTGCGATCGACCGATATCTTCGGTCGTCTTGGAGGGGAGGAATTCGGCATCCTGCTGCCGGATTGCTCTTTGGAGCGCGCCCAAGCTCGGGCCGAGCAGATCCGTGCGGCAATCGCGACTGCCGCTACCGGCGAAAGTGCGCCAGGCGTTCCCATTTCAGCGAGTTTCGGCGTAGCGGCGACAGCCCGTTCCGGCTACGAACTTCGCATCTTGCTCATCCATGCCGATGAGGCTCTGTATCGGGCCAAGCGGGCGGGCCGTAACCGGGTAGCCGTATTCGAGGAAGCGGAAGAGTTGCCGCAGCAGGATGACCGCACCGCAGCTTAGGAAGTACGATCTGCGCCGCCCCAACCCTTCCTATTCAGCCCGCTGGCCTGGCGTAAGGCGTCCCATCCTTGTGCTGGTAACCGACCTTTGGATCCACATGCAGGTCGATGTCGGGATAGCTGCAGGTGGGATCGGCGGAGCGAGTGCCTATTTCAAGATAGACGGCCATTTCACTGCCTCGGTTGATGAGGTGGTGGCCATCCGGCACGTTCTTTGGAAACGCCGCGCAGTCATTTGTACGCAGTGTCTGTTCGCCCGCATCGGTGATCAGCGTGAGTTCGCCCGACAAGATGTAGACGAACTCATCTTCGCTGGTGTGCCAATGCCGCTGGCTGGACCACGCGTCCGGTGGCAGGCGCGTGAGGTTGACGCCGAAATCGGTCAGTCCGCCCGCATTGCCCAGTGCCTGTTTGATGCGTGCGCCCACAGCTTCTGAAAACGGCGTCGGGTAACTTGAGCCTTTGCGTTCGGGTACGGCAGGGATGTCGATCTTGGACATGTCGTTCTCGCTTGGGGCGGGGAAGAAGAGTGGGTGCAATCTACCGAAAATAGGCGGTGTGGTCATCGTTGGGCCACGGGATTGTCGAACGAATGACTGCCTTGAGGCGGTGTTCGTAGACAGCCGCGGGTGGTCGCGCTAAAAAGGTGGCTTGTCCCCAGCAGTTGGAGTCCCCCCGATGCGTGTTGCGACGTCCGTCCTTTTCCTGGCCTTGAGCGTAGGGGCCTATTCACTTCAGGCTGCCACGCCAGCGGCTTCCGCCAGTTCGCCGCCGCCGGCTGTCGCCCTGGCGCCGCAGATCAATGCCGCCGACTTTGCTCAGTTCGACAAGACA
>Ga0302316_10002457_pt1 | contig 13362 bp, 14 predicted proteins | sample III_Palsa_N3_2_FD_200456 | JGI IMG/M metagenome (GOLD analysis project Ga0302316, IMG submission 200456) | Peat permafrost microbial communities from Stordalen Mire near Abisko, Sweden - III_Palsa_N3_2 | ecosystem: Environmental > Terrestrial > Soil > Palsa > Peat permafrost | place: Sweden...
GCGCTTCTCGTCGGGCTCGTAGGGCAGCGTTGCGCCCCACACGCGGTCGTACTCGTGGCGCTCGCTGCCGCTAAAGAATTCGGTGAAGCCCGTGATCAGGTCGGTCTTCGTGAACATCACGTAGACCGGTGCGAACACCTCGAGTTTCTCGGTCAGTTCCTGCACGCGCTGGCGCAGGTTTTTTGCCAGATTGATGGCGAATTCCGGGCGGCTGCTGGTCAGCTCGGCAATGCTTGCCGTCACGATGATGCCGTTGATCGGCGCCTTCGGACGATGGCGCTTCAGCAGGCCCAGGAAACCCAGCCATTCCGTGCGGTCCTCCTCATGCACCGAATAGCGGCCTGCGGTATCGAGCAGGATGCCTTCGGTCGTGAAGAACCAGTCGCAGTTCCGCGTGCCGCCAATGCCGTGGATGACGGCGCTGTTTTTGTCGGCGAACGGGAACTGCAAGCCCGAGTTCAGCACGGCGCTGCTTTTGCCGGCCGCCGGATTGCCGATCACGATGTACCACGGCAACTCATAGAGCGCGGCGCCGCCCGAAACCTGGCCGATCTTCGAGGTCTTGATGGTTTTCACTGCATCCACGAGGCGCGTGCGCAGCGCGTCGAGTTCGGCCTGGCGCGCTGGCGTCGTCGCCGGGCCGCCTTCGGTCTGCTTCTCGGCCTGCTGCTCCAGCATGTCGCCGAGCTTGCGGTTGGCGCGCCGCGCCGCGAGCCGGCGCCACAGCCACACCACGAACAACAGGGCCAGCACCGCGCCGAACGCGACGGCGGGCCAGAGCGGATCGATCTGGAAGGTGTCGGCGGCGATGAACAGCACGGCGGCGAGTGCGAGCAACCCGATGATCGAGAGCGTGCGAGAGTGGGTCAGCACTTTGAAGATGCGTTGCATAGGCCGGTCAGGTCTGGATGTTATGGGTAGCGTGCGGTAGGACGATCAGCGGAGCGCATTGGCGGGCGTCGGCTGGTGTGGTGGCGATGCGTGTTGCATGAGGGGAGGTGCGGCGCCGGTTTGCGACGGGCCGGACGCGGTAATCACCGTGTCACGTGGATCGGTCTTTTCGCCGAGAAGAATAAATGAACGCCCCATGCCCAACCCCATTATTTGCCGCCTGATGCCACTTAATGCCGCCCGAGTACGAAGCCGGGTTTGTGATATTCGACGTGCCCCAGATCCATCATTTTCCACCGGCCTCCCCATACCAGACCGCATTGTTCGGCGGTCTGTCCGTATAACTGATAGCCTCGCATGGCCCAGGGATCTTTTTCTGAAATGACAAGCTTGCCGTCACGTAAAAATGCATTGTCCGCGGCTAGCCCGTATTGGTGATAGCTCTGATACGCGGCGGCATTGGTAACGTTTCCCCCAATTTGTGCCAGGCGGTTTTGCCGCTCCGGGCTGCGATAGCCTTCCAGTAAAGCCATTTCATAACCGTATTGCTCATGCATAATTTTGTAGACGAGCAATAAACGGGTTCTAAAGTCGGCATCGAGCAAATTCCAGTCGCGGCTGGCATCCTGCAGTGCTGGGCGAATCTGCTGCACTTCCTGTGTTGCAAAAACCTCTGGCGGCAATGCTGGTGGCGGGACGAGCTGCTCGCCGTTAAGGAGCGCGGCAATTTTCTCGTCGGGGACGCGTACGGTGTCGTCATACTGAAATAATTGACGACCACGCAGTGCGATCGCGACCAATGGCGGCGTCGCAAGAATACCTGCGGTCGTTAAAATCAGCAAGCGTCGCTTCACCAGTAAGTTTTGCATATCGACCGCAGTCGATTGCGAAAATTTTGCCGAGCGAGTTAATTGGCCGCGTGCTCGTGCCGCGCTATAAGATGCATTGCGCATAAATCGGCCTTGTAAATTGCGCACAATGTTAAATATTGAAGATCGCACTGGCGGCAATAGCAACATGGCTGCGATCAGCACCGCGATGGCGAAATAAGCGACGAGAACGACGGCAATCAATGGAATCCCCGGAAATTTGGAAACAATTGTATTTTGTAATGCTTACTCTTAGAATCAGGCCTGCTCGAAGTCGAGCCGAAACGGTATTATCACGGCGAAATAAACCAGGATTCAATGAGACAGTGAATGAGTGCGCCGGACAGCTCGAATTCCAAAGCCCCGCCTAGCCTGCTTGCCGACACGGCAAAAGGCTCGCAAGCCAATGGTTCGCGGATTCTCGCGAACCTCGAAGGCCGCGTCGAACCACCCACGGACAAGCCGCGCCGCTCCAAAGCGCCTGCCGTGCTGGTGGCGTTGCTCGTCGTCGCAGCAGGCGGTTGGGGCGCGTGGCACCTGCAGCAGCGTGGCCATGGCGACCATCCCCAGGTGGCTGCATCGTCAGCGCCTGCGGCTACCCAGACGGCCGCAGCGCCTGCCGGCGCCAGCATCGCCAGCACGGCCAGTGGCGCTCAGGTGAGCGCGAAGGCCGCGCCCGCGGAGTCGGCGTCGGCGTCGGCCTCGCAAGCGGCGACCATCGTCGCCGATGACAGCGATAGCAAGGATTCCAAACCTTCTGCAGATGCGGCAGCTTCAGCCGTCAGCGGCGTGGACGACAGTAACCGCCTGTCACGGGCGCTTGCGAATGGCGCGGAGGCGAGCGAACCATCGGCCCCGCCTGTTGAAGCCGCCAAGGGTGCGAAGCCGGTTGCGACAGCGGCAAATCACGCGCATCGCGAACGCGAAACGGTAGCGGCGCACACGAAGCACGAGCACGACGCGGCGAGTAATCGTCACGCGAGTGCGGTTGCGGTGGCGCAGGAGAAAAAAGACAAGCAGGACAAGCCGCATCCTGCCCACAACACCGCGGTAGCAAAGGACGATCCGGATGCCGATCTGCTGGCGGCGCTTGTTGCGCGTACCAAGCCGGCGGCCACGAAACCCGGCGTGAATGGCGCGACGACCAAGGTCAGCGCGTCGACCGGCGACCCGCAGCTTGCGGAGCGTGTGAAAGAGTGCGGCACGCGCGGCTTCTTCGAAGACCAACTGTGCCGCTGGCGCGTCTGCGACGGCCATTGGGGCAAGGATCCAGCCTGCCCTGGAACGGCGCCGGCGAAGCCGCAGCAGTAAGATCTCGCAGCGAAACTTCGCTGTAAAACCTGATGGATAGGACATGGCCCCAAGGCTCGACGCGAGCCTTGGGGCCATGTGCATTTTTCAGTGATGCACCCAGGTCCTCAAGCCGGATGCAATCCGCGCAACAGCTGTCGTACCCGCGACAGATCCTGATCAACGTGCTCAGCCTGCTCGAACAGCACAGCCAGCCAGTCGACGAAGGCCCGCACACGCGGTGAGACGCGCCGGCTCTTCACATAAGCCACCGAAACCGACATCGGCACCGGCTTCCATTGCGGCAGGACCTCGCGCAACCGCCCTGAATCGAGGTACGGCTGCGCCGCGATGCGGGCCGGCTGGATCAGCCCGAGCCCTTGCAGGCCACAGGCCAGGTAGGCCTGTTCGTCGTTGACCTTAACGAAGCCATCCACCTTCACGTTCAGCGCGCTGTCGCCAACCTCGAAGTCGAAGTTCGCTGAGCGGCCGTTATGGCCCATGCAGTTGACGGCGACGTGATGCGCGAGATCGTCAAGATCGGTGGGCACGCCGTAACGCTCGAGGTAGTCGGGGCTCGCGCAGGTCACGTGTTCGAGCGTCCCCAGGCGCCGCGCCGCCAACCCGGAATCGGGCAACTCGCCGAGCTGGATGCTGCAGTCCACCGCTTCGCCGACCAGATCGACTGGGCGATTGCTCACGCCAATCGCGAGATCGATGTTCGGATAGCGCTCGTGAAAATCGTCGAGCGCGGGCAACACCAGCGCAGTGGCCAACGCGCCTGGCATTTCGACACGCAGACGGCCACTTAGTTGATCGGTCGAATGACGCAGGCTCGCTTCCATTTCGTCGATGTCGGCGAGTATCTGCATGCAACGTTCGTAGTACGCAGCGCCTTCGGGGGTCAGGCTGAGCCGCCGCGTAGTCCGCACCAGCAGTGCGGTGCCGAGCAGCGCTTCGAGATTCTGAACCAGCGTTGTTGCCGTGGCGCGTGGCATATCGAGCGATTCCGCAGCACGCGTGAAACTATTGGTATCGACGATACGGATAAAAGTGCGCATCGCCTGAATACGGTCAATCACGGGCAATCTCCTGTTCAAACAGCAATTACGCGGGACAATCCGGATAAAGGACGTACAGCCAACGTGCCTCGTCCCGTTCTTTGGGGGAGGCGCGTCGGCAACAATGCGAGGCGGGAGCAGGGCAGGCCGCCGCGACTGGCGCGGCCTGTGCATCACGCGCAACGGGTGTGAACCCGCCCGCGAGACGACCTGTGGAACTACCGGGGTAAAGCGTGGAACAAGACGGCCGGCAGTTACTTCCGGAGCGAATCGAGATCGATCACAAAGCGATACTTCACATCGCTCTTCAACATCCGCTCATACGCATCGTTAATCTGTTGCATCGGAATCACTTCGATGTCCGATGTAATGCCGTGCTCTCCGCAGAAGTCGAGCATTTCCTGGGTTTCAGCAATCCCGCCAATCAGCGAACCCGCCAGACGCCGGCGCTTCATGATCAGGTTGAACACCTGCGGCGACGGGTGATCGTGTTCCGGTGCGCCGACCAGTGCCATCGTGCCGTCACGGCGCAGCAGGTTCAGGAACGGGTTCAGGTCGTGCTGGGCCGCCACCGTGTTGACGATGAGGTCGAAGCTGTTTACATGCGCTTCCATCTCTTCCGGGTTCTTCGAAATCACCACTTCGTCTGCCCCGAGACGTTTTGCGTCTTCGACCTTCGACTGCGAGGTCGTGAACAGCACCACGTGTGCACCCATCGCATGCGCGAGCTTGACGCCCATGTGACCGAGTCCGCCGAGGCCGACGATGCCGACCTTCTTGCCGGGGCCGGCGCCCCATGTACGCAGCGGCGAGTAGAGGGTGATACCTGCGCACAACAGCGGCGCCGTGCCGGCAGGATCAAGATTTTTCGGCACGCTCAGCACGAAGTCTTCGTCCACGACGAGTTGGGTTGAATAGCCACCCAACGTGATGTCGCCGGTGATGCGGTCCGCGCCGTTATACGTACCGACCCAACCGTTTTCGCAATACTGTTCGAGTCCCTCTTCGCAACTCGGGCAGGTACGGCACGAGTCGACCAGACAACCGACACCGACGAGGTCACCCGTCTTGTGGCGCGTAACGCCGGCGCCGACGGCCGTCACCCGGCCGACGATCTCGTGGCCCGGCACCACCGGATAAATCGAGTTCTTCCACTCGTTGCGGGCCTGATGCAGGTCCGAGTGGCACACGCCGCAAAACAGGACTTCCATCTGCACGTCATGGTCGCGCAACTCCCGGCGCTGAAATTCGAATGGGGCGAGCTTCGATTGCGCGTCGCTCGCAGCATAGGCATAAGTCGTGGTCATGAGTGCTCCTGCAAATGGATGGGGTTGCACAAGGCGCCGGCGGTAGCGACACGCGGTCGCTGAAGCGGCTGAACCTCGAATTGAACCGGATCACGTTGGTTTTCCACAGGGGCCAGCGGGTTGCCGCAGGTCGTCGCGGCTGGCTGGTTATCTGCCAGGGCAGCGTGGGCAATGGGTGATCCGGCAGGGTTCCCATCGTAGGCGGCGGGGGACACCTGGGGAATACCTGAATATCTCAAAGGTTTGCCTAATTCTCCGGAGCGCGAGCGCTATAGGCCGTTTGATGCTAAATTTCAAGCCTTATTCTCTGCTGAATCAATAGGCACTGTCATGCAAACGACTCAAGCGCCCCGCGCTGCAATCAGTCCGGCCCAGCAGCGCATGGTCGAACTCTTCGACATTCTGGCGCCGGCCGTGGGCTTCACGCCCTCATGTCTGGACGGGGTGAAGTTCATGCGAGCGAACCGGCCGATGCCGCGCATGCCGGTACTCTACGAACCGAGCATCGTGATCGTCTGCCAGGGGCGCAAACGCGGTTATCTGGGCCAGAAGACGTATTTATACGACGCGCAGCAATATCTGGTGCTGTCCGTGCCGCTGCCGTTCGAGTGCGAGACGGAGGCGAGCCCGGAAGAGCCCTTTCTGGGCATCTCAGTGCGGGTGGACCTGACGGTGGTCGCGGAGTTGCTGATGGCCTTGAACGAAACCCACGGCACGGCGCATACCGAACCGCGCGGCATCTATTCGACGCCGCTGGATCCGATCATGAGCAATGCGGTGCAGCGTCTGCTCGAAGCGCTCGCTTCGCCGCTCGACGCGCGGATTCTGGCGCCCGCCATCATGCGCGAGATCTGTTACCGCGTGCTGACCGGCGAGCAGGGCGATGCGATCCGCGCGGCGCTCACGCATCAGCATCACTTCGGGCGCATCGCCAAGGCGCTGCGGCGCATTCATGCGGATTATCAGGGCGAACTCGACGTCGATACGCTGGCGCGCGAAGCAGGCATGAGTCTCGCGGTATTTCACGCGCAGTTCAAGGGCGTCACGGCGACCTCGCCGATGCAGTATGTCAAGACCACGCGGTTGCATCACGCGCGCCTCCTGATGGTGCAGGACGGTTTGAACGCGGGAGCGGCGGCGGCGCGAGTCGGCTATGAAAGCGCGTCGCAGTTCAGCCGCGAGTTCAAGCGTTTGTTCGGCCTGAGCCCCGTGGATGAAGTGAAGCGCATGCGCGGGGTGGTGGAATCGCCGCCGCCACGCGCAATGCCGACCCCGGAAAGGTATGTGACGGCCGTGTGAGCGTGGCGGGGCGGCGCGTTTTATTCCGGTTCGTGGCGGCACACACAAAGCTTGTTGCCGTCCGGATCGCGAAAGTAGGCGCCGTAGTAGTGCTCGTGATACTGCGGGCGCAAGCCGGGTGGCCCTTCGCATGAACCGCCCTGGGCGAGTGCAATGGCATGCGCGCGGTCGACATTGGCGCGCTCCGGCGCCAGCAGTGCGAGCATCTGCCCATTGCCGGGACTAGCCGAGTTGCCGTCGTAGGGACGGCTGATCACGAATAGCGGCCGGGGCTGCTCCGCCATCATCCAGCCTGCCCAGCCGGTCTGTTCGTCGCGGAACTTGAGCTTGAGGCCCAACGAGTCCAGCAACGGGGCATAGAAACCAAAGGCGCGTTCGAAGTCGGTAATGCCGACGAATACGTGAGACAACATCCCGTTCGCTCCTCTCGTGTAGACATGTGATTCGCCTGCGTGGCGAGCCACGGCAGCTATTGAATCACGCTTTCCACTCTTGCGGTGCGCTGGACGAATACAACGTGAACGGATGATGGCTCGTTTCGACGACGTACATACGGTGTTCGAGATCGACGAAATCGGCCGATGACTCCAGATACGTATCGCGTTGCTGCTCTTCGGTGTGGACGAACAACGCATTGAGTCGCTTTGCAAGGTTGGCAAACATGATGGGCTCCAGTCTTGAACGTAAGTGCGACGTTTCGGATTCCGATCCAGTTCGTCGCCAGGGTTGCGGCCTGCGGTCCGGATTCGTCTGCAATCACAGCACCGCTTGTCGATAGACCCGATCGTAGACGCAAAGAATGAGCCGAAAATGAGCGGCAGCAGGGCTCAAATGAGAGGTCGAGGGTGCGACGCGTGTCGCGGGCAGGTTCGTAATTCGTGGCTCAGTTTGTCTCGCCACAATGCCGTCATACGAATCCACTCCCGACTGAGTCATCATGAATGTTCCGGATTACCAACCGACCACGTCCCCACAACGCGTCCAGAGCGAAGCGAATCCTCGTCGCGCCGAAAGCTGGCAGGCCGCCTGGGTGCGCCGCACGATTCCCCTCATGATGGCATTGCACTTCGGCTCCAGCCAACGCCCTGCGCCTGATGTTCATACACTGCGCCTGCGTGCGCATCGGTACACGTGGCCAGCCCGTTTCGCAACGAGGCTGCTTTACCCGAAGGTGCGCCGGCATCCCGACTTTCATCTGGAGGGCGAGTGGATCAGACCGGAGACGGCCGCCGCAGCCCATACCGAGACTGTCGTGCTGTTTTTGCATGGCGGTGCGTACTATTTCGGCTCGCCTGCGACGCATCGAGCCGTCACCTACGAGCTGGCGCATGCATCTGGCTCAGCCGTATTTGCACTGGACTACAGTCTCGCGCCCGAACATCCATTCCCCGCTGCGCTGGAGGACACCTTGCATGCGTACCGCACGCTGCTGGCGCGCGGGATTGTGCCGGGTTCGATCGCGTTTGCCGGCGATTCGGCCGGAGGCGGGCTTGCGCTGGCTGCGCTGGTAGCGTTGCGCGACGCGGGAGAACCGTTGCCCGCTGGTGCGGTGCTGCTGTCGCCCTGGGCCGATCTGACGACCATCTGGCGGGCGAAGCACAACGTGTTGTCGATGAATCGCACCGCCATGGAGGCGGCTGCAAAGATGTATTTGCAGAACGCAAGACTGTTTGAGACCTTGGCGTCGCCCGCGCGCGCAAAACTGCATGGTTTGCCTCCGGTCCACATTCAGACCAGCGATTCCGAGGGCTTGAACGCGGACGCACACGAACTTGCCGCCAAACTGCAACGCGAAGGCACATGGGTGGAGTTCGCAGAATGGCATGCGATGCCGCACGCGTGGCATTGCTTTTCGCCGTTTGTGCCGGAAGCGCGAGCCGCTCTGGCGCAGGCCGCCGTGTTTATGCGCGACTGTTGGGTAAAATCCGTCCACGATACGAGCACCTAACCTGCCCACCGGACGCCCACCATGCTTCATGAACTGACCCGAACCATCCTGGTGATCGTCGCCGCGCTCTTTCCCATCATCAACCCGCCGGCGGCGGCGTTCATCATTCTGAGTATGGTGCCGCACGCATCGCCGGCGCAGCGCGCGGAACTGGCGCGACGCATCGCGATCAACAGCTTCGTGATCCTGCTGGCGTCGTTATCGATCGGGGCCTATCTGTTGTCGTTTCTCGGGATTTCCATTGCGGTCTTGCGCGTCGCCGGGGGACTCATCATTGCGATGGCTGGCTGGAACCTGTTGCAGTCGTCGGGGGACGAGACTGAAGAGGCACAACCGGATCCGATGACCGGAAGCGACCCGACGCTACGCGTAAAGGCTTTTTATCCGCTGACTTTGCCCGTGACCGTCGGCCCGGGATCGATTTCCGTTGCGATTGCCCTGGGTACCGGCTCGCCGCGGGAGGGCTTGCAGCCAGTCCATTTCATTGGGGTGGGTATCGCTTTGGGACTGCTTTGCGTCAGCATTTACCTGTGCGTGCGCTTTGCCGGCAATATCGAACGGCTGCTGGGTCCGTCGGGCACGCAGGTCGCGATGCGGCTGTTCGCCTTCGCGATCTTTTGTATCGGTGTGCAGATCTTGTGGCTCGGGTTATCAGACCTGATCAACTCGTTGCATCTGCATTGATCGGCCTGTTGTGCGGCGCTCGACAAAACGCCGGAAGCCCACTTTGGCGACTTCGACCAGGATCAGGAAAACCGAGCCGGTCGCCGCAGCGCCGGCGACGGCCAATGAGATGTCGAACAGCCATTCGAACAGTGCAACCATGATGTCCTCCGCAGGTGTGAGTGGATCGGATTCGCTAGCTTGAGTGATCAACGAGGCGGCCATCTCACACGCCGCTGGCCATGGCGAGCATCAGATAGGGCAATAATTCGTCGTACGTAGCTGCTTGTTCGGTGGCCGTTGCGTCGTTTTCGGGCGCCCGGACCGGTTTAACGGGCTGTGCGGCGGATTCGGTGTAAGCAGCGCTAGCGGTGGCAGGGTGGTTGAAAAGCGGAAACATGATGAACATCCTCTCGGTGGGATCAGGCGAATCGTTGATTCGGATGACCTATCTTCGCGGATGAAAATGAGGCGAAAATGAGCGCGATACCCGAGCTTGTGCCGTCTGGCGCAAAGACGTCCCCGGTACGCACTTAAATGCGCCGGTGACGGTTATGAACGGGCTGGCTTGCCCTTGGCGAAGTCAAATGAAATCTTCTTTGAGAAATAACCTTGCGATCGCGCTCGGCCTGCTTGTCAGCGCCGCGGCGATTGCGCAAGGCATCAGTTCCTATCAGTTGTGCCGCTCGGGGATGAGTGCGCTTCTCGATCTGCGGCTCGAGCAGGTCGCGGTGCGCATGCGCGACGGCCTGGCGGACTCAATTCCGGCGACGCCCGCGCGTGGTTCGCAGCCCAGCCGCGATATCGTGATCACGATCCACAAGCCGGGCTCCGAGGTGCCGCTGCGTTCGACCGATCCGTCGCTGCAACTGCCACAGGACGCAGCCGCGGGTTTGAGTTCGGATGACGTCAACGGCGAGCGCTGGCGAATCTACACGTTGCGCGATGCCGGAAGCCTGATCCAGGTTGCACAACGCTCGTCGGTGCGCGAAGAGCTGGAACGCGAAGCGTCGCTGACGACCTTGTGGCCGACACTGGTGCTGCTGCCGCTGGTCCTTGGCGCAGTGCTTCTGATCGTGCGAGTGTCGTTCCGAAAAATGAACCAGCTCGGCAACGAGGTCCAGGAGATCGATGCGTCGCGCCTGAAGCCGTTGGCATCGGCGGGCGTGCCGACCGAGTTGCAGCCCTTCGTGGATTCGATCAACCGGATGATCGGGCGTCTCGCACAGTCCATCGAAGCGGAACGGAAGTTCATCGCGGATGCCGCGCATGAACTGCGCACCCCACTCACCGCGTTGCAGTTGCAGGCCGATAACCTGCAGCCGCATATCGTCCCCGGCAACCAGGAGCGCTTCAACGAATTGCGAAGCGGGATCGGCAGAAGCAGTGCGTTGATCGCACAACTATTGCGGCTCGCGCGGGCGGATGCGCCCTTGTCCGGCGGCACGATCGAACCGACCGATGTTTCGGGGATCGTGGTCCAGGCGGTCTCGGACGTGTTGCCGATCGCCGCCGCGCGCGGGATCGATATTGGCGCGGAAGAAATGGTGCAGGACAGGGTCGCGGCGTCCGGTGCGGATGTCGCCATCGCCGTCAAAAATCTGGTGAGCAATGCGGTACGCTACACGCCGGACGGCGGCACGATAGATCTGCGGATGCGCACGGAAGGCACTATGCTGTGGGTCGAAGTGACGGATACGGGACCGGGCATCGCGCAGGAGCTGTTGCCGCGCGTGTTCGACCGCTTCTTTCGGGCCAATCTGGACATCGAAGGCACGGGTCTCGGGCTGTCGATCGTCAGATCGATTACCCAGAAATACGGGGGCGATGCGCAGATTCGCAACCGCACCGATGGCCGCTCAGGGATCGTCGCGGCGGTCAGTTTTCCGCTGGCAGAGATGTTCACCGGAGTCTCCGGCCACGGCGCCGGAACGCAGTCGAGCAAGCTGGCGCAAGCAACCGGGGCTACCCGCTACCTGCATGGGAGAGACGTATGAGAGTCCTTCTGGTTGAAGACGATCTGCAGATCGGGCAAAGCCTGATGCGCGCACTCAAGGACGCGGACTATAGCGTCGACTGGGTGCGCGACGGTATCGCCGGGCGCGCGGCGATGGACGCGGCCGAATATACCGTGGTGTTGCTCGATCTGGGCTTGCCCGGGTTGTCGGGAATCGAGTTGCTGCGCTCGGCACGAGCCGGCGGCAATCCCGTGCCGGTCCTGATCCTGACCGCGCGCGACGACCTCGACTCGCGAATCGAAGGCCTGGATATTGGTGCGGACGACTATCTGCTCAAGCCCTTCGAAGTGGGCGAACTGTTGGCAAGAATTCGCGCCGTGCTGCGGCGCAAGGCGGGGTATGCCGTATCGCGGCTCGGTGACGACACCATCAGCCTCAATCTCGACCAGCGCACGCTTACGTTCGGCGAGAAGGTCGGTGCACTCTCCGCGCGCGAATTTGCGCTGATGCATGCCTTGCTGGAGCACCCCGGGACGATCTTTTCGCGTGCCCAGATCGAAGACAAGCTGTATGGATGGGGCAAGGAGGTCGAGAGCAATGCCGTCGACGTGCTGATCCACTCCGTACGAAAGAAGTTCGGGCAAGACGTGATCCGCAATGTGCGCGGCTTGGGCTGGACCGTCATGCTGGGCAAGGCGAGCTCTTAGCCCGCTCCTCAGTCTTCGCTCGAACCAGCCTGGATCTGGTTCGCGTAAAACGCGCGTTTTTCGTCATACATGAGCAGGTCCGCACGTTGCACCACCGCCTCCAGCCGTTCGCCGTGCTGACACGTTGCCGCTGCCATCGAGAAGCTCAACACCGAACCTGGGTAGAACTGATTGTTCATCTCCACCAGTTGGCGGATCGTGTCGATCATCGCGGCGCCACCACGCTCGTCGGTGTTGGGCATCAGAATCGCGAATTCGTCGCCGCCAATCCGCGCCGCGTGAAACGGCGTTTCCAGCGCCTTCGCCAGCACTTCGCCGGCACGCCGCAGCAGTGCGTCGCCCGCCGCGTGGCCGAGCTGGTCATTGATCCGCTTCAGGCCGTTCAGGTCCGCCATGATTACGGTGACGGGGAACGGGCCTTTCCGTTCGAGCCGGTTCAGCTCGTCGACATAGAACGAGCGGTTGCGCAGCTTGGTCAGCACATCGTGCTTGCCGAGAAACTCCAGATACGCTTCGGCTTTCTTACGCGCAGTGATATCGGTGAGGGCCACCAGCACCAGATCCCAATCGCGCTCATGGCCGGGCAGCACTGAGAATTGCAGGAGTACGTGCACCTCGCTGCCATCCAGCGAGTAATTGAGAACCTCGCGCTGCTGGAACAGCTTGCCGTCCCACAGGTCGATCAACTGCTCGCGGAAATGCGGGCGCATGTCGTCACGAAACACATCCGGCAACCTCGACAGCAGGGTTTGCTTGTCAGGTGCCGCAAACATCGCGAGCGTGTGCCGGTTCACGTCGAGCACATGGATTTCCTGCATGCAGCGCTCGACGAACTCAGGATGGACGTCTGTGAACACCCTAAAATCCGCGATGCCCGCCGCGCGTGCTTCGTTCAGCAGACGTCTAACCGCGCTGAAATCCTCGACCCAGAGCGACACCGGCGATTCTTCGAACAGGCCTCGCGCATATTCTTCCGCATGCGAGAAGCGATGACGGGCGCCTTCCAGTTCGGTGACGTCCTCGAGTGACACCAGCACGCGGTCCCAGCGTCCTGCGTGGCCGGGCAGGACGGCCCCTTTGAGCATCACATCGAGCCGGCGGCCGCCGAGCGTGTAATTGACGGTCTGGCTCATGAAGCTCGACGCGCCGCTCCACAGCTGGCACAGCTCTTCGAGATGAGTCTTCAGCATGTCGTCGCGAAACACGGTGCCGAGATTACTGGTGAGCGTGGCGAGGCTGTCCGCTTCGAACATGGTCAGCGTCTTGCGGTTGACCTTGATGACGCGGATGCTGTGCGCGCATTGCGCGACCCGCTCGGGATGATCGCGGAAATGGGCACGCAGATCGGTCACACCTTCGGCGCGCCAGG
>Ga0302316_10002461_pt1 | contig 13345 bp, 12 predicted proteins | sample III_Palsa_N3_2_FD_200456 | JGI IMG/M metagenome (GOLD analysis project Ga0302316, IMG submission 200456) | Peat permafrost microbial communities from Stordalen Mire near Abisko, Sweden - III_Palsa_N3_2 | ecosystem: Environmental > Terrestrial > Soil > Palsa > Peat permafrost | place: Sweden...
ATGAAGCTCCGCTGGGCTCTCGTCGCCACCACCTTCTACGCCCTCAACGCCAACCTCCTCTTCCTCTCCACCACCGCCATGACGGAAGCGCTCTTCCTCGCACTCCTCATCTGGTCCGTCGTCGCCACCTCCGAATCCATCGCCGCCCTCCGCACCAACGACATCACCACAGCCCGCGCCCGCATGATGCTCACCGGCATCCTCATCTTCGGTCAAGTCTTCACCCGCTATGACGGCTGGATCATCGGCGCCATTATCTGGCTCTGTTTCGCAATCGCGATCTTCACCGCCGCCCCCGACATCCGCCGCCGCATGCGCCCGTCCTTCATCCTCTTCACCGTCATCGTCGTCGCCGGCCCCCTCCTCTGGTTCTGGTACAATGCCCACTTTGAGCACGACTGGCTCGACTTCTTCCGCGGCCCCTACTCCGCCGCACAAATCGAGCGCCGCACCGCGCCTCCAGGCCAGCACTACCGCGGCTGGCACAACATCGGCTGGGCCGCCCTCTTCTACACCCGCACTGCCCAGATCGACGCAGCAGCCTGGGAAACAGGCTTCGCCCTCCTCCTCGCCTCGCTCTACGGCCTCTACCTTTCCCTCCGTCAACGCGCAACCACCGCCGTCCGAACCCGCGCCGAATCCTTCGCACTCCTCCTCTGGATCCCGCTCCCGTTCTACATCTACTCCATCGCCTACGGCTCGGTTCCCATCTTCATCCCGCAACTCTGGCCGCACGCCTTCTACAACGCGCGCTACGGCATGGAACTCCTTCCCGCTCTCTCCATCTACGCCGCGCTCTCCGCAGAGCAGCTCGAAACCTTCCTGAAATCCCGCACCTCCAATTTCGCCCGACTCGCTGCTCGACTTTGGCAGCCCGCCGCCATGATGCTCTGCGTCGCAAACTGCATTGCCATGATGTACGCTGTCCCCCTCGTCCTCCAGGAAGCCATCCACAACTCCACCAACCGCGTATCGCTCGAGCGCAACCTCGCCACCATGCTCGAGACGATGCCGCAAAACGTTCCCGTCATGATGTCGCTCACCAACCATGTAGGCGCGGTCCAAACCGCCGGCCGCCCCCTCCGCAGCATGGTCAGCGAAAACGACGACCAGACCTGGCAACTCGCCCTCAAGGATCCCGCCCAGCACGCCGCCTACGTCATCTCCATCGCGGGCGATCCCGTCGCCAACGCCATCGCCGCCCATCCGCAAGGCCTCGCCGAGATGGAAGTCATCTGCACCACCGGCCAGCCCTGCGCCCGCGTCTACCAATCCCTCCTCTGGACCCCCGCCAGTACAAAATAATTTCACCCAACTAAACTTTCTCCATCCACGGGAGAGTAACGCGGAAGCAACAACCCGCATCACAGTGATTGGCCGTATAAGTAGCGGTACACGACACCGGGCTGAACGCTCGCCGGGCAAAGTACGACAAGCAATGAATCGAACACAGCACACTCGCTTCCACGAGGCAGCGGTGGTGTGCTTACACAAATCACAAGGAGTATTGGGCCATGGGAATTTTCACACCAGATGTCAACAACCTGCGCGAGCTGTATATCAATATGCTTCAGCATGCGCTCAGCAGCGAAAAGCAGATTGTCGAAAAGGGCTTGCCCGCGATGATCGAGAAGTCCACTAACCCGGAACTCGCTCAGGCTTTCCGCAATCATCTCACCGAGTCGAAACAGCATATCGTGCGCCTCGAACGCATCCTCGACGCCACCCAGGGCGAGGTCAGTGACTCCCGCTGCAAGGTCACCGCTCAGCTCATCAGCTCTGCAGAAGCCGAGATCGGCGATGCTGCTAACGACCAAATCCGCGATGTCATCCTGATCGCCGCCGGCAACCAGGTAGAGCATCACGAGATCGCCGTCTACGGAACTCTGCGCACCTGGGCCGAAATTCTCGGCAACCAGCAGGACGCGCAACTGCTCGAGAAAACCCTGCAGGAAGAAGAGAACGCCGATGAGCTTCTCACCGAGCTATCCCAGCAGATCAACGTTGCCGCACCTGTAGCATAGTCACCACCACAGGATTGGTTTGGCCCGCCCGCGTGCAGTCCACGCGGGCGGCTTTCTTAGTGCACACGCCGTACCCACTCCGATTCCGCCCCCGTCACCATTCACCCCTCCACGTCACCGAGTAGTATTCTGGCTCGATGGTGGATCCCGGCCACATACATTTCTCCACGCTCGAGCAGCTCGTCCTCTCCGGCCCCTCCGTCAAACGTCTGTTGACGGCCGCCGCCCTGGGCGGAGTCGTCGGCCTCGAGCGCGAGTGGCGCCACAAAGATTCCGGCCTTCGCACTAACATCCTCATCTGCGTAGGCTCGGCGCTGTTCACCATCCTCAGCGTCGTCATCGCCGGCGATAACCCGAACAACCGCGGCCAGATCGCCTCCAACATCGTGCAGGGCATCGGCTTCCTCGGCGCCGGCCTCATCCTCCATACCAAGAATCGCGTGCTCGGTCTCACCAGCGCCGCCACGGTCTGGGTGGTCGCGGCTATCGGCATGACCTGCGGTGCCGGTCTCTACATCGTCGCCGCCCTCTCCACCGTCCTCGTCCTCATCTCGCTTCAGATCATCGGCGTACTCGAAGGCCGACTCGGCTGGAAGCGCTATCCCAAGGTCTACGAAGTCCGCGCCGACATTGGAGCGATGCTGCCAGAGAGCGTCGTCGGCGAAGACCGCGCGCAAGCCCTCGCCGAGCAGGTCACGGCCGCTAACCACCGCATGCAGTTGGCCATCCTCAAGGTCCTGGACTCCGTCGGCCAACGCCTCGCCGTGCTCGATCGCGATAACATCGCCGGCATCGAACGCGTATCCTTCATCGTCACCGCAACCCACAAAATCCACGCTCACATCCATCACGAGCTCCAAGCCAGCGACGCCACCGACAAGGTCGTCGTCTTTCACGACACGGAGGAAGAATGAGCCGCATACCCTTCGTCAAAGCCCACGCCTGTGGCAACGATTTCCTCATCATCGAAGAACCCCTCGCTCTCAATCGCCACGCCGCCCTCGCGCGCAAACTCTGCAGCCGCAACACCGGCATCGGCGCCGACGGCATCGAGTTTCTCCAGCGCCTCCCCAACAACGAATTCTTCCTTCGCCTCTTCAACGCCGACGGCTCCGAGGCCGAGCTATCCGGCAACGGCACCCGCTGCGTCGCCGCCTGGCTCGCCGCCAGCGAAGGCCTTCAGGAAGTCGCCCTCGGCACCCACGGCGGCATCCGCGCCTGCCGCCTCATTCGCCGCGAGGACGTCGACTACTGGATCGAAAGCAACATGGGCGTCCCCCGCGTCATGCCCCGCAGCATCGAAATCCCCGGCGTCGACGAACCCATCGACGGTGTCATGGTCAACGTCGGCAACCCCCACTTCATCCTCTTTCCGGACAATGAAGACTTCAGCAGCCACGGCTTTACCTGGCAACAACTCGGCGCCAAAATCGCCGTCGACAAACTCTTTCCCCACGGCACCAACGTCGAGTTCGTCCGCATCCTCTCGCCGACACAAATTAGCTTCCGCATCTACGAGCGCGGCTGCGGCCCCACCACTTCCAGCGGCACCGGAACCTGCGCGGCGGCAACCGCTGCCATCTTCCGCCACAACGCAGCCCGCGAGCTCACCGCCATTGCCGAAGGCGGCGCGCAACAAATTGTCTGGCCCACCAACTCCAGCGACCTCTTCCTCACCGGCCCCGCCGAAATCATCTGCACCGGCGAGGTAGACTTTGCCTGATCTATCCCCACGCCCCAAGCCGGGTGCCCCATCCATACCCGCCTTTTGCGGACGGGTGAGATGCGCGTGCCTGAGGCTAAACCCGATTCTGCGAACAGGCCCATCATGCGAACCCTCAACCGCAAACTCGCGCCTTCGTCCCTGGTGCAACGATGCCGTCTAGACCAACCCTCAAGCAGGGAAGTCGCATCGCCCTCGTGTCCCCAGCCTCTGCCGCTAAACCCGAATTAGTAGCCCAAGGCAGCGCCGCGCTCCGTGCCTACTGCTACGACCCCATCGTCATGCCCCACGCCCTCGACCGCGGCCCGCTCTACTACGCCGGCACCGCCTCCAACCGCGTCGCCGACCTCCACGCCGCCTTCGCCGACCCCACCATCGACGCAATCCTCTGCACCCGCGGCGGCTGGGGCTCTGCCGAACTCCTCCCCCTGCTCGACGCCCAACTCATCCGCGCGAATCCCAAAGTCTTCATCGGCTACAGCGACCACACCTCGCTCCACCTCTACCTCTGGAACCTCTGCAAACTCCCCACCTTCTACGCCCCCATGGCCGCAGCCGACTGGTCCAACCCCAACGGCGTAGACCACCGCACCTGGCAATCCGCCCTCCACGCAACTGAACCCTGGTCCGTCAACTCCGCAGACGGCATCCGCACCCTCAAAGCCGGCCGCGCCCAAGGCCGCATCCTCGGCGGCTGCCTCTCCATCCTCGTCGAATCTCTCGGCACCCCCTACGCCCTCAACCTCACCGAGCCCACCATCCTCTTCCTCGAGGACATCAACACCAAGCCCTACCAGTGGGACCGCATGCTCACCCATCTCCGCCTCGCCGGCCAACTCAACCACGTCACCGGCATCGTCTTCGGCGACCCCGGCGCGAACATCCAACCCTCAGAGCTTCCTCTCCTCGAAGCCGCCTGCCTCCACGCCCTTCAATCCTTCGAAGGCCCCATCACCTTCGGCCTCCAATCCGGCCACATGTCCTCCCACAACCGTTCCATCCCACTAGGCATCCGGGTCACAATGGAAGACGACACGATAAGCGAGATCAAGCAGTGAGCACCACACCAAAACACATTCACCTCATCGGAATCTGCGGCACCGCGATGGCCTCGCTGGCCGGCATGCTCCGCGCCCATGGCCACCGCGTCACGGGTTCCGACACCGCCGCCTACCCACCTATGTCCGACCAGCTCCGCGCCCAGGGCATCCCAATCCTCGAGCCCTACAGCGCCGCCAACCTCCAGCCCGCGCCCGACCTCGTCGTCGTCGGAAACGCCATCTCCCGCGGCAACCCCGAACTCGAAGTAGTCCTCGACCAGCGCATCCCCATGACCTCCATGGCCGCCCTCATCCACGACGAATTCCTCGCCAACCGCGAACGCCTCGTCGTCTGCGGCACCCACGGCAAGACCACCACCACCAGCATGCTCGCCTGGATTTATGAGGTCGCCGGTCGCTCCAACCCGGCCTTCACGCCATCTTTCCTCATCGGCGGCGTCGCCGAAAACTTCGGCACCAGCTTCCACGTCAATCCGAAGGCCCGCACCTTCATCCTCGAAGGCGACGAGTACGACACCGCCTTCTTCGACAAGGGTCCCAAGTTCCTCCACTACTTTCCCGACGCCGCCATCCTCACCCACGTAGAGTTCGATCACGCCGACATCTATGCCGACCTCGACGCCGTCAAGACCGCCTTCATGCGCATGGTCAACCTGATCCCCCAACGCGGCCGCCTGATCGCCTACGACGGCAACGCCAACGTCACCGAGTGTTGCGCGAAAGCCTTCTGCAACGTAGAGCGCTACGGCCTCGCCCCCGACTCCTACTGGCACGCCACCAACCTCAAACAGCAGGGAAGCACCACCACCTGGACTCTCCTCCGCGGCGGCGAAACCTTCGCCCACCTCACCCTCCCCATGGCCGGCGAGCACAACGCCCTCAACGCAACCGCCGCCGCCGCGCTAGCCGCCGGGCAGGGAATCCCCGCGACCACAATCACCGAGGCCCTCGCCACCTTCCAGTCCGTAAAACGCCGCCTCGAAGTCCGCGCCGAAATCGCGGGCATCACGATCATCGACGACTTCGCCCACCACCCCACGGCCATCCGCGAAACCGTCCGCGCCCTCCGCGCCGCCTATCCCGGCCGCCGCCTCTTCGCCGTCCTCGAACCCCGCTCCAACACCCTCCGCCGCAACGTCTTCGAGCGCGAATTAGTCGACTCGTTAGCCCTCGCCGACGAAGTCCTCCTCGCCGCCGTCTTCAAGTCCGAAGCCATCCCCCCACTCGAGCGCCTCGACCCCGAACACGTCATCGCCGCGCTCAACGCCCGCAACATCCCCGCCGTCCTCTTACCCGACGCCGACGCCATCGTGGCCAACCTCGCCCCGCGCCTCTCCCCCAACGATGTAGTCGCGATCCTCTCCAACGGCGGCTTCGGCAACATCTACGAAAAACTCCCCGCCGCCCTCAAGATCACATCGACACAGCCCTAAAGCTCGTCATCTCGACCGGAGCGTTCGCGCATTTTGCGAGCGCGCAATGGAGAGACCCCTGTATTGGCAATTGCACTTGCTTACTCGCCCGGTCTATATCGTTAGCGGTTCAGCGTTGGATCAGGATGCCCATACACCGCACCTCCATCAACCCCAACATACGTGGCCTGCCGAGCAATCTGCACCCAGCCATCTCCACTCTTCTGCCACACGTTTGTAAACCGTCTCTTCAGCGGCTTCCCAGCCATCGGCCCATTCGCCATCACGATGTCTTCGTAGCCCATCTCCACCGCAACATCCCCTGACACGAAAAACGTCTCAACAACTCCCTTGGCACTCGAATACTTTAGGTTGTCCTCACGCATCGCGCCGAACACCTGCTCGCGAGTCAGGATGTTGTTGCCCGGCTATTCACCACCATGTTCGGCGCCCACAGTTTCTCCAGCGCAGCGTAATCCCCAGCGACGACGGCCCGTCCAACAGCGTGGTCATTGGCCTCAATCTGTGCCCTCACCGCAGCAGTGTCAGGCGCAACCGTCGACCCCTGAGCCACCACAGCCTGCGCACAAAGCACCGGCACCCCCAAAAGAAATGCAAGAACAATATGCTTCATGATTCGTATCCCCTGATAGGACATCGCTTCCATACCCACACGCGTTAGATGCACTCTCGCAAGCCCGTACGCCTCCAACCCTCACATCTCCCAAACCGTAAATGGAAGCTTCCCCGCATTATCCCCCGCCAGCGCATGTGTCTTGTCCGGATCCGCCGGGTCATACCGCACCATCACCAGCGTTCCCTCCGGCACCTCGCGCACCCACCGCCGCCCCTCCGAGTCCGAGCACGCCACACTCCGCAGATACCCGCCGAAGAAGTCCTCACCCAGCGAAAAGTAATACTGAAACTCAATCTGCGTCGTCTGCGCCAGCGTACCTTCTGCAAGCTCGTCGCGCACCACCACGTTGCCGGCCAGCAGCTTCGCCGTCACCGTCGGCCACCCCGCAGCCGCCTGCAAATCGTGCTCCCGGCCCCGCCGCCGAATCGCCCGGAAGATCCACCCAAACAAAACCGAGTCCCGCATACTCAAGGTGTCAACCCCTTCACTCCAGACGCTCCAACCCCCGCCCAGGCTTCAATCTTCATGACGACAGATTCTAGCGCACCCTACCCCGCGTCTGCATCCGCTCCTTCACCTCCCAAAACTTCCGCGCACAGCCCACGATGGCCCTCCACGCTGCATCTCACCTACCAGGGATCGCTGAAGCATCATGTATCTTTGATTAAAATCGCCGGATACTTTCGCCCGCGCGGCCATCTCCCGGAGTTGATCCTGATGAGCAGCACCCGCACCCACAGTCCGCCACGCAGGATCTCGCTCAGAGCGGTGCGCTCCGTCTGCGTCGCCCTCGTGCTGTGCCCCCTCGTCCACGGTCAGACCCAGTTTTTGCCCCCGTCCCCACCCCGCCCTACACCGCCCCAGCAGCCCGCATCCCCCGAAGTCATTGCCCGCATCTCCGCCGCCAAAACCATCTTCCTCTCCAACGCCGGTGGCAATGACTACTTCAACGGCGAGATTCCCGGCGGTCCCGACGTCAGCTACAACCAGCTCTACGCCGCCCTCCAGCAGTGGGGCCATTTCCAGCTCGTCGACTCGCCCGCCCACGCCAACCTCATCTTCCAGATCCGCGGCACCGAGCTCGCCCCCGACCTCGCACCCGCTCCCGACGCCTACCACATCATCGCCCAACAACATCAGCCCCAGCTCGTGCTCACCATCCTCGACCCCACGAACCTCACCCCCATCGACACCATCACAACCCCCGCCGGTCGCAGCTCCGACGTCCCCAAAGGCTCCATCGCCTTCGCCCGCTCCATCGAGTGGCTCACCTTCCAGATCAGCACCCGCGTCTCCGCTCTCCACCCCAACTCCTCCGACAAGCTCGCCAGCCGCGACACTCTCCGCCCGCCCTTCAACACCCTCATCCAGTTCACCGCCCCCGTCCCCCCACAAGTCCTCAACGCCAAATCCCTCTACCTCGTCAACGACACGCCAGCCTCCAACTCAACCCACACCTCTAAGCCATCCCCCTACTTCGACGGCTTCCAAACCGCCCTCACCACCTGGGCCTACTACCACCTCACCGACTCCCCCCAGTCCGCCGACCTCATCCTCCACTATCACGACGACGAAGTCAACGGCACCTACCTCACCCTCAACGACCCCGCCACCAACACCATCCTCTGGACCATCACCGACCCCCACCACGGCTTCTACCACCAGTCCAGCGCCCACCGAGTCACCGCCCTAAACCAAAACCTGATCAGCCAGCTAAAACTCCTAAGCCACATCCCCCTAACCCAGTCCGAAACCGCCGCCCTCCACTAGGGACTAGAGAGACGGAGCACAAGCCGCGGGCAGCCACAACTTACTTCGCCAGCAGCGCCTGCCCGACATGCATTGACACATGATTGGTACGGCTCAGCAACATCGCCAACCGATTACGCAAAGGCTCCTTCGCAAAGTCCTCTTCGGAAACCGCAGTATGCCGCTCCAGCCACTGCGCCGCCGTCATCTGCTCAAAGGCCGCAGTCAACTTCGAGTGGACATCAAACCACGCCTTCTTCAACTCCTCGGTCGACACCGGATCCGGCAGAGTTCCATCAGGATTCGTCACGTACGCCGCATCCAGCTCCGGATGCAGCCGCTCGCCAATACCAAGCCCCAGGAACAAACGGTCGTCGATCGCCACAAGATGCCCGATCAGGTAGCGCACACGATTCCGGCCCGGCGCCACGTGCCGATCCAACTGCTCGTCGGTGTACTTCGTGACCACCGAGTCGGCGCGGCCAATAATCTGCTTCCAGGAACCCACCGCCGTTGCGACCAATACTTCTTCGTTTGTCATAGAGCTTTTAGTGAGACTTGAGATGAAACTGCAATCGTTAGATGGCCATCGAAGGATGAGGATGCGAAAGCTGACGGGAATTCCTCAGGCCCCCTTTTTTCCAAGTCGTAAACTACTTGTATGGCCGCTGAGTTCACACACCTCCATCTCCACACCGACTACTCTCTCCTCGACGGTGCCTGCGACGTCGACAAGCTAGCCAAACACCTCACCAAAATCGGCCAGACCTCCGCCGCCATCACCGACCACGGCAACATCTACGGCGCCGTCCATTTCTTCGACGCCATGCACAAGAAGAACCTCAAGCCCATCCTCGGCTGCGAGCTCTACGTCTGCAAAGAAGAGTCCCACCTCCGCGAGCACGCGGACCCCGACTCCAAGTACAACCATCTCCTCATCCTCGCCGAAAACGAAGCCGGCTACCGCAACCTCGTTCGCCTCACCTCCGAAGCCGCCCTTCACGGCTTCTACAAAAAGCCGCGTGTCAGCAAAGCCTTCCTAGCCAAACACACCGAAGGCCTCATCGGCTTCTCCGGCTGCCTCGCGGGCGAAGTCTCGCAGCACATCATGCAGGGGAACTACGACCTCGCCAAGAAATCGGCAGGCGACTTCGAAACCATGTTTGGCCGAGGCAACTTCTTCCTCGAAATCCAGGACCACCACCTCGCCCCCGACAAAGCCGTAACCGAGGCCATGTTCCGTCTCGAAAAAGATCTCGACATCCCCCTCATCGCCACCAACGATTCCCACTACATCGAAGACCAGGACTCCCGCGCCCACGAAGTGCTCCTCTGCGTCCAAACCGCCGGCAGCATGAACGACCCCAAGCGCTTCAAGTTCGACACGCAAGAGTTCTACATCAAGTCCGCAGACCAGATGCACCAGCTCTTCGCCCACGCGCCGGAGGTCTGCACCCGCACCATGCAGTTTCCCGAGCGCTGCAACCTGGAGCTCACCAAGGTAAAAAATCCGTTCCCCAAATTCGATTGCCCCGACGGCATGGACCTCGACACCTACTTCGAGCAAGTCTGCCGCGCCGGCTGGCGCAAGCGTCGCGAATCAGCCATCAAGCATCTCGAAGACACGCACAAGCTCCGCAAGTCCATCGCCGACTACGAAGCCCGCCTCAATCGCGAAATCGACTGCATCAAGCAGATGAAGTTTCCCGGCTATTTTATGATTGTGTGGGACTTCATCCGCTATGCCCGCGAGCAGGGAATTCCTGTAGGCCCCGGTCGTGGATCCGCCGCAGGCTCGCTCGTCGCCTACGTCATGGAGATCACCGACATCGATCCTCTCCAGAACGATCTCCTCTTCGAGCGCTTCCTCAACCCCGAACGTATCTCCATGCCCGATATCGACATCGACTTCGACATGAATCGTCGCGGTGAAGTCATCGAGTACGTTCGCCGCAAGTACGGCAACGACCAGGTAGCGCAGATCATCACCTTCAACACCATGGCTGCTAAGGCGGCGATCAAGGACGTAGGCCGCGCCCTCGACATGCCCTACGGCGAAGTCGATCGCATCGCCAAAATGATCCCCCCGACCATCGGCATCACCATCGAGCAAGCCCTCAAAGACAACCCTCTCCTGGCGCAGGCCTACGCCGACCCAAAAATCAAAGAACTCATCGACACCGCCCTCCGCCTCGAAGGCCTGGTTCGCGGAGCTGGTGTCCACGCAGCCGGCGTAGTGATCGCGCCGCAACCATTAACCGAGCTAGTCCCCGTAACCCGCACCAAGGACGAAGCCATCGTCACCAGCTACGACATGAAGGCCGTAGAAAAAATGGGCCTGCTGAAGATGGACTTCCTAGGCCTAACCACCCTCACGGTCATCGACGATTGCCTCAAGCTCATTAAGTCCAACCGCAACGAAATCGTCGACCTCTCGCTCATCGATCTCGAAGACACCGCCACCTTCGAAAAAGTTTTCCACCGCGCCCTCACCTCCGGCGTCTTCCAATTCGAATCCGGCGGGATGCGCGACGTCCTCCGCCGCTACAAGCCCAACACCATCGAGCACCTCACCGCGCTCAACGCCCTCTACCGCCCCGGCCCCATGTCCATGATCGACGACTTCATCGAGCGCAAATGGGGCCGCAATCCCGTCGAGTACACCCTCCCCGAACTCGAACCGTTGCTCAAAGAGACCCTAGGCGTCATGGTCTACCAGGAGCAGGTCATGCAGATCTCGAACGTCATCGGCGGCTACTCGCTCGGTGGCGCAGACCTCCTCCGCCGCGCCATGGGCAAGAAGGACGCGGCCGAGATGGAGAAGCAACGCGAGATCTTCCTCAAGGGCGCCGCCGAGCGCAAATTCCCCAAATCGCAAGCCGGAGAAATCTTCGACCAGATGGCCAAGTTCGCCGGCTACGGCTTCAACAAGTCGCACTCGGCCGCCTACTCGCTCCTCGCGTATCACACCGCCTGGCTCAAGACGCACTATCCCGTAGAGTTCATGGCCGCGCTCCTAACCTCCGAAACCAGCAAGCCAGAAAATGTAGTCAAGTACATCGGCGAGTGCCGCGAGATCAACATCTCCGTAGTCCCGCCCGACGTCCAAATCTCCGCGGCCACCTTCACCCCCACGGGCGACGAGATTCGTTTTGGCCTCGCCGCCATCAAGAACGTCGGCCACAACGCGATCGACTCCATCATCGCCGCGCGCGCCGAGCTCGCGACAGCAGGGAAGCAAGGCTTCTCGTCGCTCTACGAATTCTGCGACAAGATCGACCTCCGCCTCATGAACAAGCGCGTCCTCGAGTCCCTCTGCAAGGCTGGCGCACTCGACTCCTTCGGCCCCCGCGCCCGCGTCTACGCCGCCCTCGACAAGGCCATCGAGCGCGCCCAGAAATCCCAACGTGACACCGCCTCCGGCCAGCACGGCCTCTTCGGCATGTTCGACGACCCCGACCCCGCCAACACCTCCCACACCGAAGAAGCCCTCCCCGCAGTCCCCGACTGGGACGAACACCTCCGCCTCCAGAACGAAAAAGAAGTCCTCGGCTTCTTCGTCTCCGGCCACCCTCTCGACAAGTACCGCGAAAAACTTCGCAACCTCAAGGTCATCGACACCGTTACCGCCTGCGAGATGAAGCCCGAGCCCGCCTCGTTCAACCGCGGCCGCCGCGAAGACAACGGCAACGAGATCCAGATCGCCGGCGTCATCACCGGCCTCAAGGTAGCCAAATCCAAACGCTCGGGCGAGATGTACGCGCAAGCCGCGCTCGAAGACACCGTCGGCAAAATCGAACTCATCGCCTTCTCGTCCGCCTACGAAAAGCTGGCCGAGAAACTAAAGATCGACGTCCCCGTGCTAATCCGAGGCGTCCTCCGCGGTGACGAAGACGCCGCCCCCAAGCTAGCCGTCTCCGGCATCATCGCCCTCGAAGACGTCAAAATAAAACTCCCCGACGCCCTCCGCATCCGCGTCCCCCTCCACAGCCCCGACGCCCAGCTCCTCGCCAAACTCGACACCCTCTTCCGCTCCGCCCCCGGCGCCGGAAAGTTAATGCTCCGCCTCGAAGAACCCGACCAGTTCGCCGTAGACCTCGAACCGCACCTAACCGTAGCCGCCGACGTAGCCTTCATCGAACAAGTCGAATCCCTAGTAGGCCGCGGAGCCGTCCAGGTCATTCAGTAGATTCGTCCTCTGTCCGCTCATGCGCCGCATTAAGGAGCGATCTGTTGGTCACAACTTCGGCGAGCGCGAAGCAACCAAATCCAGCGGCGAGCACCACGATAAATGGCGTCCAGTTTTTGTCGTCTGCGGTCGTCCACCAAATTGGCAGATAAGGACGAACCTGGAAGGCTGCAAACTGCAGAGCTACGAGCAGCGCTAGAAAGCCGAGATGCCGTCGGATAAGTCGGGGAAGTAAACGCTGAACGATCGGACAACTCAACATGAACGGGCGCATCCCACCCTTGTTAGCGCTGAAAGTATAGAGAGTCACGGCGGCAGTGTCCGTGAGCACGCAAGCAACGGCTCTGACAAACTGATTGGAAATGAAGCCCAGCGATGCACCGCACGCAAGCATCGCTACGAAACACAGCGTCAGAGTTGCGACTCGATCGTTGGATAGGGGCTGACCGGTTCGACACGGATCGGACGAAGGTTCGGTTTTATTCTGCGCAGGAAAAAGATCTGTCATGACGGTGTCTGCATCAACCTATCATGTCACTAGAGTCGAAAG
>Ga0302316_10002464_pt1 | contig 13338 bp, 11 predicted proteins | sample III_Palsa_N3_2_FD_200456 | JGI IMG/M metagenome (GOLD analysis project Ga0302316, IMG submission 200456) | Peat permafrost microbial communities from Stordalen Mire near Abisko, Sweden - III_Palsa_N3_2 | ecosystem: Environmental > Terrestrial > Soil > Palsa > Peat permafrost | place: Sweden...
ATGTGCAGTTCTTCTTTACGCGCAACCAGCAGTGCGTGCATGACCGCATCGCGGAGACGATCGTGCTGGATGTGAGGCCGACCGCAAAGAGGTTGGCGAATGAAGATACGGAGAAGGTAGATGCGCCGCTGGGTTAGGAAGTAGCAAAGGAGCACGTCGATGTCGAAACCTCGGTTCTACCATGCACACGAGACAGCACGAGAGGACATGGAAGATGGCCTGCGGCTGGCGGAGTTCTGGCAGCGGGCGCTGGGGTTTGTTATCGATGTCTTCTTGATGCTGATGCTGTGGTGGCCCGTGGTATTTGGCTGGTGGTATTTCGTGGCGCATAAGATGCACGGAAGCACGAAGCTCGAAATGAAGTGGGACCCGCGTGAAGAACAGAGCCTGATCTTTCTGCTGATCTACGGCGCGGTGGCGAACTACCTGGGTAATGGGCAGACGCCAGGCAAGTGGGTGGCACGAACCCGGGCCGTTTCTTTAACGCACAAACGTATGGGGCTGTGGCAGTCGTTTGAGCGGGCATTGGCGTATGGGGCTTCGTTTCTGGAACTGGGGTTCGGGTTTGTGCAGTTCTTTATGCATCGCAACCGGCAGACAGTACATGACCGCATCGCGGAGACGATTGTGGTGGACGTGAGGAAAGGCAGGAAACAACGCGTAACGAACAGCGAGCAATAATATCTTCGCTTCCATCACCTCTTTACTGAAGCAATCAAGAGCTTCCAATTCTGATATTCGGTATCCGCAAGCGTTCCAAGGGAGTTTGCCAAAAACTGCAAGCGTGCCGTAGCCGGCGTCTTCGTCTGATCGCGGTCCGCAAGGAAGTAGGGCGGCATCGTCTGGGAGTACAAGCTCGCCGTGACATGGATGTTGCTGGCGTTGGCCCCGGCCGGCAGCGGAATCTCATATCGCACAATTGACTGGCCTTTCCCCGCCAGATAAACCGGGTCCTTCAGCGCCTCACCGACTGGCAGCGTCGCATGCAGATAGGGCTCTGGAATCTTCAGATCAGCTGGGCCATCGATAGACCATCCAATAGGCAGCAGACGGTTGTCCTTGATGTCGTAGTCGCGGCGAGTGAAGCTGGTCGTAAATTGGCGATCTACATTTTGCGTGAGCTCTTCATATATCTGCACCTCGCCGGTCGAGCGGATGGGATTCGCCTGGCTGAAATGCGGCTGATATTTGCCGTCTTTGAAGGACTCCGTCGGCAAGACCTGCCCCGCGAAGTCGGTGATCTGGCCTTTGTCGTTCGTTGTGCCGGAGCTGAAGAAGGGCTTGCTGTTCTGGGTCGCTTGTAGCTCGAGGAACGCTCGACGAAAGCCGACGCCGCTGGGGAAGCGATGTCCTGCCTGGTTGGTCACCGTCACTTCGACGATCAGCTTGTGTGCCTGCACCTCCCACTTGGTAATCTCGACGGTCGCCGTGATGCTTTGCGCCTGCTGCACAACATTGTTCGACGCGGCGTTGAGGTCGGTTGCGAGGCCTGTCATATAGTCCGCCAGCCGCGTGCCGAGTATCTCGTTGTTGCCATCCTTATTCACCGGCTTAAGGAACATCTGCAGCAGAAAGCCGTTGGTTCCGAGCAACTCGTGACGCTTGTAGCCTTGTTCGCGATAGCGCACGTTCAGTTGTGCGGGAGTCGCGAGATGGTCCGTTACGGGATAAGTGAGGTCTTGCACAATGGCAATCCTGTCCTGAATGGCCGCCACGTTGGTGTTCGTGTGTGCGTTCGTATAGCCCGCGGGCATGTGGCAGTCCTGGCAGGTCTTCGGCTTTGGGCCCACAGAGCCGTACTCATTCCGGTACTGACTGTTGAGCCACTCTGGATACGTCGCTTGTTCCACGGATGTCTTGTTCGGTTGCGGGCTGTCGAGCACGGGCAGCAGAATGGTGTGGCAAGTCCCGCACATCTGCGCAGACTGGATATAGTCGTTGTGTTTTGGCTTTATCCCCAGGCCGGTATCCATAGGATATATCGTGATGTCGTTGTCCTTGAAGGGGCCATTTAGCTCCCCGGAAGAGACGAGGTTGAAGATGCCGTTGATCTGGTGGTCGAGAAAGTAGCCAAGGCTTGGGTCCTTCGGCGGAGCCATGCGATGGCATACCTCGCAACTGATACCGTCGCGCGCCAGGGCGCCGTATTTGAATCCCTTGCTGAAGGGATCTCTGTCGTAAACGAAGTCGACGTTGAAGTCTTCCGTCGGATGTTCGGCGGCGAAGGTCTTCTTGCCCATCGCTCCGTGGCAGGTGAGGCAAGTGTCGATAACAAGCTGCTTCTGCGAGTGCTGCTTCAGATAGGCCAGTTCGCTATCCAACTGCGAGTAGAAGACCGGATCGCGCCCGGCGAGGCCCATCGGGGACCATCGCCACTCTCCGTACGGGGAGATGTTAATCGTCGGCGACGTCTTTGAGACGAGCACCAGCGATGGTCCCAGGCTGCTATTGGTCAGTCCGCTATGGCAGCCAAGGCATTGTGGCGACGTGACAAAGTTGGGAGATTTGCTGCTGGGCGGCGTTGAGCTGGCGGCCGGCTTTGCCAGAATGTCGTCGAAGGTCTCAGGTGGCAGCGCCTGGATCGCGGCAGGCTTGTGCAATTCGCTGAAGCGGATCGCAGTCATATCCTCGCGTATTGCGGCATTCTGTTCGTGCGTGGGAAATCTTGAAGGCTCAATGAGCTCCTCATTCGAGAGCGCTTTCTCTAAAAGCTGCAGCGAATCGTCGGGCCTCTCAAGGTAGTCGATGATGCTTACCTGAGCAAAGCCGCAGGTCTGCGGCGGATCTTCCGTGCTGGTGCTTCTCCAACTGTTATCGACGCGAAACTGCAGCGGCCATCCCGGCGCGCCCTCGATGTTAGTGAGCGAAGAGAAGGTGAGCTGCTTCTCCGCAGAGGCGTGACAACGGAGGCAGTAGAGTCCATACCCTGCGTTGGGATATTGAAACTCATTGGTAAAGTTCATGGAGTTGGAGGGCTTACTGCCGTTCCACACCTCCGCCCAGAACCAGCCATCTTTTGACGCTTTTCGGTTGCGAATCATGATGGTCCAATCGTTGGAGCATCCGAGGGCTTTTTCCGGGATGTCGCGATAGTGGGCGGCCGGGCCGGGAGCGAACTGCTCTTTGATGATGACTGCCCCATCGGGAATTTCGCCATGGCGCCCATGCAGCAGCCATTGCGAGACCTCCGGCGAGTAGTAGATATGTACGGGCGGATGCACGGTCGCGGAGACGCCATTCATCAGCGGGCCGGTATCGCGCACCCATTTATCCCTGCACCAGTCGAGCTTTCTGTAGTCCAGGGTATTGAGATAGGCAAGGATCTGCTTCTCAAACTGCATCGGCTCACCCGGTGGAAGATGTGCCGGAAGATGCAGTTGCTGCGGCACTGCCTGGGCGTTGGGGCAAGGGTTCGGGACTTCCTGAGCATGCGCGGCGAAAGCCAGCACGAGGGCAAGAAAGATCGTAAGGTTCCGCATCGGACAGCCTTTCCATTAGCAATTACCAACGGTTCAGAAAGGAATCACATTCAAATATGGGTCCCGTTTTGCGCGAGATTAAGAGTGTTGGAACTGAACGAAAGGTTAGCAAAGAAAGCGGTATAAGGGATAAATTTTTACAACTACATCCACTCTGTGCCGTACTGCACTGGTATCTGCGTGAACGCGATACGTGTCGGCGCCGAGTCACGGGCAGGCAACATACCGGCGAAATGCAGCGTCGAGTGCCCGTACTTCAGGTTCAACTTATCCATCGTTGCGGAGAGCTGATTGCGGTTGCCGGGTTCCTCGAAGAGCATCGTCTGCATGTCACCTTCGGGGATGAGGTTGCGCAGTATGACGCCGACGAAAAACGGCTTCTGATTTTCGGGCCCCGTAGGCGCCTGCTTCCAGCATCCCTGTAGCGCTTCGAGCAGCGAGAGCGTGTCCTGCGCGGGACGGAAGCGCGCCTCCATACCCCAGCCGGTCTGCGTGATGCCGCTGGAATGCTTCTTCACCTTTCCGGCAGCCGCCGCCTGCTCGCGGTTGAGCGAGTACTTGATCGTGACGGCCAGCGAGCCGGTATAGAACTTCTCCATGCGCAGCCGCATGGCCGCCTTGTGCAGCAGCTTATGCGCCACCGCCCATGCGCCGTGCGGCGTGCGGTGCTCAGGGCCCAGCACATGGGAGTGCCCAAGAGACTTCTGGATGCCAGAGTCGACGGGAGCGCCGTCGTCGCCCGTATCCGCACCGCGTAGCCAATGGTAAAGGCGGTCGCCCCACACGGAGTCCCAGAGAGCATGCATGCCGGGGCGGTCGAGCGCCAGAAGATCTACCATCGTGTGAACACCCTTGGCGTTCAGGCGGATCTCCGTGCGTGCCCCCACTCCCGGCAGATCACGGAGCTCGAGATGGGCTATAGCGCGCGGCAGTTGCGAAGGCAGAAGCCCAATGAGACCATCGGGCTTCTGCATGTCGCTGGCGATCTTCGCCAGATAGCGATTGGGCGCCATCCCAATGGAGCATCGCAGGGTCGCGCCCACATCGTCCCTGATGGCCTGCTTGATATCGAGCGCGATCTTTCGCGCGGCCGGCGGATTGCGCTCGCGGCCCATCAGTTCGCACACCATCTCGTCGATGGAAGGCGTATGCGCAACGGGACAGACGCGCTCGACGGCCTTCGCGATGTTATGCGAGTACTCCGCATAGACAGAGTGCGAGCCATCGACGAGGATGATCTCGGGGCAGATGCGCCTGGCCTCGCCGACCTTGGTCAGCGTCTTGATGCCGAGCGCCTTAGCCTCGTAGCTGGCGGCAATTAGGGCGCCGGTATCGGCCATGGTGCCGCAGACGCCAACCGGCTTGCCTCGGTACTCGGGATGCAGTTGCTGCTCAACCGAGGCAAAGAACGAGTTGAGGTCAACATGGATGTGGGTGAAGAGATCGGGATGAGCGGGGGTGCTCATGGCCTCATTATATTCGCTGGATGTTCGCCTTGCGGAGAAGATTTTTACAGCGGAGACCCGGACGGCTAGCAGGTTGGCTACTGGCCGTCCGCGGGGTTGGAGCGAGTTAGTATTTCGCGTGGAGCAGGAAGCTGAACTCCGTGGTCTCGCCGGCGGAGTCCTCTGCGCCCTGGTGGCACGCCACGCAGCCATCCAGCACGCGGCCTGTCTTGGTGTACTGCGCAACGAAGGTCTCCTGCACCGACGACGCCATGAACTGCGGAACCAGGCCCGTGGCCCCGCTGTTCCACTGCGTGCTGATGAGCTTGTAGTAAGCCCACGGGGTATTCGCCAGCAGATGCTGGAACGCTGTGTCGTACCCCGGGTTGGTCGGCACGATGTAGGAGTTCAACTGGATCTGCGTGGGAAACTGGAGCGGCTTGCCGTCAGGGTCGAGCTCCATGGCGTTGGCGTCTGCCGTGGGCTTGTTGACCAGGCAGTGGTTATGCGGGTTCGGTGTAGGAACCGGGCAGTTCGAGTTGAAGAACGAGGTCGTGTTGTTGTCGACCTGCTCGAACGTGGACCACGCCCAGAAGTTCTGGCCTTCAGACTTGTGCAGGATGTGCAGCCCGATCAGCCCGACCGTGACCAGCCCGTCCGGACTCGGCTTTCCTGATCGGCCGTTGTAGACCAGGGCCTTCTGGGTGAAGAAGTGCGCGGGATTGTCGCCTTTGCCCAGCACCTTCCAGGCGGCCTTCACCTCCATCGCGCCCATAATCTGCTTCGCTTCGTCGCTCTCGGGGAAGGTGACGGGACCGTACTTGGCCTGTCCCGCCTTGGTGTAGAGGGTATTGTTGTTGATCAGCTCATACTCGTCCTTGTTCATCGCGATGGAGAAGCGGGCAAAACGGCCATTCTGGTCCACAATGGGGAGGTCCGTGGATTGCAGAATCGACTTCAGCCGGTCAGGGCCTGACGTCAACAGCGTTGGGCTGGACTCCAGCAGCTCTTCGCTCTTGGAGTCGTGTGCGAGGTAAAGCTTTACCTCGGGGTGGGCCTGCGCGATTTGGCGGACGGCCAGCGGCAGGTGGGCGATCTCCCGCTGCTGCATCGCGGAGAGGCCCCTAAGCGGAGCACCGGCCTGTCCACCCGTCAGGGTTACCTGACCGCCACACCAGGGGTCCGGCTTGCCCACCATCTTGAAGACGTCGCCCGGGCTAATGTAACTCATCCAGGTAGGGCTGTTGGGGTTCGTGAGGATGCTCTGGGTTGTATCCGGCGCGCAGGTGAGCGGGTTCACCGGCCAGTTGAGGGCGATAAAACTCAGCCAGGAGTACATATCGGCTGCATCCTGATCGGTAGTCCGTTTGCCGCCCTCGCTTCTTTCGAAGAGCGCAGGGGCGTAGGGAATCTGGGCACAGGTGTTGTCGATAGAGGTAGGGAGTTCCGGGTTGGGAGCCATGGATCCTGCCTTGGCACAGCTAATCATCAAGACTTGTGCGGAGACAGCGGAGCGCGGTTGATGACGCGAAGGCAGTAGAAGGACGATGACGGCCAAGAGGCCGGCGACAAGGGCAAGGGGCCGAAGGAACGAAGCACGAGAGCTCTGCATAGTGGTGTCCTCATGGCGTATTTGATTGTGAAAAAAGGTGCAGGAAATTATCCCACCGGGGGCACGCCGCGTAAATAGCTCGCACGGGCACAAATCTGGCGTGCGGGTGTTAACGTGGGTTATGGCTGAGAAAACGAGCGTGGCGACAGCGGAACACTATACATGGGGCGATGGCTGCGACGGCTGGCACCTGCTGCGCTCCGAAGGCCTGAGCGTAATCGAAGAGCGCATGCCCGCCGGAGCCACGGAGGAGCGGCATCGGCACCGGCAGGTGCGGCAGATGTTCTATGTGTTGGCGGGCGAGCTTTCGATGGAGCTCGAAGGGAGGACCATTACGCTCGGGAAGAATGAGGCACTGGAGATTGCGCCGGGACTCGCGCACCAGGCAATCAACCGCAGCGAAGCGGAGGCGCAATTTCTGGTGATAAGCTCACCACCCACGCGCAGCGCGGACGGGCCGGACCGGGAACCGGCGTAAATCTGGCGGTGCGCAGGAGCGAGGTTGTATCATCGCCCCCGCGCACTCTCAGGATTAGCTAGGCAGCTTCAGCGTGAAGATGAAGTCGGGTTTGGTGTCGAAAGAACTGATGCTGTGGGTCTTGGACTTCTTACCGTTCACCTCGGCCCAAAGCTCGTAATCGGCGTTAGGGGAGAGTTGAACGAAGCGGAATTTGCCTTCGGTGTCCGTGACAAAGCTCTTGATGGTCAAGGTCTTGGTGTCTTTCAGGTAGACAATAGCGCCGGCGACGTGGACCCCTGAATTGGATTCAACCTGGCCTTCCGCGGTACGCTGCGCAACGCCGCGCTGCTGGGCCGCGGCCGCCGGCGTGTGCAACAGGATGCAGGGTGCCAATAGAAAGAGAGAGAGCAGTAGCAGGCCGAATCTTGCCGGCCGGGTGCTATTACTCATCCTCATCGTCTTCGTCGGCGACAGCCGCATCTTCTTCATCGTCATAACCTTCTTCATCCACGGCGGCCAGCTCTAACGGGTCGCTGGATACGACCTCGAGATCTGTGCCGCATTCGTCACACTGAATGATCTCACCTTCTTCAACATCATCGGTGTCGATATCCAGCGGGTTGTCACATTCCGGGCATACCACTGACATAAACGTTCTCTCCTGCGTTAGTTTCCAATTAGTTTCCAAGACGCCGCTAGTACGATGGTAGACGAGTCAGGCAGCTATCCCTAGTTCTAGCGGGACGACTGCGACTCGTCAACATGGGACGCGTTTTCGGGCGTTTCGGTTACTTGGGAATGTTCGGAACTTTCGCGGAGTTTTTCCATCAAAGGGTTTTGGGAGGGTTTCAAGGCATTGCTGCAATCAAATAGTCCCATCACGCTTTCGTTTCCCCCCTTTCGCGGAGCCACCCGGCGAATCGTGCTCGTGTCGGCGGCGGTCTTCCTTTTTTTCGTGATTGTCGGTTGGCTACTGCCCGATCTCGCCGCAAACCTGTTGAATCTGATTGCCTTTAAGCCACATCTGGTATCGCACGGGATGATCTGGCTGCTGGTGACGTATCCGTTCGGTCCGCTGGGGCTCCTCAGCGAAATATTCGCCCTTTTTTCATTCTGGATCTTCGGGGCGATGCTGGAAGACGAGTTTGGCAGCCGCTGGCTCTGGGAGTATTTTCTGCTGACGGCGGTTGGCGGCGGCGTATTGACGATGCTGCTGTCTTACCTGCTGCCTCGCTATGCGCCTCTCAATCCGGCAAATAGCGCGCTTGGCCTCTGGACGGCGGGCATGGCGGTGCTGCTGGCCTTCGCATACTTTCATCCTGAGGAGCAGCTCCGGGTTTACTTCATCATTCCCATCAAGGCGAAGCATCTTGTAGCTGCCTACGTGCTGCTTTATCTGGCCATTGCAATTGCCGGCGGCGATCAGTTCGGCGCAGTTCTGGCCCTCTTTGTGACGCTCAGCGGCTTTGTGTACCTGCGAATGGCGCCCCGCCGAGGGCTGCGCTTTGCGGCTTCCGAGAAGTGGTTTGGCATACGCAACGACTACCTGAAGTCCAAACGCAAACGCGCCGGAAAGAAGTTCGTGGTCTATATGAAGAAACAGGGTCAGGACGTAAACATCGACGCCGAAGGTCGGTACATCGACCCCACCGGCACCCCCCGCGACCCCAACGACAAGCGCTGGATGAATTAGAGCGGAACCGGGTCCGGTTCAGCCGAGTGCGAAGGCCACCCAAAAGCCGCCAGCAGCCCCGCCACCACCAGAATGCTGCAGGTCACGCCCACACACCCGGGCCATCCCGCAAGCTTCCAAGCCACCCCCGGCAGAACGCCGCCAACCGTACCCCCGATGTAATAGCTGCAGATGTACATCCCCGCCGCAGCGACACGAGCACCCGCAGGCGCAGCATCGCGCAGAAAGCTGTTCGCGCAGGTCTGTGCGATGAACACCCCGGAGCTCGCCACAGCAAGCCCCAGCGCCACAACAACCAGCGAGTGTACCAGCGTAAGGGCCACCCCGCAGATACAGAGCAGAATCGCCGAGAGCATCCCATTCCGCAGTCCGAACCTCGCCAGAAACGTCCCGGCAGCAAGCGTAGCGACCAGTCCGACAAGGTACACAACAAACAGATAACTCAACGCCTGCGTAGAAAGATGAAACGGCGCCGCCGCAAGATAAAACGTCACATAGCTGAACACCGAAACCAGCGTAAACAGCATGCAGAACCCGATCCCAAACGTAGCCAGCAGCCGCGGATTACGAAGGTTGTGCCGCAGCGGTGCAAACCGCGACGGATGCCTCGCCTTCGTATGCGCAGCCCCCGGAATCAGCAGCCACTGAATCACCGCCGCCCCACACAGCAGCCCCACTCCAAGCACCGCAAACACCGGCCGCCAGCCAAAGTAAGCAGCGATAATCCCGCCCAGAAACCGTCCCGCAAACCCACCAAAAACAGTCCCCGCAACATAACCGCTCATCACTCGCGGCACCAACGCGGAGGGCCACTCTTCGGTCACATACGCAATCGTGAGAATAAAAATCCCCGGCGTCAGCAACCCTTGCAGAAAGCGCCAAGCCTCCAGCGCATTCAGCGTAGTAGCCGTCGCCGTAAGCATCGTGCACACAGAAAGCATCAGCAGCGAAAGCACAATAATCCGCTTGCGATTAAAGCCTTCCCCAAACGCAGCCAGCATCGCCGCCGAGATAGCAACTCCAATGGTCGACGCACTGATCGTGAGCCCGACATGCACCTCGGTCGCATGAAAGATCCGCGAGAGCATCGGCAGCATCGGCTGGGTACTGTAGAGATCGAGAAACGCAAACGCCCCACAAAGAAACGCCGCAACCGGCTGCGAGTAAGGCTTCAGCCCGCGATGAACCGGTGCAGTCGACGACCCGGTCGTAACAGCAACCGCGTCGTCGATGTCCGCAAAGTTCGTCAACTGCGTTTCGTCACGCGCAGGCTAAGATCGCGCAGTTGAACATCGCTAACCGGCGTCGGCGCATCCACCATCAAATCGATAGCCTTCGCCGTCTTCGGGAACGCAATCACCTCTCGCAGGCTCGTCGCCCCGGCAAGGATCATCACAATGCGATCAAGCCCCAGCGCGATCCCGCCATGCGGCGGCGTGCCATACTCCAGCGCATCCAGGAAGAACCCAAAGCGCTCATGCGCCTCTTCATCACTCATCCCCAGCGACCGGAAGATCTCAGCCTGCACATCCTTGCGATGGATACGGATCGACCCCGACCCCAACTCCGTGCCATTCAGCACGATGTCATAAGCCAGCGCCCGCACCGCACCCTTATCGTGTACCAGCCGCCCCGAGGTAATGTCGTCCTCATGCGGCGACGTAAACGGATGATGCGCCGCATCCCACGTCTTGTGCTCCTCATTCCACTCATACATCGGGAAGTCGGTAACCCACAGAAACTTGAAGTCCGCCGCCGTGCCGGTCTGCGTAAACAGCCCATGCTTCTCCGCATACTTCTTCGCCAGATCAAGCCGCAGTTGACCCACGCGCTTCCAAATCCACTGGCGATCGTAGTTCCACATCGCCGGCGTACCCGGCTTCGGCGTAATCACCACAGCAAGGTCGTTGCCGGTGTGTGATGTGCCATCGAAGATCGCCATCTCCATGCTGAGCTTGCCGTCAATAGCCTCAGCCAGCGGCACAAACGCCTCATTGGTCCGCAGCCGCGCCACATCGAGAAAGTCCAACCCGCAGTCACCAAACCCACCACGAATCTCATTCACCAGCGCCTTACGAGCCGTGCCACTCAGCTCACCAACTCGCGGAATCGTAAAGCCCAATACCGGCAGCGCGGGATCGATCTTCAACGTCTCGCGCAACTCCGCCGTTAGCTGGGCCGAAAGATCCACCATCGCCGGCAACCGCATATCCGGCTTGTCGATGCCATACTTCGCAACCGCCTCGTCATACGTCATCTGCACAAAAGCTTCTGTCCCCAGCTCAATCCCAGCCGTCGAGAACGCCGCATGCAGAAACCCTTCCACAATCTTGAAGATCGTCTCCTGCTGCGGGAACGTCATCTCCAGATCGATCTGCGTGAAGTCGGGTTGACGGTCGGCGCGGAGGTCTTCATCGCGGAAGCAGCGAGCGACCTGGAAGTAGCGGTCGAAGCCGGAGATCATGAGGATCTGCTTGAATATCTGCGGCGACTGCGGCAGCGCATAGAAGTGACCGGGGTGTACACGGCTGGGAACAAGATAGTCGCGCGCACCCTCGGGCGTGGAGCGCGTGAGCAGCGGCGTTTCAATCTCGAGGAAGTCGTTGTCGGAAAGGAAGTCGCGGATGGCGCGCGTAACTTTGTGGCGCAGCACAAAGTTGCGTTGCAGCTCGGGCCGGCGCAGATCCAGATAGCGGTACTTGAGGCGAATTTCTTCGTTCGTAATAGGTGCATCGTCCGCGATGGGGAACGGCGGTGTCTTCGCATCGTTCAGCAGCAGCAGCTCCTGCGCCACCACCTCGATGTCGCCCGTCTCCATCTTCGGATTCTTCAACCCTTCGCCGCGCTCGCGCACACGTCCTGTAACGGCCACCACATACTCTGGCCGCGCAGCCTCAGCCTTCGCATGGGCCAGCGGCGAAACCTCTTTATCCAGCACCACCTGCGTAATGCCCGTGCGGTCGCGCACGTCGAGAAAGATCAAATTGCCGTGGTCGCGGCGGCGGTTAACCCAGCCCATGATCGTGATGGTTTCGCCGGAGTTCGTACTGCGCAGTTCGCCGCATTTGTGCGTGCGCTGCAAGGTGCCAAGAAAGTCTAGATTCACAATCTATCTATTGTACGAAAGCCAGCGCCCCGATGCGGGCAAATGGCTCCAGCGCCCAATTTCAGGACACTTCCGAAACTGTCCTAAATCAGCAACATGCGCCTCGAAAGCGAGGCTACGGTGAACCATACAAGCTTTTAAATCCCGTATTGCGAAATTCTCCCCAGGAGGTTTCACCGATGAAGATCTTTGCCGTCACATTGCTCCTGTACGTAGCCCCGATAGCTTCGCTGCTGGCCCAGCCCCCTGCGATGCAGTCAGACTGGGCCCGCGTCAAAGCCGTAAACCCGCAAACCAAGATGCACATCGTCGCCGACAGCGCCAAACGAACCTGCATCCTCGACTCCGTAACCGACGATCAGTTGGTCTGCTCCAAAGGCAAAAACGGCCACGGCGCCCACTACGTCTTCGCCCGCGCCGACATCAAGACCATAAAACTCACCCGCTACACCGCCTCCACCTTCGCCGGCCTTGGCATAGGCCTGGGCGCCGGCTTGGGCATCGGAGCCCTCGTCGGCCACGCCGTCTCCCCCTCGCAGCCCAACTCCTGGCTCGACCTCTCCGGTGTCGGCCGGGACGTCATCACCGCCGGCAGTGGTGTAATCGGCGCAGCCGCCGGTGCCTCCATCGGCGGCCCAACAGACTTCCTCAAAGGCCCATTGATCTACCAACGCATCACGAACTGACGGTCGCCTGCGTCACCCCTACACTCGTCATCCTGAACGCAGTGAAGGACCACTGTATAGGTCTTTGCTTTTACGGGTGCCCGATCTTTCGCACTTGGAGACCTGGGGGTTCGCACTACTACGTTCCCCAGCGGAGGCCTCTGTATTGTTCTCCTGCGCCCACCACAAATTTGTCATCCTGAGCGCAGCCGAAGGACCTGCCACACCGCCATCACCCCGCATACTGCTCGAACCTTTCAACCACAGACCTGGCCTTTGTCATTGTTCTTGCTGTTGCCTTTCTTTCTGTCATTCCCGCAGGGAATCTGCTGTTCTCCGTAACCTCCGTTCTATTCCCGCCACCGCTCCAAGCGCCAACGGCGCGACAACATCACAGCCCAGGGCGAAGCCCTGGGTTAGGACTGCGCAAATTGCTTTGCGTCGGAAGCCAAGCTCCCAACGTCTAACCAACCAGAGAGGCGTGCTTATGCGTGTCTTACGCGTTCTTACTTCCATCGCTTTCATCTCAGGCCTGTTGGCTCTCCCTGCCTCTGCGCAACGCGGAGCCTCACACGGCGGCGGCGGTTTCTCCGGCCACCCAGCTCCCGCGTTTCATAACTCCGGCGGCCTGTCCCATCCGGGCTTTACCCCAGCCTCGCACCCCGGCGGCGGAGGATATCCCCACCCACCCGCGCCCTGGCACGGCGGCGGAGACCACGGATACGGTCCGAACTATCACGGCCCGCGCATCTATGGATATCCGGCGTATTCAGGCGTCGGCGCCATCGGTTGGGCGCCGGACTATCTGAGCTATGGCGACTCAGGCCCTTACACAGATTCAAGTGACAGCGACCAAGGCGCTCCCAACGCGAACGACG
>Ga0302316_10002465_pt1 | contig 13336 bp, 8 predicted proteins | sample III_Palsa_N3_2_FD_200456 | JGI IMG/M metagenome (GOLD analysis project Ga0302316, IMG submission 200456) | Peat permafrost microbial communities from Stordalen Mire near Abisko, Sweden - III_Palsa_N3_2 | ecosystem: Environmental > Terrestrial > Soil > Palsa > Peat permafrost | place: Sweden...
TGCACACCTTGCCGGGCCGCTCGATCAGGGTGCGCAGGATGCCGAACTCGGTCAGGGTCAGCACCACCAGCTTGTCGTCCCAGTACGCTTCGTAGCGGTCCAGGTCCAGCCGCAGGCGGCCGTGGCTGAGCGCCTGTTGCGCTTGCGTCGGGACATGCGTGGCGCGGCGCAGGATCGCGCGCACCCGCGCCACCAGCTCGCGCGGCGAGAACGGCTTGGCGACGTAGTCGTCGCCGCCCAGCTCCAGTCCGACGATGCGGTCGACCTCGTCGTCCTTGCTCGAGACGAACAGGATCGGCGTATGCGCGGTGGCCGGCGCGGCGCGCAGGCGGCGGCACACCTCGGTGCCGTCCATCTCCGGCATCAGGATGTCCAGCACCACCAGGGCCGGGCGCTCGCGGCCGAAGCAATCCAGCGCCTGCTTGCCGTTCTCGGCGCTGACCGTGGCATAGCCGGCCTTCTGCAGGGCGAAGCACACCACCTCGCGGATATGGGGGTCGTCGTCCACCACCAGGATTTTTTCCATTGCACTCATCGCGTCAGGGACCGGATTGGCCAGCAGATTAGCAGCAGCCGGCCGGCGAAAACCGCGCTGCACCGATTCTGCACAAGGTTCCTCGCGCTTTGCATGGCGCGGTCAATCTGCCGCCAGGCGCGGCGCGGAGACTGCCTTTCGCCAAACCCGGCAAAGGAGAGCGCCATGCGCCAGCAAATGATGTGGTTCGCATTCTTCGTCGCCCTGATGTTCCTGCTGCCGCCGCTGGTGGCGATGGACCTGGCGGTGCCGTAACCCCATATTTCGACATACGTCATCAGTGAATCACCTCTGGAAAGGGTTCCTCGTCAGCGCACTTGCCCTGACCATGGCCGTACTTTCGTGGTCTTTATGGGCCGACAAGATCCATTGGCTACGTTGCATTTTTTTACTCCTTTTCCTACTTCCTCTGGCGCTGTCATCGAGAGGGTGGTTTGCAGGCTGCGTGCTGTTTATTGCCCTTCTTACCGCGTGCGCCGTCGGCATGCTCGAGTATGACGAGTACTTCGTCGGCTTCGACGACAAGAAGGGGCCGGGGTACGCGATTGGTCTGGCAATGTTCACATTCCCCTGCGCAGTTGCTTGGGCCGGCGTTGCTTCAAGTCTTGCCATCAGGCTTTTCCGGCGCAGGATTCGGACAGTGAAATTAGAAAAAAGTCAGCAATAGTAGTGTGGGTGGAGCGCAGCGTAACCCACCGTTGCGCGACGGCATGGTGGGTTACGCGCCTGGAGGCGCTTCACCCACCCTACGGGTGGCTTCGTCGGGCTTTAGCCCGACCAGTCGCCCTGAAGGGCGACCTACGCGGCCTGCGCCGCCAGCCGGCGCAGGTGCCCATGCGCGCCGATGCTGGCGAAGCTCTCCAGCGCCCGCGCCCGATGCCCGGCGGCTTCGGCCGGGGTGGCGGCCCAGCGGGCCTGCGCCAGCCACCACCAGGGGCGCGCCACCTCGGCGCCGGTGCTGGCGATCAGCTGTTCCATGCGCTGTAGTCCCTCGGCCACGCGGCCGCTCCAGGGGCCTTGCGCCGGCAATTCGAAGTAAGCAACCCAGCAGGTCAGCTCCCACACCCGCGAGTGCGAGCTTTGCGCGCTGGCGATGGCGGCCGTGGCCGTGGCATGGGCACGGTCGTAGGCGCCGAGCTGCGTATAAGCCTTGGCCAGCGTCGCCAGAGTCTGCGCGAGGAACTGGTGCGCATTGGCGCCGCGCGCCACCAGCGGCAGCGCCGGCTCCAGCACACGCACCGCCGCCGCGCCGTCGCCGAGCAGCACATGCGCCAGGCCCAGGCCGCGCAGGGCGATGGCGCGGAAATAAGAGCTGCCACCGGTCTCGGCGCGTTGCAGCGCCAGCTGGCCCTGCTGCAGCACGCCGCTGTGGTCGCCGCTGAAGCCGGCCAGGTCGATCCAGTTGGTGTGCATCCAGCTGCTGGCGCGCCCTTCCTGCTCGGCGTAGGCCAGCGCCGCGCGCAGCTGCGCATGCGCCTGGTCGAGTCGGCCGAGCCAGCCCAGCATCAGCGCGTGGAAGGCGCGCGAATTGAAATTTTCCGGACCGAGCGGCTCGGTCAGCCAGCCGTCGCCGCCGGCTTCGCTGACCAGCTCGGCGCCCTCGCGCGGATAGCCGGCGGTGCTGTGCACCAGCAGCAGTTGCAGGCGGAAGCGGTTGATCAGCTCCAGTGCGCCGCTGTCCACCGCCAGGCGTACCGCCTCGCCGACCAGGCGCACCGCCGCGCGCGCGTCGCCGCGGTGCAGCTGCTCGGCGCTGTAGGAAATCAGCAGCTCGGCCAGGGCCGCGGTATCGCGATTGGCTTCCGCCACGGTGCGCGCTTCGACGTAGGCGGCCTCGGTTTCTTCCGGCGCGATGTCGGTGAACTGCGCCATGCGCACCAGCCCGGCCAGCGACTGGATGCGCAGCCGGTCGGTGGCGGCATTGCGCGGCGCCCGCTGCAGGTTCTTCTGCGCCAGGCGGAACTGCGCCAGCGAGGCATTGGCGCCGTGCGCCGTCGACCAGCTGGCGGCGCGCAGGTTCCATTCCGCCGCCCGCACCCAATCGCCGGCGCGGTGCCAGTGATGGGCAATGGCCACGGCGTCGTCGTCGGGCGGCGCGGTCAGCGGATGTTCCTCCTCCAGCAGCTCCGCCAGGCGGCGGTGCGCTGCGCTGCGCTGCGTTTCCAGCTGGGCGCGATACACCACGTCCTGACTCAGCGGATGGCTGAAGGCGTAAATGCCGATGGCGTCGGCCTTGGGCTGCACGAAGCCGCGGCTGTGCAGGGTGTTGAGGCCCTCGGCGCATTGCGCCGCCGGCAGATCGGCCAGGCGCGCCAGCACCTGCTGCGGGAACTCCAGGCCGATGATGGCGGCGGATTGCAGCAGGTTCTTGTCGGCTTCGCCGAGGCGGTCGACGCGCGCGGCCACCAGGGCATGCACCGTGTCGGGGATCGGCCAGCGCCCGATGGCGCGCGCCAGCGTGTAGGCGCTGTGCGAGCCTTGCAGATGCCCGGTCTCGCTCAGCGCCTGCACCGCTTCCTCGACATAGAAGGGATTGCCGCCGGCGCGCCGGCTCAGCTCCTGCGGCAGCGCGGCCACGCTGGCATGCGCGCCGAGCAGATCGCTCGCCACCGCCTCGATCTGCGCCTGGTCCAGCGCGCCGATGCCGATGCGCTGGTGCGGCCGCTGCTCCAGCCAGGGCGCGCTGTAGTCCGGGCGGAAGTTGAGCAGCAGCAGGGTCGAGGTGCCGGCCACCTGCGCGATCAGCATCTCGAGGAAGGCCTCGCTGCCGGAGTCGGCGAAATGCAGGTCCTCCACCAGCAGCACCTGCGGCGCGTCCGCGCGTGGCAGCAGCCGCGCCAGTAATTCAAATAATTGCCTGCGGTCGGCGCCGGCGCCAGCGCCGGCCGCAGCGGCCTCGCCGCTGCCGAGAAATTCCAGCAGGCGCGGCAGCAGCGCCACCGCGGCCGGATCGAACAGCAGCAGGGCGCCGGCGGCGAGGCGCTTGAGGTCCGCCGCGCCGCCCTCGTCGGGCAGGCACAGGCGCCGGCGCGTCAGCGTCTGCACCGGGTGGAACGGCATCGCCGCCGCATAAGGCACGCCAGTGGCGCGGTGCACGGCGATGCCGGCGCGTTCGCAGTCCTGCGCGAACTCATGGCACAGCCGGCTCTTGCCGATGCCGGCCTCGCCCACCACCGCCACCACCTGGCCGCGTCCGGCCAGGGCCTCGTCCAGCGCCGCGCGCAGCTGCCGGCGCTCGGCCTCGCGCCCGACGAAGCATGCCGCGCCGCGCGCCAGGCCGCGTTCCAGCCGGGTCTTGATGGTGCCTTCGCCTTCCACCTCGTAGACCCGCAGCGGCAGGTCCATGCCGGCCACCGCCATCTCGCCCAGGTCGCGCAGGCGGAAATAGCCCTCGGCCAGCGCCGCCGTATTGCGCGTGGCGTAGATACGCCCCGGCTCGCAGATCTGCTCCATGCGCGCGGCCAGATTCACCGTCAGGCCCTGCGCGGTGTAGTCCATGCGCAGGTCGTCGCCGATGGCGCCGACGATCACTTCGCCGGTATTGAGCCCGACGCGGATCGACAGGTTCAGCCCGGAGGACAGGCGCAGCTCGTCGGCGTAAAGCCGCACCTGGCGCTGCATCTCCAGCGCCGCGAAGCAGGCGCGCACCGCATGATCCTCGTGCGCCAGCGGGGCGCCGAACAGCGCCATGATGCCGTCGCCGGTGTACTGGTTGACGGTGCCCTCATAGCGGTGCACCGCACCGCTGAGCAGGGTGAAGTAGCGGTCCAGGATCAGGTGCCAGGCCTCGGCGCCGGCCTGCTCGGCCAGCCGGGTCGAGCCCTTGATGTCGACGAACAGCACGGTGACCCGCTTGCGCTCGCCGATCAGGGCGGCGCGGCTGTTGAGCACCCGCTCCACCAGATGCCGCGGCGTATAGACGCGGCGCGGCGCCTCGGCGGAGGCTTCGTTGCCCAGGCGGGTGCCGCACTGGTTGCAGAATCTGGCGCCGTCCGGATTGGCGGCGTCGCAGTTATGGCAGACGGACAAGCGGTGCTCCTCCCTCAGGGTCCGATGCGGACCCTGAGCCCCATCATGAGCCAAGCCCGCCGCCGCGTCAGCTACCTGTGGCCTTGGTGCATGAAAGCGATGGGATACCTTCAAACGTTTTCCCCTCTCCCGCGTGCGGGAGAGGGTGGCCCGAAGGGCCGGGAGAGGGCCGCGCCGACAAGCCAACAGCCCCTCTCCCCTAACCCCTCTCCCACGAGTGGGAGAGGGGAATGTGCAACTACAGGTACCGGGTGCCGGTGAGCAGCTCCGACCGCGCCCACAGCCGGGCCGCCAGTTCCGGGTCCCGCGCCTCGTCGCTGCTGCCGACCTTGGCCGGGTAGCCGCGCAACTCCTTGAATCCGCCCGGGCCCAGGTAATCGCCGCCCTGCACCGCCGGCGCGGTGGCGGCATAGAGCGACGGCAGGGCGCCCATCGCCGCCGGCTGCGCCATCAAGGAATTGGCCCAGCGCATCAGCGCGCTGCCCTTATCCGGATTGGTGTTGGACCAGCCCGGATGCGCGGCGGCGGCGACGACGCCGGAACCGGCCCGGCGCAGGCGCCGGTCCAGTTCGAAGGTACAGATCAGGCTGGCCAGCTTGCTCTGGCCGTAGGCGTCCATTTCCTTGTACGGCCGGCGCTCGAAGTGCAGGTCGTCGAGCTTGAGGCCCTTGGTCAGGCGGTGCGCCATGCTGGAAGTATTCACCACCCGCGAGCCGGGCGTAGCCTGCAGCCGGTCCAGCAGTAAGCCGGTCAGCACGAAGTGGCCGAGATGATTGGTGCCGATATGCATCTCATAGCCGTCGCGGGTCTTCTGCAGCGGCACCATGATGGCGCTGCCGTTGTTGATCAGCAGGTCCAGGCGGCTGAAGCGCGCGTTGAAGTCCTGCGCGAAGCGGCGCACCGAGGACAGGTCGGCCAGGTCCAGCGGCATCACTTCCAGCCGCGCCTGCGGTACCCGCCGCCGGATCTCCTGCACCGCCGCTTCGGCCCGCCGCGCATCGCGGCAGGCCAGCACCACGGTGGCGCCGGCGCCGGCCAGGCCGGCGCTGATTTCCAGCCCCAGGCCGCGATTGGCCCCGGTCACCACGGCCAGCCTGTCGTCCAGCCGCGGCATCTCGGCAAGTGTCCACTTCTGCGGCATGAGCCGGCTCCCTGATCGGTGCCGGATCGTGTCCGGCGGCGGCATCATTGCAGCCGGCGGCGGCGCCAGCCTCCTGCGTTCGGAGCAGATCGCAGGGGATGCGTCGTAGGATGCTTTGTAGGTCGGCCTTCAGGCCGACAGCGCGTCGCCCTGAAGGCCGACCTGCGAGTGGAACTGGCCGCAGCTTGGCATGCTGCGGTAAGGTGCGCGCAGCCTTCCAGTCCGGAGGCGGTTCAGCCCCGCGCGCGCATGTCACCCGAAGCCCTGACCGAATACCTGCATCGCCATATTCCGCTCACCGCCGCGATGCAGCTGCGCGTGCTGCACAGCGGCGAGGGCGCCATCGAGCTGGTGGCGCCGCTGTCACCCAACCGCAACCACCGCGACACCGCCTTCGGCGGCAGCCTCGCCACCCTCGGCATCGTCAGCGGCTGGGCCCTGCTGCAACAGTCCCTGCGCCGGGAAGGGCTGGAGGCGCGCATCGTGGTGCAGAAAAGCGAGTGCGAGTTTCTCGAGCCGGTGGCCGAAGAGTTCTACTCGGCCAGCAGCCTGCCGGCGGCGGAGTGGACGCGCTTCCTCGACACCCTGCGCAAGCGCAAACGGGCCCGCATCACCATCCACAGCACGCTGCGCAGCGCCGGCCGGGAAGTGGTGCGCCACAGCGGCACCTTCGTTGCACTAGGTGGAGACCAGACGTGAATCAGACCTTCAAATTCTGCCCGCGCTGCACCAAGCCGCTGGCCATGGGCGAGGTGGACCAGCCGCCGCCGCGGCTGCGCTGCCCGGATGCCAGCTGCGGCTTCGTGCACTGGGACAACCCGGTGCCGGTGGTCGCCGCCGTGGTCGAGCACGAGGGCCAGGTGATCCTGGCGCGCAACCGCATGTGGCCGCCGAAGATGTTCGCCCTGATCACCGGCTTCCTGGAGAAGGACGATCCCGATCCCGCCTCCGGCGTGCTGCGCGAGGTGGAGGAGGAACTGGGGCTGAAGGGCCGCGTCGCCGAATTCATCGGCCACTACCCGTTCCAGCGCATGAACCAGATCATCATCGCCTATCACGTCGTCGCCGCCGGCGAGATCGTGCTGGGCGAGGAGCTGGTGGAATACAAGAAAGTGGCGCCGGAACAGCTGCGTCCCTGGCCGGCCGCCACCGGCCTGGCCCTGCGCGACTGGATGATCCGCCGCGGCCTCACGCCCCAGCCATTCGAGAACGAGGCGGTCAAGGCGATCCCGCAACTGCGAGTCATCGACGACCGGCTGGCCACCGCCGGCCAGCCTAGCGCCGAGCAGTTCTGGGCGGTACGCAGCGCCGGCTACCAGACCGTGATCAACCTGCTGCCAGTTGATTCGAAGTGGGCCGTGGCCGATGAAGCCGCCGCGGTGGAGGCGCAGGGCCTGCGCTACCACCACCTGCCGGTGGTGTGGGAGGCGCCGGCCGCCGAGGATTTCGCGCGCTTCAGCGCGCTGCTGCAGGCCGAGGCCGGCCGCCGCGTCTTCGTCCACTGCGCCCTCAACAAGCGGGTCTCCGCTTTCGTCTTTCTCTACCGCGTGCTGCGCCTGGGCGTGGCCCGCGAGGTGGCGGAGCGCGACCTGCTGGCGGTATGGCAGCCGGACGAAGTGTGGAGCCGGTTCATCGAGGAGCGGCTGCGGGCGGGCGGCTAGCTTGACGAGTCGGAAATAAGCGATATATCCCCTCTCCCTTCGGGAGAGGGGCAGGGGTGAGGGACGCGGGTTCGGTTAGGCGCAAATCTGGTTGAAAGTGCGCCCCTCACCCGCCGCTTCGCGGCGGCCTCTCCCAAAGGGAGCGGCGAATGATCCGGCACATTTAGGCAACGGACTCAAGGGACGGCGCACTAAGCGCTCACCCGGTATCCCTGGCGGTTAGCCCGCCGTCGCCGGAAAATCGACGCGCACGCCGCAGCCGCGTCCGGCCAGGCCTTCACCCAGGAACAGGCTGCCGCCGTGGGCATTGACGATTTCGTGCACGATCGCCAGCCCCAGGCCGCTGCCATCGATGCTGTTGCGGGCGCCGCGGTAAAAGCGCTTCAGCACGTTCGCCCGCTGCGCCGCCGGAATGCCCGGCCCGTCGTCGCTGATGGTCAGGGTGGGATGGGGGTGCGCCGACAGGGTAATGGTGACCTTGCCGCCGCCCGGGTGGTACTTGACGGCGTTTTCCAGCAGGTTGTTGAACACCTCGGCGATCAGCACCCGGCTGCCGCGCAACTCGATGCGGCGCGGCGGCGCCTGCAGCGTCACGTCGATATTCTTTTCCAGCGCCCGCGGCACCCAGTCGGCGCCCACTTCGGCGGCCAGCGCCACCAGGTCGAAGGGTTCGAACGGCACCGCCGCCAGCGCCTTGGGCTCGGTCCGCGCCAGCAGCAGCAGCTGGTTGGACAGGCGGATCACCCGATCCGCCGCGAGCGAGGCTTCCCGCAGCGGCTGCCGCAGGCCCTCCGCCTCCGCTTCCTTCATCGCCTGCTCGATGTTCAGCTTGAGCGCGGTCAACGGCGTGCGCAGCTGGTGGGCGGCGTCGGCGACGAAGCGCCGCTGCGAGGTTTCCAGCTCCATGCCGCCGGCCTGGATGCGCGATTCCAGCTCATCCCGCGCGCGGCGCAAGGTCAGGTCCATGTTCTTGCGCCAGATGCCGAACCAGTTGCCGGCGATCATCGACACCATGAAGGCGGCGAAATACGGCGCCTCCTGGTAGCTCACGCCGAGGCTGTAGTAGGGCCGCATGAAGAAGTACTCCACCGCGAGCGTGCACAGGATCGCGGCGATCCAGCCCAACACCTTGCCGCCGAGCCAGGCGCTGGCGATCACCGCGCTGAGGAACAGCAGCGAGAACGATATGTTGACGCGCTGCCGCAGCAACAGCAGCAACCCCAGGGCGATCGCCGCCAGCACGCCGCCGAACAGCGGATCGCCGACCACGCGCATCAGCAGCCCGGCCCGGCCCTTTGCGCCAGGCAGCGGTTGCGGCGGCTCCGGCCCGTCGAGCCGCGCGGCGACCTTGGCCAGCGGCGCCAGGCCGAGCTGGATGCCGAGCCAGATGGCGGCGGCGGCCGCGCAGATCAGCAGCAGCTGCGGCAGCAGCACCCCGAGCAGGATCTGGCGGGCCATGGACCGGCGCTTGCTCAAGGTTTCGGCCACTTCCACCGTCACCGTTTCGCCGAGCGCCTGCGCCGGCAGGTCCAGCGCGACGACGCGTACCGGGCGGTCGCCGATGACCGCGTCGTAGAGGCGTGCGTTGCGGTAGGTGTCGAAGTCCGGTCCCGGCGCGGGCAGGTCGGCGTTGCCGGCGATCAGCCCGCTGCGGGCGCCGGACACCTTGTAATAGGTGGTATCGGCCACGTCCCATTCCAGCAGCCGCGCCGCCGGCTGCGGCAGGTCCAGGATCACGCCGTGATCGCCGCGCCCCACCAGCAGCGCCAGCGAATTGACCGAATCGTAGAGCCAGCCGTCGTAGACGTCGTTGGTGTAATGCAGGGTCAGGGCATAGGAGGCGAAGCCGCTGACGCCGAACAGGGCCAGCAGCGGCGTCAGCAGCAGCCGCAGCAGGCGTCCGCGCAAGCCGGCAAAGCTTTGCGCCAAAGCGATTTACTCCCCGCCGGGCGTCGCTTGCAGCAGGTAGCCGAAGCCGCGCACGGTGCGCAATTCCACCTCGCTGCCTTCCAGCTTCTTGCGCAGGCGGTGGACGTAGAGTTCGATGGCGCCGTCGGTCAGCGCCTCGTCCCAGTCGCACAGATGCTCCTGGATCTGCGCCTTGCTGACCACCCGGCCGCGCCGCAGCAGCAGTACTTCCAGCACCCCCAGCTCGCGCGGCGACAGTTCCAGCGGCACATCGCCGGCATAGGCGCGGCGCTCGGCCAGGTCGAAGCGCAGGCCGCCCACGCCGATGTCGCCGCCGGAGCGGGCGATGGCGCGCCGCGCCACCGCGCGGATGCGCGCCTGCAGCTCCACCAGCTCGAACGGCTTGACCATGTAGTCGTCGGCGCCGAGGTCGAGCATGCGCACGCGGTCGTTCAGCTCGTCGCGGGCCGTCAGCACCAGCACCGGCGTATGGTTGTCCTGGGCGCGCATGCCCCGCAGCAGCGTGCCGCCGTCGCGGTCGGGCAGCCCCAGGTCCAGGATCACCAGCGCGTAATCGACCGCCCGCAGCGCCTGCTCCGCGTCGCGGGCCGTGCCGTAGATATCGACCACGTCGCCGCCGCGGCGCAGGGCGCGCCCCAGGCTTTCGGCGATTTGCGCATCGTCTTCGATCAACAGCAGCCGCATGGGTTCTCCCGGCAGGTGCGCCAGCTTATCCCTGGACGGCACCCACTGTAATGTCTGAGAAAGTAATTACGCATGGCCTGGGCGCGTTGCGCCCCCGATGTCGATTTTCCGGCCATCCGCCCAGTGTACCCGCCATTGCGCAATCGTTACTGCGACCTGCCGCTCATGGCGCCGGTGCTTGCCCGGGCGGCCAAGCCAGGCGGCACGCCCAGGCGGTATGCTGACGGCGAGCTCAGGGGGCCGGATGCCGTTTGCGAAGATCATCAAGCCGTTGTCAGGCGCGGGCACGATTGTGCTGGCGTTCGTCGGCCTGCTGACCATCAGCCTGGCGCTGGGACTGGTCTATCCGCGCCTGACGGCCATCCAGCATCTAGCCAGCGGGCGCGGCGGCGGGGCGGTTGCCATGCCCTGGTTGTTCAGCGAGATCAGCAACGGCAACCGGCTCAGCGTCAGCATGCCGGTCAACTGGCTGACGCCGCGGCGCTGGCATATCACACCGGACGACCGGCTCACCGGCCTGAGCATCAACGGCCAGGCGGTGCCGCTCGAAGGCGTGCCGGCGGCCAGCCTGAGCGACTGGCGCTACGGCTTCGATATGGACCTGTCGCCCTGGCTGCATCGCGGCGCCAACCAGCTTGATTTCGTCGTCGACAATTACGCCTGGAACGGTAGCCTGGCGCTGGATCCGGTGCCTGGCTGGCGCAGCCTGCTGCTGGCGGCGGCCCTGCTGCCCTGGGCTCTGGCCCTGGCGCGGGCGTTCCGGCTGCGTCGCTGGCAAACCGTGCTGCTGGGCGTGGCGCTGCTGGTGTTGTGCTGCTACTGGGCGGCGACGCCATGGACCTGGCGCAACTACGACGTCAAGCGCTTTGGCGAAAGCGGCCATCTCGGCTATGTCGAGTACCTCGCCACGCACCTGGCGCTGCCCTTGCCGGGGCAGGGCTGGGAGTACTCCCAGCCGCCGCTGTATTACATCGGCGGCGCCCTGGTCTGGCGCTGGGCACAGTGGCTGGTCCTGCCCGAGGCGCCGGCGCTGCAGGCGTTCGCGCTCGCCTTGTGGCTGGTCTTCCTCGCCGCATCCATGGCGACCCTGCGGCTGGCCCTGCGCCGCCGGCCGCTGGTGCTCGGCGTGGCGACGGCGGCCCTGGTGCTGTGGCCCGCGGGCATCATCCACGGTCTGCGCATCGGCAATGACCCGCCGCTCTACGCAGCCGCGGCGGTCGCCACCTGGTTCATGTTCCGCTGGTGGCGCGGCGGACGGCGGCGTCATCTGCTGGCGATGGCCGCGTGCATCGCCCTGGCGCTGCTGTGCAAGGGCACGGCTTTGGCCCTGCCCGCGGCTGCGGTGGCGCTGATCGCGCTGCGCCTGCTGCGCGCCGGCGGATGGCGCCAGACGCGGCGCTGGATCGATGCGGGCGCGGCGACGGCCTTGATGACGATGGGCATGCTGCTCAGCTTCGGCCGCAATGTCTATTACTGGCGCCATGGCCAGCTTTCCGACTGGCTGATCGGCAACATCGCCAACCTGGACGCCAACCTGCGCGTGCCCAACCAGTTCCGTTATTTCCTGCCGCTGGACATTCCGGTTTTCCTCAGCACGCCCTGGCTCGACACCCGCGACGACGCCACCGGCCGCGCCAACTTCTGGAACTTCCTGTTGCGCTCGGCGCTATCGGGTGAATTCAGTTTCCAGGGGGCGCTGCATCGCGTCATCGCCATCATCTGGGGGGTGGTGCTGCTGTGGCTGATCGCGCTGCTGCTGGTGCGCGCCGCCGCATTGCGCTGGTCGGCGCCGACGGCATGGCGCGAAGCGCCCTGGATCCTGCTCGGCCTGCTGTGGCTGGCGAGCCTGCTGGCCGCACGCATTGCCCATCCCTTTTCCTGCCAGAGCGACTTCCGCTTCATCCTGCCGGTGCTGCTGCCCTTCATCATTGCCTGCGCGCGTGCCGGGCGGCTGGCGCAAGCCCTGCTGCTGGGCATGGCGCTGAGTTCCGCCGTGTTTTTCACCACTCTGTAGCCGTTGCGGCGGCGTTTCCCGCAACGCGCAGGCCCTTCATCTTCTGCATCGTCTTCGATCGGCCGCCGCCGCATGGCCTTTCCCCATTGATAAGTTGGCTTAACCTTCGGCGGCCCCCGGCCGTAAGGTTCGAGAAAGCAATTGGGCATAGCCTGCGCGCCGAAGGTCTCTGCCCCCCGCGGGCCCGCCGATCCCGACTCCGATCCCGTTCCATTCCCGTTCCCATTCCCGTTTCCATTCCGCCCGTGTCCCCGCCATCCAGCAATCGTCACCGCAGGCCGTTTGGCAGGCCGCCGTTCGCGGCGCTGGCTCTTGCGTGCGCCGCAATGGCTGCGGCCGCCGCCGCCGATCCGGCGCCGGCGGGTACCTGGACGCTGAACGATCTGGTCGCCGCGCTGCGGCATGGCAATCCGCAGTTGCGGCAGGCGCATCAGGCTTATCTCGCGGCGCGCCTGACGGTGCCGCAGGCGGAGGCGCTGCCGGCGCCGCAGTTCAGCCTGCTGGAGCAGGCCAATACCGGTGGCCCCTTCGACTTCAACCGCAATTCCGGTTTCTACGCTTATTACAGCTTTACCCAGCCCCTGCTCTGGCCGGGCAAGCGCAGCCTGGCGGCGGACATCGCCCGGGCCCAGGCCGAGGTGGTGGGGCGCCAGTACGACAGCCTCGAGCTGCAACTGGTGTCGCAGCTCAAGCTGTCCTATTACCAGTTGATGGCTTTGCAGGACCAGCTGCATTTCATGGACGAGGATCTGCAAAGGCTGGAGGAGATCAAGGCCATCGCCAAGGTCCGCTATGCCAACGCCGCCGCTGCCTATGTCGAGTTCCTCAACGCCCAGGTCGCGGTCGGCGGCCTGCAGAACGACCGCTATGCGCTGGACAAGCAGATGCAGAGCATGGCGGAGCAGATCAACACCCTGCTGGGCCGGCCCTCGCAGACGCCCTTGCAGGTGCAGGACCAGGACGATACCCCGCGCCTCCCGGCGCAGAGCGTGGAGCAATTGATCGAGCTGGCGCAGAAGACCAATCCGGTGATCGCCGGCGGCGAGTTCCAGGTCGAGGCGGCCGACAAGGGCGTGGCCCTGGCGCACAAGTCGTTCTGGCCGGATTTCCAGCTCAGCGCCGGCAGCTACGCCGATCCCTCGGTGGTGCAGCTGCAGACCATGCGCATGTATTCCCTGGGCATCAGCTTCAACCTGCCGACCTGGGGCTTTGCCAAGGAAAAAGCCGGCCTGAGCCAGGCCCAGGCGCAGCTCGAAGCGGCGCAGGCGGGGCAGCAGGCCAATCTGCAACAGGTCGATCTGGGCGTGGCCAATGCCTACCACAGCCTGGAAACCGCCTTGCAG
>Ga0302316_10002466_pt1 | contig 13335 bp, 15 predicted proteins | sample III_Palsa_N3_2_FD_200456 | JGI IMG/M metagenome (GOLD analysis project Ga0302316, IMG submission 200456) | Peat permafrost microbial communities from Stordalen Mire near Abisko, Sweden - III_Palsa_N3_2 | ecosystem: Environmental > Terrestrial > Soil > Palsa > Peat permafrost | place: Sweden...
GATCGAGCGGCGGGCGCCCATGCCGGCGATGACCGAGGGGCTGGACTGGCCGGTCAACTACTGGGCCGACCGGCTGTTCTTCCAGGTCACCGTGCCGATCATCTTCGGCGAGATCGGCGAGCATGTGCCGCCGGCCTTCATCAAGGACCGCGAACAGCTGTCGGGGCGGCCGTTCGACACGGCGGCGATGAAGGCGGTGTCGGGTCCGATGCGCGGCCAGTGGCGGGCGCAGGCGGCGTGGATCGAGCAGGCCTTGTCCCGTTCGGACGGCGCCTGGCTGAGCGGCGATGCCCCCGGCTTTGCCGACGCGGCGGCCTTCATGAACATCTGGTTCCTGGAAGGCGCCACGCCCGAGGTGGCCAAGGCGCTGATGCAGGGCCTGCCGAAGCTGGCGACCTGGAAGTCGCGCATCCGCGGCCTGGGCCATGGCGAGCGGGTGGAGATGGAGGCGAGCGAGGCGCTCGCCATCGCCAAGGCGGCCATCCCGGCCGCCTATACGCAACATGACCCCGCCGATCCGCTGGGGGTGGCGCAGGGCGATCCGGTGTTCGTGATGGCCGACGACTATGGCCGCGACCGCATCGCCGGGACCCTGGTGGCGGCCAATCCGGAACGGGTGGTGATCGCGCGCGAGGACCCCGTCGTCGGCGACGTGCACGTCCACTTCCCCAGAAGCGGCTACATCGTCGCCGCGGCCTGACGACGATGGCTTGAGGCACGATTGCTCAAGGCTAAACCTCCACAGCATACTTCACCCGTATTCCCCGGGCTTGTCCCGGGGACCCATCGAGCCGTGCGCACGAGACCTTGGCCTGTGTTCCTGGGTGGCCGGGACAAGCCCGGCCATGACGGGTTGGTGTAGGCGCTCAATCGCAAAGGGGGCTGTCGCGCCCAGGCGGGCGAAGCTATGGAGTAGGCGATGAGTCCGCGCCAGCGGGCCGTGGGCAGGGACCGATCAGGCATGGGACCGTTGAAGCTGCCGTCCCATCGGCCGCACCGAACCTCGGGCCGTCTGTTCGACCTGCGCGACCTGCGGCGGCGCCCGCGCGACGAGAACCAGGACTATATCCGCAGCCTGTGCGCCAACGCCTATCTGGGGGACGGCGACAGCCTGTGCTGGGTGCTGGGCCGCTTCAAGATGTTCGTCGACACCCGCGACGTCGGCCTGTCCTCCCACCTGCTGCTGGACGGCTATTGGGAGATGTGGCTGACCGAGGCGCTGAGCGGCGTGTTGGAGAAGGGGGCGGTCGCGGTCGATATCGGCGCCAACCTGGGCTATTTCACCTTGATCATGGCCGACCTTGTCGGTCCCACGGGGTCGGTGCACGCGTTTGAGCCCAACCCGGCGATCGCCGACCGGCTGGCGCGCACCTGCGACATCAACGGCTATCGCGAGCGGGTCACGGTTCATCCAGGCCCCCTGGGCGCCGAGGAGGGTCTGCCGGTGGCGCTGATCGTGCCCGAGCACGAGCCGAAGAACGCCTACATCACCCCGGTGGTCGAAACGCCGGGCGCCCTTCCGATGATCACGCGGCGGTTCGACAGCTATCCTGAACTGATGGACGCCGCCGTGATCAAGATCGACGCCGAGGCGGCCGAACAGAACATCTGGCGGGGGATGACCGCGCGGCTGGACCGGCGGGACGCGCCGTTGATCCTGTTCATGGAGTTCGCCTCCATTCGATATGGCGAGCCGGGCGCCTTCCTGGAGGAGATCGAGGCGCGAGGGTTCAGCCTGGCGGAAGTCACCATGATCGACGGGGTCGTTCCGCGCACCCGCGAGCAGATCCTGGCCGGCCCGCCGCGGGTCGACCAGATGCTGATGCTGCGGCGCTGACCCGCGCTACTTCGTCACCACGTCCTTGTGCATGGGCGCCAGCAGGGCGAGCAGCCGGTTCTGGTCGCGGAAGGGCACGCCCTCCTTGTTCATCGCCTTCTGCAGGTTCTCCACCAGGGCGTTAAAGTCGGCGTCCTGGATGCCCATGTCCTTGTGCGAGGCCTTCATGTCGCGGCCGGTGTAGTCGCAGCCGCCGCCCAGCAGGTAGCAGAACTGTTCCTTCAGCGTCCGCTTCAGGCGCGGCAGGTCCTGGTTCTTGAAGATTTCGGAGATGCGCGGGTCGGCGACGCTGCGGTCGACCAGGCCATCGACGATCCGCGAGACGCCATCCTTGCCGTGGAAGGCGTTGAACATGGCTGGATTGGCCATGGGTTTGGCGTCGGCGTTGGCGTTGGACACCTTGTAAGGATCGACCGTCTGTTCGCCGGGATGGTCGGGCGACGGGTCGGCGAAAGCGAGCGCCGGGCTGATCATCAACGCGGCGGCGAGGGCCAGGCAAGCGATGCGGGTCATGGGATGAGCGCCTTTCCGGGCCAAGATCAGAAGCCGGCTTGCAGGGACAGGTAGAGGCCCCGCTGGTTTTCGAAGGTCACGATCGAGCCGGCGTCGACATAGGCCGCCGTCAGCGACAGGTGCGAATTGAAGGCGTAGGCGGCGAACAGGTCAGACCAGTCGCTTTCCTTGGCGATGCCAAGATTGTTTGGCTTGGTGCGGTATTCGGCGCCGACGACAAAGTGGCGGGTCAAAAGGTAGCCCACCGAACCTTCGAACTGCGGCGAATAGCTGTCATGCAGGTTGCCGCCGAAGCCCAGGATGCCGGTCTGGTTGGCCTCGGTGTAACGGAGCGTTGTGTCCACCACGAGGCTCTCGTTCAGGAAGACCTTGGTCGCGGCGACGTAATAGTCGACTCCATCGGCGCTCTTGCCGCCTACGGCGTGGATGATGGCCGACTTGTCGTTGACCTTGTACTGCAAGCCCGCCGCCACCTGCGGCATCCAGCTGTTCTGGTCATAGACAGCGTCGCCGAGCAGCCGGACCTTGGCGCCGAAGACGTCCTGGTCGAAGGTGAAGCCATTGCCCAGGCCGAGCTTGCCGCCGGTGGACCCGGTGTCGAACTCCTGGTGGGCGTAGGACAGCTCAACGCGATTAAACAGGCCGGCCTTGGCGGAATAGACCCTGAGGTCATAGGCGGGCAGGTGCACGTCCGTCGCGGCGAGCGAGCCGCCGATCCCGTTCCTGGTCTCATCGCCGCCGATCACCGCCCAGGTGGCCAGGCCGCCGCCCGAGGCGCCCTCGATATTGGTGACGCCGTCGGTGAGCAGAAGTTTGCCGCCTTCGCGCAACGCCTGCGCGGACGAAGGTCCGGCCGTCAGGACAACGGCCATGCCGATCGCCCAGACGCATAGTTTGAATGAAGTCGCCATCGTGCCCCACCTCTGAACCGGATCGCACGCCCCCCGTCCGATGGCCCGTCGCGATGAGACTTACCGATGATTTGGTTTACGTGAGGTTGACGCGCTGAAGCAACGAGGACGCTCCCTCCAGTAGAGGGGCGTTCATATGTAGCCTATCCTACACTCCACGAAGCAACTTAGAGTTCTTCCACGCTCGGCGGCGCGTAGGATCCGGAAAGCAGGGCGGGCTGTGGCAGGTAGGCGCGCAGGATCAGGGTGAACGGCCCCTTGGCCGGCGCGGGCAGCCAGTTCGCCGACCTGGCGCCGCCAGGGTCGGTCCGCGAAATCCAGATATCCAGCGATCCGTCGCCTCCGACCGAAAGCCCGGGCGTCCGGTCGCCGATGGCGTATCGGTTGATGGGGTTGCGGGTGAGGTAATGGCCGCCCTCCGGCGCGTCCTCGTACATGGTCAGGGACCAGAAGGCGTCGACCGGCGGGGTCATGCCCTTGGCGAAATGCAGCCGCCACAGATGGTCGCCGTCGAATTGGCGCCCGCCGCCAGGCGGGACGGCGGTGAGATACATGGCCTCCGCCGGCGGTAGGGCGGCCAGACCGCCAACCGCGATCCTGGCGCGGCCGAGATAGTCCTGGAAGAAGGCGCCGGTGTCGTCGGCCTGGAAGACCCAGCCGCCGATCTGTTTGCCGCCAAAGCCTGGAGACCGGAGCAGTCGACGGGCTTCCTCGACGCCGGCGGCGATGGCCGCCGCCTGCTCGGGCGAGACCTTCGACGGATCGAACGACGGCGAGCCCAGGCCCAGCGGGGCCGCCCGGCGCAGCATTCCCGTGTCCGTGGCCGGCGGCGGGTTTTCCAGCAACAGGGCGTTGGCAGCCTTGAAATAGTCCTGCCAGGGACCGTTGCGATCGGCGCCGGGCGCGGGCCGCCCCGCCGGCGCGGCGGCGACCTTGAACCCCGCCAGCACCGCCCGCGCCGCCGGCAGGTCGTCCGGGCCGTTGACCAGCACCCGGGCCAGCGCCCAAACCCAGGGCGTCGGCGAGCGGATGGCGCCGGGACTGGCCGCCGCATCCGGCCCCACCAGGGTAAAGACCCCGCCCTCGGAACCGGTGGTCCGTGTCCCGAGCACGGCGACGTTGTCGCTGACCATGTCCATGATGGCGAAGGAGGCGTAGCGCCCGCCCAGCGGCGGCACGGTCAGGGTCGCGGGGCCGGCCGTGAGGTCGATAAAAGCGGTGGCGTAGACGGTGTCGTTGTTCGGCGTCGTCACCGTCCGGGCGTCCGGCGTCGCAAGGGACCGCTGGGGGAAGAACTGTCCCGCCGGCAAGCCCGCGCCCATAATCCGCGCCCGCACCCGCGCAACCTCGACCATGGGCAGGGTGTAGATGAAGGCCTCGCGCGCGGCGACGCTCAGATCCGATCCGGCCGCCCACGCCGGCGCGGCCAGGCTCGCGACCGTCCCGCCGATCAACAGTTCGCGTCTGCGCATGCGTCCGCCCTCCTCGGGTTGTGGCGGGCATTTCAAGCTCGCGGCGGCGGGATGCAACCCCCTTTCGCGGGGCTTGCCTCAAGCGAGCGCCGGAGTCATGCACCAAGCCCAAGGGCGCGCCGTCAAGATCGCCCAGGGGAGGATTGACCCATGTCCGACGCCGCGACGACCGAAGCGATCCTGGAGCCGGATCTGCCGATCATCGATCCGCACCATCACCTGTGGCTGCGGCCGGCGGCGATGATGGCCGGGCTGCCGCCGCCGACGCATGGGTTCGACAAGGTCACCCGCCGCGTCCCCCGCTATCTGCTGGACGAGTTCCTGGTGGACCTGAACAGCGGCCACAACATCCGCGCCACCGTCTTCGTCCAGTGCGGCGCCATGTACCGGCTGGACGGTCCCGCCGCGTTCAAGCCGGTGGGCGAGACCGAGTTCGTCAACGGCGTCGCCGCCGAATGCGCCAGCGGCGTGCGGGGCGACATCCGCGCCTGCGCCGGCATCGTTGGCCACGTGGACCTGACGCTCGGCCCGGTGGTGGACGAGGTGCTAGAGGCGCACCAACGCGTTACCGACCGGTTCAAGGGCATCCGCCACAGCGCCTCCTATGACGCCGATCCGAATGTACTGGGGCCCTTGGCGCGGATCGGCGGCGGGCTCTATGAGTCCAGCGATTTCCGCGAGGGATACGCCCGGCTGGCCAGGCACGGCCTGTCGTTCGACTCCTGGCTGCTGGAGCCGCAACTCCCCGAGCTGATCGATCTGGTGAAACGCCACCCCGACATCCCGGTGGTGCTGGATCACGTCGGCACGCCGCTTGGCCTGGCCGCCTATGAAGGCCGGCGCGAGGAGCGGTTTCCGATCTGGCGCGAGAATATCAAGAAGCTCGCCGAGCTGCCGCACGTGAACGTCAAGCTGGGCGGGCTGGCGATGGCCTTCTGCAACTTCCCCTCGTTCCTGTCCGATCCGCCGGCGCCCTCGGCCCAGCTGGCGGCGGAATGGCGACCCTATGTCGAGGCCTGTATCGAGGCGTTCGGGGTGGACCGCTGCATGTTCGAGAGCAATTTTCCGGTCGACCTGGGCGCCTGCAGCTATCCGGTGCTGTGGAACGCCTTCAAGGTGATCGCCAAGGACTATTCGGCGGACGAAAAGACGGCTTTGTTCAGCGGTGTGGCGAAGCGGGTCTACCGGCTGGACGTGTAGCGACGCGCAACGCAAGGAGAACGACGATGACAGACAGAGAAGGCGGATGCGCCTGCGGGGCGGTGCGGTTCAAGATCACCGCGCCCTTCTTAGGCGTGGGCGTCTGCCACTGCACCGATTGCCAGAAGGGAACGGGGGGGCCGCCGAACTATGTGGCGCTGGCCCCCAAGGACGCCTTCGTCGTCACCAAGGGCGAGGCCAAGGTCTATTCGGTGAAGGGCGACAGCGGCGCCGACATCGGCCGCGCCTTCTGCGCCGACTGCGGCTCGCCGTTGTGGAGCGTGCCGGGCGCGGGCGCCCCCTTCGCGCCGGTGAAGCTGGGCGCGCTGGACGACAACAGCGACCTCATGCCTTCCTTGCATCTCTACACGGCCTCGGCGCCGCCCTGGCATTTGATGCACGAAGGCCTGCCCGCCTTCCCCAAATCGCCGCCCTTCCCGCCGCCGGGGGCGTGACTGGCCGAAAGCGAGGGATGGCCGTCGTTTGCTGGCCCTCCTGCGACGTCTAAACTCCAGACGATCAATCCGTGATCGGAGCCGCCATGCTGGCCCTGCGACCCAACTGTGAATGCTGCGACGTCGATCTTCCGCCGGACTCTTCCACGGCGCGGATCTGCACCTTCGAATGCACCTTCTGCGCGGACTGCGCCGAGGGCCGACTCAAGGGCGTCTGCCCGAACTGCGGCGGCGACCTGGTAAGGCGGCCGATCCGGCCGGCGGCGCTGCTCGCCAAATATCCGGCGCAGGTCGAACGGGTAAACAAGGACCACGTGGCCTGCGCGGAGTCTCATCGGGCGGCCTGAACACTATGCAGTGGCAAAGGCCTCGAAATATCGCCGTGCCCTAGGCCTTGTGCCTAGGGTCCATTGGACGCGACCGGTTGGCGTGACGCCCAGCTGGCGCCGCCGCACCAGAATTCGAAACCTCGCCGCTCAATGGACCCCAGGCACATGGCCTGGGGAACGGGAATAGGTCAGGGCGGCGGAAGACGCACACAAACCTACCCTTGCGCCCGCCGCCGACGCGGCCTTTGATGGGCTCAAAGGTCTTGGGAGGGACATCGGAATGAAGATGCTGACTTGGGCCGCCGCCACGGGCGCGGCCGTTCTGCTGGGCGCCGCCGCCGCGCCCGCCATGGCGAAAACCTCCTGCGAGGACCTGACAAGCCTCAGGCTGCCTCATGTGACCATCACCGACGCCAAGGAGGTGGCCGCGGTGCTGATGCCGGCGCCGCTATCCCCCGCCCATCCCGCCTATTGCAAGGTGATGGGGACCTCCAAGCCCACCGCCGACTCCGACATCCGGTTCGCGGTGTTGCTGCCCGAGGGCGACGCCTGGAACGGCCGCTATCTGCAGGTCGGCAACGGCGGGTTCGCGGGAACGATCATCATGGGGCTGATGGTCCCGGCGGTTGCTCAGGGCTATGTGGTGGCCGGCACCGACGATGGCCACCAGTCGACCATCGGCACCGACGCCAGCTGGGCGCTGAACCATCCGGAAAAACAGATCGACTTCGGCTACCGCGCGCTGAAGGAGACCACCGACGCGGCCAAGGCGATCCTGACCGCCTACGAAGGTAAGACGCCAAGATATTCCTACTTCCAGGGCTGTTCCGACGGCGGCCGCGAGGCGCTGATGGAGGCCGAGCGCTATCCGAACGACTTCAACGGCATCGTCGCGGGAGATCCGGCCAATCACTGGACCCACCTCTTGACCATGGCCGGCTGGAACATCCAGGCCCTCGCCGCGCCGGGCGCCTTCATCCCGCCAGCGACGCTGAAAGCGGTGCAGACGGAAGCGATCAAGCAGTGCGGCGACGAGACCGGCGTGATCGAAAACCCGCTCGCCTGCCACTTCGATCCCGCGACGATCCGCTGCAAGGGCGCCGCCGCCGTCGACTGCCTGACCGACGCGCAGCTTGGCGCGCTGAATAAGATCTACGCCGGGGCCAGGAACCCGCGCACCCATGAGCTGATCCTCTCCGGATATTCGCCGGGCAGCGAGGGCGAGGCGGGCGGCTGGGTAGCCTGGATCACCGGGCCGACGGCGGAGTCCAACGCGGCCCTGTCGAAGGGGTTCGGCTCCAACTTCTTCCGCTACATCGTCTTCAGCGATCCGAACTATGACATCCGCAACCTGAACTTCGACAGCGACATCGCCATGACCGACGCGAAGTTCGCCAAGATTTTCAACAGCTACGATCCAGATCTTTCAGCGTTCCGCAAACATGGCGGCAAGCTGATCCAGTACCATGGCTGGGCGGACCCGGCGATCCCGCCGCTGGACTCGATCGCCTATTACAAGCTGGTCCAGCACAGGATGGGACCGACGTCCAAATTCTACCGGCTGTTCCTGGCCCCCGGCATGCTCCATTGCGGCGGCGGACCGGGCCCCAACGTGATCGCCGCCCAGCCGGCCATCGTCGACTGGGTCGAGCACGGCAAGGCGCCGGCGTTACTGGTCGCCACCAAATACGAGGGCAACAATCCTTCAAAGCCGGTAGAGCGCCAGCGGCCGCTGTGCGCCTTCCCGGCGGTCGCGAAATGGGACGGCAAGGGCGACAAGGCCAGGCTGGAGAGCTTCAGGTGCGTGAAGGGGTGAGCGGCCTTTCGGGCGCCTGAAGACCGGCGTTCTGGCGTCAAATCAGCTCAATGCTGATGCGGCGGCCAACGGCCCTCGCGGCACGCTGTAGGGTCGCAAGCGTTACTGAGGGGTTGGAGGGATCAAGCAGCCGATCGAGCTGAGTCCTTGTCGTGTTCATTCGCCTGGCCATGGCGACCTTGGTTATGTTTTGCGCCTTCATGGCCTGTGCGATCTGCTCGGCGATCAACTCCTTGACCGCCTGTTCCTCAACCTCCTCGCGAATGCCCTGGTCATCAAGGAAGGCTGCGAAGCCGCCACCGATCCGGCCCTGCCTGGTTTCCATTACGTCACCTCTCTCAATCGTTTGCGCGCCAGCTCCAGATCGGCGGCAGGGGTCTTTTGGGTCTTCTTGACGAAGCCGTGGACCAGGATCATTTCGCCGTCGGCAATGCCGAATAGAACCCTCCCGATCCTGCCGTCGCTCAGATCGCTGCGCACCTCGTAGAGGCCTTTTCCGAGTGGACGGCGGGACGGAAGCCCTATCGGCCAGCCGAATTCGACCTTGGCTATGTCCTTGCCGACGGTGCGCCGGTCGCTGTCATCAAGACCGACAAGCCAGTCTCGAACCGGCTCTCTGCCGCCGGCCGTTTCATAGAATCGAGCTTGGAGCCTTTTGCTTCGATCGATCACGGGAGTGATGTATCATTTTTGGGACATTTGTCAAGGCCAGCGCGCTTGATGAAACCGCGCAAGCCGCGAGAACTCGACGGGCCGGCTACTTCCGCGATCGGCGCAGCGCGCTTTCGGCCAGGATGGCGGCCAGGCCGACGAACAGCAGGGTCGCGGCGATGTTCGGGCTGATGTTGGTGAACCGCACCAGGCCGGCGATTGCCAGCAGCCAGACGACGATGGCGGCGGCATAGGCCCCGTCATCCACGAACAGGCCGATCGCCTCGTCAAAAATTGTCTTCAGCACCTTCATGACGGCGCCAGCTTCCGTCGGGCCGTGCGGCCACACATTTGGACGCCCAGCATCGCCACGCCGAAGAAGCCCAGCACCAGGGCCAGGATCGACCAGTCGTCGCCAGGCCAGGCCAAACCCATCCCCTCGCCCACCCAGAAGGCGCCGAAGCTGGACAGCAGCACGCCGACCACGAATTTGAGCTGGTTCTCCGGCACGCGGGACAAGGGCTGGTGGACGATCACGCCCAGCAGGACAACCAGCAGCAGAGCAGCCACAGCGCCAAGAGCCGCCGGCGCCGTCAGGCCCACGCCGCCCGCGCCCACGGCGACAACGATGAACACCACCTCGACACCCTCCAGCACGGTGATCTGGAACGCCGCGGCGAATCCGACGCGATCGAAGCCGGCGCCGCTCCCGCCGGCCGCGCGCATGGCCTCTGTCTGCTTGGCGAAAGCCGCCGCCTCGTCATGCAGGGCCAGCACCCCCGCCGCGCGCAGGATGGCCTTGCGCAGCCAGCGCATGCCGAACAGCAGCAGCAACGTCCCCACAAAGAGCTGCACCAGGTTCAGCGGAACCAGCGCCAGCGCCGGCCCGAAAATCGCCACCAGCGCCAGCAGCAACACGAGGGCTGCGCCCGCGCCGGTGAGCGCCCCGCGCCAGCCGCGCACACTCCCCACCGCCAAGATCACCGTCAGCGCCTCGACGAACTCGACGATGGAGGCCAGGAAGGCGGCCGTGACGGCTGGGGCGACGTGGGCCCAGGTCACTTTTCATCCGCCGGCGCGTGGACGACCTCGACCTTCTCCAGGGTGATCAGGCCGACATCCTTCATCGCCGTCAGGGTGGGCAGGAAGCCGCGCAGGGCCGCTTCGGTGTCGACGATCTCGATCACCAGCGGCAGGTCCGCGGACAGGTCGATGATGTTGGCGTTGTGCAGACGTTTGGCCCGCCCGTATCCCATCGGTCCGCGCAGCACCGTGACGCCGGCCAGGCCGGCCTCGCGGGCCTTCAGCACGACGGTCTCATAGAGCGGATGATGATCCTGGCGCGCGGTCTCGTGGGTGTAGATGCGCAGCAGAGCGGCGGGGCCGGTGGGCGTGGACATGGCTAGCCTCTAACCTGATTGTAGGCGGCGGCGGCCAGATACCCCAGCCAGACCGCGATCAGGCAGAGCACGACCGAACCGATGATGTTCAGGCCGGCGGCGACCAAGTCGCCGGCGCGGACCAGGTTCAGCGTCTGCAGGCTGAAGGAGGAGAAGGTGGTGAAGCCGCCGCAAAGCCCGACGATGACGAACTGGCGCAGATCCGGCGCCACCTGCACCCGCGCGTCCGGCGCCAGGGTCAGCGTCGCGAAGGCGCCGATGACGAAGGAGCCCAGGACATTGATGAGCAGCGTGCCCCAGGGAAACGTCTCGCCGATCCGCTCGGCCACCAGCCGCCCGCATCCGTAGCGGGCCATTGAGCCCAGCGCGCCGCCGATCGCGATCCAGAGGTAGGTCAGCAAAGGGACGGCTCCAAATAAGGAACCCTCGCCCCCGCCCTTCGCGGGGGAGAGGGCAGGGTGAGGGGGCTGCATCAGCCGCCGCTCACTTCTCTCATAAAATCATCACGCGGAGAAACCCCTCACCCTGCCCTCTCCCCGCTACGCGGGGCGAGGGTTGCGAACGGTCCGACCTAGAAAATCTCGAACAATCCCGCCGCGCCCATGCCGCCGCCGACGCACATGGTGACGACGCCGTATTTGGCGCCGCGGCGCTTGCCCTCGATCAGGATGTGGCCGGTCGCGCGGGCGCCGGTCATGCCGTAGGGGTGGCCGATGGAGATGGCGCCGCCGGAGACGTTCATCGTCTCATTGGGGATGCCCAGCTTGTCGCGGCAATAGAGCACCTGGCTGGCGAAGGCCTCGTTCAGCTCCCACAGGTCGATGTCGTCCATCTTCAGGCCGTTGCGGGCCAAGAGCTTGGGCACCGCGAACACCGGGCCGATGCCCATCTCCTCCGGCGCGCAGCCGGCCACGGCCATGCCGCGATAGGCGCCCAGCGGCGTCAGGCCCAGGCGTTCGGCCTCCTTGGCCTCCATCAGCACCAGGGCCGCGGCGCCGTCGGACAGCTGCGAGGCGTTGCCGGCGGTGACGTATTTGCCTTCCGAGACGAAGCGGCCGCCGTGGAACACCGGCTGCAGCTTCTGCAGGTCGGCCAGGGTGGTCTGGGGGCGGTTGCCCTCGTCCAGGGTCAGGGTGACTTCCTTTTCGGAGGTCTCGCCGGTTTCGCGGTTGGTCACCGTCATGGAGCTGGTCAGCGGCGCGATCTCCGCCGTGAACCGGCCTTCGGATTGGGCCTGCGCCGTGCGCTGCTGCGACTGCAGGGCGTATTCGTCCTGGGCCTCGCGGCTGATGTGGTAGCGTTCGGCGACCAGTTCGGCGGTCTCGATCATCGAGGTCTGCAGGCCCGGCACATGTTCCTGCAGCCAGGCGTCGCCGGTGCGGGTCATGTTCATCGAGCCGTTCTGGACCAGCGAGATGGACTCGATGCCGGCGCCGATGGCGATCGGGGCGCCGTCGTTGATGATGTATTTGGCCGCGGTGGCGATGGCCATCAGCCCCGAGGAGCACTGCCGGTCCATGGTCATGCCGGCGACGGTGTCCGGCAGGCCGGCGCGCAGGGCCGACTGGCGACCGATGTTGTAGCCGGTGGTGCCCTGCTCCAGGGCGCAGCCCATCAGCACGTCGTCGATGGAGGCCGGATCGACGCCGGCGCGCTTGACCGCCTCGGCGATCACATGGCCGCCCATGGTGGCGCCATTGGTGTTGTTGAACGCGCCACGGTAGGCCCGGCCGATTGGCGTGCGGGCGGTGGAGACGATGACGGCTTCGCGCATGGGGAGAGCTTTCGTGTGGGAGAGCAGGGTTGCGCATTGATAGGCCTTCTCCTGTTGCGGGAGAAGGTGGGGTGAAGAGGTGCGTGGTTCGAGACGCGACGAAGACGTCGCTCCTCACCATGACTAAGAATTTTGCAGCCCAAAAAATCTAGTCATCCTGAGGAGCCCCACTTGGGGCGTCTCGAAGGACGCACGCTGGTAAATGCAGCATTCCCTTCCGGGAGCACGAACCGCCTACTTCAGATCCTGGAACCGCTTGCCCTCGGCGACCAGTTTCTCCAGCAGCGGCGCGGGCTTGAACTGGTCGCCCATGGTCGCCTGGAACTGCTTCATCTTGGCCAGCACCTTGTCCAGGCCGACCTGGTCGCCGAAGAACATCGGGCCGCCGCGATAGGCCGGCCAGCCGTAGCCGTTCTGCCAGACGATATCGATGTCGGAGGGGCGGATCGCCTTGCCCTCCTCGAGGATTTTCGCGCCCTCATTGACCATCGGATAGAGGCAGCGCTCGAGGATCTCCTCGTCGCTGATGTGGCGGGCGTTGACGCCGGACTTGGCGACGAAGTCCTTGATCACCTTCTCGGTCACCGGCGAGGGATGGGCGACGCGGTTCTCGTCATAGTCATAGTAGCCGGCGCCGGTCTTCTGGCCGCGGCGGTCCATTTCGCACAGCACGTCGCGAATGGTCTCGCCGTGTGACTTCTCCTTCACCCAGCCGATGTCCAGGCCGGCCAGGTCGCTCATGGCGAAGGGGCCCATGGGGAAGCCGAAGTCATACAGCACCCGGTCGATGTCCCAGGGCATGGCGCCCTCGAACACCAGTTTCTGGGCTTCGCGCTGGCGGGCGCCGAGGATGCGGTTGCCGACGAAGCCGGGGCAGACGCCGACCAGGGCGGCGATCTTGCCGATCTTCTTGGCCAGCTTCATCGAGGTGTTGATCACCTCTTTGGACGTGTGATCGGCGCGGACCACTTCCAGCA
>Ga0302316_10002469_pt1 | contig 13328 bp, 9 predicted proteins | sample III_Palsa_N3_2_FD_200456 | JGI IMG/M metagenome (GOLD analysis project Ga0302316, IMG submission 200456) | Peat permafrost microbial communities from Stordalen Mire near Abisko, Sweden - III_Palsa_N3_2 | ecosystem: Environmental > Terrestrial > Soil > Palsa > Peat permafrost | place: Sweden...
CGTTCTGGGCGGCGGTAAACGGGTCCGCCCGTTGCTTTGCCACGCCGCCGGCGAGCTGACCGGCGCACGTGTCGAAGGCCTCGACGCGGCCGCGGCGGCGCTGGAGATGATCCACGTGTACTCGCTCGTGCATGACGACATGCCCTGCATGGACGACGACGCGCTGCGTCGCGGCAAACCCACGGTGCATGTTCAGTATGATGAGCCGACCGCGCTGCTGGTCGGCGACGCGCTGCAATCGCAAGCTTTCGTTACGCTGACGGCCGACGTTTTGCCGCCGGCGCAACAGGCAGCGCTGGTGCGCGAACTGGCTTTGGCGAGCGGTTCGATCGGTATGGCTGGGGGCCAGGCGATCGATCTGGCGAGCGTCGGTCACAGGCTGACCCGGCCGCAACTCGAAACGATGCACCGCATGAAGACCGGCGCGCTGTTGCGTGCTTCGGTTCGCATGGGGGCACTGGCGGGCGAAGCGCCGGGCGCGGACGCAATGCGTTCGCTCGACGCCTACGCGGCCGCTGTGGGCCTCGCGTTTCAGGTCGTGGACGATATTCTCGACGTCACGACCGACTCCGCGACGCTCGGCAAAACGGCAGGCAAAGACGCGAAGGACGGCAAGCCGACCTACGTGTCGATTATTGGGCTCGAGGCGTCGCGCGAACTCGCCGCGCAACTGCGCACCGACGCCCACGCTGCGATCGCGCCGTTTGGTGCGCGGGCGCAGCGTCTTGCCGAACTGGCTGACCTGGTGGTGAACCGGGTGAGCTGAACGCGAAAGCCCGCCGCCGCGCATTCGTCACGATGAATGCGTGAATGAAGTGCGGGCGCGTAAGTTTTCCTACAATGGAACGACGATGTACGACTTGCTGAAAACCATCGACGACCCGGCAGACCTCCGCCGCCTCGATCGCCGCCAATTGCAACCGCTTGCAGACGAGTTGCGCGCCTACGTGCTCGACAGCGTCTCCAAGACGGGTGGACACCTGTCGTCCAATCTTGGCACGGTCGAACTGACGATTGCGCTGCACTATGTGTTCGACACGCCGCGCGACCGGATCGTCTGGGATGTCGGCCATCAGACCTATCCGCACAAGATCCTGACCGGCCGGCGCGACCAGATGCACACGCTGCGTCAGTACGGCGGCATCTCCGGTTTTCCGCGCCGCGCCGAGTCGCAGTACGACACGTTCGGCACCGCCCACTCCAGCACGTCGATTTCCGCAGCGCTCGGCATGGCCGTCGCCAGCAAGCTGCAGGGTGAGAACCACATGGGTATCGCCGTGATCGGCGACGGCGCAATGACGGCCGGCATGGCCTTCGAGGCAATGAACAACGCGGGCGTCGAAGACGACGTGCCGCTGCTCGTCATCCTCAACGACAACGACATGTCGATTTCGCCGCCGGTGGGCGCGCTCAATCGCCATCTGGCGCGTCTGATGTCGGGCCGTTTCTACGCGGCCGCACGTGCCGGCGTAGAGCGCGTGCTGCGCGTCGCTCCGCCGATGCTCGACCTCGCCCGTAAGCTCGAAGAGCATGCGAAGGGCATGATCGTGCCGGCTACGCTGTTCGAAGAGTTTGGTTTCAATTACATCGGGCCGATCGACGGTCACGATCTCGACTCGCTGATCCCGACGTTGCAGAACATCAAGGAACTGCGCGGTCCGCAATTCCTGCACGTCGTGACGAAGAAAGGCCAGGGATACAAGCTGGCCGAAGCCGATCCGGTGCTGTACCACGGTCCTGGCAAGTTCAATCCGGCGGAAGGGATCAAGCCTGCGACCACGCCTTCGAAGAAGACGTACACGCAAGTGTTCGGCGACTGGTTGTGCGACGCCGCGGAACTCGATTCGCGCGTTGTCGGCATTACGCCGGCCATGCGTGAAGGCTCAGGCATGGTGGAGTTCGAAAAACGCTTCCCGGACCGTTACTTCGACGTCGGTATTGCCGAGCAGCACGCCGTGACCTTCGCGGGCGGTCTTGCGGCGGATGGCATGAAGCCGGTCGTGGCGATCTATTCGACGTTCCTGCAGCGCGCCTACGACCAGTTGATCCACGACGTCGCTTTGCAGAACCTGCCGGTGGTCTTTGCAATCGACCGCGCGGGTCTCGTTGGTGCAGACGGCGCCACGCACGCAGGCGCATACGATCTGGCATTCCTGCGCTGTATTCCGAACATGACGGTGATGGCGGCTTCGGACGAGAACGAGTGCCGTCAGATGCTCTACACAGCGCTGCAGCAATCGAATCCGACGGCAGTGCGCTATCCGCGCGGTTCCGGCTCCGGTGTGGCGACGGTCAAGCAGATGACCGCTCTTCCTGTCGGCAAGGGCGAAGTGCGTCGCGAGACCGCGCAGCCGGCTGGCAAGCGGATCGCGATTCTGGCGTTCGGCACGATGGTCGCGCCAGCGCTTGCAGCAGCAGAGCAACTGGATGCGACGGTGGCGAACATGCGCTTCGTCAAGCCGCTGGATGCCGAACTGGTGCGCCAACTCGCGGAGTCCCACGACTACATCGTCACGGTCGAAGAGGGCTGCATCATGGGCGGCGCGGGTTCGGCCTGCGTCGAAGCCCTGCTCGCCAGTGGGGTTATGCGTCCCGTACTACAATTGGGCCTCCCCGATCGCTTCATCGATCATGGGGATCCGGCCAAGCTGCTCGCGGAGTGTGGTCTGGATAGCGCGGGCATTGCTAAGTCGATCCGCGAACGCTTCACGGATCACGCCACGGGTGCCGCAGGCAAATCCGTCAAGCGCGTCGCGTAAGAGAGAGCCGGCGAGCGAGTCGCAAGGCCGAGCCGGGCGCCGAGGTGTACAGGCGCTATTGTGGCTATAGCAATCTCCAACTTGAATCGATGGGCCCTCGGGCCCATCATGCAACGCCGGCACCAGCCGGCGTTCGCCATTGCGTGTGTCGTTCCGCTCGGCTGCTGAGGAAAAGAACATGAATCAAATGAATCCCGCTTTTGTGATGCCCGACGTGCAAAGCACCGTCGACACCCGGCAGATCCCGATTCAACGGGTCGGCGTGAAGGCCGTGCGTCATCCTCTGACGGTGCGCACACAGGGCGGCGATGTGCAGCCGACGGTCGGCACATGGAACCTGGACGTTCATCTGCCGGCCGATCAGAAGGGCACGCACATGTCGCGTTTCGTGGCGCTGCTCGAAGAGAACAAGGCGCCGCTGGAGCCGTCGATGTTCCGCAAGATGCTGGCCGCGATGCTCGAGAAGCTCGAAGCCGAAGCGGGCCGCATCGAAGTGTCGTTCCCGTACTTCGTCAACAAGACGGCGCCGGTGTCGGGCGTGCAAAGTCTGCTGGACTACGAAGTGACGCTGACGGGCGATACCCGCAACGGTGTTACGCGTGTGTTCCTGAAGGTGCTGGTGCCGGTCACGAGTCTGTGCCCATGCTCGAAGAAGATCTCGCAGTACGGTGCGCACAATCAGCGCTCGCATGTGACGATCAGCGCGGAGCTGTCAGATGACGTGCCGGTGGAAGACTTGATTCGGATTGCCGAGGAAGAGGCGTCGTGCGAGCTGTGGGGCTTGCTGAAGCGCCCGGACGAGAAGTTCGTCACCGAGCGTGCGTATGAGAATCCGAAGTTCGTCGAAGACCTGGTGCGTGATGTGGCGCAGCGTCTGAATGCGGATGCGCGGATCGTGGCGTATGTGCTCGAAGCTGAGAACTTCGAATCGATCCACAACCACAGCGCGTATGCGGTGATCGAACACGACAAGCGGGCTAGCCGCTAAGCTGCCGCTCTCCGTCTTGATGTGAAAACGGCCGCTTTAGCGGCCGTTTTCAATTGCAATCTGATGCACCCTCGGGCAATGCTTCTTTTAGCGCGCGAGCGAGGTCAGGTCCCAACGCGGTTTCACCGTGAACGCGTAGTCCTTGCCCGACTGCGCCGGCCAGCGCTGCAGGCGCAGTGCGCCGGCTAGTGCAATCATCGCGCCGTTGTCGGTGCACAGCGACAGGTCCGGGTAATGGACGTCGAAGCCACGCTTCTTTGCAGCCGCCGAAAGCGCTTCGCGCAACTGCCGGTTCGCGCCTACACCACCCGCGACCACCAGCCGCTTGAGCCCGGTCTTCTTGAGCGCGGCCAGTGACTTGGCGGCGAGCACATCCACCGCGGCATCGACGAACCCGCGTGCGAGGTCCGCCTTGGCCTGTTCGCAGATATTCGCGCCACCGAGCTTCTTCACATGCGTCAGCACCGCGGTCTTCAGGCCGCTGAAGCTGAAATCGAGGTCGCCTGAATGCAGCATTGGGCGTGGCAGCACCACTGCTCCAGGCGTGCCGAATTCCGCCAGCCGCGAGACTTCCGGTCCGCCTGGATAACCGAGTCCGAGCAGCTTGGCCGTCTTGTCGAAGGCTTCGCCGGCGGCGTCGTCGAGTGTCTCGCCGAGCGTCTCGTAGACGCCGACATCCGACACGCGCATCAACTGCGTGTGACCGCCGGAGACCAGCAGGGCGACGAACGGAAACGGCGGCGGCTCGTCGACCAGCAGCGGTGACAGCAAATGCCCTTCAAGGTGATGGATGCCGATGGTGGGCTTGTCCCACGCCATGGCGAGCGCATTGGCGATGCTGGCGCCGACGAGCAGCGCGCCAGCCAGTCCGGGCCCTTGCGTGTAGGCAATCGCGTCGATTTCGGCGCGCGCCGTGCCGGCGCGCTCCAGTACTTCTTCGAGCAGCGGCAGCGCGCGCCGGATGTGGTCGCGCGACGCGAGTTCCGGCACCACGCCACCGTACTCCCGATGCATCGCAATCTGCGAATGCAGCGCGTGCGCAAGCAGGCCGCGCTCCGTGTCGTAGAGCGCTAGTCCGGTTTCGTCGCAGGAGCTTTCGATGCCGAGAACCAGCATGTTCAGGTGCCCGAAAAGTAAAAAAGCAAGCCTTAAAGTATAGCAGTGCAGGGCAGGGGCCGCAGGTACAATGCGCGCCATGGAATCCTTCGATATCGCGGTCATCGGCGCGGGCGCGGCCGGCATGATGTGCGCGGCGGTGGCCGGGCAACTCGGACGCCGTGTCGTGCTGATCGACCACGCGCCGCGCCTCGCGGAGAAAATCCGCATTTCCGGCGGCGGCCGCTGCAACTTCACGAATCTGTACGCGGGACCGGCCAACTACCTGTCGGCGAATCCGCATTTCTGCCGTTCGGCGCTCGCGCGCTATACGCCGCGTGACTTCATGGCGCTACTCAAGCGCCATCACGTGACGTGGCACGAAAAGCACAAAGGGCAGCTGTTCTGCGACCAGTCGAGTGACGCGGTTATCGAGGTGCTGAAAAACGAGTGCGACGCCGGCGGCATTGCCTGGCGCCGGCCACTTGCCGTGGAGCAGGTGCGGCACGACGGGACCGAGGGCTATACCCTCGACACGCATGCCGGCGCGATCCACGTTCGTGCATTGGTGATGGCAACCGGCGGTCTGTCGATCCCCAAAATCGGCGCGACGGACTTTGCCTATCGGCTCGCCAAGCAGTTTGGCCACAAGCTGATCGACACGCGTCCGGCACTCGTGCCGCTGACGTTTGCGGCAGCCGACTGGGAACCGTTTTCGGCGCTATCCGGCGTTTCGCTGGAGGTGCAGATAGCAACGGGCAACAAGAAAACGGGCGCAGAGTTCGTCGAAGACCTGCTGTTGACCCATCGCGGGTTGTCCGGCCCGGGCGTGTTGCAGATTTCGAGCTACTGGCAGCCGGGCGAGCCGATCCACGTCAATCTGCTGCCGGAGCGGGACGCGGCCACTGCGCTGCTGGAAGCAAAAACCAGCACCAAGCGCCAGATTGCCAACCTGCTCGCGGAATGGGTCCCCACCCGGCTCGCCCACGTCTGGCTGGAAACGCACCAGATTCCCGCGGACGCGCGCATCGCCGATCTGCCGGACAAGACGCTGCGCCGCATCGGCGAGGCACTGTCGCGCTGGACGCTCACCCCAAACGGCACCGAAGGCTACCGGAAGGCCGAAGTTACGCGCGGCGGGATCGATACGCGCGACCTGTCGTCGGCCACCATGATGAGCGCCCGGGCGCCGGGCCTCTACTTTATCGGCGAAGCGGTCGACGTCACGGGCTGGCTTGGCGGCTACAATTTCCAGTGGGCGTGGGCTTCCGGCGTGGCCGCGGGCCAGGCTGCCGCGGAGTACGTAAAGGGGGCTTGACGCGGACGTGTCTTTGTGAGAAAGGTCTGCTATACTCCTGAACCTTTACAAAGTTCCGTTATTGCAAAATGACGATCATCCGCGTAAAAGAAAACGAGCCTTTTGAAGTCGCGATGCGCCGCTTCAAACGCACGATCGAGAAGAACGGCCTGCTGACCGAACTTCGAGCGCGCGAGTTTTACGAAAAGCCTACGGCTGAGCGCAAACGCAAGAAGGCATCGGCGGTGAAGCGCCACTTCAAGCGGCTGCACAGCCAGATGCTGCCAAAGAAGTTTTACTGATTCGGACGCCGCTGCGGTTTCTACGGAGCGTCGGCACGCAACCGGTGGCGGCGCTAAACGCAGCACCGTTTGGACAACCTGGCCGCGAGGGCCATCCTGGTCAAGCCGCATCTACTCCGCGAATTCGCACCAACCCGCTTGAGGAAGCAGTCCCAAGCGGGCTTTTGTGTTGATGTACCGCGCATGGCCAGATCTTTTTACATTCCAACGCATTCAGGTGAGTAATGAGTCTCAAGGATCGGATCAACGACGACATGAAGGCCGCCATGCGGGCCCGCGAAACCGCGCGTCTCGGCACCATCCGCCTGCTGCTCGCCGCGATCAAGCAGCGTGAAGTCGACGAGCGCATCGTGCTCGACGACGCTGCTATCACTGCCGTCATCGACAAGATGATCAAGCAGCGCAAAGACTCCATCAGCCAGTTCGACGCGGCCGGCCGCACGGATCTGGTCGACAAGGAAAGCGCCGAACTCACCATCCTCGCCGCCTACATGCCGGAGCAGCTGTCGGACGCGGAAATCGCCGCTGAAGTGCAGGCTGCGGTCACGCAAACTGGCGCTGCCGGCCCACAGGACATGGGCAAGGTGATGGGCATCCTCAAGCCGAAGCTCGCGGGCCGTGCCGATATGACCGCCGTGTCCGGGCTGGTCAAGGCTGCGCTCGCGAAGTAATTCGGTTTCTCCGGTGTTTTCCCGGTCTGCGCGGCCTGCTTCTGGACGGGCTAGCCGCGCAGCCTTCAGGTTTTAAAGGTAGCGCCCCCACTGTGATTCCGCATTCGTTCCTGCAGGATCTGCTGAACCGCGTCGATATCGTCGACGTGGTCGGCAAGTACGTGCAATTGAAAAAGGGCGGCGCTAATTTCATGGGGCTTTGTCCGTTTCATAACGAAAAGAGCCCTTCTTTTACGGTTAGTCCGACTAAGCAGTTCTATCATTGCTTCGGTTGCGGTGAGCACGGCACAGCGATCGGCTTCCTGATGGAGCACGCTGGCTTGACGTTTCCCGAAGCGGTCAACGAACTGGCGCAATCGGTCGGCCTGACGGTGCCGCAGGAGCCGTCGTCGAATCAGGGCGGCGGAGGCGGCGGTTATTCGCCGGCAGTTTCGAAGGCTGTGACGACGGCGCTGTCCGATGTGATGCAAACGGCATGCGACTTTTACCGTAAGCAGTTGCGCGGCGCGCCCAACGCGATCGAGTACCTGAAAAAGCGTGGCTTGACGGGCGAGATCGCACTGCGGTTCGGGTTAGGTTACGCGCCCGACGGCTGGCAGAATCTGGAAACCGCGTTTCCTAACTATCGGGACGACGCGCTGGTGGAGTCGGGTCTCGTGATCGTCAGCGAAAAGGCCGACGCTCAGGGTCAGAATCGGCGTTACGACCGCTTCCGTGAGCGGATCATGTTCCCGATCCGTAACGTCAAAGGTCAGGTGATTGGCTTCGGCGGCCGGGTGCTGGACGGCGGCGAGCCCAAGTATTTGAATTCGCCGGAAACGCCTCTATTTAACAAGGGTAGCGAGTTGTACGGGCTGTTCGAGGCGCGTCTTGCTATTCGTGAACAGCAGTACGTGCTGGTGGTCGAAGGGTACATGGATGTGGTCGCGCTGGCTCAATTAGGGTTTCAGAACGCGGTCGCCACGCTGGGCACGGCCTGTACGCCGATTCATGTGCAAAAATTACTGCGTCAGACGGATACAGTCATTTTTAGCTTCGACGGTGATTCAGCCGGCCGCCGCGCGGCGCGCCGGGCGCTCGACGCCTGCCTGCCGCACGCGGCGGACAACCGGACCATCCGCTTCCTGTTCCTGCCTACGGAGCACGATCCGGACAGTTACGTGCGGGAGTTCGGCACGGAGGGATTTGCCGAGCAGGTGGAGCGGGCCATGCCGCTGTCGCAGTTCATGCTGAACGAGGTGCTGGCGGGCAAGGAGCTGGACCAGCCGGAAGGTCGGGCGCGCGCGCTGTTCGACGCGAAGCCGCTGCTGCAGGCGCTGCCGGCCAATGCGCTGCGTGCGCAGATCATGCATATGTTCGCCGACCGGCTCGACGTGCCGTTCGACGAGGTGGCCGCGTTATGCGAGGTCGATTCCCGGATTGCTGTGGCCGCGCGCCGGGCGCCGGCCCGCAAAGACCGGCGCAGTGTGACCGGAATCGAGGAAAAAACGCTCCGTAACCTCGTGATGCATCCGCGGACGGTCGCGGTGCTGGACGAGGAGGCCGAGCAGGCGCTGCTGACGATTACGCGCCACGGCGAGCTCTTTGAGGAAGTGGCCACGCACGCCCGCGCGCTCGGCGACGCGGCGGAGTTCCAGTTGCTGTCCGATCTCTTGCGAAATGGCGCTAACGCCCCGACTTTCGAGGAAATCTTTCGCAAAATTCTGGACTATGATGAAAACGTTCGGGATTTGTTGCTGAAGGACCCTACGGATGCGGCCGTCATCGAGGAACGGCGCGAGCAGGAACGGATTGTCGGCGAGGAGCTGAAGGCCGCAATCCTGAAGATGCGCTATGACGCCTATTGTGAGCGGCTCGAGCAACTTTCACGGCAATCGAGGCATACCGCCGAGGAGTTTGCCGAACTGACGGATCTGAATCAGAAACGGGCTGACATGAAGCGTCAGCTCGGGCTGTAAGAAGGGTGGGCTGAGGCCAGGTGCTACAATAAAAGGTTTTCAGCGGTTTGTTTTCCAGGCAAAAGGCGAAAGGCGATTGCAATGGCAAAGACTACAGGCGGAAAGAAAAGGACAGGCACGGGCTCCGAGGAGCCAACCATCAAGGTCACAGGGGCCAGGTCCGCTTCCTCCGCGAAAAGAGCGTCTGCCGCAAGCGTTACGTCCGCTGTGAGGAAGAAATCCTCGACTACTTCCGCCGCGCAAGCGGCGTCGGTGAGTACGGCGAAAGCCGCTACGCCGGTTGCGAAGCGGCCGAGTGCCAGAAGCGCAAGGGAAGCCGTTGCCGCCCAGGACGATGCGGTAATGCGCGAGACTCCAGTATCCACGGTTCCGCCGGCTGTTGTCCAACAGCCGCGAGTCGAGACTACAGCCGGTACGGCGAACTCCATGACGAAAAAGCTGAATGAAGTATCCGTCGATGACGACGCAACCCCGAGCGAGGAAACTACTGCAGCTCCGGGCAAAGGCGAAAAGGCCAAGGCACGCGACCGCCGCGCGAAGGAAAAAGCGCTACTGAAAGATGCTTTCGCGTCCTCCCAGCCTGGCACCGTCGAAGAGCTTGAAGAGCGCCGCTCGAAACTGCGCGCGCTGATCAAGCTCGGCAAGGAGCGCGGCTTCCTGACCTACGCCGAAATCAACGATCACCTCCCGGATAACTTCACTGAGACCGAGGCGATCGAAGGCATCATCAGCACGTTCAACGACATGGGTGTGGCCGTCTACGAGCAGGCGCCCGATGCCGAAACGCTGCTGCTGAACGACAACGCCCCGGCAGCCTCGTCAGACGACGAAGTCGAAGAGGAAGCCGAAGTCGCGCTGTCCACCGTCGATTCCGAATTCGGCCGCACCACCGACCCGGTCCGCATGTACATGCGTGAAATGGGTACGGTCGAGCTGCTGACGCGCGAAGGCGAAATCGAAATCGCGAAGCGGATTGAAGACGGCCTGAAGCACATGGTGATGGCTATCTCCGCGTGCCCGACGACGATCGCCGACATCCTCGCGATGGCTGAGCGCGTCGCGAACGAGGAAATCCGTATCGACGAACTGGTCGACGGCCTGATCGATGCCAACGCGGAAGATGCGGATGGCTTCTCCGTGCAGGAAGCGGAAGCGATCGAGAGCGAAGAGGAAGAAGCCGAAGAGGGTGAAGAGGAAGACGAGGAAGACGACGATGGCGCGGCGCAAGCCACCGCCAACGCTGCGCAGATGGAAGCGTTGAAGCGTGCCTCGCTCGAGAAGTTCGCCCTCATCAGCGAATGGTTCGACAAGATGCGTCGTGCGTTCGAGAAGGAAGGCTACAAGTCGAAGTCGTACCTGAAGGCTCAGGAAACGATCCAGAACGAGCTGATGACCATTCGCTTCACCGCGCGTACTGTCGAGCGTCTGTGCGACACGCTGCGTGCTCAGGTGGACGAAGTGCGTCAGGTCGAGCGTCAGATTCTGCATACGGTGGTCGACAAGTGCGGCATGCCGCGTGCCGAGTTCATTGCGCGTTTCCCGGGCAGCGAAACGGATCTCGAGTGGGCCGACAAGATCGTAACGGAAGGCCATGCTTATAGCGCGATCCTCACGCGTAACATTCCAGCGATCCGCGAGCAGCAGCAACGTCTGCTGGACCTGCAGGCGCGTGTCGTGCTGCCGCTGAAGGACCTGAAGGAAACCAACCGTCAGATGGCGGCCGGTGAACTGAAGGCCCGTCAGGCCAAGCGTGAAATGACCGAGGCTAACCTGCGTCTCGTGATCTCGATTGCGAAGAAGTACACGAACCGTGGTCTGCAGTTCCTCGATCTGATCCAGGAAGGTAACATCGGCCTGATGAAGGCCGTGGACAAGTTCGAATATCGTCGCGGCTACAAGTTCTCGACGTACGCCACTTGGTGGATCCGTCAGGCCATCACGCGTTCGATTGCGGACCAGGCACGTACCATCCGGATTCCGGTTCACATGATCGAGACGATCAACAAGATGAACCGCATCTCGCGTCAGATTCTGCAGGAAACCGGTCTCGAGCCGGATCCGGCAACGCTGGCGGAGAAGATGGAGATGCCGGAAGACAAGATCCGCAAGATCATGAAGATCGCGAAGGAACCGATCTCGATGGAAACGCCGATCGGTGACGACGACGATTCGCATCTGGGCGACTTCATCGAAGATACGAACACGGTTGCCCCAGCCGACGCAGCGCTGCATGCGAGCATGCGCGATGTCGTGAAGGACGTGCTGGACTCGCTGACGCCGCGCGAAGCGAAGGTGTTGCGGATGCGTTTCGGTATCGAGATGAGCACCGATCACACGCTCGAAGAAGTCGGTAAGCAGTTCGACGTGACGCGTGAGCGGATCCGTCAGATTGAGGCGAAGGCATTGCGCAAACTGCGTCACCCGAGCCGTTCTGACAAGCTGAAGTCGTTCCTCGAAGGGAACTGATCGAGGAGCGTCGGGCTACTGCTGCGGATATAGGGGCTTCCTGGTCGTTTTGCTCACGCGAAGCGGTCACGGAAGCCCCTTTTTCGTGTAGTATGTCGGCCAATCAGCGAATAGGCCCGGCCTCTGTTTAGACCGGGTCTTTTTGTTGGTTTCATATCATCTCAGGGCCGGACGCCGTGCTGGTTGCAGGCAGCGGACTCATAATCCGCCTCCGAAAGGACACCGTGGGTTCGACTCCCACCCGGCCCACCAAGGCTTTCAGCCGTTTTTCATACTTCGTAGCGACTTCAATGATTCCTTCTAGGCTACGGCAGATCTAGCGCGTAGCCTGGACCCGCTGACTGTGCGATCGTGCTCTTCCCACGATTGCACGCCGCGCCGATGCAGCCGGTCGAATTCCTCGCCGTTCTCAAGAGCCTTCCAGCCTAGCCCGCTGACGGCGACGCACATTGCCTCGCTACTCGAAACCCTCAGACCTATTCTGAGACGACCCCCGGCATCCTTGTCGAAGTAGCGTGGCATGAGCGACGCCGAACATTCGCCAGGGCGAAGATCGGCAACACTCTATGCCAGATGGATGACTTGGCTTGTCGAATCTGGTCGTGTGTCGCGATGACTTTCGCGCACGGAAGACGTCTGGTTACGAGCGGCGAGCACATGTTCGCATGGGAGTCTATCAATGGAAGCGAAGATCAGGCTGCGCGATATGCAAATCGTCAGGACCGCGAAGGTTTTCAGGGTTCTCGGAACGATCGGTTATAGCCGCCGATTGATAGAAGGAATCGAACGCACTCGCTCAGGAGCCGCGATTTTCGGATGCATGCTGGGATACAGACGCAGCTTCCGAACGCTTGACGAAGCCGAAAGGGCAGTTAGGCCCTATGCGAAAGGAGGCCATGAACATCCCGTAAATTCGGCCTTGCAGTTCGAGCTCAACCAGTTCGAGCTCAACCGCGTGGCCAAACCCAGTGACTACGCCGCCTTCTATTACCTCCGCGACCGGATCCCTTGCATAAAAAAGATATTCGATATGGGTGGCAATGTTGGCAATCTTTACTATCGCTATCGAGATTATTTGCCCCTGAGACCGGACGCAATCTGGACTGTGTACGATCTGCCCGATAATATCCTGCGCGGGCGGGCATTGGCCAGCGAGAAGAACGTAGACAACCTTCAATTTACCGATGACCTGCAGCAGGCCGAAGGCCTTGATTTATTGATTGTGAGCGGGGCTCTTCACTACTTCGACAAACCATTGCCGGAGTTCATTGAAAATATCAAACAACGTCCAAAATATATCCTGATAAATCGATCACCGCTGACAGAAGGTCCAGAATTCGCTGTCGTTCAAGATTATGCGGGAATGATTCGTGTCGCTTGCAAGGTTTACAACCGTTCGAAACTCGTTGCTGATTTCAAGCGCCTCGGCTACGAGGTGCTGGGTGAATGGCAGGCGGCAGAACTGGGGCTCACCGTCGTAGATCGCCCCTCCTCGAGTGTAGGAGCTTATACAGGCCTATGGCTTGAACAGCTGTAGCCGGAAATTGAAGGGGATGTAAGGGCGGACGGCTTCAGCCGTTTAATCGTGAAGGGTTGGGCGGGGTCGTGCAGCCGCCACGCTACAGTCGAAGCAGTCAGCCGCTGTTCCGGCTGACGTTGCTGCCTTTTACAGATGGCGAACAGGCCCCTTTGAGGGGCAAGCCATCGAAAGCCACCGGCTCTGCCGGTGGATCGTTACTTTTGAGGACCGCGAACTGACACTTCGCACTCTCGAGCAAATCTTGACGCGATG
>Ga0302316_10002470_pt1 | contig 13327 bp, 12 predicted proteins | sample III_Palsa_N3_2_FD_200456 | JGI IMG/M metagenome (GOLD analysis project Ga0302316, IMG submission 200456) | Peat permafrost microbial communities from Stordalen Mire near Abisko, Sweden - III_Palsa_N3_2 | ecosystem: Environmental > Terrestrial > Soil > Palsa > Peat permafrost | place: Sweden...
CCGGACGTTGTCGACCACACATAGCCTCACGTGAGCGGCACATGGCGGCCGACAACGTCCGACTCGCATCAATGCCAAAGACAACACCTTCTCGCCCGATCGACCTGCTTTCGCACCGCCTGGCTTTGCTGGCTGCCGGCCCGCAGCGAGACGCGCTGACGACCGGCCTGCGTGGCATCGAAAGAGAAGCCCTGCGCGTCACGCACGACGGCCAACTCGCCCTGACGCCGCATCCGCATGCACTCGGCTCGGCGCTCACCCATCCGTCGCTGACCACCGACTACTCGGAAGCGCTAATCGAACTGATCACACCAGCGGAGCACGACGCTGCGATCACGCTCGAGAAGCTCGACGAGCTGCACCGTTTCGTCTACGCAAAGCTCGATGGCGAGATCCTGTGGAACAACTCGATGCCGGGCCTGCTGCCCGCCACCGACGACGGCATCCCGATCGCGCAGTATGGCGCGTCGAACATCGGCAAGCTGAAATACGTGTACCGGGTGGGCCTTGCGCTGCGCTACGGCCGTACGATGCAGACCATCGCCGGCATCCACTACAATTATTCGCTGAACGAAGAAGTCTGGCGCCTGCTGCACGCCGAGCAGCAGTCCACGGCGAGCGCGGTGGACTATCAGTCCGATCGTTACCTCGCGATGATCCGCAATTTCCGTCGCACCAACTGGCTGCTGATGTATCTGTTCGGCGCGTCACCCGTGCTTGACCGGCGCTTTTTGCGCGATCGCAAACATACGCTGGAGACGTTCGACGCCGACACCCTGTATCGCCCATATGCCACCAGCTTGCGGATGAGCGATCTCGGCTACTCGAACACCACCGCCCAGGCAGCGCTGCGGGCCGACTACGACACGCTGCCGGGCTACCTCGATGCGTTGGCCAAGGCGGTCAGCCAACCGTATCCGCCGTACGAGAAAATCGGCACACAACGCGACGGCGAGTGGGTGCAGATCAACACCAACGTGTTGCAGATCGAAAACGAGTTTTACTCGACGATCCGCCCTAAACGCATCACCTATCCCGGCGAGCGCCCGCTGCATGCGCTTGCCGCGCGCGGCGTGCAATACGTTGAAGTGCGCTGCATGGATATCGATCCGTTCGAGCCGACTGGCATTGCGCTTGAAACCGCGCGCTTTCTCGATGCGTACCTGCTGGTCTGCGCGCTCGACGATAGTCCCTCGCTGCCACCGGACGCTTATTGCGAAGCCAACCAGAACTTCGGGCGCGTCACGATGGAAGGGCGCAAGCCCGGCCTCGAACTGACGCGCGACGGCCAGCCGGTCGCGATGCACGCATGGGCCGACGAACTGTTCGCGAAGATCGAGATCGCAGCGAAAGCCCTGGACGCGCTACATGGAGGCGACGCGCACGCTCGTGCACTCGTCGCGCAGCGCGCGAAGCTCGCCGATCCGTCTCTGACGCCTTCGGCGCGCGTGCTGCAAACCCTGCGTGACAAGAAGCAAACCTTCCTCGAATTCGGTCTTGAACAAAGCGAAGCGCACGCGGCGTATTTCCGCTCGCGGCCGCTTGATGCGAAGGTCGAAAAAACGTTCACCGAGCTCGCTGTAAAGTCGCTCGAGGAGCAGGCGAAACTCGAGCGCGAAGAGGTCGGATCTTTCGACGCGTTCGTGGCCGCGTATCGCGCGTATACGTTGAATCGCTTTAGCGTTTGAGTCACGCGCATGCGCGCGTATTCGCACTCGTACTCGCACTGGTACTGAAAACCTGCGCACTGCGGCGCGGCGGCCTGATGGCGCAAGCAAAACAAGGCGGCCATAGTTACATCGGGCCGCCTTTTTCATCGTCAGCAGCGCTTCTTCAGAACACCCGGTAACCGCTACCCAATCAGCGCACGCGGGCATCGCTTTTCCGGCAAGAACTGCCCGTGATCAACCTTTCGACCGAGCGCATGAAACGCCACCCCATTGCACGGGTCCAACCCTTACACTGAATGACCCTCGGCGCGCGGGCTGCGCGCATCCGGTCGTCTACACGCAGGGAGGAAGCAACGCGATGAAGAAAGCTCTGTTGGCAACATTGTGTGTTCTGGCCACAGGCTGCACGACGCGCGGGCAGGTGAATCCCGACGTCATGCAGATCGCCACCACACCGCTCACCTGTTCGAATACAAGCGAATGCACCGTCTGGTGGCAACGCGCCCAGAGCTGGGTGAGCAGCCATTCCGCCTACAAGATCGAAGCCGCCACCGATTCGCTGATCCAGACCGCCGGCCCCGACGGCGGCAAACGCGCGCTCGCGTATCAGATCACGAGGACGTCGAACAACGACGGCACAGCCACCATCGGCTTCGCTGCTCATTGCGACAGCTCGCTGGGCTGCAAGCCGAATCCGTGGGAAGCGGGCGCCGATTTCAAGGAATTCGTGCGAAGCGGAACGCCGATCACCGTGCCGCCGCAAGGCACTGGCGTAGCCACGCCAGCCAGTCAACCGCTAGAGTCCGCGCCTGCGCAATCGGTGAGCACGCCAGGCGACGTGCCCGTATCGCAGTAACCAAACGCGCCGCCCGACCAGCGGCGCGGTTCAAAGCCGTTCAATGCCCCAGCGAAGGACCCGCACCCTTGCGCGGCTTCGTCATCCACACCAAGCCGGCCAGCACGATGAAGGCGGCGCACGAGATGCGGAAGAAATCGTTGGTCGCCATCATGTACGCCTGCTGCGTCACGATCTGATTCAACTGCGCGGACAAGCCCTGGCCGGCAAACCCGAGGCTCGTGAGTGAATCGCTATAAGCAGTCGTGTTCGGAGCGTAGGTACTCACCGATTCCGTCAATATCGCGTGGTGGTAGATCGTGTCGTTTTCCCAGTACGTTGTGCTGATCGCCGTACCGATCGCACCCGACAAGGTACGAAAGAAATTCGACAGCCCCGAGGCACTCGCTAAACGCTCGTCGGACACGCTGGATAGCGTGATCGTCGTCATCGGCACGAAGAAGCAGGCCACACCGATGCCTTGTACGAGCCGCGGCCCGATCACGTGACTGAACGGCACGTCGAGCGTGAAGGTTGAATTCCAGAACGAGACGAACGCAAATACGACGAACGCGAAGCTCGCCACCATCCGCAGATTGAGGCGGTGCATGTTGCGGCCGATCAGCGGCGATAGCACCAGCGCCAGCAAGCCGACAGGCGCGGTGGCCAGACCCGCGATGCCAGCCGTGTAGCCCATCACGGTCTGCAACCAGAGCGGGAAGATCACCACTGAGCCGAAGAACGCCATAAAGCCGAACGAGATGATCAGCACGCCCATTGCGAAGTTGCGATCCTTGAAGAGCGACAGGTCGATCACCGGCTCTTTCTCAGTCGTCTCCCAGACCAGCATGAAGGCAATTGAAATCACGGCGATGATTGCCAGCGCGACGATGAAGCTGGAGTTGAACCAGTCGCGATCCTTGCCGAGGTCGAGCATCATCTGCAGGCACGACACGCCAGTCACCAGCAAGGCGAGGCCGACTGCATCGATACGTTGCTTCGTCTTTTTGGTCTCACGGCCGCGCAACAGCACGAACGCGCACACCGCCGAAAACAGGCCGATCGGCACGTTGATGTAGAAGATCCATGGCCACGTGTAGTTATCAGTGATCCAGCCGCCCATGACCGGCCCGAAAATCGGGGCGACGATCACCGTCATCGCCCACAGGCCGAGCGCGAGGCCGCGCTTGTCAGGCGGATATGAGCGCATCAGGATGGTCTGCGAAAGCGGCACCATTGGACCTGAGACGAGTCCCTGAAGCAGCCGGAAGGCGATCAGCGACTCGAAGTTCTGCGCAAAGCCGCATAAGGCAGAGGCGATCGAGAACAGCACCACCGACAACGTGAACAGGCGCACCTCACCCACCCGGCGCGCGAGCCAGCCGGTCAGTGGCACGGCGATCGCCGAGGCAACCGAATACGACGAAATCACCCAGGTGCCCTGGCTGGTGGCAACGCCCAGGCTACCGGAGATGGTCGGCACGGCGACGTTGGCGATCGACGTATCGAGCACTTCCATGAACGTGCCGAGCGCGAGCCCAAGGGTGAGCAATGCGAGCGTGCCGCCGGCTAGCGGGGCCGGCTCAGCGGCGGGTGCGGCAACTGCGGGAGCCGTAGCGGCCATGATCGAATCTCCTGTCGATCGGAGTAAGCGCCTTAGCGCTTACTCCGATCCGTGCAAAGCTGCCGGCAAAAGCTTGACCTAGCATGCATATTTCCCCGCCAGATGCGGTGGCATAGATGTTTCGTCACTTTCTGCCCAGACAGATACCTGCTTAAACTTCGACGCGTGAAAAACGCGTCTCGTGGCTACGTCGTGCTTTCTTGCCCGGTTACTTGCCGTCTTCCGGCGACGGTGAATTCTCTGCCCCCGGACAGGCGATAAATCCGTCATCTGCCCCGCTACCCGAGCCGTTCTTGATCAGGCGGCCAAGCAGTTTCGTCAGCGTCGCGGTATCTTCAGCGGTAAATCCTTGCAACTGTTCGTTCAGCACCGCCGCGCCCACGCGCGGCAGTTGCTGGGCGACTTCCCGTCCTTGCGGCGTCAGTTCGAGCTTGACCATGCGGCGGTCGGCATCGCTGCGCATGCGGACGATAAAGCCCTTCTTTTCAAGGCGATCGAGCATGCGCGTCATCGAACCGCTGTCGTACGACATGGCGCGCGACAGTTCATACGGCGTATGCGCCCGCCCGCACGACAACATCAGGATCACACCGATCTGCTGCGCCGTGAGACCCAATGGCTTGACCGCACGATCCATCCGTTCGACCAGCACATTGCGCGCTTTCGACAGGTAATAACCAAGGCTCGACTCAAGGTGAATCTCGTCAGCGTTATAGGGACCATCGGTCATCGAACACTCGCTTTGAAGCATCAGGAAGCAGACCGAATTTTAGCTGCCTAAGCAGACAAGTCAATCTCAAAATTCGTTTGGCCACGCTGATCAAAAAACAACACGGCATGCTGACGTGCAGCAAAGTATCTTGAAATTTAATTGCATAGTCAATATTATTACAGGCAACGAGTTACGCGCGATTCGCGCCACCCGAGACCATGTTCTGACCGCTTTGCCGCGCACCCTACCGGGCGGTGCGCAGAGGATTCCCACCATGCTGTACCTGAAAAACACCCTGAGCAGCCTGAGCCGCTCGCTTCACGACTCCGCAGTGCAGAGCTTTCAAGGCCCGTACCGCTGGTGGAAACTCGCGCTCTACTTGGTGATGTTTGTGCTGCCGGGGGGATCGCTCGGGGTGTTGTTCTTTGCGTGGATCGATCATCGCCGCAATGGCCACGCCGCCCAGCCGGCTAAACATTCGACCAAACAGTCGGCGGGGCTGCCAAGCCTCACGGGCGCACACCCCTGCCGTAACGGCACGTAACCGTCTCCGCAAGACCGGTTACACACCCGCCGCACGCCGCGCATTACTCTTTCAATTTTCTGCGTCATCGGCATCGCGTACGCTACCATTCCGGATCGTCGCGATGTCCCGTCTCGCTTTGTCATCCGGGCGCTCCGCCCGCCGACCTTCCCGGGATCTCGTGGTCACCCTGGAACGCGCCTCGGCCGAATCGACAGGAATTGATTGAATGCAGTTTGACCGAAGCTCGCACGCGCGAGCCGTTGCTCCGCGCGCCCTGACCCTCGCAGTTGCCGCTGCGCTCGCCGCGTTGGTGACGGGCTGCGCGGTGGGCCCAGACTATAAGACGCCCACTTCCGACGTGCCCGCATCCTATAAGGAAGCGGCGCCCGGCTGGAAGGTTGCGCAACCCTCCGATCAGCATGACCGCGGCCAGTGGTGGGCCATTTACGACGACGCAGAACTGAGCGCGCTCGAAGACAAGCTGAATACCTCGAACCAGACCGTCGCCCAATATGCCGCCGCTTATCGGCAAGCCCGTGCGCTGGTCGGTGAAGCCCGCGCCGCGTACTTCCCGGTGATCAGCGGCTCGGCTGGCCTCACCCGGTCGGGCAATGGCTCGGCGGCGAGTTCGACCTCGGGGACGCGCTCGAGCGTCGGCAACAGCTACAACCTGTCACTCGATGCCAGCTGGGAGCCGGACCTGTGGGGCAAGGTAAGCCGTACCGTCAGCGCGCAGGAAGCCGGCCAGCAGGGCGCCGCCGCCACGCTCGCCAATGCGCGGCTGTCCGCGCAAGGCACATTGGCGCAAACCTACTTCTCGCTGCGCGAGCTCGATGCGATGCAGAAGCTGCTCGACGACACGGTTATCGCTTACGAGAAATCGCTCAGGCTCACGCAGAACCAGTACGCACAGGGCGTCGCCGCACGCTCGGACGTGATTCAGGCGCAGGCGCAACTGCAATCGGCGCAGGCCGCCGCAATCGACAACGGCATCGCGCGCGCTGAGGACGAGCACGCGATTGCGGTGCTGGTCGGCCAGCCCGCTTCGACCTTCTCGATTCCGCCCGTGCCGCTCACCGCAACGCCGCCGACCGTGCCCGCGCAGATGCCGTCCGCGCTGCTGGAGCGCCGACCCGACATCGCGGCGGCCGAGCGCGCCGCCAAGGCCGCCAACGAACAGATCGGCGTGGCGATTTCCGCGTTCTTCCCATCACTGACGCTATCCGCGAGCGGCGGCTTCCAGAGTTCGGTGCTGTCGCAATTGCTCACCGCGCCGGCGCGCTTCTGGACGCTCGGCCCGCAACTCGCCGGCACGATCTTCGACGGCGGCTTGCGCTCGGCGCAGACCGAAGCGGCCCGCGCCGCCTACGACGAGGACGTCGCGGTCTACCGTCAAACGGTGCTCGCAGCATTTCAGGACGTCGAGGACAACCTCGCATCGCAGCGCATTCTGGAGCAGGAAATCGGCGTGCAGCAGCAGGCCGTCATTTCGGCCCAGCAGGCGCTGGATATCGTCACGAACCAGTACAAGTCGGGCACCGTCGCATATCTGAGCGTGCTGACCGCGCAGACCACCGCGTTCACTGCCGAGCAGAAACTGGCCACCTTGGCGGGCGAGCGGATGGTGTCGTCAGTGGGCCTGGTGAAGGCGCTTGGCGGCGGCTGGGATGTGTCGGAGATGGCTAAGGAAACCGGCACCGTCGCGCCGCCGGAGGCTGCTTCTGCAACCGCCGCGGCTTCGACGGCTGTCCGAAGCGACTAGGGACGCAAGCGCGTCGGATCAGGCAGCACACAAACCGCATTTAGACCAAAGGGGCATAGCCGTCACACGGCTATGCCCCTTTTGCCTTTCCATGCCATGGGCGACGCCCGTGCTGCGTAGCGCCGCGATCAGTGCACGAAGGTCAACGCCACCGTATCCGGACCGCTCGGCCGCCCGAGCAGATTCAGCAGGCCGGCGAGGTTGTCGCGCGCTTCCGGAGCGGCGCTCGCCGTGCCGTTAAACGATGACACGCCGCCCCCGACCATGCCGTGACCCTTGAGCATCAACGGGCCTTTAAGCGTCGAGAGATCGATCGTCGAGCTGTTGCCTTGCGCCTGAATCACCACCTGGTAGGAACCGAGCGGCTTGACCAGCGAGACCCGCGAACTGGCATCGTTTAGCGTAACCGTCAGTTGTCCGAACGCTTCCTGGTCGAAGCTGCGCCAGTCGCTCCATGCAAGCCGCACTTCGCCTTGCAGATCGAGCGTGTTGAACGGCGCGCCCAGGCCAGTGAGCAATGCCGCTGGCACGGCAATCGAACCTTGCGACAGCACGGCGCCGCGACGGGTAGCGTCGACGGTGATCGGCACGGGCATCGCTTCGCTTTGCAGCATCGTCATCTGCACGCGGCCGGTGAAGAGCGGCCAGAAGGCGGTGTGCCATTCGATCCGGCCCGGCAGAAGCGTCGCCGAGCTGGTGTCCGATCCAGCGGCCAGCATCAGCGTGGCCGAACCATTCCAGAGCGAGCCGGCGGGATCGACCAGATTGACGTGACCGCCGCTCGCCTTCGTGAACTGTGGCGTGATCCACGCCGCGGGCAACAGCACCAGCAAAACCGTACCGCTCGACAACACCGCGACCAGCAGCCACGGCAAGGCAGCGCGCAGGCGCCGCGTCCAGAAATTCATGCGAGATCCTGTGGCAGCACCATCATTTGGCGGTCGATGGCTGCAGCGATGCCGTCAGGTCGACCTGCCCGTCTTCTTTGAGCGCGGTGATGTGGGCTTCCGCAATCTGCACCTTGAACTGCTTGCGCACATCGTCGACCCAGGTGGTCCACGTGGGAAACGACGCGTTCTTCAACTCGACCTGCACCGCGTTGCCCATCAACTGCACTTGCAGCGGCACGAGGCCGTGTTCGGTGAGCGAAGCGGTGAGCGCATCCTTGAGAGCGCCGCCAGTGGGCGTCACGCCTTGGACCGCCGACGACAGGCTGCGCGCCTCATCAGCTTGCGCCGTCATCTGCGCGAGCTGACGCTGTATTGCCGGCAGGCTCTCGCGCAAATGCGCGCGGCCGTCGAGGGCAGGGCCCAACAGGATCGACCACGCAATCACCACACCGAGGGCCACACCACCCCACAGCAGCAGCGTTTTCTCCCGCTCGGTGCGTCCGTCCCAGAACCCGGCCCACGTTTGAGCAAGTTCAGCTTTCATTGTCCGCTCCTGATGGTCCACTTGCCGGTATTGCTATCGATCGCGCCGGAGAGCCCGTTGATTGACAGACGTTGCGCGAGGCCGGGATCGACTTTGACTTCCGGTTTGAACGTGACGTCCAGCCGACGGTCGTGATAATCGATCGCCGCGATGCCATTGACCGGCAACGGTCCAAGCGAGCGCGCGAATCCGGAGGCAAGCGACAGGAAGTCGTCCGGCGACAACTCACCGGCGGCCACGCGCAACTGCTGCATCTGGCGCGACATCTGATCGGGCGCATCGAGCACGACGGTGGTTTTCGGGAAGGTGTTGAGCAGCAGTTCGGTCATCTGCGTGTTGATCGCATCGCGCTGGTGCGCGAGGACCATCCACTGCACGTTGACGCCGATAATCGCGACCACCAGCGCGGCAACGGCCAGCACGATCGGAAAACGCAGACGCCGCAGCGTGGCGCGGTCGAGTCGCCACGGCTGCGAGGCGAACTCAAACTGACATAGATCGAAGCGGCATTCAAGCGCGCGGCGCGCGAGCTTCTCGAACGGCAGCGGCTGCGCGCCTTTCACCTGGCCGGCAAGTTTGGCTTGAGCGCCCGCACCCATGCCGGGCTCACTACCAGGCACCTCGGTGAGCTGATAAAGCGTGATCGGCGCGGCGCCGGAGAGCGCTTCGAGAGTGCTATTCACCGCGGTCGCCGGCAACGCGAGCCCCTCACCCTGACGGCCGCGCGCAATCGCCACTTCCACGCGAGTGGTGCTGGACTCCGGCGCCACCTCGAGCAGCAGAGCGGGCGCAGTGGAGACGACCGCGCCGAGCACGGCCGCGACGACTGGCGCGGGCGGCTCGATCGGCAGGCCAGCCGCGAGCTTGGCCGCTGCGGCGGGCTTCAGCGTCGCCGACGCTGCTTCGGCCTCGGCGAGCACAGCGGCGGCTTCAGTGGCAGCGGCGGTGACCGGAGCCGACGGCAGGCAACGCGTGACCGGCACGGCACGCACGCTGCGATGACCGGCCGCGGCGAAGGCTTCGCAGATGAAGCGGAACCAGCCACGATCGACGACAGCGAGCAGATACCGCCCTTTGCCGAGCGGCTGCGGATCGAGCGCGATATGACAGGTCTGCGGATCCTGAATCAGTTGATCTTCGACGATGTTTGGCAATGCCTGGCGCAGACGCGGCCCCTTCAACGGGGGCAGGGTCGCGGGCATCATCAGGAGGTCGCGGGCGGCGACCATCAGGACCGTCGACGAGGTACGCGGCAACAGCGCGAGCGAGGCCCGGCCGGCGCGCTGCGTGCGGCCCGACTTGTCGAGCAACACGAACGGCAGCTCCGGCAGTTGCCATTCCTGCGATGGCACCGCCGGGTCACGCGGCGGCAGAAGGACGATCAGTGTGCTCAAAGGCCACTCTCTCCGGGAAAAGCGTTATTCATAGTTGATCCTGCACGCTCACGACGCGGGTGGTGTGCGTGAGCGCATCGCGATAGACGAGAGTCGTGCGATCCACTTCCGCGCGTTCATGATCGACTCGTCCGTGGATAAAAAAGTAACTGGTAGTGACGTCGTAGAGACTGGGGTCGATCGACAGCTGCGGGACACCTGCGCCTTGCAAGGCCAACTGTACATCGCCGACGTTATGAAAGAACACGGTTTGGCGGCGCGCAACGAACGCCTGCGCATTGGACAGGCTCATCCCCTCGACGACGGCGGCGACGACTTCGGCGGGCGCGGTATTCATGTTGACCGCGGTGGTGGTGGGCAGATACGTCACGAAAGGACGCAGACGCTCGACCATGTCGGGGGAGAAGCCTGGTACATCGAGCAGCGAATCGACGCCCGTCATTTGCAGGGGCACGACGGAGGGATTGTTGTCGTCGTCGCTGATACCGGGTTTATCGGTGAAGTTATTGCCGCCGACGGCGCCGCCCACGACGGCCGGCGCGGTGTAGGGGCTGGTCAGGGCGGTCGTCTGGAAGCGCGTCGCGGAGTGGGCGAGGCTATTGCGGACCTGGATCGCGGCGTTTTGCGCTGCTGAGCTATTGAGGCCGAGCAGGCTGAGCAGACGCTGGAAGGACTGGATTTGCGATACATTTAATTGCAGCATGCCTGGAGCGGGGCTTGAGACCAGGTTTCGCAGATTGAAGCGGGATTGGGCGTCTTCTATTGAGCCTGACAAGTACGTTTCGGCGCCTTCGGCGGCGCGGACTTCGCCTATTTGGCCCAGGAAGTCAGAGAGACGTGTTTTGGCTATGGGGACGCCCCAGACCCCGCCCAGGTAGGTTATTCCTGCGGAGGTGTCGCCTTCGGATCTTAGGATCAGGCGTGTCCAGTCTAGCGCGCCTCGCGAGATCCATTGGGCTTGGGATAGCAGGCGTTGGTTTTCTATCCTGCGGATTTGTACTTGCTGGCGCCAGAGGATGCCTGAGACCAGGATTGCTGATAGGGCTACTACTAGGAGTGCTGTGATTATGGCTACGCCGGTTTGCGCTTTTTTGTTTGCCTGTGCGGCGTGTGTCCGTGTTCTTGCGGGGTTGGCCTTTCCTTGCTTTCTTAGTGGTCTATTAGCTTCGCCCCTGTGCGGGGCGGCACTTACTTTCTTTGCCGCCGCAAAGAAAGTAAGCAAAGAAAGCGGGCTCACACCGCCAGCTTGTAGATGTCCCCCACTGACATGAAGTCGGAGTGGTCCGCGCACGAAATGGGCTTTCGCGTTCTCACCCTTCGTGACAAAGGACTCATTCATCCCGCCTACGCACTTCGTGCGTGACGGTTGGGCATAACCATTGGTGGGTTGCTGAGCGCGCGGCGCGGAAACAAGTCCCACTGCAGCTTGAGCGGGGGGTTGTGCCCGACGGCGGGGCGCGAAGCGCGACGCTGGAACGGATGACTGCTTTGTCACTAAGGAGGAGGGTGCGAGGGATGATTGCGTGCGCGCACCACTCCGAATTATGGACAGTGGGGGACACTTATAAGCTGGCGGGGTGAGCGGCTTTCTTTTGCCTACTTTTCTTTGCCGCTGCAAAGAAAAGTAGGTGCTGCCCCGCACAGGGGCGACGCTAATAGACCGATAAGAAAGCAAGGAAAGGCCAAAGGAAAACCCAAAACAGAGAACATCAAAACAGAGAGCAAACACCCCCCCAGCCTGCGCAGCAGAAAAAAAGACCCCCAGCAGTAGCAAACCAAAAACCACTTCATCACTCTCCGACGAGAAAAACCCGCGTAACCGGCCGCGCCAGCGAAGTAGCCCCAATCACAACCTCAAGCCCCATCACCGACCGCGGCAGCGGTGCACTCCCCAACTGGGGAACCTTGAGATTGTTATCGTTCTCGGCAATCGCCGCCTGCACATCCTTCATCTGCGTAGTCCAGCCAACCTTCGGCACAAACAGCCGCGCATCGATCGAGCCAACTCCCCCCATCAATGGCACCGCACTCCAACCGTCTCCCTCTCCACCTCGCAAAGCCCCTTGCAACTCCCCCATCGTGCCCAGCGGCGGCGATGCATACCGTGTCACCCGACCCTCGATCACCCGGTACCGCACCACCTGCAAGCGCGGCGCCGCATCCGGCATGTCGAATTCCCGCACGATCTGCAACACGCTCCCACTCACCGACACCGCGGCAGCCCCCGACTCGTCATCCGTCGCGGCATGCCGCACATCAATTCGCATCTGGTCGAACAACTGCGCGAACACGCGCTCGTCTTCCATCGCGTTCGTGATCGTCTGCCGTCCGCGGATGATCTGATCCAGTCCGCGCCACGACAACACCGCGATCACCGCCAGAATCGCAATCGCGACCAGCAACTCGATCAGCGTAAAGCCACGCGCCGGCCGGCGGCCGCGGCGCTCAGAGCGAACGGTTCGTTTCATTCGCCACCACCGTCACCATCTGGGCAAGATTGCCGGCGCGGCCCGGTGTCGTTACCAGCACCTCCACTCGGCGAAACACCGGATTCGGCGTCGCCGTCACGCGTTCCGTACAAAGCAGCTGCAAATTCCCCTGCGAACAGTCGTAACTGCTCGACCCCACATCCGGCCAGCTATGCGCAAGCTTCAACTGCGCCAGCATGTTGTCCGCACTCCAGCCCGCCAGCAACCGCTGATGCAACTCCACCTCGCTGTTCGCCAGATTGCCCACCGCGCGCATCGAGGCAGCGAGAGCCACCGCGATAATCGCGAGCGCCACCAGTACTTCAATCATCGTAAAGCCGCCCTGTGACTTCCGATGTATCGGTGCACGCCCGGCATCCCTCATCTGGCCGCTCATCTCAACGCACCTCATAGCGGCCATTGCCCGTTCCCACGATCCGCGCCTGACCGACAGCGGAAAACAGCGTGATCTGCACCGGCGCGTCGATGCTCTCCGTGCCGAACACCAGCCGCGACGGGTGCACGTCCGAACCTGGATAATCGATCGACACGCTCGTCACGCCGCCTTCCCAGCGACGCGCGCCAAGCAGATCGTCGCGCAAGGGACGCCAGCCGTCGTCGGTGTGCATATCGAACCGGAAACCGCCATCGAACGGCTGCCACGCAATCGGCCGGGCCCGCACCTGTGCTTCGTCGCCAGCCGATTCGAACAGCAACGCCAGGCGTTGAGCTTCTTCATTCAGATCCGTACGCGGATTGCGCGTCACCGCGAGCGATGTCAGCGACACTAGCAGCCCGGCAATCAACAGCACCACCAGCATCTCCAGCAACGTAAAGCCCATCTGCCGGTTCACACGCCGACGTCCGCCCGGCGTGACCGCGACGCTTTGCCGGCGTGTGTC
>Ga0302316_10002471_pt1 | contig 13315 bp, 14 predicted proteins | sample III_Palsa_N3_2_FD_200456 | JGI IMG/M metagenome (GOLD analysis project Ga0302316, IMG submission 200456) | Peat permafrost microbial communities from Stordalen Mire near Abisko, Sweden - III_Palsa_N3_2 | ecosystem: Environmental > Terrestrial > Soil > Palsa > Peat permafrost | place: Sweden...
TCACACGCACGGGCGATGCGGCCGCGTTCTATCGCAGGCCGGCGTCGCTGTTTCCGGCCATGTCGTACGCGGTCGATGTCACGCCGCAACTGCCTGCGAGCGAAGACGGGTTGAACGAGATTGGTCTGCGGCAGTGGCACACGACACTGCACTTCGGAGTGGAGACCCTGGAGCCGTTGCCGGCGCTGCTGAAAGGGGATGCGCGGCTGGCTCGGTTTCCCAAATACTCGCTGGACATGACGCAGTGGCGGCCCGATACCGGCGTGGTGAGCAATAGTGTGATGAGCCTCGACTGCGGGCTGGCGATGTTGTTTTACGCGGAGCAGGCGGTATGGGCTCCGCATCTGGAGGATGGGATTTCGCCGATGGAGCTGGTGGGCGCGTCGGTGGATCGATACTTCAAGGGCGTGCGCGGGTACATGATGCCCAACTTAAATGTGGAGTCGCCAGACTGGAAGTCGTCGCGAGAGACGGCGGCTTACCTGGTGATTTCGGGCTGGTATGTGATTCGCACGATTGGAGGCGTACCGCAGGCCAACCAGTGGTTGGAGCCGATGGAGGCATTGTCGAATCATATTGAGTCGCACTTCAACAAGGACGGCCTGGTGGATGAACCCGGGAAAGAGTGGTTCGATGTGTATGACTTCGAGGGGCCCGATGCGTTCTCGAATGCGGCAGATTATCGCGCCTTCCTCTGTATGGCCGATGTCGAGGAATTAGCAGGGCGGCAGGACCTGGCGAAGCGCTATCGCGAGGATGCGGAACGGATCAAGGCAGTGTATTTCAAGACGTTCTTCAATCCTGCGACGGGCGTGCTGGCGGGGTGGAAATCGCCGGACGGAAAACTGCACGACGAAATGTTCCCGTGGGTGAATGGATTCGCAATCTACCAGGGGCTGGTCCCGGCAGAGCAGGCGAAGCCGATTCTGCAAACCATGCTTGCAAAGATGAAGAGCATTGGCTTCAAATCGTTTCAGTATGGGTTGCCGACGAACCTGATTCCGATGAGCCCGGCGGACTATTTTCCAAAAACGAGCGGCGCGCCGAAGCAGGCCGATGGGAAGGATACCTGGCAGATCTACATGAATGGGGGCGCCACGCCGCCGTACGAGTATTACTTCATCCAGGCGCTCTACCAAACCGGGTTGGTGGACGACGCGGAACGGTTGCTCTGGCCGCTGATGCAGTCTTACGAAAAGGGGACCTTCAACGCCGGCATCGAATTGCCGGGACAGAAGCAACGAAACCCGGTGGGCAGCGCCTTCTACGTGTGGGACGGCTCGCGCGGCCGCGGGGAAGGCTATCTGCCCGAAAACTGGCAAGGCATGGACGCGCTCTTCACCGGGCACTTTGGCATCGGCTTCGATGAGCACGGGTATTTCTTCGAGCCCTGGTCGCCGCTGAAGGGGCAGACAATAACGTTGGATATGCCCTACATGGGTAAAACCGTTCCAAGTGTCATTGGTTTCCGATCTGGCGAAAACTGAGTATGTGCGCGGTTGTTCCTCCGTCCTGGAATGCGTTTATCTCTCGGATACGTCCTGACGGCCGTTCTTCGTTCGCCCACCACAACTCCGGGGACCCTATCCTTTGCGCTTTTGGCAAAAGGGTGGAGTATCAAGCAATGCTCGACCGCCCTCACTCGTCATGAAAGTCATCTTGCCTAACTCCTAATTTTCCGACGGTCGCTCCGCTTTATCGATGACCAGAACTTCGGCTGGCCCTTTGACAGCATCCATCCGCAAACCGAGCTGCTCCTTGATCGCGGTGTAGAGCGATGGCGGAGCGCCCGGGTCGTTCTCTCTCGAAACATCGTAGGTCCATTTGAGGGTGAAATCGTATCTGCCCGGAAGAGCAGTTTGATCGACGACCGGCCTATCCTCATAGAAATTCATGTTGAGCGCGAAATTTGCCATGGACATATTGGTGAACCTCAGGGTCCGCTGACCGCCACTGCCCGAGTTCCCGGTATTGAGGTCCTCGTTCGGATCGGCAACCTTGAGGATCGGCCCGCCCTTCGTAACAGTGATGGCGTAGATAGGCATCTCGCGCTGCTCCCGATGGAAGGTCAAGTGGAAGCGGTCGGCAAGCAGTTTTTGATACATCTCCCGCATCTGCTTGAGGTCAGGAACGCCGGCAACATCTGGAATTCCGTTGATATCGTATCGATCTTTGCCAAGCCACTCCGGTCCGCCAACGATCTGTTTGATCGTGGACTCCATAGGCGACCGACATGATGGTAGCGACGGTTGCATTAACGCACGAGATATGGTGTCCTTCGGTCGGGAAGCCCCACCCACCGGTCGAATCAGGATCGCTGGGTCTGATGGTGGCAACCAGAAAATTCGGACTTGCGTCCCTGGCCATGGGCTGTTCCGTTTCGGCTGAGATTTTTGCCGCAGGCGTCTGAGCGCGTACCACTTGCACCAGCAGGACTCCCAAAAGAAGCCAGCTTAATAGCCGCACGGCAGTTCGTTTCATAGGACGATAGCTCCATTTGTTCGATCTCGCCAATGCGTCTAATGTACGGTGGCATGCTGAAAAAGTTCCCTAGCAGGAAACGCGTTTCTACCCATAGTTGAAAGAAGACAAATGCTGACCGTTGACCACATGGATCCTAAGATCGGTTTCTAGAAACGCGCTTGAAATCGCGCATCAAAATCTTTTCGCGCTAAACCAACCCCGTTGCACTCCGCAACCGCCGCTCCAAATGCAACTGTCGACCAGTCCTCACCCATGCCGCGCCCAGAACTCCGAGGGTGTAAGCACCGGATACTTCCCCGCCAGCGCCAGCGGGTCCTTATCCCCGGTAATCAGGTACGCCGCACCCGAAGCCAGCAGCGTTCCCAGCACAGGCTGATCGGCAGCGTCGCGCAGATCGCCGTCGTTGACCGAGGCGGGCTCGACGAGGTCAACCCCAAATACCAAACTTTCCAAAAGGTCACGAATTTCGGCTGTGCTCATCTCGAACTGCTTGAAGCGTGGCAGCACGCGCGCGGTTTCGTCGAGGATGTACCGCGACAAGACCACTCGCAGACCACCGGACAGAAAGGCTCTAACAATCTTGCCGGGAACGCCATCCGGGTATGCAAAGCCCGAGACCAGCACATTCGTATCGAGAACCACCCGCAGTCCGCGATCACTGCCACCACTCAACGGTGTCGCTCCTCATACACAACGCGGTCAATCTCCGCCAGCCCTTCTTCCTCTGGGATGTCAGCAAAACCTGCTGCAATTCTCTGCGACAGCTCATCGAAGCGGCTGCGCATGCGCCGGATGCGCGCAAACAACTCGGCATCCACCAGCGCAGCAACGGGCTCACCATCCTTGCTAATGACAATGCTGTCATTGCGGTACTGCACCCGGTTGAGCATCTCGCCGAGGTTCTGCCGGAACTTAACTGCACTCACTTCAGTGACCATTGCCCCTCCCATCATCATGACCATTATGGTCATATCAATCATAGCGAGTCAAACCAATCCCATCGCACTCCTCAGCCGCCGCTCCAAATGCCTCTCCAAAACCCCCACTGCAAACCCCCGCAAATCCCTCGCCCGCTCTTCCGGCCAATCCTCCACCGCCAGCTCCGCCAACCCCGTCCGCGCAATCCGGTAGCTCTCCGCCACGCTTGCCGCACTCAACGCCCTGCTCCCCGGCCTGCGGTCGTCATAGCAGGTCACCCCATCGGCTGTCGGCGACCAATACACCGATGCGCCGCGCAAATCCAATCCACAAGCTGCACAGTGGCCGAGCTCCGGCAGCCAGCCCATCAGGCGGTTCATCCAGAGACAGAAGTACATGACCGGCAGCCACACATGGCCGATTTCCATGGCGGTCAGGGCCGTCAGCGCCAGGCGGAAGACGTTGTCCTCGACCGCCAGATCGGGCATCGCTTCTTCAAGCACCTCGACCACAAGCTGTAGCGCCGCCGTGCGCAGGTAGTCGATTGGGGCGGTCAGCGGAGACCAGACAATCTCGAAGCTATCCAGCCGGACGAGTTCCTGCCGTGGCCGCTCGGTGTAATGCGCCCGCACATGCGTCGCCGGTTCCAGCGCCCCTCCAAACCGCTTCCGAGACTTCATCGCATGGCGGGCGACACCCTTCACCTTGCCCTGGTCGCGGGTAAACAGGCTCACCAGCAGGTCAGCCTCATGGAACGGCCAGGTCCGCAGCACAATCGCTTCGCCGTGATGCGGAATCTGCCGTCCTTCAGCCAAGACACAACTCCCAACTCCAACGCCCACGCAAAACGCTGTCAAGCCCCCTGCACCACTACCCCTATCAAACCAAAGCAGTTACACGTTGCACTATTTCCGGCGCCGTTCACTACAATGGAAGTAGAGCTCAATCTTCAAACACTCGCAGCGCACATCGGAGGGGGATACTTCCACAAGTCCGGACCTAACCCCCGTCTTCTGAAGACTTTACCCCCAAAAGTATCCGGGGGGAGGGGGTCCCCCCCCCAAGGCTACAAACAAAACGCGCGACCCGAAGGCCGCGCGTCCTGGATTCTCACACAGGAAAACTACCGCCCAAAGTGAGCGGCATTCTTCTCCTGGAAGCTGACCCACTTGTCCGGCAAATCGTCGCCGGCGTAGATGGCCGAAACGGGGCAAACCGGAACGCACGCGCCGCAGTCGATGCACTCAACCGGATCGATGAAGAGCTGGTCAGCGGTGTCGCCACCGGGCTCATCGGCCTTGGGGTGGATGCAATCCACCGGGCAGGCATCTACACACGCGCGATCTTTGGTGCCGATACAGGGTTCTGCGATTACGTACGCCATGTTTCTAATCTCCTTGGTACAGCTTTTACTCAAACCTAAAGGTAGACCTAGATTCTAACAAGGAATATCCGCCAAAGCGCATCAACAAATATTCACAACTCGGACTGTACAGGCCTTACTTCGATGCTTCTTCTTCCGCCCGCCTCGCCGCAAACTCCGCCGGTGTCGGAATCGGCTCAAGATGTCGGCCAGCGAACATATCCTCGAACAACTGCTGCATTTCGGCGTGAATCAGGCCGTTGGTCGCGAAGACCTCGCGGCTATCCAACGTGAACCTTGAGCCGTCAAAGTGAGTGATCTTGCCACCCGCTTCTTCGACCAGCAAATAGCCCGCTGAGGTGTCCCAGGGGTTCAGCTTGAACTCCCAGAAGCCGTCGAGGCGGCCGCAGGCTACGTAGGCAAGGTCCAGCGCCGCCGAACCAGCGCGGCGCACGCCATGCGAGCGCAGCGTGAACTCCTGGTAGAAATGCACATTCGGGCTGCGATGCCGCTTGTGGCTTGGGAAACCCGTTGCGATCAGCGACTCCTGCAGCAGCTTTGCCTTTGAAACATGGATCGGCTTGCCGTTCAGCCTGGCGCCCTGGCCGCGCGCCGCCGAAAACATCTCGTCGCGCAGCGGATCGTAGATGACACCAGCGACCATCTCGCCGTCTTCATCCGGTTTCAACCCCGGCTGGCGGTGTTCGCAACCCAGCACCACGCAGAATGCCGGAAAGCCATGCGCAAAGTTCGTCGTGCCGTCGAGCGGGTCGATATACCAGCGAAACTCGCTGTCCAGACCCTGTCGCGTTCCCTCTTCGCCGTAAACACCGTGCGCGGGCAGCGCCTCATGCAGGCGCTTGACGATCAGGGCTTCGCTGGCGCGGTCGGCTTCGGTAACCAGGTCGACATCGCCCTTGTACTCGGTAGCGACGCCGCGATGATAAAACTCGCGCAGCAGCGCCCCTGCCTCGCGTGCAATCGACTCTGCGATATCTACAAATTGCGGGCTCACCAGCTCAGCCAAAATGTCTCCTTGATCATTGTTGCAACGCGTTCGTTGAGGCAACCCGCCTAGCGAAACGCCGGCTCTCTGCGATTGCCGCTGCGGCGGTTCGGCACATCCGAACTCTCGGCGATCGTGCGGATCTGCGACTTGTAAATGAACAGATTCGGCTTGCCTTCACGCGTCAACCGCACCATCATGTCGTCGAAGTACTCGATCCAGCCCTTCACGATCTCGCCATCGCGCAGCTTGATGGAAACCGGAACCTGCCGCTCCGAGAGCGACTTCAGGTACAGCGCTTCCTGCCCTGTTTCGCTCGAAGGCGCTCCGCTTTTGGATCTCTTCCTGAACATACTTAGATTGTAATTGCTGACTGGTGCGGCGGGCGCTAGCGATTCACGTAATACGCCGTTCGATAGCGCAGCGTGTACTTTGCCCGCAGCGCGGGGTCCTTCAACTGCAGCTGAATATGCCGCAGTCCGCCATCATTCAGCGCCTTGCGCGGAGCGTAATAGCCCACCGTGTATTGCGTGCGCAGATCGTCCGACACATGCTGAAACGCCGGAGACAGATCGTGCTTGTCTTCCACGTAGTAATATTTGCCGCCTGTATCGCGAGCCATCTGGATCAGCGCATGTTCGCCACCAGTATTGCGCCCGGCATCAGCGTCGATAGGCACAATAATCAGCGAATAAAGCATCGCGCCGGCGCGCTCAGCCTGCTCAAGTGCCGCATCGTAGCTGCCATGCCTCGTCGTATTTTCTCCATCGGTAATCAGCACCACCACGCGCCTTGCGCCGTTTTTCGTGCTCGTTTCGCCAAGCCGCTCACTGGCCAGATACACGGCGTCATACAGCGCCGTCGCATCGCCGCGCACGATCTCACCCAGCGCACCTTCAACACGTTTGGGATCGTTGGTGAACGAAACCAACTCGCTGACGCTGTCCGAGAAATCCATCAAATCGATTTGGTCCTGCGGCCGCAACAGCGAGCGCACAAAAGTCTTTGCCGCATCGCGCTCCAGCCGCTCGTCGGTCCACACGCTTCCACTGGCATCGATGGCCAGCACAATCTCCAGCGGCGTCACGGACTCGCGATCGAAGTGGGCAATCGGCAGCGGCTTGCCGTCCTCTGCCAGCTCGAAGTCGTTGATGGTCAGCCCACCCACCGGCGCGCCGGTTTCATCGACCACATTCAGAGCCACGCTCACCAACCGGCTTTCCACGTGAATTGTAGTGATGGGCCCGCTGTTAGGAGGGCGCTCAATCGGCGCAGGCTGCTGTGCGCTCGCACCGTACAGCAACAGCAACCAGGGCGCGAGATTCCGTACCAGCTTCATTTCACCGACCCTGCAAGATCTTCCGGGAACGGCTCGCCATCGGCCCACACAGCACCGTCGACGAACTGCTCACGCTTCCAGATTGGGACGGTTTTCTTCAACGTATCGATTACCCATCGACAGGCCTCAAACGCCGCGCCGCGATGCGCTGAAGCCACAACGATCAGCACGCTCGTTTCACCCACCATCAACCGCCCCAGCCGATGCACAATCGCTACCTCGCGCACGCCGAACTTCTCTATCGCCGAAGAACGCAGTCCGGCCATCTGCCGCAGCGCCATCTCCTCATAGGCTTCGTAATCCAGATGCAGCGTTGCCCGGCGGCGTGTGTTATCCCGCACGATTCCGTCGAACACGCACACCGCACCATCGCCGCCCGCCTTGATCTCCGCCTGGATCGCCGCAACATCGATCGGCACACGCACCAGCTCGACCCTCGCGCCCGAACCGCCGCTCACCGGCGGCAGAATCGCGACCTCATCACCCTCATGCAAAATCTGCGACCTGTCCGCATACTCGTGATTCACCGCAACCGCCATGCACTCCAATACCGACGGCTGCAAGCGTCCGGTCTCCAGCAAACTCTCCAGCAATCCCTCCACCGAATCGCCTGCGTGCAGCTCGAACAACTCGCCGCCCTCGGCAAACAACGTCTTCAGCGGGCCGAAGGAGAGAAGACGCACGCGCATGGTCATTGGACGCATGCTTGAAAGCATACGTGAGAACAAAGCTCTCGCCCGCACTGCGTTATACTCGCCGGACAGCAGGCTAGCGCCTCAAGGAGAAACCCATGCTCAAGGGATTCCGTGACTTTATTCTGCGTGGCAACGTCGTCGATCTCGCCGTCGCCGTCATCATCGGCGCTGCCTTCGGCGCCATCACGGCCTCGGTCACCGCCGATGTCATCACCCCCATGATCTCCGCCCTAGTCGGCGCGCCGGATTTCTCTACCCTCGTCATCCACATCCCCGTGCTGCACCATGTGCCGCCTCCACCGAATCCGCTTCCGGCCAACTACATTCCGCCCGGGCAGATACACATCGGCAAGCTGCTGAACGCACTTATCAACTTCCTTCTGGTCGCCGCCGCGATCTATTTTGCCATCGTTCTGCCAATGCAGTACCTGCTCAAGAAGTTCAATCCGCCCGCGGTCGAACCGCCCAAAACCAAGGCCTGTCCCGAGTGCCTGGGCGATGTTCCGCTAGAAGCCAAGCGCTGCAAGTTCTGCACCCAGATCATCCAGTAACCCATCGGATAGCAATACCAGGAGGCTTCAAAATGGTTCGTCCGCGGACGGCTTGGGCAGTTCCCTTTCTCGCGGCTTCTTTCGCTGCCGCACAAACGCCCGCAGCCCCCAAATCGGCCTTCGGCTACGCCGATTTCTCACAGCAGGCCAAGTGGGACGCCGCCTTTATGAAGGTCCCCAGCGCGAAACTCGCCGGCGAACACCTGAAGACCCTTACCGCCGAGCCCCATTGGGCCAGTTCGCCCGAGGACTACAAAACAGCCCTCTACGTCGAGCAGAAGTTCAAGGCCGCCGGTCTGGAAACCACCATCGTTCCCTACCGCGTCTGGCTCAACAAGCCCGTAAAAATCGAAATCACCGCATTCGACGCCGCCGGCAATAAACTCATGTCCGGCCCCAGCCGCGAGCACGTCGATCCCAAAGCCTACGGCGGCGATCCATTCCAGGATGACCCGCGCATCCTGCCTGCCTTCAATGGCTCGTCGGCCTCGGGCGATGTCACTGCCGATGTCGTCTACGCCAACTATGGCACTCTCGCTGACTTTAAAAAGCTCGACGAGCTTGGCGTCAGCGTCAAGGGCAAGATTGTCATCGTCCGCTACGGCGCCAACTTCCGCGGCGTGAAGGCATACATCGCGCAACAGTATGGCGCGGCGGGTGTGCTCATCTACTCCGACCCAGCCGACGACGGCTACGCCAAGGGCGATATGTACCCGCGCGGTCCCTACCGTCCCGCCTCCGGTGTGCAGCGCGGCTCGGTGCAGTTTCTGCCCATCCACTCCGGAGACCCCACCACACCCGGCATAGCCTCCACTCTGGACTTGCCGGACTCCAAGCGTGAGCTCGACCGCACGAAAATGAACCAGCCGGCCATACCGACCAATCCGCTGTCGTACCAGGACGCTTCGCCGATCCTCGAAGCGCTCGACGGCCCCGAAACCCCGCGTGAATGGCAAGGCGATCTTCCCTTTACCTATCATCTCGGCGGCACCGGCGCAGTCAAAGTCCACATGTTGCTCCAGCAGGACTACCAATTGCGCACCATCTGGGACGTCATTGGCAAAATCCCCGGCACCGATGGCGGGGATGCGTCCGTCTTAGCGGGCAATCATCGCGATGCCTGGGTATACGGCGCGGTCGACCCCAATAGCGGCACCGCTGCCATGCTTGAAACGGTGCATGGTCTCGGCGACCTGCTCAAGCAAGGCTGGAAGCCGAAGCGGACTATCATCTTCGCCAGCTGGGACGCCGAGGAAGAAGGCCTGATTGGCTCGACCGAGTGGGTTGAGGACAACGAAGCCATGCTGCGCCACGCGGTCGTGTACTTCAACACCGATGTCGGCGTTTCCGGCCCCAGCTTTGACTCGTCAGCCGTGCCATCGCTGAAGCAATTCGTTCGCGAGGTCACCAAGGAAGTTTCCAGCCCTAAGGGTGGCTCCGTTTACGAGCAGTGGAAGAAGGACCAGGCCGAGGGTGCCAGCCGCCGTAACAACGCGCGTCCATCCGAAGCCGACACCGACGTCCGCATCGGCACACTCGGCTCGGGGTCCGATTACACCCCGTTCTTCCAGCACGTCGGCGTGCCCTCCACCGACATTGGCTCCGACGGCCCGTACGGCGTCTATCACTCGGCCTTCGACAACTACAACTGGTTCATCAAGTTCGCCGACCCCACCTTTGTCTATGAGCAGCAGCAGGCCCGCGTCTTCGGGCTCGAAGTGCTGCACATGGCCGATGCCGATGTCCTTCCTTACGACTACAAGCTATACGGGCATGAAGTTGTGGGTTATGTTGACGCTGCACAGAAGCGCGCTATAGAAGCCAAAATGCAGGTCGACTTCAACGCGCTCACAACCGCCGCGCACCGCTTTGCCGCCGCAGGGGACGCCATCCACAATACGCAGGCACAGCTATCTTCCACCGGCGGACAAAGCAACTACGCTGCTTTGAATACCGCCTTGCGCGACGCCGAAACTGCGCTGCTCAGCGATGCCGGATTGCCCAAACGACCGTGGTATCGCCACACAATCTATGCCCCCGGCGAATTCACCGGCTACGCCGCCGTGGTGATTCCCGGTGTCAACGAAGGCATCGACGCAGTCGACGCAGCACGCACTCAGGAGCAGATAGCCGCGCTGACCGCGGCACTGAACCATGCTTCCGCCATCCTTGAAGATGCGGCAAAGTAAAATTCTGCAAATTGTCACGCCGGGGCGGCCCGGACCGGGCGTAATATTTATTAACGAATCAGCACCTGCTCGAGATCGATGCCAAGCGAAGCATTCGCTTGCCCGGAGGGCCCATGCATGACCTGTTCACTGCGCTGTGCTTTGTAGCGATCGTGATTGTACCCACCGTCGTCGCCACCCGTGCCGCCGGGAAACATAAGGTCGAGTAGCCTTCCGCTCCAGCAACAGCAAGGCCCGCATTTGCTGCGGGCCTTTGTCATGTTTACTGATGCATTCGTTACTGCCGCAACGCCATCTGCTCGGTAACAATCTGGGTGAGATCCGGCTTCTTCAGCCCATGCACCTCTTCGTTGAACTTGTCGACCTTGCTGGACCAGTTCATGGAGCAGAACTTCGGCCCGCACATCGAGCAGAACGCCGCTTCCTTGTAGTAGTCATCCGGCAGCGTCTCATCGTGCATACCACGCGCCGTTTCCGGGTCGAGCGACAACGCAAATTGCTTGTCCCAGTCGAATGTGTAGCGTGCGTGCGAGATCGCATCGTCGCGATCGCGCGCCCCGGGGCGATGCCGCGCAATATCTGCCGCATGCGCCGCAATTTTGTACGCGATGATGCCGTCCTTGACGTCCTTTTCGTTCGGCAATCCGAGATGCTCCTTGGGAGTTACATAGCAGAGCATCGCCGCACCGTGCCAGCCGATCATCGCCGCGCCGATGGCGCTCGTGATGTGGTCATAGCCGGGAGCAATGTCGGTGACGAGCGGCCCGAGCACGTAGAACGGTGCACCGTCGCAAAGCTCGACTTCCTTGTCGACCTGCTCCTTGATCTTGTCCATCGGCACGTGGCCGGGGCCTTCAATCATCACCTGCACATCGTCCTTCCATGCCTGCCGTGTCAGTTCGCCGAGCGTCTTCAGCTCCGCAAACTGCGCTTCGTCGGAAGCGTCAGCAACCGAGCCGGGACGAAGGCCATCGCCGAGCGAGTAGCTGACGTCGTACTTCGCCATGATCTTCGTGATGCGGTCGAAGTTCTCATATAGGAAGTTCTGCTTGTGGTTGGCAGTCATCCACTGCGCGAGAATCGCTCCGCCGCGGCTGACAATGCCCGTGATGCGCTTGGACACCATCGGTATGTACTGCACCAGCACGCCCGCATGAATGGTGAAGTAGTCCACACCCTGCTGCGCCTGCTCCTCGATGACTTCGAGATAGAGGTCGATGTTGAGGTCTTCCACCTTCTTCACGCGGGAAAGCGCCTCGTACAGCGGCACCGTTCCGATAGGGACGGGCGAGTGGCGAATGATCTGCTCGCGAATCATCGGGATATCGCCGCCAGTCGAAAGATCCATCACCGTATCAGCGCCGTAGTGAACCGCCGTATGCAGCTTGCGAAGCTCTTCATCCACATTCGAGCTCAACGCCGAGTTGCCGATATTCGCATTGATCTTGCACAGCGACTCCACGCCGATCGCCATCGGCTCAAGTTCCACATGGTTGATGTTCGCCGGGATAATCATCGTTCCCTTGGCGATTTCGCTCCGCACCAACTCCGCCGAAATCTTCTCCTTGTGCGCGACGTAGGCCATCTCCTCGGTGATCTTGCCGAGGCGCGCAAAGTGCATCTGGCTCATATTCCAGTCGCCCGTCCGCGCAGCCTCAGTCTTGCGATTGATGATCCATTCCCTGCGCGGCTGCGGAACGGCATAATCGCTGCCGTGAGAGTGTCCGTTGCCGTTCGAGTGCCCATTTCCGTTGCCATTAGTGCTCATGTATCAAATCCCCCAGTAGGTGAGTCGCGAATATCGTAGGAAGCACAAACTCCCCCTGTTATCGAAAAAGTATACGCCGCGACACAGAGGAAGCCTGTTTACGGCTATCATCTCGCAATGCGAAAGCCAAAACGGTACGTCATCGTTGTGCTTTGCGTTGGCGTCATCGGCTGGCTTATCTACGCCGCAGCGTTTCAACCTCGGCCCGACGTAGCGTTCGTCCCTCTATCTCAGGAAACTCTCGCAAAGTGGCGTTGCGAAGAAAAAATGAAGTGGACTGGAAACGGATGGACGATCCAGGAGTGTTCGCAACCGGAGCCAGCCACGGTAAGTAACGATCCCCATCTCGTTCTCTTCAAAGATGGGCGACAGTTCGACCTTCAGAACTTTCAACACCCAAATAGAAATGGTCTTATGCAGAGCTATTTCCTCGTGGAGGGAAACACCATCAACTTCTATGCGGAACAACAAAAAGATCCTGGCTGCTTCCATCTAGACGTTTACATTCATGGGCGGTGGCATCAGTTCTGGACTATGCAGTCTATAGGCGATTGGCATGCCATTCCCTGCCCCAAGGACAAACCACTTCCCACAAGTCCTGTTCGAAGTGGAGCGTATCGCATGGAGGCCTCGGGCTATCACTTTGTTCGAACAATCAACACAGAAAGTGATTTGTGTACCTTCCTTGATACAGGAGACTACTACCTCGCCCCTCCGGGCGCTGGCTGGCTGCAATCAATCGATCTCAACGCTGTTCACTAACATTCAGCCTCGTAGCTTGATAAAGTTATTCAGTGAACAGTATCTCAACTCCACCTCTTCCCCGCGGCTTTCGCTGGTCCGCGGTTAAAGCCGGCATTAAGGCGAGCGGCAACCCCGATGTTGCACTCGCCGTATGCGACGCCGGCGCCACCGCTGCCGCCATGTTCACCAGTAACCAGGTCGTTGCCGCACCGGTAATTGTCGGCCGCAGCCACATGCAGGCCACCGGGGGCCGCGTCT
>Ga0302316_10002472_pt1 | contig 13308 bp, 11 predicted proteins | sample III_Palsa_N3_2_FD_200456 | JGI IMG/M metagenome (GOLD analysis project Ga0302316, IMG submission 200456) | Peat permafrost microbial communities from Stordalen Mire near Abisko, Sweden - III_Palsa_N3_2 | ecosystem: Environmental > Terrestrial > Soil > Palsa > Peat permafrost | place: Sweden...
GAGATCAGCCGCTGGGCTTTGGCGAAGCGCCAGATGGGCGGCAACATCCAGTACGACAGGATATAGGCGAGCGACCCATAGGCAAGGATGTAATAGACGGGCGCGCCCTTGCCGTAGGCGAAGCCGCTGCCGCCGAGAAAGGTGAAGGTGGTGTAGATCTCGCCTGCCATCAGCAGGAACACGAACGCGGTGCCGAAGCTGCGGCCGCCGACGGTCCATTGTTCGAGACTCATGTCGTGACCGCGCTTGGCGCGAAGCCCGAGAAACAGCGCGAACGCCGTGAAGAGGGCAATGATAACGAGAGCGCTGCTCATGATCGGGCCTCTTCGGTATCGACGGCGGTCTGACGGTTGGTGGGATCGAACCGGTAGACGATCGCCATGATGACCGAGATCAGGATCACCCATAGGACGATCCAGGCGAGCACGAACGGCATGCCCAGCACGAGTGGCTCGACACGGTTGACGAACGGCACGCCGAGCAGAATGCCGATAAACGGCAGCGCGGCGAGAATGCGAAGGAACATGGGGAGCAACTCCTCGAACGGGTAGGTGCGTCTGGGGAAGCCAGTCTTCCGTCCCGACTTTATATGCCAGATGGCTCTGGTCCGTAAAGGTCGTCAAAAAGATGTAGGCAATTTGAAGGCTTTGGGAGTAGGGCAGTCGTAACGGGAGCGGCCGGGATATGATTAGGCGTACGACCATAGGGTGGCCATGGGTGTCTACGGCAATCGGGTTTGCCCGCATGGTCTGGCCGCGCAGCACCAGAACAACGATCTGGGTGGGGAAGCAGGTCCCGCCCAGCCAGACACAATCCGATGGCTCATCGCGTCCCCGCTGGGGCCCATCAGCCGTCGCTCGATGCGGATCGCCAACATGGTGGAAAGTCTGATCTCGGACGTTATGTTTGGGTTTATCGGATTGATCAGCATCATCAATCCATTCGGTATCGCCTTCGTCTTCCTTGACCGGACTGCATCGCTGACCACTGAAGAGCGCACCGCGCTCGCACGCAAGATCGCCATTAACGTGATGTGCGTGCTGCTCGTCGCATTCTTCCTCGGCACGCCTGTTCTGCATTTTTTCGGCATTTCCATGGAGGCGCTGCGCATCGGCGGCGGACTGGCCGTGGCGGTCGCCGGCTGGAACATGCTCAATGCGCCCGATACGCCACCGGCGGAACCGGCCGTCAAGCGTGTCGATGCGGAGAACGCCACCTCCCGAGCTTTCTTCCCGCTGACGGTGCCGTTGACCACCGGGCCCGGTTCGTTGGCCACGGCGATCGCGCTGAATGCGAACCGAACCCACAAGCTGTCCGAGTTCGTGCTGTCTAGCATCGCCTCGGTTGTGATCTCGATCATCGTGGCGGTGGTGGTCTACATCACGTATAGCCGTGCCGTCATTTTTGCCCGCTATCTTGGCGTCGAAGGCACCAAGGTGGCGATGCGGGTGTCGTCGTTTCTGCTGCTGTGCATCGGCGTGCAGATCATATTGACGGGGTTTTCGGAGTTTCTGATTCCTATTGCGCAGTTGCCACCTAAGTGACTGTAGCGGCCGGCAACTGGAACTGACGTAGCTGCGAAAATTTGCTCGAGATCAAGGCGCTGCCAATGTGCACGTTTATCGAGATGTGTGGCGCGATATGATATCACTTTGTGATATCATCGACCATGAAAGGCAGGCACAAATCGACGTTGCACGCGGTATTCAAACGACCTACGCACGGCAGCATCGTGTTCGCGGAAATTGAATCGCTGATCGTTGCGCTAGGGGGCAAAGTCAGGGAGGGTGCTGGCTCGCGGATCGCGTTCGAATTGCACGGCTATCGGCGATATTTGCATCGACCACATCCGGGCAAGGACGCGAAAAGATATCAAGTGGAGGAAGTGCGGGAATGGTTCATCGAATTGGGAGTAACGCCATGATGAATGCAATGAGCTATAAGGGTTATCTGGGTAAGGTCGGGTTCGATCCAGACGACAACATTTTCGTCGGACATGTGCTCGGTGTGTCGGATCGCATCACTTTCCACGGCGAAACAGTAGCCGAGTTGACGGCCGACTTTCGCGAAGCAGTCGACCATTACCTGGACGATTGTGCAAAGACCGGCCGGGAACCTCAAAAGGCTGCGTCGGGCAAGCTTATGCTTCGGATTCGCCCCGAGGTTCATGCGGCGGTCGGCGTCGCCGCTGCGGCAGCCGGGAAAAGTATTAGCCAGTGGGCCGACGAAGTGTTGGACCAGGCATCGCACGCGTTCGGTTGAGCCAAACCTGCGTAGGTCTCGATATCCCGAACCCCATCCGAGGAGGTCCCTCATGTGTCGCTGGCTGGCCTACACCGGCAATCCCGTCCAACTCGAGACGGTTCTGTTCCGCGCCAAACATTCGTTGATCGATCAAAGCCTGCATTCGCGCCTCGGCAAAACCACCACCAACGGCGACGGCTTCGGCATCGGCTGGTACGGGCGTCCCACCGACATCCCGTTTCGCTACCGCTGCATGCAGCCCGCGTGGAGCGACCGGAACCTGCGCGAAGCTGCCCGCGCGATTCACTCGCCGCTCTTCGTCGCGCATATTCGCGCGGCCACCGATACCCCCGCTCAGGAAACCAACTGCCATCCGTTTCGCCACGGACGCTGGCTATTCATGCATAACGGCCTCGTGCGCAATTACCCGGCGGTGCGACGCGAACTGATGCTGGCGATCAAGCCAGACCTGTTCCCGTCGATTGAGGGTTCGACCGATTCCGAAGTGTTGTTCTATCTTGCGCTGACCTTCGGCCTGGAGTTGACGCCGGTCACTGCACTGGAGCGGATGGTCGCTTTTGTCGAAGCCACGGGCCACAAGAACGGCGTCGAACAGCCGCTGAACATGACAGTCTGCGCGACCGATGGCGAGCAGATCATCGCCGTGCGTTATTCGAGCGAGCGCGACTCGCGCACGTTGTTTCACAGCACGTCGTTCCACCACCTGCATGAGTTGTATCCGCACGATGCGCGGATCACCGCGGCCGGCGACGATGCGTTCCTCGTGTTGTCCGAGCCGCTGGTGGATCTGCCCGGCTGGTGGGAGGAGATTCCGGAGCGTACAGCGTTGGTAGCGCGCGGTGGCCAGATCGAACAGTACGACTTCAACCCGCACCTGGGATGACCTGGGCCAACCCGGGCGGCGCCGGGTAAGCCTTGGGGCGCAGCACCGGTTCAGCTTTAAAACGCGGCGCCTGCTTCAATGCTGTACTGCTGAGCCGCGCGAAGTTTCCCCTACGTCGAACGCCGCCACAGCCGCTTGCAGCTGCCGCGACTGATCCTCGAAAGACAGTGCAGCCGCAGCCGCCTGCTCGACGAGCGCGGCATTCTGTTGCGTCACGTTGTCCATCTGCGTGACGGCCACGTTGATCTGCTCGATTCCCTCGCTCTGTTGCGCCACCGCCAAAGCGATCTCCTGCACGATACAGGTCACACGCGCCATCGCGTCTTGCGCTTCCTGAATCGTCGCACCGGTCCTCTCGACCAGTTCGGCGCCGGCGCCGACCTTGCCCACGGCGTTCTGGATCAGCCCGCGAATTTCCTTGGCAGCACTCGCGCTGCGCTGCGCCAGATTGCGCACTTCACTCGCCACCACCGCGAAGCCACGGCCTTCCTCACCGGCCCGCGCGGCTTCGACGGCGGCGTTCAACGCGAGGATATTGGTCTGAAAGGCGATGCCTTCGATCACTGCAATGATGTCGACCATCTTCTGCGATTCGTTGGAGATGTCGCGCATGGTGGCGACCACTTCGATCACCATCGCGCCACCGCGGTCGGTGACCTGCGCGGCGTTGGTCGCGAGCTGGCTCGCGCTGCGGGCATTCTCCGCGGTCTGATGCACCATCGAGGTCATTTCTTCGAGGCTCGACGCGGTTTGCTGCAGCGCGGCCGCCTGGCTCTCGGTGCGTGCCGAGAGGTCCGCATTGCCGCTGGCAATCTGGCGAGCGGTGACGGCCACGTTGTCGGCCACGCCGCGAATCTCGCCGACAGTGTGTTTGAGCGCATCGCGCATGCGCCGGATGGTCAGCATCAGGCTATCGGTATCGTTCCTGCGCGTGCGGATGCCGATGGCGAGGTTGCCCGAGGCTATCGCTTCTGTAACGTCGGCGGCGTAGTGTGGATCGCCGCCGATCGTGCGTTCGATGCTGCGGTTGATGAGCGCGACCAGCAACGCCAGCAGCACGGCCAGCACGAGGAACACGCCGCCCGCTGCATACAGGGAGTTATGGAACGCCGCGGCGATATCGTCGGTGTAGGCGCCGGTGGCGATGATCCAGTCCCAAGGGGCATAACGTACGACGTAGCCGAGCTTGTCGACCGCCTTGGCCGGCGTGACATGCGGCCGGGGAAACACGTAGTCGACGAAGCCGCCTTGCGGCGCCTGCGCGGTCGAGGCGAAAGCGACGTAGTGGTGGCGGCCGTCGGCGTCGGCGACGTCGCCCAGATCCTTGCCGTTCATCGCCGGTTTCATCGGATGCATCACCATCTGCGGCCGCGAATTGATGACGAGGAAGTAGCCGTCCTCGCCATAGCGGATGTCGCGCAGCCGGGCGAGCGCCTGCTTGCGAGCCTGATCCTCGGTAAGAGTGCCGGCCTTCGCAAGTGCAGCGTACTCCTCGACAATCGACAGGCCGATATGCGCAACATTGACCAGATCGTTCTTGCGCTCCTCGATTCGTGTCTGGTAGGACAGCCAGGCAGCGGAGATCGATACCAGCAGCAGGGCGGTCAGGCTGACGAGAAGCGGCAGCCAGAGTTTCTGCTTGAATCCGAGCTTGCGCATGCACACTCCGTGAGGTGCTTGTTATGTAGGTCAGGCCGTGGGGCGGCGCGGCCCGGCGGCCCTCATCGGATTATCGGCATGCGCTGCCCGCAATTGTCTAGAGTCAAACCCTTGGTCGGTCGACACGTGACGCATAGGTATGCCCGAGCGCCGCTGCCGGCGCGGAATGGCGAATAATGTGGCTTTGAACCGCTTGCCGGGAATCGACCATGCCGCCCCTCATTGAAGCTTTTTTCGATCACGCCACCTCGACCGTGACCTATGTGGTCCACGCGGGCGACAGCTCCGCCTGCGCGGTGATTGATCCGGTACTCGATTACGACCCGAAAGCCGGGCGCACGTCGACCGAGTCGGCGGAGCGGGTGGTCGCGTTCGTGCGCGAGCACAGTTTGCAGGTGGCGTGGCTGCTCGAGACGCACGCGCACGCCGATCACCTGTCGGCGGCGCCTTACCTGAAGGAAGCGCTGGGCGGCCGCATCGCGATCGGCGAAAACATCCGCGCGGTGCAAGGGGTCTTCAAGAGCGTCTTCAATCTCGGTGCAGAGCTCCACGCTGACGGCAGACAGTTCGACCATCTGTTCGCGGCGAACGAAACGTTCAGCATCGGCGCGTTGCAGGCGCGGGCGCTGCATGTGCCGGGCCATACGCCAGCAGACATGGCGTACCAGATCGGCGATGCGGTGTTTGTCGGCGACACGCTGTTCATGCCGGATGTCGGGTCGGCGCGTTGCGACTTTCCGGGCGGCGACGCGCGGATGCTATACCGCTCCGTGCAGAAGCTGCTCGCGCTGCCGGCGCAGACGCGGCTCTTCATGTGCCACGATTACCCGCCCTCGACGCGCGAGCCGCAATGGCAAACCACGGTGGCCGAGCAGCGGCGCAGCAACATCCACTTGCGCGACGGTGTCACGGAGGACGAGTTCGTTGCAATGCGCACGGCGCGCGACCGCACGCTCGAGATGCCAACACTGATCCTTCCCGCCATTCAGGTGAACATCCGGGCCGGAGCGTTGCCTGAGGCGGAGGCAAACGGCGTGCGCTATCTGAGGATCCCGTTGAATGCGCTTTGAATCTGCGCGTTTGAATCTGCTTTGAATTGTCCCTACCGCTTTAGCAACATCGCGCTCAACACGGAAAATACCGTCGATGGCAGTTCTGAGAGCCGGCTCACGACCACGTTGTGCGGATAAAACGCCTCCACCGCATCGGTCAGCACGCCGATCCCCACCAGCTCGATACCGGTCTTCTGGATCGCCGCCACGCGTTGCCGCAGATCGCTGCGCAACACCAGCGGGTCGCCGTCGCCGGTGGCCGGATAGCCGTCGGAAAACACCATCAGGATGCGGCGCTCGGCGGCATGATCGGCGAGCCGCGTCGCTGCCCACGCAAGCGCTTCGCCATCCGGGTTCTCATGGCCACAGTCGATGCCGGTGAGGCCGCTCAGATCGGCTGTGCCGAAACGTTTATAGATCTGCAGATCGAGCCGCTCGACGAGCCGGTTATAGCGGTGCAAATCCGCGCCCGCGGCCTTCTGCCGCGCGTACAGCTGCTTCATCTGCGGGGATTCGATCGAGCTGTAGCCGAGCACCTCGCAATCGAAGCCCAACTGGGTCAGCGCATCGCCTAGCGCGGCCGCGCACAACTGGGCCAGTTCGATCTTGCGGCCGGCCATCGAACCGCTGCGATCGATCAGCAGGGTGACGGCCACGTCGCGTCCTTTGGTGGCGCGTTTCACCTTGAACGGCGTGCGATAGCTCGGCGACGTGGCGAGCTTCGCCAGCGACGGCCGGTCGATCTCGCCGCGCTCCTGCTCGCGCCGCCAGCGCGTTCGCTCGTCGGCGCTGAGTGCGCGTTCGAGTTTTTCCTTGAGTTGCGCGGTTTCGGCCCGAGCACGCATACGGAGTTTGCGCCAGGCGGCCAGGTCACCGCGACCCGTCTGGTCGTTGACCACGTCGAATTCGGTGGCAAGCGGGATCGACATCACCATCCGGGCAGATGCGCGCAGCGGTTGTACCGTGCTGTCCGCACGCGCGGCGGACGGTTGCACATCGGCCAGCGCGTGCCCCATACCAGCGCCGTTCAAGGCCTCGGCGCCACCGCCCGGGTCCAGCGGCGCAGCCGCCGCGTTCTCTTCGCTGGCGCGCGTACCGTCGCTTTCGAACGGCTCGAACGAAGCGCGCAGCGGATCGGTATCGATGTCCTCGGCGGTACCGCCCGTGAACATCATGTTATTGACGTCGCCCGCAGATAGCGCCCGGACCCGCGCCAGAATCTCCTGCGCGGCGGCGATGCTGTCGGCGGTTGACCGGCTGCGACTCGCCCGTTCGAGCAGATCCTGCGCGGCCACTAGCGCGGCAGAAAGCGACTGGCTGTTTTCCGCGCCGCTGCTAGCTTCGCCCCATAGCATGCGCTCGACGCGCCAGATGAAGCGCTCGCGCCAGCGCAGACGATTCCAGCCTTGCTGCATGCGGGCCGCAGCATGTGCACGCAGCTTGCCGATAAACCAGCGCGCACCGGGATACTCGTCGAGCAACTGGGCACACACGCGCCGGTCTTCGATCACCTGCGCGAGGTTCGCCTCGACACCGCGCGGCAGCGCTTCGAGTTGCGGGAGGGCCGAATGTTTTGCACGGGCCACCAGCAGGTCGAGATAGCCGACCAGCACATCGGTCGATAGGGTATCGCCGACCTCGTAGTCGGGAATGACGATCCGTCCGCGCTCAACCCGCGGTCCATCCGGACTGAATACCACGCTCACGCCGTATTGTCCCGTGAGGACGCGCGCTATCTTGCTGAGCGCGGATTCGAACTCGAAACCTTTGGCGTCGCGCGCCGCGTGCATCGCGCTCACTCCGCGGGAGCGATGTGGTGACGAATGATGCCGCGGATCAGCGTGGCGTCTTCCGGGCTGACCTTGGCGTAGATAGCAGGGCCGGCTGCGCGCTCAGGGTCGCCGGTGCGCAACATCAGTTCGGCCCAGTCGAGCAGCCGCCGGGTGGAGAAAGCGCTCGCGAGATCCTCGCGTGCAAAAGCAGCACGGCAATCGGCGGCGATCGCCGCGAGCGTAGCGGCGACGGTAGGCGTCATATGTGGAGCGAGAGTGCGCATCAACACGTCGGCCTCTTCGGCTGGCGAGAGATAGTCGAGCAGGTAGACGCGCCACCGGTCGAGAAACGCCTCGTTCATCAGATTCGCGCCCTGGTACAGATGGCGGAACTGGCTCATCGCGCCGACCGCATTGGCCGTGCCGAACAGGCGAAACGCCGGATGCGGCGCCACGACCTCGTTGCCTTTTTCCTTCAGCGTGAGGCGGCCATGCGGTTCGAGCACGGCGGTCAGCGCGGCGAGAATCGACGGCTCGGCGAAGTCGATCTCGTCGACGATCAGCCAGAGTCCCTCGCGCATGGCGGTGGGCAGTACGCCGTCGACCCAGAGCGTCTCGCCGCCCTTAACCGTCCAGAAGCCGACGAAATCGCCCACGGTCGTCTGGCCGTTCATGTTCGAGCGCACCACGCCATGATCCGCGCGCGCCGCCACCTGTTCGATCAGACTGGTCTTGCCCGCGCCGGTGTGGCCGATCAACATGACGCGTTTGTTCTCGACGATATCTTCGACGATGTCGTTAAAGCGCTCGGAGAACAGATAGGCAGGGTTGATGCGCGGCACGAGCGGGCCGCCGGCGCCGCAGGGCACGTCGACTTCGCCGATCCGCACGGTGGCGGCGCGGGCCTCACCGGAGCTGGAGCCGGAGCCAGCGGCGCCAGCACTCGCGCGCCGCTGCGCTGCCGCTCGCTGAAGATCCGGCATAAACGCAGCGCGTTGCAGTGCATCCGCTTCGGGCACCGCACCGCGTGCCTCGAAGACGAAGCCTTCCCGATGCCACTTCTTCAGTTTGGCGCGCAGGTTTTCCGCATCGACCACCAGGTCGATATCGACGGCGCCATTGCTTTCAGCGTGCTGCACGCCATGTTCGAGGCGATAGGTTTGCGGCCGGTCCGCCACGCTGACGCGCCACCACTCGTCGCCGGTTTCGGTGGCGCGCAGGTAGAGGCCAAGGTGTTCAGCTTCAGTCAATTCAGGAGCGTTCATCGGAGCGTATCGATCGGGTTCAGCCGTGCTGGCCAGGAGCAAACGTCTATCTTATCCCGGACCTGCGAGCTGGCGCAGGCCGGTTCCATCTGCGGGTGCCGATTTGCCGATAGCCGGATTGCCGCCGCAAGCTGTTTCCAATTGACCGCCATCCGCTCAATCAATTAAGCAATTCGCACAATCGGGCCTCAATCGAATGCACCCAACGCTGTTTTGCGCAGCCTGCGTTTTTCACCTAGAGTCAATATGTCCAGCGGCGCGAAAGCCCGCTCGCATAGGGCCAGGAGATAGCCCGTTTTTGGGTGAAGCCAATAACTATATGGCATTCGGCAAAATAAAATGAAACTACGCGAACCGTTAGTGGCTACCTTGCTGGTGGCGAGCCCTCTTGCGCAAGCACAATCCAGCGTCGTGTTGTATGGGCGGCTTGACGCCGGTCTGCAGTATGTCAATCACGTGCCGACCGGCAACGGCGGCACAGCGAACAGTTGGACCGCCGAGGGCGGCGACTGGGGCACCAGCATGCTGGGCCTCAAAGGCGCGGAAGATTTGGGCGGGGGCCTCAAAGCCATCTTCACGTTGGAAACCGGTTTGCAGGTGCAGAACGGCACCACGAGCGGTGGCTTGCTGTTTTCGCGCCGTGCGTTCGCCGGGCTGAAGAGCGACGAGTGGGGCACCCTGCAGGCCGGCCGCAATCTGTTCATCGATAGCGACGGTGTATGGGAATTCGACCCAATGGTGCAGCAGGCGTTTTCATCCGCGTCGCTGGTGCGCGGCCGCAACTGGCAGCAGACCAACAACAACGTCGAATATCACAGCCCCGTGTTTGGCGGTTTCGACGTGCAAGGCCAGTACGCACTCGGCAATCAGCCGGGCGCTTTCAACAACGGCGCGGTTGGCCAGTTCGGCCGCTCCGACGGCATCATGCTGACGTATCACTCGACATTGTTCGACGTGCGTGGCATCTACGACGAGCTACGCGACAGCAACGGCCAGTTCGCCAACATCTTCACCAGTTCGCGCGAATTTTTCGCGGGGGCGAACGTGCACTTCAACTCGGTCAAGATCCAGGGTGCCTATACGCATTACTCCGCGCCGGATACGCCAGCCGGACTCGCGGACAGCGCGAATTACTACTGGCTGGGCGCGACCTACACCTTCAATCCAACGTGGGCGGTGACCGCAGCGGGCTTCTACGTGATTGTCGGCGATGGCGGCGGTGACGCGCTACACGATCCGTCCGGTCACGCCTCGATGTACACGCTCAGCACAACGTACAACTTTACCAAGCGGACTTTCCTGTACGGCACGGTCGCTTACGTGGACAACAGCAGGCAAGCCGACTTCTCGCTGCTCGCCAATCCACGCGAAGGCGCGGGCAGCACAAGCCCTCTGCAAGGCGAATCGCAGACGGGGGCGTACGTCGGAATCATGCATCAATTCTAAAGGCGATAGCGGCGATGACGGTACTGTCCACACAGTCCGTGGTGGCATCGTTGCCGGGATGCGGCTGAATCTGTATGGTGGGTGGGCCATGCGCGGAGGGTCGTGACCGGTAACGACCGCGCGCGCTTACCCCCAAGGACGCCGAATGACTTCAGAAGCAGTACCGTCGACAGATGCATCACAGGCAACGCCTGCCCCGCAACAAGCCAGCGGCCAAGATGCTTCGCAAGGGACACCTGACGTACCACTGCGCACTGACATACTGATCGTCGGCGCAGGCCCGGTCGGACTCTTTGCCGCGTTCGAAGCAGGGGTGATCGGCTTGTCGTGCCACATTGTCGACGCACTCGACCGCATAGGCGGCCAATGCACGGAGCTGTATCCCGACAAACCGATCTACGATATTCCGGCCATACCGTCGTGCACTGCGCGCGAACTGGTCGAGCGTTTGCTGGAGCAGTGCCGACCCTTCGACGTACCGATTCATTTGGGCCAACGGGTCGACACCGTCGAACAGCGTGACGACGGCCGCTGGACCGTCAAGACCAGCCAGGGGCTCGTGTTCGATGTCGCCGCCATCCTGCTTGCAGCAGGCAACGGCGCTTTTGCTCCGCAGCGGCTAACGTTGGACGAGGCCGTGCCGCTCGAAGGGCGCCACGTGCATTACAGCGTGCCGAGGCTCGCGGATTTCGCCGGCAAGAACGTGGTCGTGGCGGGCGGCGGCGACTCGGCGCTCGATTGGGCGCTCGCACTGCGTTCGGTAGCGCGCAAGCTGACGCTGGTGCACCGGCGCAATGGTTTCAGTGCTGTGGATTCGAGTGTCGAGCAGATGCGCCGTGCGGTCGACGCCGGCGAGATGACGTTCATGGTCGGCGCGGTCGGTGGGTTGAGCGCGCCCGACGGCAAGCTCGAATCGCTCGAGATTCGCCAGATTGGCGGCGCCACCCAGATCGAAGCGGATCACCTCGTGGTGCTTTATGGACTGGTGGCGAATCTCGGCCCCATCGCCGACTGGGGCCTAAGCCTTCATGCCGGCCGGATCGACGTCGATACGTCGAACTACGAAAGCTCGCGGCCCGGCATCTTCGCGGTAGGCGATGTCGCCAACTATCCGAACAAGCAAAAGCTGATTCTGTCTGGTTTCCATGAAGCGTCGCTGGCCCTGCGCAAGGCGTATACGTATGCCTACCCGGAGCAGAAACGGGTGCATGTGCATTCGAGCTACGACGCCAGGTTGGCCGCTCGCGTCGCGGCGAGCACCGAGTAGCAGGGCAGTGGCTTAGGCCGCTCACGCGGTCCCGTCCCTTCCAATATCCAGACACTCCCTCGTCGATCGCAAATCGCGCACGATCCTGCGCGGTTCACGATCGCCCCGTTGTGGGGAATGACGCACAAACATAGGCCGTCCTCCGGCCAGCCAGGACTGTCCCAGCGCTCTTGCGATCCGTCACACGGCGCGCCGAAAATCCTTGCTGCATAAGCCTCTGCGCCCTGCTGCGCGCGGCGCGCCTATCAATTGGCATAACTCCTGCTCTATGAGTTCAAACTTGTATCCAAGATTGAACTCATGAATCCCACGCGCTTCGACGCACCGTTTTCCACTGCTATTGCTGCAATCAACCTCAACCACACGAGACCGGATCCGCTATGAGCAATCGTCGCCATTTTCTAAAGAATGCCAGCCTGCTGACGCTCGGCGCGGTGCTGCCGTTCGAATCCGTGTTTGCCGCCAGCAAACTGACCGTTGGCGTGATCTATGTTGGCGCACGCGGCGATTACGGCTATAACCAGGCACAAGCCACTGCCGCTAACGTGATCAAGGCGCTCCCTAACGTCAAGGTGGTCGAAGAAGAGAACGTGCCGGAAACCATCGCGGTGCAGAAGTCGATGGAAGCGATGATCGAGCAGGACGGCGCTACCTTGATCTTCGCCACCTCGTTTGGCTACTTCGATCCGCACGTGCTGAAGATGGCCGCCAAATATCCAAACGTGCGCTTCGCACATTGCGGCGGTCTGTGGAAGCAGGGCAACCCGTCGAATATCACAAGCTACTTCGGCTATATCGACGAATGCCAGTATCTGAACGGCGTCGTTGCCGGCCATATGAGCAAGAGCAAGAAGCTCGGTTTCGTGGCTGCCAAGCCGATTCCCCAGGTGCTGCGCAATATCAACGCCTTCACGCTGGGCGCGCAGTCGGTCGATCCTTCGATCACCACCCACGTGATTTTCACGGGCGACTGGTCAATGCCGGTCAAGGAAGCCGAGTCGGCTAACAGCCTCGTCGATCAGGGCTGCGATGTGCTGACCTGTCACGTCGACGGCCCGAAGGTCGTGATCGAAACCGCTGAAAAGCGCGGTGTCATGAGTTGCGGCTATCACGCAAGCCAGGCGGCGCTCGCGCCGAAGGGTTATCTGACCGGTGCCGAATGGGACTGGGCGACGCCGTACAAGGAACTGGTGGCGGGCGCGCAAACCGGCAAGCCGCAACCGAACGTTTTGCGCGGCGGCCTCAAGGAAGGCTTCGTGAAGATGTCGGCGTATGGCCCGAAAGTCACGCCCGACGCACGGCAGAACGCCGACGGCGTGAAATCGAAAATGATGTCCGGCGAGTTCGTGATCTTCAAAGGCCCGATCAAGGACAACAAGGGCGGCGTGGTGGTCGCCGATGGCACGAGCCATATCCAGACCGACTACACGTTGGAAAGCATGAGCTATCTGGTCTCGGGTGTCGTGGGCCAGATCTGATGCATTCGCAGTCCGAACATCTCTTAAGGAGCGGCCATGCGCCCTAATGCGAGTTCTGCCCGGCTGATGCTCGGGGTGCTGCCTGCGTTGCCGACCCTGTGCGCGTTAGCGGGCACGCTGTTGCTGTTCTGGCTGTTCCTGCTGGTACAGGGCGCACCGGCGCTCGACGCCTTTGGGCTGATTTTTCAGGGTGCATTCGGTTCATCGTTCGCATGGCAAAG
>Ga0302316_10002473_pt1 | contig 13305 bp, 11 predicted proteins | sample III_Palsa_N3_2_FD_200456 | JGI IMG/M metagenome (GOLD analysis project Ga0302316, IMG submission 200456) | Peat permafrost microbial communities from Stordalen Mire near Abisko, Sweden - III_Palsa_N3_2 | ecosystem: Environmental > Terrestrial > Soil > Palsa > Peat permafrost | place: Sweden...
CAAATGCGATCTGCTCTTCGGTGTACTTGGTTTTCTTCATGGCAAAACGGTCTCCTCGGGAGGGCGGTTTTACCGAAAAACTCTACTTCCAAACGCTACAAATGGCAGGGAGAAGGTCAGATTGATCGCCGCCATTTCCTTGGAGCCGCAGCGCTTGGGGGAGCGGCCTTCGCCTCGCTTTCGCTTTCCGCGAGACGAGCGCTGCCGCAAACCGCAAGCTCGGCCGCTTCACCTGGCGAAGTCTCGATGAAAGACCGTCTGAACGAGCCGGGGCCGGAGGCGCGTTTCCTCGCCAGGCGTGTAGGCCTTTGGGACGTTACCGAAACGGCCTGGCCTGACCCCTGGCGCCGCCCCGGTCGTGAGCACGGGTCTCGTGGCGGAACGGCTAATGATCGGGTCGTTGCTTCAGGAGTTTCTCCGTCTGCCCAACGACACCGTTCATCAGGCCGTCAAACGAACAGATCTCTTATGCTACAACCGTCTCGATGGTCGCTGGGACTACGTGGCCTTCGATGCGCGGGATCCGGCCGGCCTCATGCCGGCTTGGAGCTTGAGCCGGGGCGAGCTCAATCGTATTGAGTTCAGCTTCCCGCCACTGGCAACTGTCGGCGGCAACACGGGAGAATTTGTGCGGGCGCGCCAGGAGATAATCACGAAGGATTCGGACCACGAGGTAAACGACCAGTATTTCACGCTGGCCGACGGTACCGGCACCGAGTGGCTCGGCCACCGATACGCCTATGTCCGCCGGTCCTGACTTGGCCCACCGGGCTCGAGCGTTGCCATCTCGATGGACCGACGTTGATCGAGTTCAGAATGCTCCCGCCGCGTCACGGGAAGGGATGTTATTTAGCCGGCGGTAGGAACCCCGGTGGCAACGTGCGTCCGTAAACGTGTAGCGAAAGAGTGGAGAACGAAACCTTGTAGCGCCGTTTTCTCCTGCATTGTCTGGATTGTGTCCCGACGACCGCTAACGCAACGACGGTCTTCCGCCAGAGGCTTCCTATCGACGAAGTTGATGAAAGGCGGGCGTATCGTGGTAAATAGGCGTGGCTGATCACCTCAATTCGAATGCCTTTTGGAGACGTTTCGTGCCTGGTAGACCCCATATGGAGCTCGGAGAAGGCTTCGTTAGGTCGGAAGAACTTCTCCTGGAGTTGAGGAGAGATATCGATAACGCGTACGCCGCGTTGGAGCTAAATCGTGATTCTCAGAGCCTGCGCCGCTGTGTTGTCAGAGCGATATTCTCTTTCATAGAAGCTGCCGTCGAGTGTCTAAAGTGGGAGATGCGCTCAACGATGCGCATGAGCAGGTTGATGGATTTTTTGTCTGAAAAGGACCAGGAAACACTTGGGTCTCTTCACATCGTCGGTGCAAGAAACGATAGATTTTTGCCGCTCGATCAAAACATCAAGCGCACGTTTCGCGTTGCCGCCAAAATTTGGGATCTCAAGTCATTCCGCTTGAATACGGATGGCGAGGAATTTCAGGACTTTCTCCGCGCAAAATTGGCGCGCAATCGGCTCACGCATCCCAAGACGTTTTACGACATCGAAGTCACCGACTACGACATGCACTGCCACACAGTTGCAGGCAGATGGGTCCAAACGGAACTTCAGCGACTGATTGAAACCAGGATTCACAAATTTACAGAATCGCTCCCCAGTGACGACAGGAAAGTTCTTTTTAGCGAAATTCTTGGCAGATCCAAACCACTCGAACACGAGAGCAAGGGTGAGGTTCAAGACGTGCAATGAATATTGAGCAAGCCATCGATGACCTTCGGCAAGGTTTGTTTGAAATTGACTGCCCGACTATGGAATTGAGGCAGCGCAAGGACAACGGCGAGGTTTGCCACGGCAGCGGCTACATCAAGCAAGGCAGCGACGGCCGCCTGACTTACAAATTGTATGTCGCGTTCGCCATCAACAGCGGCCCAATGCGACAGCTGGAAACATTCACCAAGGTTCGCCCGGGCAAGTTGTTCGAGGACGAGGATTACTACGACCTGACGGCGACCGCGATCGACGGAACCACATGGACGGCATCACGGTTCTTCCCATCATTTGATTCAGACGTAGATGGGAAGACCAAGATTTCCTACGGCCCGTTGGACACCTTGCGCGCCGATCTCCCGAACAACAATCGTAACCACTACCAGCGCCTGCACTTCTTCGAAGAGCTTGATTTGCCTCTGCACCTGATGAGCGAGACGGAACGAAATGGGAGCAAGTTTTATACGCTGGACCGATGCGAATTCATCGTCGGTGATCTGAATTTCGAGGTTCGCAAGCGCGATGGATCGGGCGACACCATCATGGAGGTGACCTCCAAGACTCCAATTGCCGAATCCTTTCATCTGCGTGCCCAAGAGGCTCTCCAATTCCTCACCGGAAAGACCGTCATGTGGCGCGCACGGGTCGAGGTCACCCCGGAAGCATATTTCCTGGTACTGACATCCCCGTTTCGAAAAGCCCCAAAAACGACCTTAAAACACCCTCTCGCCAGCGGGACGCTAGAATTTCGCCAGCACGCCTGGAGGCTGTTTGGCTTATTTTTGACCTATGTGATCGGTCAGACACATGGAACCCAATGGAATCCCGTCGCGTACCATCTTCACAACGCCAGAGAATCGACGGCAAATTCGATTGATGCGGGCGCCGTTGGTGTGAGCGTGGCGCTTGAAGCGGTCGCAAGCCTGGCCGCAACAACGCCTGCAGACAACGTGCTTGCGCGCATCGAATCGTTCAAGAAGCACATGCATGATTACCTGAGCGATCACGCGGAGTTCTTCGACTTCACAGGACGTCTGGATGGTGCGCTTGGCAGCTGGTCAAAAAAAAGCCCCAACGACACGTTGTACGCACTGGCCGAGCGCGGTTTTATCCGTAAGGACTACATCAAATCGTGGGGCGATCTGCGCCACCGACACGTCCACCCCACCTTGGCCGATTTGCAGCCGCCCAGTGCCGCCACCTACCAAGTTGTGCTGAACAACACCTACCGCGTTGAAGTGTTGCTCTACCAGCTGATTTTTCACCTTGTCGGATACAAGGGGCCTTACACCGACTACGGTGCCGAGGGCTTCCCTATCAGCAACTATCCGCTGGCCGTCGCTTAGTGCGTATTCCGATCAAACGCCCTACCGATTCCACTCTGAGACCGGCCGCACGAAACGCTTTCAAATCGGCCAGGCATGGCGGCCTCGAATACGCCATCTTGAGGTGATGGACTTTGCCTTCCGGGGACATCTCCGTGTCGGTAAGCTTCTGGCGTTACACCCAGGCGACGGGCAGACATCGGCCGATAGTGTTGAAAAACTCCGATTCAACAAATAGACGTCCAAATATTGAATTGCGACGGCAACGACAATTCGATTCTGTACGAACTTACACATTCAGGCCGACAGAAAGCGATTGTCGCGGACGGATTTTCTCGCTTTAAGCGATCTCGAGTTTTCGAAGCGAGTTTTTCAACACTATCGGCCAAAATCGGACGGTCACGTCTCGCGTTGAGTTGCAAATACGGGCCTTACGGTGTTTTTAGCTCGAACGAAGGCTTAGGCATAATCGACCGAGGCCATAAATCAAGACACGCAAATCGCGTTTAACGGCCAAGGGGACACGTAGAAATGCGTATCTTGATCTCGCTACGTCATTGATTCGCTAGTGATGCTTATGCTGCAAAGCGAGGCGAGCACGTCATGATTGATTAGCGGAGAATGCGAGGTTCAACTGCTTGCTCTTGAAGCCGTTGACAACAAAATCTACGAATACACGCGTTTTTGCTGAAACAAGCTTCCGTGATGCGTAGTAGATCGAGATTGCGCCGGCATCCGCGTACCAGTTGGGGAGGAGCCGAATCAGATCTCCGCGCATTAATTCGGGCAGCACATCGGACAGAGCGATCAAGGAAATACCCAGACCAAGGCGTGCGGCTTCGCGCATCGCGACGGGATCATCCATGACGATGTTTTGGTTTAGCATTCCGGCCATCTCGTCCCCATTCCCATTTCGAAACATCCAGTGACGAATTCGTCCCGTGTGCTGTGCGCGCATGACTATGCCACTGTAAGCGGCGAGTTCGGATGGGTTGGTCGGAAGCGTCCGGCCGATCATGTAGACCGGGGAGGCCACCGCGACTATATGGACCGGCGCCAGCGTGCGTGATACGAAACCGGGTGTGAGATCGAAGCCGCCGCCTATGGCGGCATCATAATTCTCGGCGATCAAATCAACCGGCCGGTTTTCGAAGTGCCACTCAGGGGTGATCCGTGGGTACTTTGCAAGGAAAGGTGGCAGCAAGGGCAGGATATGCTCGACGCCAATTGTTCGACTCATGCTGACTTTCAGCACACCTGCTGGGTCACTGCTGATGGCGGCCGCCTCGGCAATGGCAACTTGGAGCGCATCGAGGTTTCCCTCGATCGCCAGCAGAAACCGCTCTCCAGCTTCCGTTAGCGTGAGTTTGCGCGTCGTTCGCTGAAACAGCCTGACCCCGAGGTTGCGTTCCAACATTGCCACGTTTCTGCTAATCGCGGCAGCTGTGAGACCAAGCCTGCGGCCCGCCTCTGAAAAGCTGCTGACTTCCGCCGCCCGTGTGAAGGACTCGAGATTTGTCAAGGTCTCCATATTGGCTACGTACTCTTCAACGATCACTTGAAATAGAAACAAGATACTACCGACTTATCCCGCGCTAATGAAGTGACTATTGTGCTTCCTGTTCTCTGAGGATCGCCAAGAGGCTTTATGAGCAAAAGTATCCGTTTTTATACTTTGGGTGGCCCTGAGGTGCTTCAGTTTGATGAGACAGGGACTCCCGTGCCGGAGAAGGGCGAGGTTCGCTTGCGAGTGGAAGCAGTGGGTTTGAATCACTCGGAAGGCGCTTATTTCCACGGCACATACGTGGAACAGCCAAAGCTTCCGTCCAAGCTGGGATACGAAGCGGTGGGAATTGTTGAAGCTGTAGGACCTGGCGTCGATGCGGGCCTGATAGGCAAGCGTCTGGCGTCGATTCCTGGGTTTTCGATGAATGACTACGGGGTGTTAGCTGAGCAGGCAATACTGCCGCTGCATGCACTGACGGACTCTCCGTCCAAACTCACGGCAACCCAAGGGGCGGCGGTATGGACCCGGTATCTGACTGCCTACGGAGCGCTCGTGCTGTTCGGCAAAGTCCGGCAGGAAGACTTTGTGATCATTCGGGCGGCTTCGAGCAGTGTGGGGACCGCAGCGATTCAAATGGTCAAGGCGGAAGGCGGAAAGTCGATCGCGACGACAAGGACTTCTGCCAAGCGTGAGCAACTGCTGGCTCTTGGTGCGGATTTTGTAATCGCAACCGACGAAGAGGATTTGCCTGTACGAGTAAGAGAGATTACCGGCGGCAATGGGGCGCGCCTGATCCTCGATCCGGTCGGCGGCCCGTACATCGACAAACTGGCCGAGGCGGCAGCGCCTGAAGCAACGATTTTTCTTTATGGATCCCTCTCTGGGAAGCCTACTACCTATCCTGCCGCGGGATTCGGAAAGGGTCTCGCGCTACGCGCCTACGTGATGATGGAGATGTGGGCGACAGCAGAACGGATGAACGAGGCGAAGAAATACATCTATGAACGTCTGGAGGATGGTCGGTTTACGCCGGAGATCGCGAGGACGTTCCCATTCGCAGAAACGCGCCTGGCATTTGAATATCAAGAGGCAGCCCAGCACGTCGGGAAGATTGTTGTCACTTTTTGAAATGAATTAGGCCGAATGCAATCGGGTGGAAATCAACGGGCCGCACGCGGTCCGAACTGAAAAGGTATAAAAAATGACCATATCGAATACTTCAGAAAGCGCGGAAATCGAGGCGATCATCTTCGAATATTTTCAAGCGCTGAATCACGGCGATGTCGACGCTGTCCTTACGCTCTATACCGACGACCCTGTGCAGCTGCCATTCCTACTTCCGTCGATTGTTGGTACTGACGCGATTCGCAAGAATTATGAGAACACTTTTCAGCAAATCCGTTTCCGGATGCGCACGACGATTAAGGAACTGGTGCAGATGTCTCCGGAATGGGCTTATGTCCGTACGGACACCGCTGGAATGTTCACACCAGTTAAGACGGGGGAAGATGCTCCAGCGACCTTCCATGAGCTCTTTCTGCTTCGGAAGACTGCCGACGGAAAGTGGCGCATTGCGCGATATAGCTTTTCCCCAGCTGCCGCGCTGCCGAAATTTTAACCCGCTCAGATCAGCTATTCAGTGCCACGGTAGTAGCCAACCACAACGGCAGGGCCGCGCAGCGAGAATCCCATGCAAACCAATAAATTTTTCAGCGCCCTCCTTTTCGCATCGTATCTACTCGTCTGGTCAACTCTCGCTAGCGCGGGTCGACCTTCCGCGACATCTGCGAACCCGCAGATCAGAGTCTCTGGCAATGTCCAGGTCTCTGAGGGCGCCCAAACCTCCAATGCTCCAGAAAGAGCTGCTATCGAGGCAACAATCTCAGGATATTTCACAGCGCTAAATCACGGCGACGTCGACGCCGTCCTTAAGCTCTATACCGGCGACCCCGTGCAACTGCCATTCCTACTTCCGTCGATTGTTGGCACTGAAGCGGTTCGCAAGAATTATGAAAACACTTTCCAGCAAATCCGTTTCCAGATGCACACGACAATTCAGGAACTAGTGCAGATGTCTCCGGAATGGGCTTATGTCCGAACGGACTCCGCCGGAATGTTCACACCAGTCAAGACCGGAAAAGAAGCTGCGGCCACCTTCCATGAACTCTTTCTACTGCAGAAGAGCAGCGACGGAACGTGGCACATCGCACGATATAGCTTTTCCCCGACTGCAAAATTGCCAGACTTTTAACAGTCCGGAGTTCAGCCACAGACGAACTGTGGAGCGCCGACAATTCTGTGCATTTGAACATCGACCGGCAGTCATGTCGTGAGTGGCACGTCTCGAACCAAACGCGGCGCCTAGCCGCCCGATGTGACGAGCCCAAGACTTTTCCGTTCCACGCGTCTTCAATTCAAGAAAGTTGATCATCATGAACAAAATCTACCTACTGGCATTACTCGTTTTCAGCGCGTCGGCCACCGCTGCACCGGTGACGTACACGTTAGACCCCGATCATACGCATCCGAGTTTTGAAGTGGATCACTTCGGCGGTATTTCTATCTGGCGAGGCAACTTCAAGAACACCACCGGTACCGTCGAAATCGATACCGTCGCAAAGCGTGGCACCGTGCGTGTCGTCATTGACATGGCATCTATCGACTTCGCACACGATAAGCTAAACGCCGAAGTAAAAGGCGCTAATTTTTTGGACGTAGACAAGTATCCAACTGCGGAATACACAGGGACATTTGTATCGTTTGTGAATAACGATCCGAAAACGATCTCTGGCAATCTCACGCTGCATGGCGTGACGAGGCCGGTAACGCTAACTGTCAACACCTTCAAGTGTTTCGAGAACCCGATTATTAAAAAGCACGTCTGTGGGGCAGACGCTAACGGAAAGTTTAATCGAGCGGACTTTGGAGTGAGCTTCGGCCAGCAATTTGGTTTCAAGCAAGACGTTCTGTTACGCATTCAAGTGGAAGGCATCAAAGCGAACTAATCAGCAAGTAAGAACAAACTATCGTGCATGTGGATAGTCGCGCTTCGCGATGACGAGGCACATTCACCGCCGCACTGGCAAAAGGACGCGCGGATGGTCTGGATGGCTGAGATTTCTACCTGCTCAGGATGAGTGGACCGGAGATGGGCAATCGATCAAGAGTCGTCCATGGGAAGGACGCAGTTGTCTGTAGTACTTCGGAAGTACCGCAGAAAATTCGGATTGCGAGCTTCACGAAGATCGCGAAGTCGGGATGACTTTTGATAAAGGGTCTGTGTTTCGCTGCTGCTCGCTGGAAAGCACGGAGGTGAGCAAAGCGGGCAAACCACTAACAGCTCGCAGAACGTCATCGGGAGCTTTGACGGCAGCCACGCCACCATCGCGCTCGACCAGGTCATTGGTCACGTCAATCGCGGGGCGACGATTGCCCCCGATTCGATCACGATGGTTTGAATGCAAAACGGTCAGCTTGCGACCGAACAATTCATCAGAAAGACGGATGAGCAATACGCCCCCATGCTCCAAACCCTGGGACACGCGACGCAGAACGTAGCGGCCACGGACGCAGCCGTCGCCAAGGCGCAAGCGGCCAGCAGTTCCCTGTCACTCCCCCAAGTTACTGATCAATGCGGAGCCCGGTGCGATCATCACCGGCCGCGTGCACGACTTCGTGAGAACACGGCCAAATTGGCGAGAGATCACGATCCAGGGCAGGCATTTTGTTCAGGAAGATGCCCCCAATTAAATTGGCGCAGCGGTCGCTGAGTTCATTTGTTCAGTATCAACTTCCACAAGCTGACCGCCCCGCAAATAGGTGCACGACCGCGCATCTCAAAAAAAGGCACATGACAAGCATGAATGCGATGGGGTGATTTAGTGGCCGACGAGGGGAAAGCCTCTCGTGCATGCCGCGCGCGTAAACAGTCGGTAGCCGAACAGGCGATCGCTCATGCAGCGATCAAATATATCTTAGTTACCTGCGCAGACTACCGACCTTGTCGTAAATAGATGACTGTTACTAACACCGACATCATCCAACCCACGATCCAAGGAGATACCAATGACATTGCAAAGTAAACTCGACGCCTTTAAGGCAGATTTTGAAGGTAACAAGGCGCCTCCACAAGTCGTGGCTTTATTGCACAAGAGTACGGCTGAATTGATCGCTAGCGGTCAGGCAGAGCGTGCATTGAAGGTGGGTGACCGCGCACCCACCTTCAAACTGCAGGACGCCGATGGCAATGTTGTCGATTCAACGCAGCTGCTCGCCAAAGGCCCACTCGTGCTGACCTTCTATCGTGGGGTATGGTGCCCGTACTGCAATATGGATCTGCAGGCGATCGAGGCTGCAGCGGCAGGCATTCGCGAGCTCGGTGCGTCGCTTGCATCGGTGTCACCGCAGACGCCAGCCAATAGCCACAAATCACAACGCGACAATCGATTGAGTTTTCCGATTCTCAGCGACCATGGTGGCGAAACTGCCAACGCGTTTGGTATTCGCTTCCGCTTGCAGGACGACCTGATCGAAGTCTACAAAAGCTTTGGTACTGATCTCGCGGTCGTCAATGGTGAGCCCAGTTGGACGTTGCCGATGCCGGCGCGCTACGTCATTGCACAGGACGGCATTATCGCTTATGCGGAAATCAATCCGGATTACACTCGTCGCCCAGACCCGAGCGAACTTTTGCCAAGTCTCGCAAAGCTTCGGCAAGCATCAGTAGCTTAAGCAAATAAAAAGGCCACTGTCAGGTGGCCTTTTTTTTGTTCTTTAAAAGCTAGATACACAAAGTGCATTCGTCAAAATTCCCGATTCAGGCAAGGGCCAATAACTCGGGCACATCCCATTAGTCGTAAGCATGTGTCCCGTATTTCACGGCAACCACGGTGCCCGATTGGTCGATGAGGACATCAGGCAGGCCGAGGCGGACTGCCCCCGATTTCTCGGACAATTTAATTAGTCACTCAGTAATGTTCTGAAAAGCTTCGGGTGACCGATAGTCCAGGCTGCTGTGTAGCCGCTGCCGGTTGTAGAAGCTCTCGATGTAGTTAAAGACCTCGGCTCTGGCAGTGTCCCGGTCGGGCCTTCTGACCCGATCGCGCAATATCGATTACAGCTGGCGTAAAACCACCCGCTTTGGCGCAACTTCCGACCCATTGGGTGTCTACTTCATCTGACCTCCGTCAGCCTCGTACCGAGGGGAAACGGCATGTCAAAAGAAACTCGCGCGGCGATATTCGCCGAGGCTCAAACTAGGTTTCGCTGCCACTAACGACTTGGAAAGCGGACTTACGCATCAACTACGGTGATGGACTCGACCCGCACTGATTGAGTTGGGCTAGCCATGGACATCTTAGTGGTAAGACACACCCGTTACGTAGCGCTGTTCAGGGTCAATGGGGGCAATAGCCGCTGAGCGTGGCTATCGGCATGTGCGGGATGGCTGCGGCCACCCAGATAAGCCATACCTTCCTTGCCGCCATAAGGCAGGACTCGCGAACCTAGTTGAGAATCAGCAGTGATCAAACTGATCGCGTCATACAAAATATGAGCGGCTTCGTTCAATTGAGGATCTGGCGCCTTCTTAGCATCCGCCTGTTCTTTCAGCTGGACAGCAAGGCTGCGCTCATTCGCGTTAAGGCCATCGTCGAGATTATCGTCCGTGACCGAAAGATCGCCATTGATCACTTTCTGACGGGCGCGGAAGTTTTCAATAATCGCGTCAAGCTGCCTATGCTCGGCCTGACGCTGAGCTAGGTTGAGCGAAATGCTCTTTCGGTCTGCCAGCTTTTTATCCTGCGCGATCTCATCCAGCGTCAATCGCCAGGCCGGCGATTTGGCGTCGCGCTCAGTATGCATATGCTCGAGCTGCGGCAGGTAGGCCTTTATGTTGGCGACCGGTTGGTAGTCAGCTGGCGGGATCTGTGTCCACTTAAGCGCATTGGCGTAAGTAGACTCGCCGTAGCTCTTCTCTTCGCCATTGGTTGGAAAAGCGATGTCAGGCGTGACGCCCCTGAGCTGCGTAGATCCGCCATTGATGCGGAAAAACTCCTGGATCGTCATCTTCAACGAGCCAAAGTCGGCGCCCGCGTCTGGCGCGAACTTGTCCAAATCGATCAGCGTCTGTACCGTGCCCTTGCCGAAGGTGGGAGAGCCGATTATCAATCCGCGGCCATAGTCCTGAATCGCAGCGGAGAAAATTTCGGATGCCGAAGCCGTTCCTCGGTTGACCAGCACGGCAAGCGGGCCAGACCAGGTCATTGGCGTGGCGACGTCCTTTCCTTGTGCCTGTATCTGACCCTTCGCGTCGCGCACCTGTACTGTAGGGCCTTTGTCAATGAACAAGCCTGTGAGTTCGTTGGCCTCGTAGAGGGAGCCACCGCCGTTGTTGCGAAGGTCGATCACCACGGCTTGAACATGTTCGGCCTTAAGGTCGCCGAGCAGATGGGCGACGTCCCGGGTGGCACTCTTGAAGTTCTTGTCACCCTCGCTATGCGCGCCAAAGTCAGTGTAGAACGTAGGCAACTCAATGACACCGATCTTGCGGTCAACGCCGCCTTCATTGATGTCGATGATCTTTTTCTGGGCCGCCTGCTGTTCATTGATGACCTTTTGGCGCACCAAGCTGATGAGCACGTGTTCGCCATCGACCCCTTGAGCTTCAGGGGCGACTTCAAGACGCACCGTGGTGTCTTTCCTTCCGCGGATCAGATTGACAACATCGTCCGCACGCCAACCGATCACGTCGACAATGGCGCCGTTGGCACCCTGTCCGACGCCCAGCACATAGTCCCCGACATGTAATCTGTTCGATTTCATGGCGGGACTGCCCGGGATTAATTCAGCTACTTGAGTGTAGTCGTCTCGTGACGAGAGTGTGGCGCCGATGCCTTCGACAGAAAGCTTCAACTCGATGTCAAACTCTTTCGACTGGCGCGGCCCCAGATAGTCGGTGTGGGGGTCCGTGGAGTTAGCGTAAGCCGTCATGAAGACCTGAAATGCATCTTGGCTATTCAGTTGCTTGGTACGCTCGATGTAACCGGCGTAACGCTTGTCCAGCACTTTGCGGATGTCGTCATCGCTTCTTCCGGCGAGCTTGAGCCGCAGCCAGTCATTCAACGTTCGCTTGCGCCAAATATCATTCAGCTCAGCCTCGTCTTTTGGCCACAGCGCTTCCTTGCGGTCGACCGCGTAGTGATCATTGGAATCGAGGTCAAAACCCTTCTTCAACAAATTGCGCGCGTATGTCATGCGGTCTACTGCGCGCAGCTGATATTGGTTGAATATGTCGAAGGGCGCGCTTAGATCCCTATTCCAGATCGCGTCACCGAGCTTGTCGCGGCACTTGGCAAAATTCGCCATATCCTGCTGGGAGAAGAAGATTTTCTCCGGGTCCAGCTGCTTGACGTACAGGTCGTAAATCTCAGCCGACATAGCACTGTCTAGCGGTCGCACGTCATAGTGGAAGCGAGTGAGAAGTTGCGCTGAGATCAGCGCCGCATCGGCCTCGCTGGGAGTCGGCTTAAGTGGAAAGTCGGAGGTCTTCCGCGACTCGGCCGTCTCCATGCTTGCAACCGATTGTGCAGCAACTGTGCCGGTAAGAGACAGCGCGATCAGCGTTGTTAAAATTGAACGGAAAATCATAAGCTAGTCGACTCGAAAATATAGGAAGTTACAGAGCGAACGAAACTTGGGCCCGATATCACCACTCGAACCGCCTCTTTGCGAAGCAAAGAAGCTCGCGCAAGATCGACCAGGAAGGTACCCACATTTTCTTTGAGGCTGATCATTGCATGATGTAGATATTGGCGCTGCATCCTGACTGCCAGCGAATACGATCTGGTCAGTCGAGAACTAGTAACGTTGGTCAACATTTAATGAGCGGTTAGAAGACTCCCTCAAACGATCAATGGGGGACGCCACGCGGGCGATAGGCATCCCATCAATTTGAAGGTAATTCTGACTTGTCTTTTTGCAGTTCGTCAGGTGCCGCCGGCAGATCGCCGGCTGCACTGGCTATGTCGCGGTTATCTAGAGCGAACGAAAGTCGTCTGATTCGCTACGTAATTCCTTTAAGAAATCGGCATCCTCTGCAAGCCTCGCTGCGATTCGCGAACGACCAGCCGACGAAACAATGTGCGGGGGCACCTCCTTCATGTTTTTCTCGATCAGCGCGATCTCGTCGGGCAAGGTCGGACTCTGGCCGTGCGCATCAGCGAGCGCCAGCACTCTGGCGATGCCGATCGCTCCAAGCCAGTCGAGCGCATCGGCATCGTGAAGGTAGGTTGCTTCAGGGCCAACAGGCGTGCGGTAATACATGTGCGTGCGGATCGCGCCGCGGACCGCTTCCAACTTGTTTGCCGGAAAGCTCGTACCCTTCAGGACGCTGTCGATCGTCATCGCGCCGACATCGCTGTGGTCCTTTCCCTCGACCTCCCAGGGCTTGAAAGCAGCCATGTCATGCAGGTACGCCGCGGCAAAAAGCACATCGTCATCGAGTACGACATGATCAGAGGCGGCCAGTCGACTGGCCAGCGCGTAGTCACGCTCGGAATGCGAAAGTCCCCAGGCGGGATTCTTGAAGTTGCTCGCCGCGAATGCACGCACCGTCTGGCGCCATGCCGGCTCTTTTGACGGAGCCGCGTAGCCGATTGCCGTCACGAGGCACAGACCGGTCATCAGCGCAGCGCGCGTT
>Ga0302316_10002479_pt1 | contig 13287 bp, 13 predicted proteins | sample III_Palsa_N3_2_FD_200456 | JGI IMG/M metagenome (GOLD analysis project Ga0302316, IMG submission 200456) | Peat permafrost microbial communities from Stordalen Mire near Abisko, Sweden - III_Palsa_N3_2 | ecosystem: Environmental > Terrestrial > Soil > Palsa > Peat permafrost | place: Sweden...
CCCGACTCGATGATCGAAGACGTTTCGGTCTACAAGGCGCGTCTGCGCATGGGTGAAAAGCTGGCCGAGAAAATCATGCGCGAGCGGCCGGATCACGGTATCGATGCCGTCATCCCGATTCCCGATACCGCGCGTACGGCAGCCAGCGCGCTGGCCGGTGCGCTGGGCGTGCCGTTCCGCGAGGGCTTCGTCAAAAACCGCTATATCGGCCGTACCTTCATCATGCCGGGCCAGGGCGAGCGCGTGAAATCCGTGCGTCGCAAGCTCAACGCGATCGACCTGGAGTTCCGCAAGAAAAACGTGCTGCTGGTCGATGATTCGATCGTGCGTGGCACGACGTCCAAGCAGATCATCCAGATGGCGCGCGATGCGGGCGCCAAGAACGTGTATTTCGCTTCGGCCGCGCCGCCGGTGCGCTACCCGAATGTTTACGGTATCGACATGCCATCCGTCTCTGAGCTGGTCGCTGCTGGCCGCACCGAAAAAGAAGTGGAGACAGCGCTTGGTGCCGACTGGCTGATCTACCAGAACCTCGAAGATCTGATCTGGGCCGTGCAGGATGGCAACGAAGACCTCAAGCACTTCGACACCTCCTGTTTCTCCGGCGAATATGTCACCGGCCTGGATGATCGCTATCTCGAGCAGATCCAGATGTTGCGCTCGGACGATGCCAAGGCGGCGCGACGCACCGCCTGATGCTCAGGCTTCCTCTCCAATGACGGAGAGGAATGAGGCGACTGCAAGCGAAACTCCATGACTGATCTCCATGCCGCCGCCAAGCGCTGCCTCGATGCGTCCGATCCGGCCGAAAAGCTCCGTCTGACGCGTGAGACCTGGGCTTCGCTGCTGGCAGGTGAACTGCACGCCGATCCATCATCGCTGCCGCCGGAACCCATCGGTTCGCCCGGTCGCCCGGCCAAGCCGTTGCTGGTCAATGCGCGACAGGTGCCGCAACGCGGACTCGGCAGTGCAGAGGGCCGGGCCGCGCTGGTGCACGCCGTGGCGCATATCGAATTCAACGCGATCAATCTGGCCTGGGATGCGGTCTATCGCTTTCGCGACAAACCCGATGATTACTATCGCGACTGGGCCAGCTGCGCCAACGACGAGGCGCGGCACTTCGCCATGCTCTCCGCTCGCCTTGCCGAGATGGGTCACGTCTACGGTGATTTCGATGCGCACGATGGCCTGTGGGCGATGGCCGAGAAAACCGCGGACAACGATACGGCCCGCATGGCGCTGGTGCCGCGCGTGCTCGAGGCGCGCGGGCTGGATGTCACGCCGGGGATGATCGAACGGCTGCGTCATCTCGGTGATACCGCCACGGTAGCGATCCTCGAAGTGATCCTGCGCGAGGAAGTGGCTCACGTCGCTGCCGGCACCCGCTGGTATCGCTATTGCTGCGAGCGTGATGGCGTCGACCCGTCCGACACCTTTTTCGAATTGCTGCGCGAATACATGGGCGTGAGTCTGCGTGGTCCATTCAATCTACCCGCGCGTCGCGAAGCCGGTTTCGACGAGTGCGAACTCGAGCAATTACTGGCGCTGATGCCTTAGCCATTCACGTGGCCATCCTGCGTTTCCGCAAGCCCAGTGATCATGCGGCGCTGCACTGCAGCTTTTTCCATCGCTGGCAGGCGAGTAGGTTCGCAAGGTCGAATCGTCACTCGCGAATGATGGATTTATCTGCAGAGCCGGCGAATCACGACAAACTTCCGTCATTCACTGTGGAATCCAAAGCCATGCCAAAGTTTCTGATCGAACGCGAAATCCCCGGAGCCGGCCAGTTGAGCGCGGCCGAACTGAAAGGTATTTCGCAAACTTCCTGCGGCGTGCTGCAGGCCATGGGCCCGAGCATTCAGTGGGTGCATAGTTATGTCACCGACGACAAGATCTATTGTGTCTATATCGCGCCGGACGAAGCGACGGTGCGCGAACATGCCAAACAGGGCGGTTTTCCGGCCAACAAAGTCACGCCGATCCACACCGTGATCGACCCCGCGACAGCCGAATAATCGGGTCGACGGCCCAAAGCAGTCACAAAAAAGCCGGCGCAGGGCCGGCTTGATCATCGAATTATTGGTCGGGGAGACAGGATTCGAACCTGCGACTTCTACGTCCCGAACGTAGCGCTCTACCAGGCTGAGCTACACCCCGTGGTAAGCGGCGTATCTTAACGATCGCTCGCAACCTTGGCAACAGCCGGCGCCCTTCACTCGGACCGGATCGCCTCGGAACGGGCACGCCCTTCTGCTAATCTTTACGGCTGCCGCCGCGCGTGAACTCGTGTGGCATGTGCTTCCCATTGTCATAGTCAGCAGAGGATTTCATGGCGCTTACCCCGGCCCGCACCATGCCCGGCGTGCTCGAGCTGCTGCCGCTCGACCAGATCGCGTTTCAGCGCATGCTCGACGTGATCCGTCGCAATTACGAGCGCTTCGGCTTTCTGCCGATCGAAACACCGGTGATCGAATACTCCGACGTGTTGCTGACCAAGACCGGCGGCGAGACCGAGCGGCAGGTGTATTTCGTGCAGTCCACCGGTGCGCTGAACGCGGTCGAGAAGGAAGGCATGCCCGAGCTGGCGCTGCGCTTCGATCTCACCGTGCCGCTGGCGCGTTATGTGGCCGAGCACGAACGCGAGCTGAGCTTTCCGTTTCGACGTTACCAGATGCAGCGCGTCTATCGCGGCGAGCGCGCGCAGCGCGGGCGTTTCCGCGAGTTCTATCAGTGCGATATCGATGTGATCGGCAAGGATGCGTTGTCGGTGCGCTACGACGCCGAGATCCCGGCGGTGATCTACAGTGTGTTCCGCGAGCTGAATATCGGTGCGTTCACCATCCAGCTGAATAACCGCAAGCTGATGCGTGGCTACTTCGAAAGCCTGGGCATTGTCGATGGCGAGCAGCAGATGCTGGTGCTGCGCGAAGTGGACAAGCTCGACAAACGCGGCGCGGATTATGTGCGCGATACGCTCACTGGCGAGGCGTTCAATCTCAGCGCCGATGTAGCGCAGAAAATTCTGGCTGTCGTGCAGATACGCTCGACGTCATTGAAGAATGCATTTGAACACCTTGATGCGTTGGGTGCCGGGCCGGAAGCAATGGAGCAGGGACGTGCCGAGCTGAAGGAAGTGTTGGGCCTGATCCACGCCTTCGGCGTACCAGAGACGCACTTCGTGCTGAACCTGTCGATTGCCCGCGGGCTCGATTACTACACCGGCACCGTCTACGAAACCACCCTGAACGATCATCCCCAGATCGGTTCGATCTGCTCGGGCGGCCGCTATGAAAACCTGGCTGGTCAATACACCAAGTCGCATCTGCCTGGCGTCGGCATCTCGATCGGCCTGACGCGGCTTTACTGGCAGTTGCGTGATGCTGGTTTGATCAGCACGGCCAAGAGCACGGTCGACGTGCTGGTGACGCAGATGGATGAGGCGCAGCTGCCAGCCTATCTGGCGCTTGCCGGCGAACTGCGTGCCGCCGGCGTCGCCACCGAGGTGGTGCTCGAGGGCGGCAAGCTCGGCAAGCAGTTCAAGTACGCCGATCGCGCGGGTATCCGCTTCGTGATCGTGCTGGGCGAAGACGAAATCGCCAAGGGCGTGGTGACGGTCAAGGACCTGCGCCGCGAGGATCAGTTCGAAGTAGCGCGCAGCGAGCTGGTCAAGACGCTGCGGGTTGAGCTGGAGCAGGCCGCGGCGATGGGTTGAGTTTCGCTGCTTCAGTTGCATTACCGCTGGCCTGATGGTTGGCAGTCACCGTATCCGATTTTTGTGAGGCAGCCTTGAGCCACTCCGACACTATTCTTCTCGATGGCAACCATCTCACCCGCGCGCAGCTGGTAGCAGTTGCACGTTCCGGCAACAAGGTTTCGCTTGATCCGGCCGGACTGAAGCGCGTGCAGCGCGCCGCGGATTTTCTGGCTGAAAAGGTCAGTTGTGGCGAGCCGACCTACGGCGTGACCACCGGCTTCGGCAGCAACGCCGACAAGCTGCTTGGCGCACATCGTCTGCGCGATGAATTGCCTAACGGCAACCCACACGAAACCGAAGGCACGCTGCTCGAAGAGCTGCAGCACAACCTGATCATCACGCACGCGGTATGCGTCGGCAAACCGTTCGGTGAAGACGTAGTGCGCGCGATGCTGCTGATCCGCATCAACACGCTGATGCGCGGCCATTCCGGCATTCGCGTCAGCACGCTCGAAGCGTTAACGGCCATGCTCAATACCGGTGTCGTGCCGGTAGTGCCGGAGAAAGGATCGGTGGGTGCCAGCGGTGATCTCGCACCGCTGTCGCATTTGGCGATCGTGTTGCTGGGCGGCGGCGAAGCGTTTTATCAGGGCGAGCGCGTGTCGGGTGCCGAGGCACTCAAGCGTGCCGGGCTTGCGCCGATCCGACTGTCGTTCAAGGAAGGCCTCGCGCTCAATAATGGTACGGCACAGATGCTGGCCACCGCCGCGCTGGCGCTGGATACGCTGGAACAATTACTGGATACCGCCGACCTCGCGGCCTCGATGACGCTCGATGCCTTCGCCGGTCGCAGTGGCGCACTGCGGCCGGAAGTGCATGCGCTGCGCCCGCATCCGGGGCAGGTGGAAACCGCGGTCAACGTACGTGATCTGCTCGTTGGTTCGACGCTGGTCGATATTCCGTATCACCTGGTGCCGCGCTTCAAGTCGTGGAGTGCCGAAGCATGGAGCGAGCCGGACGACCAGGCACTCAGCTTCGATATCGGTTGGGACTGGGTGCCGGCCAACCAGCGGCACGGTCGCGAGGCGTTCTATAGCCGCTTCCTGCCGTTCAAGGGTGGCAAGAAACATCAGCCACAGGATGCCTACAGCTTGCGCTGCATGCCGCAGGTGCACGGCGCGGTGCGTGATGCGTGGGCGCAGGCGTGTCGGGTGATCGACATTGAGCTGAACTCGGTCACCGATAATCCGCTGATTTTCCCCGATGCAGAGGACGCGCAGTTCATCGAGGATCAGGTGATCTCCGCCGGCCACTTCCACGGCATGCCGCTGGCGCTGGCGATGAGCTACATCAAGGCATCGATACCGGTGCTGGCGTCGATCTCCGAACGACGCCTCAACAAGCTGGTGGACCCGGCGACCAATGATGGCCTGCCGGCATTCCTCACCGGTAACGAGGACGGTACCGATTCCGGTTTCATGATCGTGCAATACACCGCCGCGGCGCTGGTCAACGACCTTGCCACGCGTGCGCATCCTTCCAGCGTGTATTCGATACCGACCAGCGCGAATGCCGAAGATCACGTATCGATGGGCGCCAACGAGGCGCGTCACGTGCTGGAAATGACCGAAGACCTGAGCCATGTGCTGGCACTGGAAATCTATACTGCTGCACAGGCGCTCGACTATCGCCAGGCCATGTTGAACGCCGCGCGGCGGCTGGCAGGGCGGGGCGGCTGGCAGGCGATTGCGGACAAGATCGCCAACGCGCCACGCGAAGGACAGCCGCATCACGCGCAATTCGTCGACGAAGTGAAACAGCTCACCGCGGCCCTGGCCGAAGTGGGCGACTTCCACGCCGGTAATCGCGTGCGTGACGCACACGCGGTGCTTCGTCAGCACATTGCGTTCATGCACCGCGACCGCGCGATGGATGGCGAGGTGCGCAAGGTGTGCGAGTTGGTACAGCAGGGCGCGTTTCGTCGCGCGCACTGAACACGTGCTGCAAACCACTTATATATCAGCCTAACTATTTCAACGGAGTTGCCATGAGCCTCATCCAGACCCCGGTGTCCTACGGCGAACTGATCGACAAGATCACCATTCTCGAAATCAAGTCGCGACGGATCACCGATGACGCCAAGCTCGCCAACGTGCGCAACGAGCTGGACATGCTCAACGCCACCTGGGCCAACGACGCAGCGTCGCAAACGGATATCAGCGACGAGCGCAGTCGTCTGCTGGCGGTCAATGAAACGCTGTGGGACATCGAGGACGAGATCCGCGTGAAGGAAAAGGCGCAGGCGTTCGACCAGACATTCATCGAGCTGGCGCGCGCGGTGTATTTCCGCAATGACGAGCGCGCAGCGTACAAGCGTGAGATCAACCTCAAACTTGGTTCGGAGCTAGTCGAAGAGAAGTCTTACCAGAACTACCGCACGGTCTGAACTGCACCGTCAGGTCAGGCCAAGATCGAGCGCGGCAGCGTCGAAGCGGTCGATCACATCGTCGACGGTGATCAAGTCCATCACGCCGGGGCGTTCGATCTTCGTTCCCCAAGCGAGCGCACTGGCCGGTTTGCCAAAGTACTTTTGCGCCACATCGTCATAACGGTTCACGCACCATCGGCGGTCGGAGTAGGGGCCGGAGCGATCGGGATTGCTGGCGGCGTGCAGCCCCAACACCTTGGTGCCCACAGCGTTGGCCATATGCATCGGGCCGGAGTCAGGCGTCAGTACTAACTGTGCGCGGGTGAGCAGGGCCATCAGTCGTTTCAACGTGTCCTTGCCGGTGAGGTCGAGCGGGGCGCGTTGGCAAGCGGCCAACACGGCGTCGGCCATCGCGCGTTCGCCAGGTGACGGCCCGCCGATGAGCACAACGCGCCAGCCGCGTGACGCGGCGTGGTCCATCGCGGCGGCGTAACGCTCGGGCCGCCAGTTGCGCAGCGCGTGGCTGGACGTGGGGCTCACCAGCAGGGTTGGCGTGTCGCCGGGCAATGCCTCTGCGGCCCAGGCATGCGCTTCATCGGGAACGGGAATATCCCAGCGCACCTGCGTCTGTTTCAGACCCAGCGGTTCGATAAAACTACCCAGCGCATCAAGCACGTGCTCGCCGCTGCGCGCGGGAATGCGCCGGTTGATCACCAGGCCGTGCAGATCCTTCGAACGCGCCGTGTCGTAACCGATGCGTTGCTTAGCCTTGATGCCCAGGCTCAACAGGTTGGAGCGCATCGCCACCTGCATTTGCAGCAGCGCATCGAAACGCTGTCCACGCAGTGCCTTATGGACTTCGCGCATGCCGGCCCAGCCGGCACTCTTGTCGAAAGTGACGAACTCGACGTCAGGCAGGTCGCCGACCAGCTTGCGCTCGAGTTTGCCCACGATCCAGGTCAGCGACGTTTGCGGCCACACTTGCTGCAGCGTGCGTATGAGTGGCACCACGTGGGTGACGTCACCGATGGCGGAAGTACGCAGCAGGCAGATCGAGTCGGGGGCTGTCATGAGGCTTGGGCTAGAATCGTCATGTTGAATTAGCGCGCTCGCAAGGCGCCGAGATCAGACGCCACCAGGCAGGATGATGCAGGAACGAACGCACAAAGATACAGCCGATGTGATCCTGTTCGATGCTGATGTGTCGCCAGACGTCGACAATAATTGGTTCTTACCCGATTACTGGCGCGCGCGCGCTGCCTTGCATGAGCAAGCTGGCGGGCGTGGTGGTGTGGCGGTGATCGACACGCCTGCCGGCGAATGCGTGCTGCGGCATTATCGTCGCGGCGGCATGGTGGCGGCGCTGATGGGCGATCGTTATCTCTGGACCGGTGCCGATCGGACGCGCGCCTTTGCGGAGTTTCGGCTGCTCGGTGAAATCGCCCGACTTGGACTTCCGGGGCCGAAGGTCGTTGCGACCCGGTACCGTCGACGTGGTCTCTACTACACCGCTGACCTGATCACGCGGCGCATCGCCGATGCGTGGACGCTGGCCGAATGGCTTGTGGCCGGACATCTGAATGTCGCGCTTGCCGATAAAGTCGGTGAGCTGATTGCGCAGTTTCATCGTGCCGGGATCTGGCATGCCGATTTGAACGTACACAATATTTTGCTGACGGCCGAACAGCTTTATCTGATCGACTTCGATCGTGGTGAATTTCGCCAGCCTGCAAAAGCATGGCGGCTTTCCAATCTGCAGCGGCTGCGCCGATCGTTGGTGAAGCTGGGTGCGGCGAAGCAGGGCGACGCTGCTTTCGAACAGGCGTTATGGCAGCCCCTCATTCAAGCTTACGAGCGTACATTCAGCGCATGAAATGGCATCTGCATTTTCTCGGCGTGGGCGCAGCCGGCGCGGTTGAACTGGGTTCTTCCGCTGCCGTGCTCGAACGCGACGGCGAGCCGTTGCTGCTGATCGACTGCGGCCCCGACACGCTTGATCGTTATCAGGCAGCTTACGGTGAGCCGCCGCGCGCGCTGTTCATCACGCATACGCATATGGATCATGTGGCGGGCCTGGAGCGACTGTTCTTCCGGCTCTGGTTCGACGAAAGCCTGCGTGGCAAGACGAAGGTTTTTTTGCATGCAGCGTTGCTGCCCTGGCTGCAGGCGCGCGTGGCGGATTACCCCGGCGCGCTGGCCGAAGGCGGCGTCAATTACTGGGAGGCGTTCCGGCTGCTGCCATGCACGCGAGGATTCTGGCTGGACGGGCTGTGGTTCGACGTTTTCGCTACGCGCCATCATGTGCCAGGCACCTCATACGGTCTGGCGCTGGATGGCAGTTTTGTTTACACCGGCGACACGCGGCCGATTCCCGAGGTGTTAGCGAAATATTCGGGTGGCCTCGAGCTGATCGCGCACGATTGCGGTCTTGTCGGTAATCCGTCGCATACCGGTATCGACGATATCGAGCACGAATACGGGGAATCTTTGCGCGCGCAATGCTTGCTTTATCACTATGGTAGTGCTGCCGATGGGGCGGCGCTGGCTGCTCGTGGATTTCGTATTGCCGGCATTGATGAGCATGTGGAGCTGGCCCAACCGGCCCCGCCGAGGGCCGATGCGGGTTGAACCATGCGAGGTTTGCTTGCCTGTAATGCCCCCTGACGCTATCCTTCCGCTTCTTTGTCGGGCCGGATGGCCCGATCGAAGAGGTTGCAAGGAGAGGTGTCCGAGTGGTTGAAGGACATTCTCGAAACTGCCGGCTGGAGTTGTGTATACGGTCAAACGTATCGCGGGTTCGACAAATTCGTTTGGAACGAATTTGGACAGCCGCAGGCTGGCCCCGAACGTAGTGAGGGGTGAGACTCAGGATGAGTCGAACATATCCCGCTCGTGCAGGTTGCAAGCGTTTTAGTTATAGCAAGTGGAGAGGTGTCCGAGTGGTTGAAGGAGCACGCCTGGAAAGTGTGTATACGGTCAAACGTATCGCGGGTTCGAATCCCGCTCTCTCCGCCAAATTTGAGCAATAAGTGCGACAGCCAGCCGGCTTGGCGCATTGAAACAAGCAAGCTGGACTAAACAGCTTGAAGTCTATGGTGGCCCCGTCGGTCCCCCCGCGACGATAGTTTGCAAACTCCGCCAGGTCCGGAAGGAAGCAACGGTAGCGAATGATTCGGGTGCCGGGGTGTGGCTGGCGGGGCCGCCGCCTTTTTGGGCGCTGCCTCGCAGCCCGTGCGACAGGCGCAGCGCAGAATACCTTCATTGCGCGGCGCTGGCTGCTGACTTGCCTTCGCCGACTTGGCACAATCCTCCTTTGCCCCAACGTTGGTAGCCATGTCCTATCAGGTACTCGCACGCAAGTGGCGCCCCCGCAAGTTCTCCGAGCTGGTCGGGCAGGAGCATGTGGTGCGCGCGCTCACCAACGCGCTCGACACCGGCCGCATGCATCACGCCTACCTGTTCACCGGCACGCGTGGCGTCGGCAAGACCACCATCGCCCGAATTTTCGCCAAGTCGCTGAACTGCGAACGCGGTCAGTCGGCGGATCCCTGCGGCGAGTGCTCGGTCTGTACGTCGGTGGACGAGGGCCGCTTTGTCGATCTGCTGGAAATCGATGCGGCCAGCAACACCGGCGTGGACGACGTGCGCGAAGTGATCGAGAACGCGCAGTACGCACCATCGCGTGGACGCTTCAAGGTATATCTGGTCGATGAGGTGCACATGCTCTCGCGCAATGCGTTCAACGCGTTGCTGAAAACGCTGGAAGAACCGCCGCCGCACGTGAAGTTTCTGCTCGCCACGACCGATCCGCAGAAGTTGCCGGTGACGGTGTTGTCGCGCTGCCTGAAGTTCAATCTCAAGCGACTGCTGCCGGAACAGATTTCCGGCCAGATGCGGCACATCCTTGGCGCCGAAAATATTGCCTACGAGGACAGCGCCATTGGCGAACTCGCGCGTGCGGCCGACGGTTCGCTGCGCGACGGGTTGTCGCTGCTCGATCAGGCGATTGCCTATGGCGGCGGTTCGTTGCATGCGGATGACGTGCGCACCATGCTAGGCAGCGTCGCGCGGGGCCAGGTGCTCGGCGTGCTCGATGCGCTGGCCGCTGGCGACGGCGAAAGGCTGCTGGCCGAGTGCACGCAGATCGCCTCGTACTCGCCGGACTTCGGCGGCGTGCTGGATGACCTCGCCAGCGTGCTGCATAGGCTGCAGCTGATCCAGCTGATTCCCGGCTACCAACCCGAAGAGGGCAGCGACGACGACAGCGCGCTGGTTACGCTGGCCGAGCGCATGACGCCCGAAGACGTGCAGCTGTATTACCAGATCGCCACCTCGGGTCGGCGTGATCTGGCCATTGCGCCGGATGCGCGTACCGGTTTCGAAATGGCGATGCTGCGCATGCTGGCGTTCCGGCCGGATGACGGTGCACCGGCGACACGCGCCGAGCGTCCCGCCGCAACGCCATCGCCAGCCGCTGCACCTCAGCGAAACAGCGCGCCTGCGCCATCCGCGCGTCCAGCATCTGTCATGCATCAACCAGCGGCCGATGTCAGGCCAGCGCCACGCGTCGAGCCTGTGCCAGCAGCGGCAGTAGCTCCGGTTCCTCCTGCGGTTGCACCCATCGCCATCGATGAGCAGGGCCTGCCACATTGGGAGAGCCTGATCGAGCGGGCCAACCTGCGTGGTCCGTTCGGCCTGCTGGCGCAGAATGCGCTGCTGCGCCAGCGTGACGGCAACACGCTGGTACTCGCGCTGCAGCCGGCGCACATGAGTCTGGCGGTGGAGCCGATGGTCAGCCAGATGGAGGAGCGCATCGGTCAGGCGCTCGGCGAACGTATCCGCTTGCGTTTTGTCGGCATTGCGGCAAGCGCCACGACCGAAACGCCGGCTGCACGCGCCGCCCAGGCGCGTGACGTGGCGCAGTCTGCGGCAGAGGAATCCATCGAGGGCGATCCGCTGGTGCAGTCGCTCAAGCGTGAGTTCGGCGCGCGCGTGGTGCCGCAGTCCGTCAAGCCCCTGAATCCAGCCCCTTAACCAACCTCTTTAAGTATCGGAGTAATGCGATGAAAGGACAGATCGGTCAGCTGATGCAGCAGGCGCAGCGTATGCAGGAAGACATGAAGCGCGCGCAGGACGAGATCGCCCAACTGGAAGTTACCGGCAGCGCCGGTGGTGGTCTGGTCAGCATAGTGATGACGGGCGCGCATGAAGTGCGCCGCGTGCAGATCGACCGGCAGACCTTTGCCGATGATCCGGAGATGGCTGAAGACCTGGTCGCTGCGGCGATCAACGATGCCGTCAACAAGGTCGCCGAGGTCAGCAAGAACAAGCTTGGTGGTGTTACCGCCGGCATGAACTTGCCGGCCGGCTTCAAGATGCCATTTTGATTTTTTCAGCACGGATTTTTCTGCAAAGCTCCAATCATCTGGCATCTCCCTTGTCCATTGACCGCGCGAATTCATGAGCAAGCTGCTGAGTGATCTGATCGAAGCGCTGCGCTGCCTGCCGGGTGTAGGTAACAAGAGCGCACAGCGAATGGCCTTCCATTTGCTGGAGCGCGAACGCGAACGCGGGCTGAAGCTTGCGGCGGCGCTGGAGCAGGCGATGCATCGCATCGGGCGATGCACGCAGTGCCGCAATTTCAGTGAAGATCCGCTGTGCGCGCTCTGCGCCAGCAGTAGCCGCGATCGGCAGGTGCTTTGCGTCGTGGAATCACCGACTGATCTGGCGGCGATCGAGCAGGCGACCGGTTTTCGCGGTCAGTACTTCGTGTTGATGGGGCGGCTCTCGCCGCTGGATGGTCTGGGGCCGGAAGAGTTGGGTTTGGCCCAGCTTGCCCAGCGCCTCGGCGACGGCGAAATCGAGGAAATGATCATCGCGACCAATCCCACGGTAGAAGGTGAGGCGACGGCGCATTACCTCGCACAGCTGGCGCGTGCTGGCGGCGTGCGACCGACGCGATTGGCACATGGCGTGCCGCTCGGTGGCGAGCTTGAGTACGTTGATCGCAGCACACTGGCGCATGCCTTCGGCAGCCGACAATTGCTGGACTGATACACCTAAGGAGTGAGGCATGAGCGACACTATTTTCAGCAAGATCATTCGGCGCGAAATTCCTGCAGACATCGTCTTCGAGAGCGACGAGGTGCTGGCCTTCCGTGACGTGAACCCGCAGGCGCCGGTGCACGTTTTGTTTATTCCGAAAAAGCCGTTCGCCACGCTTAACGACGTCCCGGCATCGGAGTCCGATCTGCTAGGCAAACTTTTGCTTGCTGCAGTCGCTTATGCAAAGCAGGAGGGTTTTGCCGAGCAGGGCTATCGCACGGTGATCAATTGCAATCAGGACGGCGGGCAGACGGTATTTCATCTGCACGTGCATCTGCTGGCCGGGCGCGCCCTGAGCTGGCCGCCGGGCTGATCGCCCAATCCAGTGCAGCCTCCCTGCATAAAAAACGCCGGCACTGAGCCGGCGTTTTTTATGCAGGGAACGAACGATGATTAGCGGTGACCTGAGCGCACCACGATCACGCGCGGACCACCCCAGCCATAACCGCCCCAGCCGCCGCCCCAGTAACCACCATAGCCATAGCCAGGTCCCCAAGGGCCACCCCAGAACGGGTCGTAATAGCCAGGGTAGCCATAATTGACAACGCGCTTGGGCCACAGATAAACCACGTCGGCCTCGACGCGCGGATAGGCGTAATCGTAATCGCCAACCTTCTGCGATACGGTGCCGTGCAGCGTACCTGTAATGGTCAGCTCGCGGCCGCGGGTAAAGACTTCCGGATCATAGAAGCCGGTACGGCAGGCAACGAAGCGCCCCTGGTTTTCGCCGTCACTACCGCGTACCGGGCGCGCCTGACTGTCCAGTGGCCGCGACAGCAAATAAAAACACGTCTGCTGCGGGCCGGGTTCCGTCTTGATGATTTCGCCGCCCCAGCGTACGCGGTTGCCGCCAGCTCCGCCTTGCTGGGCGCTGGCGGTGGTGACATTGGTGTAAGTGCCTTGGAGCGGTTGCGGTATTGTCACGCAGCCACTCAGCAAGGCGATGGCTGCAGCGAGGGTGAGCGGGCGATACAGTGACATGGCGCATCTCCGGAAGGTGCGACGGCGCATGCCGTCGAATGACTCTCATTTGACCACGCGAATGACTCGAAATTCCCTC
>Ga0302316_10002488_pt1 | contig 13253 bp, 9 predicted proteins | sample III_Palsa_N3_2_FD_200456 | JGI IMG/M metagenome (GOLD analysis project Ga0302316, IMG submission 200456) | Peat permafrost microbial communities from Stordalen Mire near Abisko, Sweden - III_Palsa_N3_2 | ecosystem: Environmental > Terrestrial > Soil > Palsa > Peat permafrost | place: Sweden...
CGCGCATTCATGAAGATCAGCGCCTGCTCGGGAAGAATCGAACTTCCTGGCAAGGACGCGGCCTTTTCCAGCGGCGCATAGGCCAGTCGTGTGAAAGGTGACGCGGGATCGTAGCGGGAATAGATGATGTAGGTACGTCCCAATTCGTACTGCGCGCGGGGCGATTGAGGAGCGCGCGCGGCAAGGTCTTCAGCCAGCCGCAACGGGTTGCCCCAGGCATGGGCGGTCAGTGCGGTCAGAACTGTCCAGCAGAGCATCAGGCCGGTCAGCAATGTATATCGAGGCAGTGCCATTGGTAGCGCGGATATGCCGGCCCTCTCGTCCTGTTGATCTAGGCCTTCTTCCGGTTGCATGAGCGCTCTTGCGCGCGACGGTCCCGGTAGGGTTTTGCGGCTGGTGCCGTTCGCGGCTACAGAATATTTCCCTGGCGCTGCCAACAGTGGCACGATGGCCAGCAGCAAGCCGAAGCTGGCGAAGTAATTGCGATGCTCGTAGATCAGTTCCAGCGGAATAATGGTGCCGGTGAGCAACTGGCAACCGAAAAACAGAGCGATGCCCAATGCGACGAGCGGACGACGTAAACGTAACCACATCATAAGCGCGGTCAGTCCCGCAAGAAGCGCGATGTCGCCTAGCGTGGTCCACGGTGTCAGCAGTCCTGTCGAGATGTGGAAATCGTCGTGATAGAACGACAACGCATGCGGAGTCGGCAATAGCGTCCATCGAATGTAATCGGCCACGATGCGCGCTTCGCTGAGTAGCCGAGTACGGAGCGTGAAATCTCTTGCGGCCCAAGTTTCGGGTTTGAGAATGCTCGGCAGCAGCCACGCCAAGCCAAACACTGCTGGCAGCACCAGCACCAGCAAAAACAGGGCGAAGATGCGCCAGTCACGCGTCCCGGTGGGCGTTTTGAAATGGAACAACATCCACTCGATCAGCAGCGCATACAGCGGCAGCATGACCGCTGTTTCTTTGGCCAGTATGCCAACGGCGGTGAGCACGGTAATGCTGAATACGCACAGCATGAGGCCACGCAAAGTGGACGAGTGGCGTCCATGTGCAATGTCATCGTCGTTGGCCAAAACGGCTTGCAGCATGCGGCGACGCCCGGCGACATAGCCGATCAATCCCAGCAGCACGAACAGATTGGCCATACTCTCCATGCGCTGTACCACATACAATACACCGGTCAGGTTGATCGGCAGTAGCATCCAGCCACCGGCGATCAATGCGGCAGTCATGCTGACGCGACGATGTTGGTTCTCTGTACCCGTTGAGTTCCCTTTGGAAGCAGACAGCAAGAGCGCTCGCGCCAAAAGAAATACCAGCAAACCATTCAAGAGATGAATGACCAAGTTGGTCAGTTTCATCCAGAACGGGTCAAGGCCACTGGCTAGGTAGTTGACGGCAAAACTCAACGAGGCCAGTGGGCGCTTGAACTCGCTAGAGGGAGAGGAGAGTGCCGCGCGAACCAGCGAAGGCACACTGGCGTCGTGCGGTTGCACCCCATGGTTGTCGATGATGTTTGGGTAGTCGTCAAATATATAGCCGCCGGATAGTCCACTGCTGTAAACCGCTATCGTCAAAACGATCGAAGCGAGCAGTAGCCACCAGCCGGCTCGACTTGGGCCAGTCATGCCCGGTACGCGAGAGGTTTCAATCATCTGTCGTGTGGAGCCTCGGTTATAGCGTCCTGCTGAAGTGTATCGCGTAGATGAGCGATCTCCTTCGGCCAGTAGTGCTGATACTGCAGTACCATGTCATGCAGCCATGGCATGCCGAATCCCGGTTGTACTTGCCGGTGGCGAATGGACTCGAAGTAGTCCAGGTGGGCCAGCCCCCTGGTCGGGTAGCCGGCGGAACCCAGCAACGCAGCTTGCTCCAGCGCTATGCCGGGGTGCACATCCTCATCCAGTGCGGCATTAAAATCGCGTAGCGCTGTTACCGAGTCGTGTCGAGTCAGTGCGATGCGGCCTTTCAGATACAGCAGATCCTGATGCCGGCCTTTGATTTCCATGAGTGAATGGTTGGCCAAGCCCGCATCGAGCAGGCTGTCGAGGGAATCCAGATCGAGGTTGCGACATGCGCCCGAAACGGTCGTAGAGATACTCCCTTCAAACCAGTGCACGAGCAGGCTGCCCGGATCACGTGCATGTGAAATCGCATAACGTGCCCGCTCGATATCGTTAGGCCCCAGCGTGCCAAGCATGCAATGCGCCCCGATAAGATTGAAGGCGAGTTGTACCTGATCGGGCTCGGCACGCAACAAGGTTTCAAGACGGGTGATAGCGGGCTGTGGCTGGCCGGCGGCCATTTCCAGCAACGCTGCATTGGCCTGCGCGCGCGGCGAATCGGGGTTGAGTGTTGCCCACAGCACTCCTTGGTCACGGGTATTGCCCCATAGCTGCGCGCGTGCGTGGGTCATCAGGCCCGATCCCAGCAGCAGTACGGCAGCCAGCATGCCTTTGGCCAAATTGGTCCATTGCGGAGCGGCGCGCGCAGGGAACGCTCTCACTGAGATGGCGCTTGACGCTGCGGCTGTATCGTCCGCCAGCGGACCACCTTGTACGCCGCATAGCCATAGTGCGATTGGCCAGAACATCAGCATCGCTGGCAGGTAATTGCGGTGCTCAAAATACAGCTCCAATGGAATCGTGGTGGATTCAAGAGACTGGCCGACGAAATAAAACAGGATGGCTAGCGCCGGTGCAGGCCAGCGTCGACGCAGTAGCCACGCGCCGACGATCAATCCCCATATTGCCAGCAGGGAAGGTAGCGTCGTGATGGGTGACCATAACGACAGCGAAGCCTTGATCTGGTCATTGAACAGACCGGACGTAAATGGGCGTGGCAGCCACAGCTCATCGAGGTACTGCATCAAAACGCGAGGTTCAGTCAGCAGCCGCTGCCCCATCGTCCACGGCCGCAATGCTGAAACGCCATGCACAAAACCGTTCCATCCGGAGTGCAGCAAATAGGCAGTCACCAGTGCCGTGGGCACCCAGCCGAAAATACCCATCGCCCAGCGATAGGCATGCCGCTGTCGTTCTTGGGCGGCGGCGATTCCTTGAGGGAGCCGCATGTCCAGATGGGATCTTTGTGTCGTGGCGGACGCCGCGTTTACAGATGCGCGGGCGGTATCAGCCGTATGCGCCTGGATCGACGCACACTCACTCGTCCGGCTGACTCGTTTGTACGGTCGCGGCAGCAACACATATTCGATCACCAGCATCAGCGCCGGCAACAGGATGCCGTTGGCCTTGCTAAGCACGCTGAGCAGAGTGCAGCCCCCCAAGCCGAGCACGATCCAGGTCAAACCACCCATGGTGTGCCCACACTGCAGCGTGTTTCGGCCACGCAGCCATAGCAGCAGGCCGAGCAGGGTAAAGGTGGCCGGCAGCATCGCCTCGCGTTGCACGATATACAGTGTGGTCGAGACAAACAGTGGATGCAGTAGCCAGAAAGCGGAACCCAGTACTGCCGCCATCCGGATCCGCCGCGGGGCGACTCTCCCGAAGACGGTGAAGCCCAACTGCTGCAGCAACATTGCCAGCAGGGCGCCATTGAGCAGGTGCAGGATTAGACCGGTGCGTATGAAGGGATACGGATCTGCCGGCCAATTATTTGCGTCGAGCAGGAACGTTAGCAGTGTCAGTGGGCGCCCGGTAGGGTCGGCAACGCCCGCTGTGATATAGCGCCAAAAGGCCGGCCAGTTGTCTACCGGCCCTGTGGCACCCAGTATCGGAAGGTTGCCAAAGTCGTCAAAGAGAAAATTTCCATGCAAACCGGGCGCGTAGGCTAACCATGTCATCGCCAAGACCAGGCAAAACACTGACAGATCAATGAATCGGTGATAGGTGGGTGGTACGCAGTTCACCGGGCATGGGCTCGCGATGGATGGAGTCAAAAAAAAGGGTCACCAGAGGTGACCCTTCGATTACCACAATAGCGGTGAGATTACTTGCGGCAGACAGTCGGCAAGTACTTCTGCGGCACCGTCGATTTGCTGGAGCAAATCCAGTTGATCGAGCCGCCAACAGTCACGGCAGAGAGTACAAATGTAGTCCCGGTGATCTTGGAATTGGCTTGCGGGCCGCTCATCGTCGCAGTAATGAGGCCGGTACCGGCGGCGTCGACATCGACCTTATTGACGTACTTGCCAGCGATGGAGATATCTGTAGCCAGGCCGGCCGAAAGATTGGTCTTCGGGAAGTATCCCTTGTTCGAATAAAACTCACTGGTCGCGGTCTTGGCGCCATCGGTGAGCACGGCACCCTCGGAAACCTGCGAGCGGATCAGGTAATCCTGGTACGCAGGAATAGCGATGGCGGCAAGGATCGCGATGATCGCAACTACGATCATCAGTTCGATCAGCGTAAAGCCCTTCTGCATCTTCTTCATGGTGGTTCCTCTGTGTTTAGTTAGCTAACCTTGGGTGATGCCCCCTGAGCCCCAGTCCCGAATCCCCCTAGGCAGGATCGGACCCCATACTCATGGTCAGGAACGACCAGGAAGCTCGTGGCAGAGTCAAGCACGTTGCATGCCATTACTGCTGCTGCTGTATTCCCTCACAATTGTGGGTGAAGCGATTGTGCCCGTGGTCACAAAAGACCACAAGCCCGGGCATGTGGCGACCCGGCAACTTTCAAAATGTGATCGAAATTCCGCACATGTGCCTGTCATGGTGGGGCATATGGTGACGTGTTTGGTCAGTTTGTGTGATGTGATGGCTAAATTGAGCACAGCTTATTTGCGGCACGAGGTGGGCAGATATTTGTCTGCCACCGTACCGCCGTTGCAGGTCCAGACAATGCTGCCCCCATTGGTGATGGCGGAAATAATCAACTGGCTCGCCTGGATCTGAGTGTTCGCCTGGGGGCCAGCGAATGACACGGTGATTCGACCGGCAGGCGCCAGATCCACCATCGAAACATATTTCCCCGAGATCGATACGTTCGTGGCCAGCCCTGCGGATATATTGGATGTCGGGAACCGGCCGGTATTGGAAACGAAATCCCACTCGGCTGCCTTGGCGCCGCTTGCCAAGATCATGCCTTCGCTGACTTGGGCGCGTATGAGGTAATCCTGATACGCCGGTATGGCGATGGCGGCAAGAATGGCGATGATGGCCACGACAATCATCAGTTCGATGAGTGTGAAGCCGGTGGAAAAGCGCTGGCTGGGCATGGCGGACTCCCCTGTGAGTGCGCGTTATGCATACATGTTCTGTACCAACTGTCGCTATCGAATGTGTGTTTCGTCACAGTTGGCTTCAAATGATGATTTACGAGTTCTTTCGGTATGGTTCTGGAACTCTGGTTCGAAGAATACGGCGGTTGTCTTCGGGCTGCTTGCATCCAAGCTACGGCGCACTTACCGTCGAGGCTTTGATTGGGTTGGGAAATAGATATGAAACCTCTGAAAGCCGCGCTGCTGCTCGCGCTGGTGACCGTACCTGCGATGGCGGGTGATGCCGTGGACACCAGCTTCATCAAGACGCAGGGTCCAAATCCGTTCAACGTGCGCGATCTGGTGATGATGCAGCGGGTCAGCGATCCGCAACTGTCGCCGGATGGGCGCTATGTCGCGTTTGGCGTGCGCAGCACCGATTACGCCGGGAACAAAGGCATCAACGCGGTGTATGTGCTGGATCTGTCGGGCAACGGCAGTCAGCCGGTGAAGGTGGTCGACAAGGCTGGTTCGGCGCGTTGGTCGGCGGATGGGCATAGCCTGTATTTCGTGGCGCCGGCCAAGGGCGTGGCGCAGTTGTGGCGTGTGGATCTGGATGGCAAGGGCGGATTGGATCTGGCCAAGCACACCGTGCCGGTGCAAGTGAGCCACACGCCGCTGGACCTCAACGACTACAAGCTGTCGCCCGATGGCAAAAACGTGCTGCAGTCGTATGAGGTATTCACCGATTGCACCACGCTGGCCTGCACCCAGCAGCGCATCGAGGCGCGCGGCAAGGACAAGGCCAGCGGCACGCTGTACACCAAGCTGTTCGTGCGGCACTGGGATACCTGGGCCAACGGCCGGCGCAACCAGCTATTCGTAGCCAGCTTCGATGGCAAGGGCCAGCTGCCGGCAGAACCGACCCTGCTGAGTCGCGGGATCGACGGCGACGTACCGAGCAAGCCGTTTGGCGACGAGAGCGAATTCAGTTACGCGCCGGATGGCAAGACGGTGTATTTCGATGCGCGCATCGCTGGCAGCAGCGAACCGTGGTCGACCAATTTCGACGTCTACAGCGTGCCGGTGGATGGCTCGACCGCGCCGAAGAACCTGACCGACGACAACAAGGCGTGGGACGGCTACCCGGTGGCATCGCCGGACGGCAAGACGCTGTACTACCTGGCGATGAAGACACCGGGCTTCGAGGCGGATCGCTTCGCGATCATGGCGCTGGACCTGGCCACCGGCGCGAAGCGCGAAGTCGATCCGAAGTGGGATCGCTCGCCTGGCGGCCTCACGATTTCCGCCGATGGCAAGACGCTGTACACCACCACCGATGATGATGGGCAGCACCCGCTGTTCGCGATCGACACGGCCAGCGGCAAGGTCACCCAACTGGTTGGCGATGGCACCGTGGATGGCTATTCACTGGTGGGCGATAAACTGCTGCTGACCCGCGATGACCTGAAGCGGCCGGCCGATCTGTACGTTGCCAACGCCAATGGTAGCGATCTGAAGCAGGTCACCCACTTCAACGCCGAGGATCTGAAGAACTCCAAGGTTGGCGATTTCGAGTTCTTCAACTTCAAGGGCTGGAACAACGAGACCGTGCAGGGTTACGTAGTCAAGCCGGTCGACTACCAGCCAGGCAAGACCTATCCAGTCGCCTTCATCATCCATGGTGGCCCGCAGGGCGCGATGACCAACGGCTGGAGCTACCGCTGGAATCCGCAGACCTATGCGGGGCAGGGCTTCGCGGTGGTGACCGTGAACTTCCACGGCTCCACCGGCTATGGCCAGGCGTTCACCGATTCGATTTCAGGCGACTGGGGCGGCAAACCGCTGGAGGATCTGAAGCTCGGCTGGAAGGCGGCGCTGGACAAGTACAGCTTTCTCGACGGCAACCGCGCCTGCGCACTCGGCGCCAGCTATGGCGGCTACATGACCTACTGGATTGCCGGCGTCTGGAACACCCCGTGGAAGTGCCTGGTCGACCACGACGGTGTGTTCGATGCACGCGCGATGTATGACGACACCGACGAGCTGTGGTTCGAGGAGAAGGAGAATGGCGGCACGCCGTTCGATCACCCGGAAAACTACGAGAAGTTCAACCCGGTCAACCACGTCAAGGACTGGCGCGTGCCGACGCTGGTGGTGCACAGCGGCGACGATTTCCGCATCCCGATCACCCAGGGGCTGGGTGCGTTCACCGCGATGCAGCGCCGCGGTATCCCCAGTGAATTCCTGACCTTCCCGGATGAGAACCACTGGGTGCTGAAGCCGCACAACAGTGTGCAGTGGCATGACGCCGTGAATGCGTGGCTGAAGCAGTGGACGGCAGCGGGTGCGGAGTCCACATCGAAGTAATTCCCGGCTTTGCGGTTGCGTCGCTGGATCAGGCTACATCGACCAGCGACGCATGCGTTTGCTGCCAGTGCATTCCAATATCTTGCCAGAAGGGTGCCGGCTGAAATGATCAGACCATATCGGCCTGAAATAGATGGCCTGCGTGCCATCGCGGTACTTGCGGTCGTCTTGTTTCATGCCGGGATCGGGCTCGCCGCCGGATACATTGGCGTCGATATTTTCTTCGTTATTTCCGGTTACCTGATTACCGCAATCCTGCTCGACGAATGGCGGCTGCGCGGTCGGATCGATCTGGCGTCGTTCTACGCGCGGCGTATCCGCCGCTTGCTTCCTGCGCTCTTCTTGGTGGTCGGCTTTACTCTGGTTGCATCGGTCGTCGTACTGTCTCCCTTTGGAGAACAGCGCCGTGTTGCCCAGTCGGCAGCGGCGTCCTTCCTTTTCGTTGCCAACCTGTTTTTCCAGTTCACAAGTGGCGGGTATTTCGACCCGAATGCCGACCGGCTGCCGCTGCTGCATCTTTGGTCGCTAGGTGTCGAGGAGCAGTTTTACCTCATCTGGCCAGCGATGCTGATCATCGTGATGGCGCGTTGGCCGCGGCGCATTATTGCCGTGGTGACGGTTGGCATGCTGTTGTCGCTGGGTTTGGCCGAGCTGCTGATGGCCGTGGCCCCGCCGGCGGCGTTCTATCAGATGCCAGCCCGTTTCTGGGAACTTGCAGCGGGATGCCTGATCGCGCTGGCGCCACCGTTGCGCGCGCGGCGTAGCGCCGAGCTGGCCACTGCTGGTCTCGGGCTGGTACTCATCGCCACCTTCGTCTACATCGCGCATTTTCCCGGTCTGGGTAGCCTGCCTGCCGTCGCCGGCGCAGTTATGTTGCTTTGTGCGGTGCACGGGGAAGGCGAACTCGGGTTCGCCGGCCATGTGTTGCGCTGGAAACCGCTGGTATTCATCGGGCTTATTTCCTATTCCCTGTATCTTTGGCATTGGCCATTGCTGGTGCTTGCCCACGCCGTCAACGTTGGGCCGCTAGGCCTGACTGTGCGGCTGTTGCTGGTTTTCGCTGCAATCGTCATGGCGTGGCTCAGTTTCCGTTTTGTAGAACGGCCCGCCCGCAGGCCCGACGGCAGTTCACCACGCATGCTGGTCGCAGCCGGAGCGATTGCATCCATTTCGATTGCAGTGGTTGCGGTCCTGCTGGGCAACACACTTGACCGGGTGCCACCACCACAGGACCTGGCTTCACGCACGCGTGTGGACTTCCCGAAGAACCGCCTGGAATGTCACCTGCGTGGTGATCAGGCGAATGAGATTTATTCGGCCACTGCCTGTACTTCAGATCGCTCGCGACCAGTGCGTGTGGCGCTATGGGGTGATTCGCATGCCTTGGCCTGGCAGGGGTTCGCCTGGATGCTGGCCGAGCGAGAGCATGCAGCCGCCATCGAATATACGCGCGACGCCTGCGCCCCGGCAGTGGATTACGACAATGGCAAACGATTGCTCGAGTCGCGACGGTGCCGCGAATTCAATGCCATGGTGCTGGGCAAGATTCAGGGTATCGACACGGTCGTGCTTACTACACGCTGGCCATCCGGGGCCGGTCGGGAATCATTCAATGACAAGTTCGAAGTGACGGTCGAGGCAGTCGCGCGGACCGTTCGCCAAGTGATCATTCTGGGGCCGACGCCGGTTCTTCCTGCACCAGTCCCCCACTGCCTCGCAAGTGGCCAGATGGATGCCTGCACGCTTTCACGATCCGAGTTCGAGCGGGAGAGCGGGCCCGTGCAAATATTCCTGAAAAACCTCACCCAAAAATACCACAACGTCACGTACATCGATCTAGAGGACTTTTTCTGCAGTCGAACTTCGTGCCTGGCCATGAAGGACGGATACGGGCTGTATTGGGACGACAACCACGTTTCGTCAACCGCGGTCCGTCATTTTTCGCAGTCGTATTTCAGTCAACCTGCGGCGGCGATGAGCACACGCTAGATACGACAGTTGGATGCTTGGAGCCGGTGCACACGCTTCAAGCAGACAAAGATCCACCGGCGGCGCAGTGGCACGATGCAACAGGGTGTAGTGGAGTCACAGCCACTTCGCCCGCTTGAGCGCGATATATATACCGCCGACCACGCACAACATCGCCACGATGACAACAGGGTAGGCCCAGGGTTGGCTGAGCTCGGGCATGTGGGTGAAGTTCATGCCGTACCAGCTGGTGAGAAGGGTGGGTGCGGCGAGCATGGCGGCCCAGCCGGCGAGTTTCTTCATGACTTCGTTCTGGCCGAAGGTGACCAACGAGAGGTTGACGTTGATCGCGGCGGTGAGCATTTCGCGCATCGCGCTGATCGATTCGTTGACGCGGAAGACGTGATCGTAGACGTCGCGGAAATACGCGCGCAGTTGGTCCGGGATCAGGTTCGGGTGCAGCCGTACCAATTGGCTGATGATGTCCTGCAGCGGCGCCACCGCGAGACGCAGCGTCATCAGGTCGCGCTGCATGTCGTACAGCCGACGTACCGTTTCGCGCTTGAAGGTCTCGGCGAAGATGTCCTGCTCCAGTTGCTGCAGTTCCTCGCGGAAATCACGCACGATCGGCAGCAGGTTGTCGACGATGAAATCGAGTACGCCGTATAGCGCGTAGCTGGGGCCGAGCGCGAGTAGTGCCGGCGTGTGTTCGCAGGCGCGTCGCGCCGGCGCATACGACAGCGAGGCGCCGTGGCGGATGCTGACCAGATAACGCGGGCCGAGGAACAGGTGCGTCTCGCCAAAGGCCAGATGGCCCTCGATCAGCTGGGCGGTCTGCACCACCAGGAACAGCGAGTCGCCATAGGTTTCCAGCTTGGTACGCTGGTGCGCGGCATGCGCATCCTCGATCGCCAGGTCGTGCAGGCCGAACTCCACCTGCAGCTTCAGCAGCAATGCTTCGTCCGGTTCGTGCAGGCCGACCCAGACGAAGGTGTCTGGTTCCTTCAGCACGTCGCTGATCGCGTCGAGGCTGATGTCGCCGATGCGGCTGCCGTCGTTCCGGTAGGCGATGCAGTTGACCACCATCGGCTGCTCGGTGGTCGACGGTGCTGGCTCTGGCGGTGTGATCAAGTTCATTGGCGCATGATGCCCGGCGCTTGGAGACAGGGCAATTGCAAGGATGCGGATGCTCTTGTAGGAGCGACTTCAGTCGCGATGCTCCTGTGTTCTCTCTGCAGAAAGAGCTATCGCGACTGAAGTCGCTCCTACAGGGTAGGTGATGGTGCGCAGGGTGTGGCTACGTGCGACGCAATTTCAGCCGCTTCAGGATTTCATCGCGCGCCTCGCGCAGGATCGAGTCGCGGTCGAGGCCGGCGACGATCTCGGCGACCCGGATTCGGCACGCGTCAGTGGCAGGCCATACACGCGCGACAACTGCACCACCATCGCCGCATCCAGGCCGGCGGCAGCGAGCAGGTCGGCGACCGGGATCGGATTCAAGGCGACCGTCACACCCTTGGCAATGCAGTAGTGACGGATCAGTTTCGCGGCGATCGCCTGCCGCGTCTGTGCGATGCGTGCACTGACCTGGTCGGTAAGCCGGCCGGCGTACAGCCCGGCATTGACCGCCGACGGCGTCTTGCCTTCGCGCGCCGCGATCGCCAGCAGTTGTTCGCGTAGGGCGGCGACATCGGGTGGACGCGCCTGCTCATGCGTCTGCTCGCGGCCGCGAGCATCGACTTCGATCACCCGCTGCGCGGCGGGATGTGCAGCTACCCCCAGCACGTCTTCCGCGCGAACCAGGCCACTTACACGCAGGCGCAGATGCTCCAGCAGGCTGCCCAATTCGTCGCGCCCGTAGCGATCGGCCTTGTTCAGTGCCAGCAGCAACGGGCGCTGGGTGGCGGCGAGGGTTTTCAGGGCGTCGAGTTCCTCGCGGGTGAGGTCGCCGTCACAGACGAAGATGACCAGGTCGCTGACCTCGGCCACCTCGAACGCGAGCTGTTCGCGCGCCTCGCCATCCAGTTCGTTGATGCCGGGCGTGTCGATCAGCACCAGGCCGTCGTGCTGTGCCTCGTCGAGTGTTGCGTGCGCGGCATCGGTGGTGGTGCCGTGCAGTACGCCGACCGCGAATGCCTCACGGCCGAGCAGGGCATTGCCCAGCGCCGACTTGCCGGTGGACACCCGGCCGAACACGGCGATGTGCAGTTCGCCGCGTTCGAGCTTGTCCAGCATGTGCTCGATGCGGCCGAAGTCGGTGGCCAGTTCACTGCGCACCGAGGCCGGGATGGTCGGATCACCAAGCAGGCTGCGCAGGCTGTCGGCTACCCGCGTCGAGCCGGTCGTTGTATTGCGCGGTGTCGTTGTCGCGATGGTGCCGGCGCGCTCGGGTGTGAGCCAGCCGCGCAGGCGTTGCCACAGCGTGTCTCCCGCCATCGTGGTGGCCGCTTACTTCGGTGCGAGCTGCAGGTGCGCGTTGATCTTCACGTCCGCACCGATCACCGAGGTATCGGCGTAGTCACCCGTACCCACGCCGAAGTCGAGCCGCTTTACCGTGCCGACCACATCCAGGGTGGCGCCATTGCCCTGCGGCTTGAACGTCACGTTGAGGCTGACCGGTTTGGTCACGCCACGCAGGGTCAGGTTGCCATCGGCGATCACTTGCGCACCGTTCTGGTGGAAGCCAGTGGTGACGAAGTGCGCCTGCGGAAACTTCGCCACGTTGAAGAAATCGGAGCCGGGCAAGGCCCCGTCGCGATCCTTGTCGCCGGTCTTTACGCTGGCCAGGGCCACGGTCACGTCGAATTTCGAGCTGGCGAGTTTCGTGGTGTCGTAGCTGATCGCTGCTGTCCACTGGCCAAACTGGCCATTGAAGGAAGCGCCCTGGAACGTGCCGCTGAAGCCGAGCGTGCTGGCTGCAGGCTGCATGGCGTAATCGGTGGCGGCAGCAGCGCCGGGCAGCGCGAGTGCGAGAAAAAGGACAGCAAGGCGTTTCATCGGGATTCTCCTCGGGGAGTGGAGTCGTTGCGCGCGCGGCCGAACGGCAGCATCCGGCGCAGCACATTGTCATGGTCGAATACGTGATGCTTCAGCGCCGCACCGACGTGCGCCACCAGCACCAGCACCAGCAGCCAGAACAGGTACTCATGCACACCATGCGCGAAATGACGCATGCCGTCGTTCTTCGCTGCCAGCGCTGGCAGGTTGAACAGCTTGAACCATTGCAGCGGCTTGCCAGTGACGGAGTTGAACCACCAGCCGCTGAGCGGGATTGCCGCGATCAGCACATACAGTGTGCAGTGCGTGAGTCGCGCAGCCAGCTGCTGCCAGTGCGGGCCAGGTTCCTCCGGCGGCCGGCCATCACCCCAGCGCCACAGCACACGCAGCAGGAACAGCGCGAGTACGGTCAAGCCGATCGACTTGTGCAGGGCCAGCCAGTTGATCTTCTGCATCGGCGAATGCGCCAAGTCCATCAGCAAGCCGAAGATGCCGTTGCCGATGATGGCCACCGCGATGACCCAGTGGAAGAACTTGGCCACCGAGCCCCACTGACGGTCATTGCTACGCAGACTCATGGTTGCTCCTTCGAGGGTGGGATAGCGTGATCGTCGCGGATCGCTTCGAGCTCCAGCCACACGCTTACCTGGTGCCCGATTGAACCGGAATAGGCGGTTATGCCGAGGGCATCGCGATCCAGCATCGTGGTCGCCGAGAAGCCGGCTACGTCGTGCAGGCCGTAGATCGTT
>Ga0302316_10002490_pt1 | contig 13249 bp, 6 predicted proteins | sample III_Palsa_N3_2_FD_200456 | JGI IMG/M metagenome (GOLD analysis project Ga0302316, IMG submission 200456) | Peat permafrost microbial communities from Stordalen Mire near Abisko, Sweden - III_Palsa_N3_2 | ecosystem: Environmental > Terrestrial > Soil > Palsa > Peat permafrost | place: Sweden...
ATCGCCCGCCAGATCCCAGATGACAAGCGTCACTTCCTGACCGTCGATAAGGACAGCCTTTTTATCGATCTTTACGCCGACGGTTGTGTGGTATTTGTCCGAGAAAATGCTTCGAACGTAGCGCGAAACCAAGCTGGTTTTACCAACACCGAACTCGCCTATGATGCAGATTTTCTTATGGATACTCATCGCTCGCCTCGCAATAAGCGGCATTGGATTGTCGCCGAGCAGAGGCGGGTCGCAATCCATTGCGAGGATAGTCGTCGAACAAAAAATATCTTCTTGACGTTCATTGGGACAAGGGAAGCGTGCTTGCAGCATATCATCGGCTGCGCAAAATCCGCGTGCACTTCCTGCCAAAACTGCATCGGTCTGGGGCTGCGGTATTTGGCACCGAAGTGGAGATCCGATCCAGGCGAGTGTGGCTTTGCTGATTGTCTCTACGTAATGGGGGACGGATTGAAAAGAGCAAACTCGTTGTGCAGACCCCAATGGTCCGCGCGCGTCTGCTTGCGACCGCTGGCTACGTCCAGAATGAGTTGAAAGATTGCTTCGCCGACCTGCTGGATGCTGGCTTTGCCGGTAGCGATGGTGCCAGCATCGATGTCGATCAGGTCCGACCAGCGCTCGGCGAGCGCCGTTCTTGAGGAAACTTTGATGACGGGAGCCATTGCCAATCCATAGGGGGTGCCTCGGCCCGTGGTGAAGATGTGCATGTTCATGGAGGCGGCAAGCTGAAGCGTTCCGCAGACGAAATCGCTGGCGGGCGTGGCGGCGAAAACGAGACCCTTGCCGGTGACGCGTTCTCCCGGGCCGAAGACACCGCTGATGGGGCTGCTGCCAGCTTTAGCGATTGCGCCGAGTGTCTTTTCAACAATGTTGGTCAGGCCACCCTGCTTGTTTCCTGGTGAGGGATTGGCGCTGCGATCGACTGTTCCGCGTTGGAGATAGTTGTCGTACCAGGCCATCTCGCGGAGGAGACCCTGTGCGACTTCCGGCGAGGTCGCGCGAGCCGTAAGCAGATGAATGGCGTCGCGTACTTCGGTGACTTCAGAGAACATGACCGTGGCGCCGGCACGGACCAGAAGATCAGAAGCGTAGCCCACGGCAGGATTGGCAGTGACACCAGAAAAGGCGTCACTGCCACCGCATTGAAGGCCGACGATGAGATCGGATGCGGGACGGGTTTGTCGGCGGCGCATGTCGAGTTGCTTGAGGCGTTGCTCGGCCATCTGCATGATTGCCTCAACCATGTCGCCGAAGCTGTGGTGCTCTTCGTCCTGTAGGCGGACTACGTAGGGCTGCGAGGACAGGATCGGCAGAGTGCTGGTGGGGAGCATAGAAGCCGGTTGTAGCTGCTCGCAGCCGAGGCTGACGACCATAGGCGCTCCGCCAAGGTTTGGGTTGAGGCTGAGATTACGAAGCGTGCGGATGGGGATTTCAGAGCCCGGTGCGTCGATAGAGATGCCACAACCATAGCTGTGAGTGATGGCGATGACATCGTCGACGTGAGGATATTTAGGAAGCAGCTCTGCTTTGATTTTTTTCACTGCATAGTCCACCGTGGCGGAAACACATTGAACGGTCGTGCTGATGCCGAGGATATTTTTGGTTCCGACGGTGCCATCATCGTTGACGTAGCCTTCAAAGGTGAAGCCTTCCAGCGGATCGAGTGTCGGCTGAATGCCGGCCTGGATGGGTATCTGATCGAGTTGCGGAGGCTGAGGAAGGGTGAGGCTGCGCTCATGAACCCAGCTGCCGGGGGAAATCTCTGTTCGCGCATAGCCGATGGGTACGCCATATCGGATAACAGGCGCTCCTTCAGGAATGGTTGTGAGCGCAACTTTATGGGCTTCCGGGACAGCCTCCGATAGGACCAGCCCAGATTCGAAACGCGCGCCAGCGGGCAAGCCGCCTTCGTTCACGATGATGGCGACATTATCGTGTGGATGCACCTGAATATAGCGCGGCTGGTTATTGCTATGCATGAAACTTCACCTTGTTGTGACACGGTCTTGTCAGGATGATGCTGTTTCGATTGTAGAGAGTGTTGAAGATATTCCAATCACCCTGAACTTCGTTATAGCTTCACGCCGGCTGACTTGTAGATAGCTTCAATGCAGCGTAGATCGGCAAGACCCTCTTCGCCGGGTGTCTTTGGCGTGCGGTTTAGCAGGATGCATTCGGAGAAATGATCTACCTGGCGGGCGAACTGCATGGGATCTTTTTCCGGGTTGGTTTCATCCAGTTTGACGGGCGGTGAATCCGGCTCAGATGCGGAGGCGTATTGGCCGAGGAGATGCAGGCCTTGATAACCAAATGTGCTCACTTGAAGCCATCCATGAGCGCCGTGCAAACGATAGTAGCCGTCCATGTCTGCGCCATAGCTCGAAGCGGCAGTAGCCAAAGCGCCGGAAGGGAAGCGCATGAGCCAGGAGACGTTCTCTTCCACCTCAGTGAAGCGCTCATCGTGGTCTTGCGTAGAAGCTTGGGCTTGGTACCCGAATGGTTCTTCGCCTGTGAACATGCGGAAAGCGTTCAGACAATAGATGCCGACATCGAATAGGGAACCGCCGCCACCGAGCTTCTTCGTGTAGCGCCACTCACCGGGTTTGATGTTGAATCCATTGGCTGCCTCCATGGCCTGCAAGCGGCCCAGCCTGCCGCTGCGCACGATGTCAAACGCCTTCAAAGTAATGGGTTCATAGTGTAGGCGATAGGCGATCATCAGCTTCACGTGGGCAGCGCGGCAGGCATCGATCATCTGCTGGCACTCCGCGGAACTGATGGCCATAGGTTTCTCGCAGAGTACGTGCTTGCCTGCTTTCGCCGCACGGATGGTGTATTCGGCGTGCATGCTATTGGGCAGCGCAACATAGACCGCATCGATAGCGGGATTCGTTGCGATGTGGTCGAAATCCTCATAGCTATAGATGGATTCGCGTGGCACACCGTACTGCACGGCGATGCGCTCTGCCTTATCTCGATGGCCGCTTACGAGCGCCGTTATCTTCGAGTGTGCCGAATCCTTCGTGCCCCCGAGGAAGTGTTCGGCGATGCGACCGAGACCAATGACACAGTAGCCGATCCGGCGACTGTCTGCTACCGCCGGTTCAGATTGCGCCACGCTGGCTTGAGCGAATCCATTTGGCATCCTCTGGGCCGCAAGCCCTAGAGCTCCCAGCTTTGCGAATTCACGTCGAGAGATCGGCATCGGAATAGACGCTCCTGGCGAAGTGCTGTTTTGCTTCGTCAAGATTCTATACGGCTGAAGATGCCGTGCGCCTTACGCGTGGAAACGTCGTTCTCGAATAGATAAACAGTCGTCCAGGGTGAGTGTTTAAGGGGTGTGAAGCGTGTTCAACTGCATGACAGCGATGGGCCGCGGGGTAATTGTAAAGATTCTGGTGGCTGCTTTGTCATTCAGCACTGTCGTGTCGAGCGTGCAGGCGTCGAGGAGCGCATCGTTCTTTACGCCTGCCGCCGTGCAGGTCGCTCGCGCACGCTGATATTCGAGTGGGGCGAGATCTCTTGCATAAAACGGCTTCTCTGGCATGATGTATTCCGCTTTCTTGTCACCGCAGAGTAGTGATTCGCCACGCGGGACTTGCCAGCTTTCGCCATAGCTGCGATACAAATCCGCAAAAGAGACCGGTTGGGATAACAATGTGCCGTTGCGTGTTGTAATGTCATCGGCGGTGTTTCCATTCGCGTTGCCGAGAAGACCGTGAACGGGCCCGTGCATCCAGTGGCCAAGACCAATGGTTACATCGATCCAGGTTGCGTTGAGCACAGCCTGCACGGTTTCGCCGCCTCGACGTGTGATGACATATGTATTACCGCTCCGCGAAACGTCGACGCCATCAAGCAGCGACAGTGATTTGCCATCGCCCAGTTGGTTCGGTTTGCCGTCAACATGGAGTGGTGTCGATTCGTCGAGGCATAGCGCGATGTGGGTTTTGCCCATACCGACCGCAACCTCTTTGTTGACGGCCGCCAACGGCCACCTGGGCGCGCCTGAGGCCTGACGGGTTTGAACGACGAATTCTGGAGAAGTCTCCGCAAGGATGAAGTCGCCTGAGGCCTGGAAGTCGTAGTACAGGCCGTCGAAAGTTGTCAGATGCGTATCGCCCATGCTGCCGCTAACTTCGCAACTGCCCTTTACGCAACTCAAGCCGCTGGAGCAGACATTGCCGCATGTGCCGCAGTTGTTGGAATCGGATTGGAAGCTGACGCAGGAAGACGATGGTGGCGTTCCCGGGTGAGCCGTTGCGCCGGTGCACGTTGTGCAACTTAGCTGGCTAATCAGTCCACAGGTTGGCGATCCCCAGCCGGTGGCCATATCGTAGCCTTTGACTGCGGGCGCGCTCAGGTTGCCACCCGTGCAGCTGGCAGGCAGGGCGGTGCCGATAATGTCGTTAAAGCTGCTTGCGAAGGTCCCAGGGTCAAACCCGACGGAATAGATGACGGGGTTTATGAATCCCAATCCTCCTGCCCCCGATGCGCAGGATGAGGGCGAGTTGGTGCACTGTTGCTCGTTGGCAAGCGCCATGAATCCGGCCATGAGCGGAGACGAAAGGCTGGTTCCTGCGGTTATCCCTTGCAGGCCAATATCGAAGTCGTACACACTGTCCGCCACCATAGCCAGGTCGGGATAGTTGCGGAGGGTCGGCGATGCGCCGTTTTGCGCGTTCGCGACGCCTTGCTGCCACTTGGGCATACAGCCGCCACTGCATCCCGCAGTTCCGGGCGTGCAACCGGTGGTACAGGTCGGAGAGCCGGAAGTATCCGAACCGCCTCCACTGCAATCCCATGCCTGTTCAGACTGGTAAGAACCACCGGTGCCCCTCATCGTTAGCACGGTGCCTCCAACGTCCGTTACCTTTCCCTGCTGGTAGGTGTTATATGTGAGGTTGCCGTTGGCAAAAGTGCCAGTGCCATAATCGCCCGAAGAAGAGAAAAATGATTGTCCGGATGCAGCCATCATGTCGAAGGTGGGTATCTCGTCACTCGGGCAGATGCCAACCGAGTTTGAGAATTGCTTGATGGTGGTCGTCGACAACATGGCCGCGATGATGTTGTCAGCCGCTGCACAACCGCTGTTGATGTAATCGCCTTCGAAAACCATCACTTGTTGCAGCCCCGGCGCCATATTGATGGCCATCTCGATGTCGTTGGTCACCTCGCCGCTGTAGCCGGCGTAGTCGCCGGTAGCTGATAGCGAGACGTTGTTGTAGTTGTTCAGGCAGGGCACCGACCCGGGCGTCGACAGACCGCAGGTGCTACTTGTATTGGGAATTCCCACGTGCGACTCGTAGCTGGAGATGTCCGCGGGATTGTAGCCGGCGAAGGCCACGATGCCGACCGATTGCCCGGCACCGGTAAGGCCGAGGCACGCGCCGGCGTATGCGTTGCGCAGGTCCGGATAGCCGTACGCGGTACCGCTCCACTGCGAACCGCTGTCACGGTGGGGGACAAACAAAGTATCGACGCCGGCGATATAGGAGACCTTGACGTCGAGGTCGAGTGACGGGGCGATATCCGGTTTGTAGAAGGTCGATCCGTCGGGTCGCTTCGCATAACTCAGCTTTATGGCAAGTGCGCGTTCGACATCCGCTGCCTGCCCCTTTACCCCTAGAAGCAGGCGATGGGAGTATTGCGCCTCGGCGGTTAGATGGTTCGATTGCGCCCAGTTGATCAAAGCCTGGTAATCCGCTGCCGTTGGGCTGAACTTTGCAGTCAGTTGCTCGAGAGTTAGGAAATGGCGAAATTGGCTGCTTTTGGGGTCTGATACCGCGTCGGCGAGCGAGCGCAATCCTGCCTCATCTGGTGACGGTAGACCGATGGCGAGATGGACGACGATTGTTTCCGGGACTGGGCCCGTGACAGGGCCTGCCGGAATGACGTAGTTCGCGATTTGTTGTTTGTGTGGAGCGGCCGCGTAGCTATAGAAAGACATACATCCCATAGCCGCTGCCATCAATGCCATGCTGAAACGTCGAGCCATGATCGTTCCCCTTTTTTGATTTAGAGGATGCGTCTGAACCAACACGCAACCGGCCCGGATTGCCAAAACTGCACCACTTTGAGGTGGGAGAAAATGAGTGGTCAGAAAAGTACAGAATATTCAGTATTTATTGGCCGGAATATTAAGAGGTCGAGGCCCAACTACTTGAGAGTGCAAAATTCTTAGCTACTTCGTTCGTTCGGTTTCGTTTCTGAATGGAAGGTTCGAAACGCTTATACGCCATGCTTTGCCAAAATGCAATTGGTGCAGCTGCCTCGCCCATGGGGCATGCTCTAATGGGTGCACGATGGATCCGGTGGTGTTGCGGCAGCGTTTTGTGGTTCCCGGGGTCAGCTTTGATGAGACCAATGGGCTGACTTATGTGCATGTGGATGTGCCCGAGGTGAAGGCAACGATTTATTTGCAAGGCGCGCACCTGACGGCGTGGCAGCCTGCCGGATTCGAACCGGTGATTCTGCTTAGCCACACCAGCGAGTTTGCGGTGGGGAAGGCTATTCGGGGTGGGGTGCCGGTAGTGTTCCCGTGGTTTGCCGGGGATAAGAAGCGGGATCGGATTAATGGCCATCCGGGGCCGTCGCATGGGTTTGCAAAGACGCAGGAATGGACGTTGGAATCGGTGAAGCGCGAGCGTGATGCAATGCTACTGACGCTTACACTTGGGCCGACGGATCTTAGCCGGGCAATGGGGTATGACCACTTCAAGCTGTCGTTGGCGGTGCGCGTTGGGCACGAGCTATCGATGGAGTTGACGGTGACAAATACCGGCGAGCAGCCGCTTCACTTCGAGGAGGCTTTTCATAGCTACTACGAGGTTGCAGACGTTCACGAGGTGAGTATTACAGGCCTTGAGAGCACCAGCTTTATCGACAAGACCGATGGGTACAAAGTGAAGCCCGCGGCCGGCGAGCCGATCCGGTTTACCGGGACGCTGGATCGCGCTTACAACAACACTGCGGCGGCCTGCACGATCCACGATGTTGCCGGACGACGCAGGATCATGCTGCGGAAGTCAGGGTCTAACTCAACGGTGGTGTGGAATCCGTGGAAGGCGCTGCCCGATCTCGGCGAGTGGGACTGGCACGAGATGGTCGCATTGGAGACCGCAAATATTGGTGAAAATGCGATCGAGCTGGCGGTGGGCGCCAGCTCGACGATGGGAGCCCATGTGAGGTTGGAGAAGGCTTAGGGTTTGGGGGCGTAGTCTTCGCGGTATGGGGTGAAGATGTCGAGGACTTCGGAGTCCTCCAAGGCGGCGGCCTGATGGTCGGTGTTGCCGGGGACGATGAAGCTGTCGCCGGTGCGGAACTCGAACTTGCCGCCGGGATGCTCGAAGGTGAGATGGCCGCTGACGACGTAGACCATCTGCTCGTGGGGGTGCTGATGCTTGACGCCGACCCAGCCTTTTTCCATCTTGTGGCGGACGAGCATGAGGTCCGGGGTGTAGCTCATGACCTGTCGGCGCAGGCCGGGTTCGGGGGTGGTCATTCCGGCGTCTTGCGAGGGTGTGACTTCGATGGGGCTCATGTTCTTCTCCGTGGGGTGGGGTCTCCCCCCCCTATACTTTTTGGCCTAAAGTCTTCAAGAATAAAGGCTTAGGTTCGGACTTGTGGAAGTCCGCCTCTTGTCGCGAATGCCTGCGGTGCTTTGCCTCGATCTACTTCTATTATCGCAGGCGCGGCAGGAGAGTGCGCCATGGGTATCTGTTGTGCTGACAATGGTTAGAAGATTTGGGGCTTGACGGGTTTGGGTGAATCTGTAGAGGTTTGAGGGTTGGAGGGGCGAGGTTTGAGGTTACTCGCCTCGCCCCTTGTGTTCTAGAAACGGACTTCGTTGTTGAGTTGGGTGATCTCGGGAATGGGGCCTGAGGATTCGATGGTGAGGGTTCCGCCTTTGTAGTCGGACCTGGTGGGGAGGGTTAAGGAGACGGTTGCGGTCTTGGGGATGAGGTCGGTGGGTGGTTTCAGGGTTGGGGTGGTGGTTGTGGCGAGGATCTTGCCGCTGGCGTCGCGGAGGATGAGTTTGGCGGACGGAGCGTCGATGGAACCTAGCGAGTGGATGGTGACGGACATCTTGCGGCCTTCGACTTTGACGTCTTCGGGGTCGATGCCAAGGTCGGGGCGCGACCAGTAGGGGACGCCGGGGGTTTTTAGTGTTAGCTCAATGGAGTTGTAGCCGGGAGCGAGGGTGAGTGTGGTGCTCTTGCTGCGCTCGAAATCGATGAGGCTACTGGTGGCATTTGAGAGGGCACCATTGTCGGAGGACATCGTTCCCTGGATAATGTCCCATTTGCCCGGATCGATCTCCCAGCCGGTGAGCTGCGCGGTGATGGGTTCGTTGTCCATGTTGTAGGCGGTGATCTTGATGTGGTCGGGTGTGCCAATGGGGACGAGGATGCCTACGCTGGTTTCCGGGGTTGCGTCTGAAGCTGTTGGCGTGAAGCGCCAGCTTATGACGTTGCCGGGAAAGTTATAGTTGCGCATAAGCGCGACGCCACCCAGACGCCCGCGCTGCAGCTCTCCGTTGTTGTAGTAGATGCGGTCGATCCAGAGACTGCCTTCGCGGTTGATGAACTGGCGGTCGAAGGCGGTTTCGAGTTGCGCGGTGTAGACCTTGTTGAGGTATGACGTGTCACCGGTGAGTTGCCAGGTGAATTGGTTGTTGGTTTCGCTGGCGTTGCCGGATTCGGAGCGGCGATTGCCGGCGGCGGTGCCCATGAGTTGTTTGCCCCATGTGTCGCGGACGTGGAGGATGTCCAGCGCGTCGGCGTTGATGGTGCGGAGAGATTCGGGTGGGTTATCGCCGAACGGGACGAGGTACTTCTGATCGTTGGTGAACTTGTATGCGCCCCAGAGCATGAACCATGGCGGAAGGCCACTGGAAGGAAGGTCTTCATTGGTGTGGAAGTTGACGTTGAAGTGCATCTGCATTCTGCCATTGGCATCAGGATGGCGATGCGCGAGGAAGCCGTCGGCGATTTCGGTGATCATCTTTTTTGTTTCAGGTGTGCCGTTGAAATTGGTGAGCAGAATGGCGGGGAACATGACGTAGTAGCTACGGTCTTTGCCCCAGCCCCAGACGCCGCCTTCGGCCATTTTGGTACCGCTGTAGTAAGAAGAGCGAATCTGGCGCTGGCCGGCGGAGTTGTAACCAGTCAGCCATTCGAGGCGTTTGGAGGTCTGCATGGCACGCTCAAGCTGCTTTGGGCTACCGTAGTCGAGGAACATTGTCTGGCTCAGGGTGTTGAGGCCGTCTTCGTAGCTGTGCAGCTCATCGTACTGGGCGCGGGCGAGGCCGTTTTCCCACATGCCATTGGCGAAGGTGGCTTCGAGACCGCGGTTGAGGGAGTCTTTGATTTTGTCGGGCGTTGAGCCCATGAGCGCAAGGCCGGGCCACCAGTTCCAGAAATCGGTGTCGTCGGAAAGGCCGCCGCCCAGTTCGCCGTCGGAGGTCTGGCGGTTGTCGATGTACCAGTTGATGAGCGAGCGGAGTTCGGCGAGATCGCGTGTTTGCAGCCATGCCCAGTCGGGAACGCCTGCGGGTGTGGGCGGAGGTGTGTAGGCGGTGTCGGGCTGTTCGGGATTTTTCTCGTGCCAGTAGTGGAGGGCGAGTTCATTGGTGGGGTCGACGCGCAGGAGGTCGGTGATGTCGGCCTCGAAGCGGTTGTAAACGTTCAGGCGATTGGAGTTGACGGACTCTTCGACGATGTTCGCGTAGTTGTCGCGGACCTGTGTGAGGCGGTCGGCGACGTGCTCGGGAACAGCTTCGTCATACGGCTTGAAGATGAGGCGAATGTGCGCGCCTTCAAGTGATGTGGTGTTGAAGTTGGGGTTGGCAGAGGCGATCTGAATCCAAAGGCTTTTGTCGTTGGGCAGGATGCGGTCGCGGGTGTCGAGGTAGAGCGTGTGCGGCTCGTTGGGTTTGACGGAGAAGCTGAAGTCGAACATGTCGCGCATGTTCCAGATGGGGTCTTTGATCTGGATGTTGAGCGGGATAAGGTCGCCTTGGGTAGGCTTGAGGTTGAGTGCGGGAATGTCGATGGCGATGCCGTCGAGGCCGGCGTGGAGGTTTTCCCAGGAGTAGGTGGCGCCGTGGCCTTCGTCAGCCTGAACGCCGCGGAAGCTGGCAGGGATGATGATGTGGACGATGGGATTCGTGGAAACCCGGGTCCGAGAGTCCGGACCCGTGGCACCCTGCTTATGGACGAGGGAGGAGCGGGCGTCGCCGGAGGCTGCTCCGGGCATGGCCAACATAGTGGTGCGTTCTTCGGCGGGGTAGCGTTCGGCGATATAGCTGGTGAGGGGCGTGATGGAGGGGTTCGTGAAGTCGGCGTGCGTTGTGACGTTGTAGCGAAGAGTGAGGATGCCTTTGGGTTCGTCGCCGGGATGGACGTAGTAGGCGGCGAACTCGCCGATGGGTTGCCACTGCTCGACGTTGGTGAAACGGACGCGCTCACCGGTGATGGGTTCTTTGAGGTCATGCGTGCTGCGTTCGAGGCCCTTGGGACGGTCGAAGATGGGGTGGACGAGCTGCGGACTGGGGTCGTGCTGGTCGGGGTCGGCTACGGCTTTGGGATCGCCGTTGCCGGGGGTTAGGAGAGCGAACTGGCCCCAGGCGCCGCCCTGGATTTCGAGGTGGTTCCAGGGTTCGTCGGGCATGTAGAAGGTGACGGATTTGCCGGAGATGGCGTAGGTGTCCCAGTCGGGGAGCTGGAAGTAGTCGAAGCGGCCGGTGAGCGGCGAGCGGTTGTAGACGCCGGGCCATGTGGTTTCGCGGATGCCGTCGGTGCCTTTACCCTGCCAGCGCTTGAGGTCGTAGACGTCGTGGATTTCTACCTTGCGGATGATGGTGTTCTGCGCGGGAAGTGGTGCGGGGAGGGCGTTGGTGTGGTCCCAGCCGAAGCGGTGGTCCCAGTCCTCGGCTCGGAGCTTGGCGTCTTCGTCGATGGGGATTGCGGGAATGGTTTGGGGGGTTTCGTTGCGGGAGAGTGCGGCGATGTTGTCGTCGGAGAGCGCGCGGTCGTAGATGCGGAGCTCGTCGAGGTCGCCGCCGCGGTCGTAGTTGTAGGAGCTTTCGACGCCGGTGGGCGCGATGATGCGGGAGTGTGGGCCGAACTGGTCGAGAGCTGTGTCGAAGAGGCCGGTGGCGGGTTTGGTGGCCATGAGCTTGCCGTTGACGTAGAAACGGATGCCGGAGGTTTCATCCCAGGCGAGGGCGAGGTGGACCCACTGGTCGGGCTTGGGAAAGTCGGGAACGGAGACCGAGACGCGGGTGCGGCCGAGGTTGACGTCGGTGACGAAGGCATCGAAACCGTGGCCGTTGTAGTCGATGCGGAGCCAGGTCATATCCCAGGAGGAGTGGTCGCCGAAGCCGACGCGGAAGATGGGGAACTCGGTGGCATCGACGGGTGTGCGGGAACGCCAGAAGAAGCTGAGGGTGCCGCGCTGGGCGTAGATGTTTCCGGGAGCCCAGTAGGAGAGCAGCTGGTTATCGCCGCACTGCAGGTAGGAGCCTTTGGCGCCGCCAGGGAGGATTTTGACGTCCTTGAGGAAGTTCGGGTCAGGCACGCCGCCAGCGGCGTAGTCGGCTTTGAAGCCGTGGTCGCCGGAGAGATAGAAGAGCAGGCCGGGTTCGGCGGAGGGTGCAGCGGGAGTCCCGGTGGGCTGCTGCTGGGCCATCGAGGTTAAGGCCGAGGCGGTAAGAACGAGGGATGCTGCAATCCAATGCAAAGTACGCACGATGGGGAACTCCGCGGCGTGTGGCCGAGCTGTTTGAGGGTGGAAGAACTTTCAGACAGGCGAAAAGGCTGTCTGACAACTCGGCGAGGATTATTAGCCATCAGGTTGATGGTTGGCAAACCGCGATTGTTGAGGGACCGGTATTCCGGTAGATGGATTAGCAGAACGTGGAGGGTGAGACAGGGCGCACGAGATCAAATAACATCTTTGCTAAGCGCAGTTGCTGACAGGGTTTGGAAGGAAATGGGCAGGGACTATGAAGATTGTTGCTGGAGTGGATTTTGGAACGCTGAGCACGCGGGTGACGCTGCTTGACAGCGAGCGTGGGCGCCTGGGGACGGCGTCGGCTGGGTATGCGCTGAAGCGGAAGCGGGAAGATCCGGACTTTGCAACTCAGTCGCATGAGGAGCAGATGCAGGCGCTGGCGAAGGCCATGCGCGAAGTGCTGGCGCAGACGGGGATCTCCGGTGAGGATGTGCAGGCGTTGGCGCTCGATACCACGGGGTCGAGCGTGATCTTTGTGGATGCGAAGATGCAGCCGATCGATGATTACTATTTGTGGTGCGATCATCGCGCCATGAAGGAAGCGCAGGAGATTACCGCGCTTGCTCACGAGCGTGGGCTTGAAGCGATTGAGTGGTGTGGCGGGGTTTATTCGCACGAGTGGGGATTTGCGAAGCTGTTGCACTGGCTGCGGCATAATGCGGACAAGCGTGGACAGTTTGCTTCGGCGTTTGAGCACTGCGACATGGTTGCGGCGACGCTCTGCGGGGTGACCGATCCGAAGCTGGTGAAGCGGAGCGTTTGTGCGCTGGGACATAAGTGGATGTGGAACAAAAAGTGGGATGGGTTTCCGGCACAGGAATTTTTGTCGGAGGTCGATCCGCTATTCGATGGAGTGAGAGAGAAGCTGGCGGGTGAGGTATTGGCATCGGATGCGCTGGCTGGGCACTTGTCGAAAGAGTGGGCGGAGAAGCTGGGACTGCGTGCGGGGATTCCGATTCCGGTGGGGGCTTTCGATGCGCACTGGGATGCGATTGGTGCAGGATGCCGCGAAGGCGATGTGGTGAATGTGGTGGGTACGTCGACTTGCATTATTGCCATGCAGAAGAAGACGACGTTGATCCCCGGAGTTTGTGGTGTGGTGCCGGGGAGTGTGCATCCGGCGTATACGGGTGTTGAGGCGGGCTTGTCGGCTGTGGGGGATATCTTTGAGGCCATCGCGCGACGTGCTGGGACCGACGTGAAATCGCTTTCACAGGGATTGGAGAGCTATAAGGCGGGTCAGACGGGACTGCTGCGGTTTTCATGGGACAACGGCGACCGTACGGTGCTGGTGAAGTCGGAGCTGGGTGGAATGACGCTGGGATGGAACCTGCTGCATACGGCGCAGGACGAGCTGTTCGCGGCGATTGAAGGCACGGCGTTTCATACGCGAATTATTTTGGAGCGGATGGCCGAGTATGGTGTACCGATTGAGCGGGTG
>Ga0302316_10002491_pt1 | contig 13243 bp, 9 predicted proteins | sample III_Palsa_N3_2_FD_200456 | JGI IMG/M metagenome (GOLD analysis project Ga0302316, IMG submission 200456) | Peat permafrost microbial communities from Stordalen Mire near Abisko, Sweden - III_Palsa_N3_2 | ecosystem: Environmental > Terrestrial > Soil > Palsa > Peat permafrost | place: Sweden...
GCGCGCGCTCGTCGAAGAGGACTACTTCAGAGATTTCTATAAACGCATCGACCTGGGCGATGGGGCCGCTATCAGGTTGCTGCGCGATGGCGGCACGCCAATCGTCGAGTTTGCCGCGAAGCCTCAAGGCAAGCTGTCCGGCGACGCGCTCGCCGCGACGCGCCAGGTTCCCGGTTTTCCTCTGCTGGTTGTCGTCTCACGTGACAAGTCGGTCGCCTTGGCCGACTGGCGCACAAGTTCCCTCAATGCACTGGTGCGCACGGGATCGATCTCCGCCTTCGTCGCATTCCTTGCTTATGCGCTGATCCGCCAGATGCGCCGTCTGGAGGACGTGAACAGTCGACTCCGTTCGAGCGAGCGCCGCTGGCGAGCGGTATTCGAAAATGCGCCGCTGGGCGTTGTTGTGTTGACCGCAGATGGCCGCTATGTGGCGACCAATCCGGCGTTCCAGCGGATGGTGGGCTACTCTGCGGCTCAGCTTGAACAGGTTGGTGCGTTCGACATCACGTATCGCGAGGACGTCGCTTCGGCGCGCGAGTATGTTGCCAGACTGCTATCCGGCGTGCACGATACGGTTCGCTTTCAAACCCGCTTCACACACCTGGATGGGCGGGTGGTTTGGGCTGACGTCGGCATGGCGAGCGTTGCGGCCCATCGCCCGTATCCGCAGCATCACATTCCGCAAACCGGCGACATGCTGATTGCGACGGTAGAAGACATCACCGCGCATCGTGAGGCCGAACACGAACGCGACCAGCTCGAGGAACAACTGAGGCAATCGCAGAAGCTCGAAGCGCTCGGCACATTCGCCGGGGGCATTGCTCACGACTTCAACAATATTCTCGGCGCGATTCTTGGCTATGGGGAACGGGCTTTCCATTCCCTGGCTACCGGGAGCGACGAGCGTCGATACGTTCAGCAGGTTCTGAATGCCGGCAACCGGGCGCGCGCGCTCGTCGAGCGTATCTTGACCTTCAGTCGAAGCGGCATGGCCGCGCGCGTTCCCGTCAATGTTTTGCTTGCGGTCGCTGAGACCATCGAGTTGCTAAAGGCTCGCTTGCCCGACAACATCGAGCTCGATATCAGGCTCACCGCAAAGGATACCTATGTTGCTGGCGATGCCACGCACCTGCACCAGGTCGTGATGAATCTTTGCAGCAACGCGGTCCTGGCGATGCCGACAGGCGGCACACTGGCAGTGATGCTCGAAGATCAGCATCTGGCATCTGCCACAGCATTGTCGGACGGTATCGTAGGGCCGGGCGACTTCGTCAGGCTGAGCGTTGGCGATAGCGGCACCGGAATCCCGCATGAGGTACGCGCACGCATGTTCAATCCGTTCTTTACGACACGCAAGACCGGTGAGGGGACCGGACTCGGACTTTCGCTTGTCGACGGGATTGTGCGCGAGTATGGCGGTGGCATTGACGTTCACAGCGTGATCGGCGAGGGCACGCGATTCGATATTTTCCTTCCCGTCACCGCGGCGCCGCCGCCTTCCATCGCGGATATTGCGGAAACACTGCCCCGCGGTGAGGGTCAGGTGGTGCTGATCGTCGATGATGAAGATGCGCTGGTGACGCTTGCCGAGGAGGTGTTGGCCGAACTGGGTTATGAACCCGTGGGTTTTCGATCCAGTACCGCAGCGTTGAAGGCGTTTGAAGACGATCCGGACCGCTTCGATGCAATCGTTACCGACCAGACCATGCCTGACCTGACGGGCCTTGAACTTGCTGTTCGCATTCGCGCGATTCGTAACACACTGCCGGTTATTCTTTGCAGCGGTCATGGCAATCCGATTCTCGAGAGCGAAGCAGCAAGCGCCGGTGTCGCAGCGTCGCTTCGAAAGCCACTGCATTTCGACGAGTTGGCGCTCACGCTTCATCGAGTCCTCGGTCAGTGAATGGCGCCTCAGGTTGGCAAGACGCTTAGCTGGTAGCCATAGCAGTTCACCGTGCTGATATGAACCAGCGGCACGTGCATCTTCAGCTTGGACCGTAGTCGCCAGATCAGCGGGCTCACACTGCTGGAAGTGACGATGTCTTTGCCTGGCCACGCATAACGTATCAACTGCTCGAGAGGGACGGGTACGTTGATCTGTCGCATGAGACATTCGAGCAACAGGTATTCGGTCTTTGTCAGGAGCAGGCGGCTCTCCCCGCTCACCAGTTCACGCGTCATGGAATCAAGCCGCAGCGGCATCACGTCCTGCTGTTCGCCACGCGAGCGTGTAAGTGCGGCTCGGTGTAGCGCCTGCAGACGCTCGTGCATTTCGATGAACGAGAATGGTCGCGTAAAACAGGCATCGGCGCCAGCGCGTAATGCTGCGGTGCGCCCCTGAGCGGTGGCGGCTGCGAGAATGACGATCTGGATCGCGGTGCGAGCAACGGCAGAGAGCCTCGCTAGCGCCGAGTTCAGTTCAGGATAGGCGCCCGGGTCGTTGATCATCAGGATCACCGCGTCGAACGATTCGAGCATGGCCCGCCGCACGCCCTGGTCCACGTCGTGCGTGCGGCACAGGCTGTGGGTACTTTCGTGCAAGGCTTTGTACAACCAGCTAGCCTCGGGATGCCGTGGAGAAACGAAAAGTATGCGCATGGTTCGGCACTCATCCGAGGCCCGTGTCCCGGTGAACCTTGCACATGATCCGGTCATAGTCCGCGCTGAGAGTTCGCTGCATGAGAGTGTGCCTGCTGCAAGTGGTGTCGAGTAGCAGTTTCGTCGGCCCCAGTTGCCGGTCTATTGCATGAGAGATGGGCTGCGTTACAGGTGTAACTGATGGGGTGGGTCGATTTGGGCTTTAATTCGGTTTTGACAGGTATGAGTTGCTCACGCAATCGCGCGGCATCGCATGCAAGATGAAAATCTTGCAATGTTGAAGTCATACCCGTTAGCTCCGGGGTCGGTTTAATCTAAGGCCGTCTCCGTGCGTCCCGTCTTGGGGACGCGCGGCGAACCGCTGCATCCCCGGTAAAACTCTCAACCTTGTGCAGGTCACTGTGAAGAATGCCACCTTGCGTCAACTCAAGACCTTTGAAACTGTCGCACGCCGCCTGAGTTTTTCCAGGGCGGCGAACGAGTTGAATCTGTCGCCGCCGGCGGTCTCGACGCAGATCAAGCATCTTGAGGAACATGCAGGCGTATCGCTGTTTGAGCAGCTTGGGAAAAAAATCTACCTCACACCCGCTGGCGAGGAGATGCTCCGCCATAGTCGCGCGATCATTCACTGTTTCCGTGAAGCTGAGGAAACCCTGGCAAAGATGAGAAGCCTCTCGGGTGGCAGTCTTAGCATTGGTGTGATCAGTACGGGCGGGTATTTTCTTCCGCGGTTGTTGGCGGAATTCTCAGCACAAAACAAAGCGGTTGAAGTGGATCTGACCGTGGAAAACCATGACGCGCTGCTTGAGCGTCTGGAAGAGAATCGAATTGATCTCGCCATCATGGTAGGCGCGCCGGCGGATCCTAAATTCGTTAGTGCGCCGTTCGCGCCGCACGCGTTTCTGATCGTCGCTTCGCCGCTGCATCCACTCGTGGGTAAAGAGAACATCCGTCTGCCCGATCTTGGTGGCGAGCGGTTTATCGTTCGCGAGAAAGGTTCGGACACGTGGAACGCGATGCGACAGTGTTTCGACGGTCAAGTGCAGTTGAGCGAGCCGATGGAAATCCGCAACACGGAAGCGATCAAGCAAGCGGTGATGTCGGGAATGGGTGTCAGCTTCCTTTCTGCTCATACGGTTACGCTCGAATTGCAGGCAGGCATGCTGGCGGTACTCGACGTCGCCGGCTTTCCGGTAGTGCAAAAATGGCACGTCGTACATCGCGTGGACAAGCAGCTCGCACTCGTCGCTCAAGCCTTCAAAACGTTTTTGAGCAAGGAAGGAGAGATGCAGACTAGTGAAATAATGGCCGCTGTCGACCATCACTGAGCTTTGTTTGTGCGAACTGTCTAACGACAGCGCTGCGGTTCGTGTCGACCGCGGCGCTTAGGAACAACCACTTTCATCGCATTTCATGCGAAGACAATGATGTGATGCGCGTCACGTTCTCGGAGATTTCAGGTGACGTTCCTGTGCTTGCCGTGGTGCCAGCCGGTGTCTGCGCGTCAGCCGTTGTTTCCGTGTTCACCGCGTCCTTGAAGCCGCGAATCGCCGTGCCGAGATCTCCGCCTACTGTGCGAAGCTTCTTCGTTCCGAATACCAGCGAGACGATCAACGCGACGATCAGCCAATGCCAGATGCTGAGTGAGCCCATGATGTTTCCTTGATTAACCTTAAGACAGTGCCTGCTTGAGCAAATCGAGATTCAGCGCGACGATCAGGATGGTGGCTAGCGCTGCGACGAGAATCGTGGATTTACCGGCCGTAAATTTTCCCATTACGCTGCGGCGTGACGAGAGGACGACGAGTGCGACGAGCGGGATCGGCAGAAAGAAGCTGAGGGCCACCTGACTGATAACCATCGCATTGACCACATTGAAGTGCAGGCCAATTACGAAGGCAGGCACCATGGTGACGATCCGGCGTGTCCAGACAGGAATCTTGAAGTCGACGAAGCCCTGCATGATGACCTGACCTGCCATCGTGCCCACTACTGAGCTCGACATGCCAGATGCCATCAACGAGATCAGGAATACCACAGCGGCGCCAACGCCAAGCAAGGGAATCAGCGAGTGATACGCGACGCTGAGGTCCGAGATGCCGTCTGCGGACCGCGGGAACACCGCCGCCGACATCATCACCATGGCCAGATTGACGAAACCCGCAATGCCGAGCGCGATAAGGACCTCCCGGTTGGAGAACCATACTAGCCGGCGTCGTTCCTCGTCATTGCGCGCAGGAGTCCTGTTTTGCGTCAGGCCTGAGTGCAGAAACAACGTGTGCGGCATGATGGTTGCACCGATGATACCTACGGCAAGTGTGATCGCATTGCTTCCATGCAGGCGCGGCACGATGCTGCCGATTAGCGTCGCATGCCAGTCGGGCGGAGCAATGAAAAGCTCGCAGACGTAGCTCAGCCCAATCACGGCGACAAGGGTTGCAATGACCAGCTCGAGTGGGCGAAAGCCTCCCCGGTCGAGCAGCAGGATGGCCATCGTCACTACACCTGTGACTACCAGGCCGCAGAGCAGGGACACGTGAAATAGCAGTGAGATGCCCAGGGCACCGCCGAGAAACTCGGCAACGTCGGTCGCCATGGCGGCGACCTCCGAGCCGTACCACATTGCCTTCACAACAGGCTTCGGGAATTGCTCGCGGCAGAGCTCCGCGAGATTTCGCCCGGTGACGATGCCCAGTTTGGCTGACATGGCCTGGAACAGCATGGCGACCACGTTCGCCACGACGACGACCCACAACAACTCATACCCGCAGGACGACCCGGCCTGGATATTGGTCGCAAAGTTACCCGGATCCATGTAGCCGACCGACGCGATGACGGCGGGACCAACGAACGGCAGAAAAGCCCGTACACCTTTACGTCGTCCGCTTAGCACGTCGCGCACTGCAAGCTCGGTTTGCTGCGTCGCGCCGGACAGCGATGCACCGTTCGGCTGGAGTATCTTGAGAAATGGAAGCATCGTCTTAACCTTGACCCACCGGAATTGAACGCAACGGCTTATGGGGGGCGACGTCAATCGTATTCCCACCGATGCCCGTTCTTTTTACGCCAACCGGGACCGTTATGTCCCGGCCGGCGACTCAGTACGACTTCTGTTGCAGCCGTTAAATCGGCATTACGTCAGGACGGTTGTTGGGGAACCGTGCGAGCGTCTCGGCGGTGATGTTCAGATGCTCCATGACCATCTTCGGCGGGGTGTGCGTCAGCCAGTCCGACAGCGACACTTCGGCGAAGTGATCAGCCTTGAAGATCTCAAGGAAGATCAGGTCGGTGTTGCCCGTGTTCTGCACGTAGTGGCCGAGGCTCTTCTTCACATAGCCGATGTCGCCGGCGCGGAAATCGGCAGTGGCTGCCTTAGGGCCCGTGTCGAACACGGTCATGCGTGCTTCGCCTTTAATGTAGTACTGCCATTCGTCTGCGTTCGGATGCCAGTGCAGTTCGCGCATGCCGCCCGGCTTGATCGTGACCAGGGCTGCGGCGACGGTGGTGGATGCATTGAAATTGCGGCTGTCGGCGATCTGAACCATGCCGCCCTTGGTCAGCTTCGTCGGCGGCATATCGCTGAGCGAGAAGATGAACGGGTGAGCAGGCTGACCGAGCGGGGAAGCCGCCGCGCGTTGTGCGGCGTCCAGCGGACCCGGGTCTTCACCCTGGAAGATCCAGAGATTGTCGACCGGAATGTTCTTGAATGCGTCCGCGGGAACGTTGAAGTTGGCGGCAAGCACCTCCGGCGGCGTATGGGCAATCCAGTCAGTCAGCAGCAGCGTGTTGAATTCGGATGCGTGGCCGTTGTCGAACGCGAGCAGGAATTCGGCGCCCGTCGGTCCCAGACCTTGCAGCGAGTGCGGAAGGCCGGGCGGGAAGTACCAGAGGTCGCCGGTTTTCACGTCGGCCACTTGTGGACGGCCTTGTTCGTCGAGAATCGTAATCCGGCACTTGCCGTCGAGCATGATGGCCCATTCGGCCTGCTGGTGCCAGTGCATCTCGCGGATGCCGTTGGCGGCGAGGCGCATGTTGACGCCCGAAATGTCTTCCGAAATGGCGAAGTCGTCTTGCGTGACCTCGCGGGCCCAACCGCCGTTCTGGTAGCGCTTGTGCGCATTGTTGAACGAAGCCCAGAAGAGCGGCATGCCGTTGATGTCAGTAGCCGGCGGATTCTGGAACGACGGGAATTGACCCGCCAGTGTCGGATTTTGCGGACCGGGGTCGTTCAGGCTCGTCGGGCTCTTTGCGTTGATTTGGCCTTCGGGCGGTCGATCGGGATTGCCGAACGACGCGGCTTTAGCAGTGGCGGCTACACCGAGCGCTGCAGCCGATGCGGCAGCGCCAACCAGGACTTTGCGTCGCGACAGATCAGTCATGTTTCGTTACCTTCCTTGTTTTAACCGAAAAAATATAACGCCATAATTTCGTATTCCTATATAAAAGGAAATCGATTGAAATATGCCGTCATTCAACAAAAACAGATTTCTGATTTACAGCGGGGTTACATTGGGAGGGCGACGGCCGGAGAGCAACGCGTTACGTCAGTCTTTCAAGGACACGTCGGCTGGCTCGGACGCTGGAACGTTCGGTCAGCATCCTTGGAGGCGATAGTAGTGGGGCGTTTGAAGATGCGACAGTAAAACTTTTGGAACGAAACGATAACCTGGGCGTTATCGTTTCTGGGTCTTGAATTTGCGGAACTTCGCAAGTGTCTGGCGGTTAATTTTCGCAGACGGGGGATTAATATTTCTTTAGTTTCCGTTGCTACACATGCGCTGCTTTAGAACCGGTGGCGGAAGCCAGCTACAAACAGTAACTGACGATTGTTTGCCGAGGGTGTCACATTGAACATCGACGCATTGAATGCCGTATTACCGCCACCGCCGCTTACCGTCTGGTAGAGGCTCTCCAGGTAGACATCGGTGCGACGGCTAAACTGGTAGTCGGCCTGTACGATCGCCTCGTGCCATTTGGGGCTGAGGCTTGCGCTCGACGAATCGAAACGTCCATCGGTGTACGTATAGGATGCAGAAAGCGCCAGAGCGTGAGTGACGAAATAGCGGCCGTTGATCTCGAAGTTGTTAAAGCGGAGCAGACTGCCCACCAGCGGCGCGAGGTTGCCGCCTTGATAGACGCTCGTCACGTCGTTGGTCGACGAATGGGTCCACACCAGTCCAATGGACGCCGGACCAAAGTCGTATTTGCCACCGAGCCCCCAGATCTGTTGACTTCCACCGGTAATGACGGCGTCGCTATCGTCGTTGGTGACAGCACCGCTCGTGTTGACGTTCGCGGCGCCCGCAGAGCGATTGATCTGGAGATAGCTGGCGACGAGAGACACCGGTCCGTTGTCATATTTGGCGCCCATGCTATAGGCGCGATCGTTCGAAAACTCGCCGGCCTCATTCGAAAAGCCATACATCGTGCCCACGGTTAAACCGCGATACGTCGGGCTTTCATATCTTACGGAGTTCTGGATACTCTGATGCCGGATCATGTCGTCGTTGTCGAACGGGTGATCGGCAAGGTTGCCGGCCCAGCCAAGACCCTCGGCGCTCAGGGCCGAGAGGTACTGGGACATAAAACTATACTGCCGTCCCAATGTAATCGTACCGTAGGTGTTCGAGCTTAGACCGACGTAGGCCTGGCGGCCAAACAGGTCGCCCGTGTTGCTGAGTTTTCCAGTGGCGCTGGAGAAGCCATCTTCCAGCAGGAATACAGCGGAAAGACCGCCGCCCAGATCTTCCGAGCCCCTCAGTCCCCAGCGTGTTCCGCTGATGCCGCCACTGTCCATTTCGACGCCGCTGTGGCCGGGTGCGCCTGCACCGCCGGTCGTCTGGTTGTTTGCATAGATCAGTGCGGTATCGACGATGCCATAGAGGGTGACACTGCTTTGTGCATAGCTGGTTCCTGCCCAGGAGAGTAGCAACGCCGCTGTGAGTAGCGGCTTTCTCATGTTGATGATCATTTTGTTTGTCTTGATTGCGTGTGGGGAGACGTCGCGATCTATAGGGTCGGATAGATCGTGATATCGCTGCGTATATAACGAGGAGAAAAAATAAAGCGCGGTAGATCGCACTTTTTATTCGCAACTGAAGCGATACCTCTCGTCGAGGCGACATCTTAGCGGCGCGACTGCCGCTGCAACCGGTACAGTCGCCGGCCTTGGCGAGGAGCACAGTTGGATCCCGACGGCTTTGGCACGCGCTGTCGCAGTACCATGGGACGGAGTGTTTCCGCTATCGTCCTGCGAGGGAGAGATGCCTCAGATCGTTTCAAGTCGTGAAGAGTCCGGCGGCGCCCATACCCGGTTGCATGGTTTGCCCACAGACGAACGTCGCTGGCGGGAGATCCCCCAGCGTGATAACGGCACTGCGTTATCGCAGATCGTGATCGGCCACTGGACCGATGGCCGGACCGAACATCGGGAACTCGTTGCGCCTGTATTCGACCGCTACTATACGGTCAGCATTTTGCTCGGCAATGCGATGGTCGACTGTTATAAGAACGGTAGACTTTCCGGCAAAGGGACAGGTGGCGTGGGCGGTCTGCAACTGACCGCACCTGGCGAGCAGGTTCTATGTGGCTTTCGCGGGGCGAACGAATCGATTCACCTGTTCTTTCCCAGTTATCTGATCGAATCGGAATGCGAACGCGTGCCGCGTAGCGATGCCGCACGACTCTTCGAAGACCCGGGTTTTCGCGTCGACCCCGTCCTGGGTCCGTTGGCACGGCCACTTGCAACCATGCGTAGTGAAGACAGGCACATCGACGTGGCCGACGTCGAAGGCCGGGTCTATACGATTCTGGACCATGTGCTTTCCCGCTATGGACGTAGCAGGCAATCCAGCTCGTCGGCGGGAAAAGGGCTAACGAAATCACGTATGCTGCGGACGTTCGACTATATCGATGCTTACCTGGCAGAGCCCATTACCTTGCAGGACATCGCCCAGCAGGCCGGCTTGAGTCGTATGCACTTTGCAGCGCAGTTCCGGCTCGCCACCGGAATGGCGCCCCATGCATTCCTGCTGGAGCGGCGAATCGAGCGGGCCAGGTCACTGCTTGAAACGAACATGCCGATCGTGGAGGTTGCTCTCGCTGTCGGCTTCCAGGCCCAAGCGCATTTCACCACGGCGTTTTGCCGATTGACGGGTACAACTCCCGGGCGGTGGCGCGCGCAGAGGCGCTGCTAAATCACGGTTGCAAAACATAGGATGCGCGGCGCTTCCAACGCCGCGCATTTAAAGGGATCAGCTTAGCTTGTAGGATCCCGCGCCCGTGCCGGCGAGGTTGCCGCCGTCAACGATCAGGTACTCCGGACGAATCGGTCTGCCCTCGAAAAAGCACTCGAGGATTTCGAGCGTGCCGGCCGCATAGCGAGTCTGTGCCGACAGCGAACTGCCGGAAATATGCGGTGTCATCCCATGATTGGGCATGCGGCGCCAAGGATGATCGACAGGAGCAGGTTGGGGATACCACACGTCGCCTGCATAACCGGCGAGTTTCCCCGAGTCGAGTGCACGGACTACGGCATCGCGATCGCAGAGCTTGCCGCGGGCGGTGTTGATGAGGTAAGTACCGTGCTTGACGAGCTCAAACATCTTGTCGTCGAACATATGCTCGGTCGACGGATAAAGCGGGCTCTGAAGATTGATGACGTCACACACCTTCACCAGCGATTGTGGCGTTTCATGATAAGTAAGATTCAGCTCTCGTTCGATTTCGGGCGAGAGACGATGCGGATCGGAGTAGTGCAGATGAACGTCAAACGGCTTGAGACGGCGTAGCACGGCGAGACCAATCCGCCCTGCGGCGATGGTGCCGAAATGCATTCCTTCGAGGTCATAGCTGCGGCTTACGCAGTCAGCGATGTTCCAGCCGCCATTGACGGCGTATTGATATGAAGGCAGGTAATTTCGCACGAGCGAGAGCACCATCATCACCACATGTTCGGCCACGCTGATGCTATTGGAGAAGGTTTCTTCGGCGACCGTGATGCCATGCGCAGCGGCCGTCTTGAGATCGACGTGGTCCGAGCCAATGCCGGCCGTGAGGGCGAGTTTCAGTTTCTTCGCTTTCGCGATGCGCTCGGCCGTTAGATACGCCGGCCAGAACGGTTGTGAAATGACGACATCGGCGTCGGCGAGGTGCCGGTCGAACGTCGAATCAGCGCCGTCCTTGTCACTCGTGACGACCAGTTCGTGGCCGTGACTTTCGAGGTAGCTGCGTAAGCCCAGTTCTCCCGATACGCAACCGACCAGGTCACCCGGCTCGAACCCTAATGGGCCCTTGGGTGACGGCACGGTCTGTCCGTTCGGATAGGCTTTGATGACGGGAATTTCATTGCGGGCGTACTTCGGCGGATACCCGGTCACTGGATCGGGATAAAGAACACATAGGACCTTGGCCATTTTTTGCTCCGTGTATCGACTTGTCAGTTAGTGCTGCATCGAACAGCACTTGTAGTCTGACGAGGACGGACGGAGGCTTATTTCGAATTCGCACGGTTTAAGCAAGCGAAGCCGATGGGGTCTGGCTTCGATCGCTTGGCCGGGAGCCTGGCGTGTTTCAGTCTAAACGCCAAGGCTCCCTTGCGAGCCACGCACTGCTGAGAGCTCTTCTACGATTTCTTCAAACGACGGTCTGGCGGCCACGGCGGTGCTAAAACATGCAGCCTGCAGCCTTAATAAGGCAGCGAGAATGTCCGGCTCTGATTCACGTCCATCGATTCGTTCGATCAACTCTTCGAGCAGACAGCCAAACGCCCGCACTTCGATGCGCTCGAGCAGCGGAGCGAGCGCCTCGTCGTCTCTCGCATAGAACGACGCAGCGCCAAAATCGCCCAACAAGGCCCGTCCCTGACCGCAATGCAGAATATTGTGAGCGTAGAGGTCGCCATGCATGATGCCTTGCCGATGCAGATGGCGGGCTGCCGAAGCGATGCCGTGTGCAATGCTTAACGCCGACGGGAAATCGAAGCGGGTGTCGTTGTTGTAAATATCGCGCGTACACGAATCGAGGCTGGGCGGACCGGCCAGGTTCCTGAATTGCGGAGCGATCAACTCCATGATGAGGCCATCGCTCCCCGCCGGATGATCCTTCAGCTTGCCGAGCACCGGAATCAGATTGGGATGGGCGCCCGCGTTGATGCAAGCCGCCATCTCGCAGTGGGGCAAGCCATCGCTGGTCACGTCGCCCTTAAAGAGCTTGACGGCGACGTGGCGAGTGTCTTCGCTATGGTTGCGATCCGCTGCGCGGTGAATGACACCCGAGGCGCCTTCGCCGAGTTGATGATGCAGTTCGAGCGCGTCCCACTGCATCTCCGCGATCGGCGTTTCAGTCAACGCCGCTGCTTCCAGTCTCGCGGTAAACGGATTGCCGGCATACGCCAGCCACGAGAGCCGGGGTAGCATGAGCAACGCTGCAGGCAATGCGGTAAGCTGATTCGCCGCGAGGCGGATCAGTTCGAGACGGGTGCACGCGGTCAGCTCCACCGGCAGTGTCTGCAAGCGGTTTCCGGCCAGCATCAGCTTCTGAAGTTGTGAGCAGTTGCCGATTTCAGGCGGAAGCGTTTCGATTTCGTTGTCGGTCAGGATGAGCCAGCGCAGTGCGGGTGGCAACGACCGGCCCGACACTGTGCGGATGCGGTTTGCCTTGAAGCCCACCATGCTCAACTGCTCGCACTGGCCGAGTACTTCGGGCAACTCGGTGAACTGATTGTCCGAGCAGAAGATGATGCGCAGCTTCTTCAGGCGAGGTAGATCATCGGGCAGCGACGAAAGCGCATTGCCGGCGAGGTCGAGAATTTCCAGCGTGTCTGCGAGATCGAAGATTTCACGCGGAAATTCGCGGAGCCCGCAGGCCAGCTTCAGGCGTTGCGTACCGGTCAGTTGTCCAGCAAGCAGTTGGTCGAGAGTCGTCGTCACTGTGATGAGGCGCGCGCAGAGCGCGCCGGTAAGTTTGGATTTCGTAAGGAGCGATTTTACCGGCACGGGCCTCTTTGGTGGTGCGGCGCAACGTTCACCCGGATATCTGCTCAGTTATCGGTATGCGATCGGCTCGACAGCCGGGTAAGTCCCGATGACAGAAGAGGGCCGCCGGCTTATGCGTAAATTGAACGGTCATGCTTTTATTTACACGGCGAATGCTCACACGTATGATGGGCTGAAAAAAACGGACTCGTCTGCTTCGCGGAAGCCATCTATATCAAGGAGACACCTGATGCATGTGAAGGACCTGTTTCAACTGGAAGGCAAGGTGGCGCTGATTACCGGCGGCTCGCGCGGGCTCGGCTTGCAGATGGCCGAGGCGCTGGGAGAAATGGGTTGCCGCGTGGCGATCACCGCGCGTAAGGCCGACGAGCTGGCAGAGGCGAAAGCGCATCTCGAAGGGCTCGGCATCGAAGTCCATACCATCGTCAACGACCTTGCGAAATTCGACAGGATTCCCGATCTTGTCAGCGAGGTGCTTGGGGTCTACGACCACATCGACATTCTCGTCAACAATGCCGGCGCGACATGGGGTGCTCCCGCGGAGGACTATCCTGACGAGGCGTGGCACAAGGTCATGAACCTGAACATCAACGCGCCGTTCTTTCTCGCGCGCGAGGTCGGCAAGCGCAGCATGATCCCACGCCGCTCCG
>Ga0302316_10002493_pt1 | contig 13242 bp, 13 predicted proteins | sample III_Palsa_N3_2_FD_200456 | JGI IMG/M metagenome (GOLD analysis project Ga0302316, IMG submission 200456) | Peat permafrost microbial communities from Stordalen Mire near Abisko, Sweden - III_Palsa_N3_2 | ecosystem: Environmental > Terrestrial > Soil > Palsa > Peat permafrost | place: Sweden...
AGTCGACTGGATTCTTTACGGACGCGACGAAAGCTAAGGCGCATCTGGGGTCGACGGTGAAGAAGGTGATTATTTCGGCGCCGGCTACCCATGAGGATTTGACCGTGGTGCTGGGCGTGAATGACGACAAGTATGACGCGTCGAAGCACAACGTGATTTCGAATGCTAGCTGCACGACGAACTGTTTGGCGCCGGTGGTGAAGGTGCTGAACGATACGTTCGGGATTGCGTCGGGAATTATGACGACGATTCATAGCTACACGAACGACCAGGTGATTCTGGACACGCCGCATAAGGATTTGCGGCGGGCGCGGGCAGCGGGCTTGAGCATGATTCCTAGCTCGACGGGCGCGGCGAAGGCGCTGAAGCTGGTGATTCCAGCGATGGATGGGAAGCTGGATGGGTTTGCGATTCGCGTGCCCACTCCGAATGTGTCGGTGGTGGATTTGACGTTTGTTGCGGAGAAGCCGATTGATGTGAAGAGCATTAATGCGGCGATCAAAGCTGCTAGCGAAGGGCCGCTTAAGGGGATTCTTGGGTATACCGAGGAAGAGTTGGTGTCGACTGACTTCCGTGGGAATCCACTGTCGAGCATTTTTGATAGCAAGCTGACTAAGGTGGTTGGGAATACCGGCAAGGTGATTAGCTGGTACGACAACGAGTGGGGGTACTCGAGCCGGGTGAAGGACTTGATTTTGTTTTTGGTGAAGAAGGGGCTGTAGGTACCACCCCCTTCAGATAGCGAGGGTTTTCCAATGAGCGAAGAACTTCCGATCGATACACGAACCGAAGAAGAGCGCGCTGAGAGCTATCGTTATTGGGCTAAGCAAGGATCTGCGGCGATCTTCGCCGAGACATTGCGGCTGAGCATTGAGCACTATGGGATGCCTATCGGTGATATGCGCGACGGGCCGGTTCGCAAGTACATTCGGAATGCCGACGGCACAGAGACCGTGGTTGCGGAGTGGAGTGGGCCGAATCCTTTGCGCCACGAATAGTCCTAAAGCGGGGTCCAGATCATGCAACATGTATTAGGGGTACGATTGCGGAATTATGAAGAGATATTGGCCTCTGCTCGTCATTGTTGCGATTCTCGCCGCAGTCATCGGTGTGTCCCAGTATGCAGAATCCACCAAGCAACGTTGCGAGGAGGCCGCGAGACAAACTAAGGCGGCTACGGTAGCTAAAGGCGACGATGGCAAGGCCAGCAATAACACAGAGAACCCCTGTAAGCCGCCAGCATGGGCCAGATATTTCACATGGCCGGAAGGCGTCGGAGCTTGGGCTGTAATTCTGACCCTGTTCGTTATCGCGTGGCAATCCATTGAGACAGCGAAAGCGGCTAAGGCCACCGAGAAAAGCGTGGTGCTTGCTGCAGAAGCTGCCGCTCAAAGCCTCAAAGAGATGCAGTTGGAGCAACGGGCTTGGGTCGGGGTCACAGCGGCCAGTTTGGTAGAGTTCGCTCCCAACAAACTGGTGACGGCAAACCTTACGATAAAGAATATGGGCAAAACGTTTGCCGTCAACGCCACCCTCTTCCAGCGGATACTGTCTGTGATGGGACGACAACCGCTCACCCAATTCCCAGAGACAAGCGAAGGCGAACCGGGGATTACACTCTTGCCCGGTGCGGAGTTCATAGCGCAGGTCATGGGTACCAAACCCCTTTTGAGCGTCGAACAATTCAACGCGATACAAGCCGGAAACGCGTTCATTTATATGTACGGCACCATACGGTACAAGGATGTTATGGGATACAGCCACCGCACCCAATTCTCGTTCGTATATAGCCCCATCGTGCGAAGCTTTCAGGCCTACCAAGGCCACAACGATGCAGACTAGCCAAATTAGGTCACTGCCGGGACTGGAGTCCCGCCCTTTCAAAATGAAAGCTCATGTCGAGATTCGTAAGAACCTAATCGTATTGATCTAAATGGCGGTGACGTATTTGAAGGGGCGGATGCCGGCGGACTTCCAGAAGTAGGCCAGGATGATGATGCTGGCGACCGCTGCGTAGGCACACCAGAGGCTGGTGAAGGCGTAGCGCTTTACTGCCATCACCGTGAGCAGGATGGTGAGGTTGGCGGCGCCGAAGAGGACCATGTCCTTGACCTTGGAGAAGAAGAGCGAGCCGCAGGTGGCGATGACGTAGAGGATCGCCAGGGTGGTGTTGTTGGTGGCGTCGTTGATGTAGACGATGCTGTTGGCTTTGATATAGATGTGCGTGGGGTAGGCGATCAGGGCCCAGAGCATGTAGAGCGTGGTTCCGGTGCCGATGATCAGGAAGGGCCACATGCGGTTGCGGTTCTTGGCGGTGGCTTCGAAGAGCATGACGCTCAGCGGGATGAGGAACGGGAGCAGGCCTTGCGCATAGAGCATGAAGGCTGCGCCCATGTTGTGCATGGTGGTTTCGGAGACGTAGCCGTCCAGGCCGAGCCAGACGAAGCCTTCGATGAACTGGTGGATGGCGAAGAGCGTGGGGAGCGAGGCGAAGAGGAGCTCGCGGCGATGCCTGACCTTGGTGAGGGTGACGACACCAACGGCGGCGAGGACGCCACTGCCGACAAAGTTCGCGGTTGCGGAGAAGCACATTCGGGAAAGCCCTCGGGATTCTGGAGATCATAACGCAGGTGTGGTGGGGGCGTCGGTTGCGGGGATAACATAAGGTTCATGAGCGCAGAGATGAAGCGGACGAATATTGCGGGGACGTCGCCGTGCGAGCCGGTGATTGGGTTCTCGCGGGCGGTGCGGATTGGGAACGTGGTGCATGTGTCGGGGACAGGGCCGGCGGGGGCGGAAGAGCTGAGCGCTGCGGAACAGACGCGGGTGGTGCTGGGGCTGATTGAGAAGGCGCTGAGGCAGGCGGGGGCGCGGTTTGAGGACGTGGTGCGGACTCGGATGTTTATTGCGCATGCGGAGGATTGGGAAGAGATTGGGCGGGCGCATGGCGAGGTGTTCGGGGTGATTCGTCCGGCGGCTACGATGGTGGTTGCGGCGTTGCTGAATCCGAAGTGGCGGGTGGAGATTGAGGCCGAGGCGGTTGTCGCGGAGTGAGAGCAAAGCGAAAAATACAGGGGTCTCTCCACTGCGCTGCGCTCCGGTCGAGATGACGGATGTTGGGTAGGCAAGGGACTGCGCGGCTCTGGTCGAGATGCCGGATGGGTGGGGAACAAGAGGGTGCGGGTGGGTGAAGTTTGTTGGGGTGAAAAGGGTTGTTGCGGGTGTAAGGACAGAGGTGGGGGTACGGTGCTAGAGTTTTGGCGTTCGTCAAACGGCGGCTGGCGCTGAGGGTGATCCGGCGCGGTTGCTACCCCAAGGAGCCACTCCCATGGCCACTGCTACTTCTCCTGTCGTCGACTCCCGTTTGGGCGCCGCTGCCTCGGCTTTCGTAACCAGCACGCACCAGATGTATATCGACGGGAAGTTTACGTCGGCGTCGGCGGGAAAGACTTTCCCTGTCTATAACCCGGCGACGGGCGAGGAGATCTGCCAGGTTCCTGAGGGCGATCACGTCGACGTGGATCGTGCGGTGCGGGCGGCGCGGCGGGCGTTCGATGGAGGGGCGTGGCCGGCGATGTCGCCGTCGAAGCGCGGGCAGTTGCTGTATCGGCTGGCGGATTTGCTGGAGCAGCATACGGATGAGTTTGCGGAATTGGAGTCGCTGGATAACGGCAAGCCGGTTTCTATTGCGCGGGTTGCGGATGTTCCGCTGGCGGTGGATTTGTTTCGGTATATGTCAGGGTGGGCTACGAAGACGCTGGGGTCTACGATTCCGCTGTCGGCTGGCAATGATTTTCTGAGCTATACGTTGCGGGAACCTATTGGAGTGGTCGCGCAGATTATTCCCTGGAACTTTCCGCTGCTGATGGCGGCGTGGAAGCTGGGGCCGGCGCTGGCTGTGGGATGCACAGTGGTGTTGAAGCTCGCGGAGCAGACTCCGTTGACGGGGCTGCGGCTGGCGCAGTTGATTGAGGAGGCTGGCTTCCCTGCCGGCGTGGTGAATGTGCTGACGGGATTTGGTGAAGCTTGCGGCGCTCCACTGGCGGCGCATGATTTGGTGGACAAGGTTGCGTTTACCGGATCGACGGAAGTGGGCAAGTTGATTGCGAAGGCGGCTACCGGGAACTTGAAGAAGGTGACGCTGGAGCTGGGTGGGAAGAGCCCTGCGATTATTTTTCCGGACGCGGATATGGATGCGGCGATTGCTGGCGCGGCTTCGGCGATCTTTTTTAACCAGGGTCAGTGTTGCTGCGCGGGCTCGCGGCTGTTTGCGCATGAGAGCGTGTTCGACCAGGTGGTGAGCGGCGTGAGCGACATTGCGGGAAAGATCAAGATGGGTGAGGGATTGGATCCGTCGACTGAGCTTGGGCCGCTGGTGAGCGATGAGCAGTTTGCGCGCGTAAATGGATTTCTGAAGAGCGGCCGCGAGCAGGGTGCGAAGTTTGTTGCGGGAGGTAAGGAGCATGGCGGGCGCGGATATTTTGTGGCGCCTACCGTGATGTCGGGTGTGAAGCCGGGGATGAAGGTGGTGGACGAGGAGATCTTTGGGCCGGTGGTGGTGGCGCAGAGCTTTGCTTCGGACGCTGATCTTGATCGGCTCGCGGCGCAGGCGAACGATTCGATCTATGGGCTGGCGGCGAGCGTGTGGACGCGTGATATATCAGCGGCACACAAGATGGCGCGGCGGATTAAGGCGGGAACGGTGTGGGTGAACTGTCACAACGTGTTCGACGCGGCGCTGCCGTTTGGCGGGTATAAGCAGTCGGGATGGGGACGCGAGATGGGGGCTGAGGTGCTGAACAATTACACCGAGGTGAAGGCGGTGACGGTGAAGCTGTAAGTTGTCGAAGGCAATTTTCCACAGACAGCCCTGTTCGATGCGCGAAGTGTTCGCGGATTGGATGGGGCTGTTTGCTATTCAATTGCAGTTGGTTCGGTTATCCTTCTGGCAATGTCAAAGCTTTCGATTCGTGACCTCGACCTTACTGGCAAACGTGTCTTCATTCGTGTTGACTTCAACGTGCCGCTCTCGAAAGAGGGCACGATTACAGATGACACGCGGATCCGCGAGACCATCCCGACGATTGAGTATGCGCTGCGGCGCAAGGCGAAGGTGATTCTCGCGGCGCATCTGGGTCGGCCCAAGGGCAAGAAGGTGGATTCGATGAGTTTGCGGCCGGTGGTGGCGCGGCTGCGGATGTTGCTGGATGGCGTGCTCGATGCGGACGAGAATGTGGCGTTCGCTCCGGACTGCGTGGGGGCGGTGGCGGAAGAGATGGCGGACAATCTGGAGCCGGGACAGACGCTGCTGCTCGAGAATTTGCGCTTTCATCCGGGCGAAGAATTGAACGATCCAGGGTTTGCGCAGCAGTTGGCGAAGCTGTGCGATGTTTACGTAAACGATGCGTTTGGGGCGGCGCATCGTGCGCATGCGTCGACCGAAGGGATCACGCATTTTGTGGCACAGTCGGCGGCAGGACTGCTGATGGAGAAGGAACTCAACTATTTAGGCAAGGCGGTGACAGAGCCGTTTCGGCCGTTTGTCGCGATCATCGGCGGGGCTAAGGTGTCGGACAAGATTGAGGTGATTAATGCGCTGCTGGACCGCGTGGATTCGCTGCTGATTGGCGGCGGGATGACGTACACGTTTCTGAATGCGCTGGGGCAGACGACGGGCAAGTCGCTGGCGGAGGCGGACAAGATTGATGTGGCGAAGGCCGCGCTGAAGAAGGCCGAGGCGCGAGGTGTGAGGTTTCTGCTGCCGGTGGATCATTGCCTGGCAGACAAGTTTGCGGCGGATGCGAAGTCGCAGTTGTTCTCGGGCGATGGACCCTTCCCTGCTGAGTGGATGGCGCTGGATATCGGGCCGGAGACGGTGAAGATATTCTCCGATGAAATTGCGGACGCGGCAACGGTGGTTTGGAATGGGCCGATGGGCGTGGCAGAGTTTCCTCGATTTGCGAAGGGGACGAACGCGATCGCGAAGGCGCTGGCGAAGAACGAGGACGCGATCACGATTGTGGGCGGTGGTGACTCGGTGGCGGCGCTGCATAATTCTGGAGTCGCGGACAAGATCACGCACATCTCAACAGGTGGTGGTGCGAGCCTGGAGTTCCTCGAGGGGAAGACGTTACCGGGAGTTGCGGCGCTGACGGAGAAGTAGTGTGCGATAGGCGGGCGGGACACTTGCCAGCCGTGGGTGCACGCACATACTTTCTTTTCACGTGTACCAGGAGTGTGGATGCGGAAGCCGGTGATTGCAGGAAATTGGAAGATGTACAAGACGCCGAAGGAGTCACTGGCGTTCCTGGACGCGTTTCTTCCGCTGGTGGAGGGGCATGAGCGGGATGAGATTCTGCTGTTTCCTACGATGAGTTCGCTGGGGTATGTGATCGAGGCGGCGATTGGGACCAACGTGCGGGCGGGCGCGCAGAACATGCACTGGCTGAACGAGGGTCCGTATACGGGGCAGACGTCGCCTACGATGCTGGTGTCGATTGGGGCGCGGCATGTGCTCTTAGGGCACTCGGAGCAGCGGCTGTATTTTAGCGAGACGTATGAGCGCGTGAATTTGAAGTTGAAGGCGGCGATCAATCATGGGATCACGCCGATTGTTTGCTTTGGCGAGATGCTGGCGGAGCGCGAGGATTTGCAGACAGCGGATGTTCTGCGGACGCAGGTGCGGACAGCGCTGAGGAACATTTCGGCGAGCGAGGCTCGGCGGCTGGTGGTGGCCTATGAGCCGATCTGGGCGATTGGGACCGGGTCAACGGCGAGCCCGGATGTCGCGTGCCAGGCGCACGGGATTATTCGGGAGGAGCTGGCGCATAGCTGCGGAGTGGAGACGGCGGAGAGGACGCGGATTTTGTATGGGGGATCGGTGAAGCCGGAGAATATTTCGGCGCTGATGGCGCAATCGGAGATTGATGGGGCGCTGGTGGGCGGCGCGAGCCTGGTGCCGACTACGTTCGCGAATATTGTGCACTACAAGTAGAAGAACCGCGGGTACGGTGTGGGCGGCGCCGCAGTGGGTCACTTGGTGTTAGTTGACCAGGTAATAATCAATGGTCGAGACGACGCGGACCTTCTTCATGATGCTCGCTTCGGCCTGCTGGTCGGTGCTGTAGCCTCCTTCTTCGCCAGTGCTGGATCCGGCGTTGGCCGCCGATATGGAGAAGACTCCCTGATTGGCATCACGAATGGAGCCGACCTGGGAGCCTGAGTCCGCGGCGAAGCGGTCGGCTGACGCACGGGCATTGCGGGTAGCTTCGGTGATCATGTCGGGTTTCAGGGCATTGAGGCCGTTGAACTTGTAGACCACCCCTGAACCCTGGCCCTGTCCGGATTGGAGCACGACGCCAGACCGGATCAGGTCGGAGGTTTTTGCGTTTGCAGCGGCGACTTTGTCGACATCATTGCTTTGTACCGTGATGGTCTGCTCGACGACGAAGCGCGGTCCGTGCGTGTTGTTGTTGTACTGGTTCAGGGAACGATCAGTGACGGAGACACTCCCGAGAGTGATGGCGGTGGGGGCAAAACCCTGAGCGTTCAAGAACTGGAGCACGGCTGCTTTATCTTTTTCGCTTGCCGCGAATGTTTCGAGCAGGCTGTCCCCTGCCTCGCTAAAGCTGAGCGGCCAGATCGCGCTGTCGGACTTTACGGTGCGTTCGACGAGGCCTTTGACCTCGACATACCGGTCTGCTCGCTTGAAGTCGCGCAGCTTCGTGCCCAAGAGGAGGCCACCAGCGATCATGCCGATCATGAGGAGGAGTCCGAGGATGGAAAAAGGGAGGAGGAAAGAAGAGCGGTCGTTCTGCGTCACGATGGAGCACACCTCGAGTGGCTAACAGCATGAGAGAACAAGTGAATGGGGTCAAGCGAATTCTTTGTAGATGCTGCTGTCAGGCGAACGGGGCGGGCGGACCGGCAGGAAGGGGCTCGGTGTGGGTGACACGAAGGTCCTTCGGCTACGCTGCGCTTCGCCCAGGATGACGGATGGTTGGCAGGGATCAGCGAAGGCTGACGCGCTCAGGATGCCAGCTTTCTGATGAGTACAGCCAGATCTCCGACGTTGTCGAAGGTGTTTTAGTGGACTACGCCGGCCTGGTCCATGGGCCAGTAGACGAATGCTGCTTTGCCGTAGATGAGGGCGCGGGGGACGGGGCCGAAGTCGCGGCTGTCGCTGGAGATGCTGCGGTGGTCGCCCATCACCCAGAAGTCGCCAACGGGGATGATGCGTTCGGACTCGGAGCGCTCGTCGCGGAAGCGGTTGGGAACGTAGGGCTCGCGGACGACAAGGTCGTTGACGTAGACGGTGCCGTGGTCGATGCGGACGGAGTCGCCGGGGAGGGCAATCACGCGCTTGATGTAACTCTTGGTGTGGTCGCCGGGATAGAGGAAGACCACGACGTCGCCGCGGTGGATGGACTCGAAGCGATAGGCGAACTTGTTGATGAAGAGGCGATCCTGATCCTGCAGGCGCGGGAGCATGCTGGTGCCTTCCACGCGGACGGGCTGGTAGAGGAACAGGATGATGAAGAGCGACATGGCGACGGCGACGAGGATGTCGCGCGACCAGGAGCGCCAGCCGGTGGGCTCTGCGGAGGCGTGGACAGGGGCTTGCGGAACGAGGGTTTCGCCGGAGCGGAACTGGGGCGCGGGGGGGGCGGAGCTTGCAACAGCTTCCGGGGCCGGGTCGGCCTGCGGTGCGGTTGGTTGGTCGGGTTCGTGGTGCGGCTGGGGTTGTTCTGGATGGGGCACGTTCTAAGAGCCTCGATGGCGGGTGGTGCGGAGAATGAGCCGGTGCAGAGTGGCTTCTACGAGATTAGACGATCCAGGGCAGGTTTAAGTGTACGTGGGCCGGGTTGCGGCGAGTTTCGGTTAGGGGGTGGGCGGCGAGGGGATGGTGGTGGCGTCGGGGAGGCCGAGGCCGGGGACGAGGTTTTTGTCGTCGATCCCGTTGGGGCTCCAGGTGTTGACAATGACTTTGGCGAGTTTGGCGATGGAGACTTCGGCTTCGTTGTCGACGGTCCAGCCATGGTCGCGGTTGTCGTAAGTGAAGATGGAGAGGACCATGGGACCGGACTTGCCCATGACGATGGCGACGTCGTTGCGGACGGCGTCAAGCGAGCCGGTTTTGCTGGCGATGGCGGTGCCGGTTTCGCTGGTGTCGACGGCCTCGAGGTAACGCGGGATGGTCTCGCGGTAGAACTGATTTTTGAGCATGTTGAGGGCGACGGAGCAGACGGCGCGATCGGCGTCGTCGGTTCGCGCGAAGAGAGGGCCGAGCGTGGTGTCGGTGCCGACCTGGTGGAGATTGCAGAGGCCGATGGCTTCCATGAGGTGGGCCATCTCGCGGGGAGTGGTCTTACCGAGGCCGAATTTGGGCTGGTCGGCGGGCATGGGGCCCGTGGCGGGCAGCATGACCTTCTTGTAAAGGTGGGTGTTGGTGAGACCAAGGGCCTGGAGGCGGGCGTTGACGGGGTCTATGCCGAAGCGGTCGATGGCTAGGTTGGTGGCGGTGTTGTCGCTCACGATGACCATCATGGTCAGGATGTCTTTGAGGGTTAGCGTAACTGGCGTGTCGAGGAAGGTGACGATTCCGGAGCCGGCGACGGCTTCGTGGGGGTGCAGGGTGATGGGTTCGTCCCAGCGGGCTTTGCCTTCGCGGACCTGGACCATGGCGTGATAGAGGATGCCAAGCTTGATGACGGAGGCGGTCTGGACCGGGAGGTCGGGGTCGATGCCGACGGCAGTGGAGGAATTGAGGTTGATGGCGTAGAGCGCAGTGTGGCCGAGGCCGGCGGTCGCGCGGGCGGCGGTGAGCTGCTGGAGCTGCTGCTGGAGGGTCGGCGCGGGGACTTGGGCGGCGAGGGCAAGGGGGACGCCGAGCAGGGCGGCGGCTAAAACGGCGCGAGAGAGGGACAGCATGGGGAAGGTGCGCATGGTGATGTGGGGTCCTCCGGATGATGATACGCGGGGGTTAACTGGGGATATGTCGGAGGGCCGACGGTTCACCAGAGCCTAACCAGATACGTGATGTGCGACGTATCACAGCGTAATGCAGTAGACTGAGTGTGGTGACCTATTTGCCATGTCAACGCTGACTATGCCCTCATCTCCGATTGAACAGCCGTTTGCCCGGACTGTCTCCGATCTTGAAAACCTCCCAACCGAACGCCCTAACGAGGCCTCAGAGGGTCTCGACACCAAATCCGCTATTGAAATTGCGCGGATTATTAATCACGAAGACGCGAAGATTGCGGCTGCGGTGAAGAAGGCGCTGCCCGAGATTGCGATGGTGATTGATACCGTGGCGCGGTCGCTGCGGGATGGCGGACGGCTGATTTATGTGGGTGCGGGATCGTCAGGTCGGATTTCGGCGCTGGACGCTTCAGAGTGTCCGCCGACGTTTTCGACGGCGCCTCAGCAGGTTCAGTACATTATGGCGGGTGGGCCGAAGGCGCTGGCCAGCGCTTCCGATGTGAACGAGGATTCGCCAGAGTTGGGGCAGAGAGACATTGCCCGCCGCCGCCCGACGCGCAAGGACATCGTGATTGGGGTTTCGGCTTCGGGACGGACTCCTTATGTAGTTGGGGCAACCGAGTATGCGCGGGCTTGCGGGGCCAAGACGGCTGCGATTACCTGTAACGCCAATTCGGACCTGTCGCAGGTGGTGGACATAACGATCCTGGCGGAAGTTGGGCCGGAGATTCTGTCGGGCTCGACGCGCATGAAGGCGTCGACTGCGCAGAAGATGATTTTGAACATGATTACCACGGGGGCGATGACGCGGCTGGGCTACGTCTACGACAACCTGATGGTGAATGTGCACATGAAGAATGCCAAGCTGGTGGAGCGCGGGATTCGGGTGCTGATGAAGGTTTGCGGGATTGATCGCGAGACGGCGATTCGGACGATAAAGTCGGCGGGCAAGTCGATCCCGATTGCGGTGGTCATGCTGAAGGCCAATGTGGACAAGATGGAGGCCGTGCGGCGACTGCAGAAGTCGGATGGGAATGTGCGGTTGGCTATCGAGGACTCGCGGCTGGAGCTGTAGGCATGAGGCGGGCGAGCCTTTTGCGGTCGATTCGCATCTGGCTCGGCATCGTTGCTTTGGTGGGCTTTACTTCACAAATGCAGGCACAACGAGCGGACACTCTAAGCCTGGGTGAAGTGCTGCAACGGTTGGAAGCAAATCTAAATCATTACGACGCGGATGTGCCGAGCGTGTTTTGTGACGAGCGTTTGATTTCGTCGCGGACGGCGCCGCATGAACGAAACCTGAATACAACTACGGACTCGGTGTTTCGGCTGAAGCGGACGCCACAGGCCGACGGGACGACTGTGCTGCAGGAGTCGCGCGAGATCAAGAGCGTGAATGGGCGACCGGCGGGGTCACAGGCTGTCGGAGTTCCAACGCTGTTGACGGGAATCTTTGAGGGCGGCCTGGCGGTGGTTTCCGTGGGCCAGACGTCTTGCATGAACTACAGGTTGGAAGGGTCTAAGGGAACGGAAGATATCGTTGTGCGGTTCACAACGCTGCTGACCCCGGTGAACATCGCCGATTGCTTTCTGCAGGAAAAGAGCAAGGGTCGGGTGGTGATCGATGCGGCGTCGATGCAAGTGAAGCGACTGGAGATTGAGACCCCGCGTCACACGATTGTGGAGGGCGACGAGTACCCATCGCCTGAGGTCAGCAGACGGGAGTTGACGGTGGAGTATGCGCCGGTGCTGCTAGGGAGCGAGACGTTCTGGATGCCATCGGCGATCGAAATGCGGACGACCAGCGGGTCGGGGTTCGATCAGACGGTTTGGACGTTCCAGGCGAGCTATCGGAACTATCATCGGCTGGAAGTGAAGTCGCGCATCCTGGATGGGCCGGAATAGGGGCTGAATCTAACGCATCACCCCTTTCCTCATTCCCTTTCCTTACACTGGTGGGATGGATAAGTTTGTTATTCGCGGGGGCAATCCCCTGCTTGGGACGATCAAGATTTCGGGGGCGAAGAACTCTGCGCTGCCGTGTATGGCTGCTGCGATTCTGACTGAGGATGAGGTGATCCTCGAGAATATTCCGCAGGTGCGGGACATTGAGACCGAGCGGAAGCTGCTCGAGTCGATGGGCGCGGAGGTGGAGCTGGGGTATGGGCGCGCCCAGCATCGGACGTCGATTAAGTGCGCGGTGTTGAGCGATCCGGTGGCGAAGTACGAGATCGTGAAGACCATGCGGGCGAGTTCGCTGGTGCTGGGGCCGCTGATTGCGCGCACGGGCATGGCGCGGGTCGCGATGCCGGGTGGATGCGCGATTGGGGGACGGCCGATCGATCTGCACATCAAGGGGCTGGAGTCGATGGGCGCGACGATCACCCAGGAGCACGGATACCTGGAGGCGCGCGCGGAGCGGTTGAAGGGCGCGCATATTGTGTTCGACAAGATTACGGTGACGGGCACGGAAGATTTGCTGATGGCGGCGGTGATGGCGGAGGGCGAGTCGCTGTTTGAGAACTGCGCGCGCGAGCCGGAGGTGATGGACCTCGCTGCGCTGCTGAATGCTATGGGCGCGAAGATTGAGGGTGCGGGGACGTCGACGATCAAGATCAAGGGCGTGGCGAAGCTGCATGGGGCGCGGCATCGGATCAATCCGGACCGCATTGAGGCGGGAACGTACTTGATGGCGGGAGCGATTACGGGCGGCGACCTGAATATCGATTGCTGCAATCCCGAGCACCTGGGCGCACTGCTTGGGAAACTGGAAGAGTGCGGCGTGAAGCTGGAGGTTGGCAAGGAGAATGTGCGGGTGCATTCGGGCGGCGGATTGAGGGCCGCGGATATTACGACCGAAGAGTATCCGGGCTTCCCTACCGACATGCAGGCGCAGTACATGGCGTTGATGACGCAGGCCGAAGGTACGTCGATTGTGACGGAGAATATTTTTGAGAACCGGTTCATGCATGTGGGCGAGCTGAGCCGGATGGGCGCGAATATCTCGGTGCAGGGGCGGTCGGCTACGGTGCGCGGAGGGACGAAGCTGCAGTCGGCTGCGGTGATGTGTTCGGACCTGCGGGCGAGTGCTGCATTGGTGCTGGCGGCGCTGGTGGCCGATGGCGAGAGCATTCTCGACCGGGTGTATCACATGGATCGCGGGTATGAGCGGCTGGAAGAAAAGCTGAGAGGGGTGGGGGCGCAGATTCGGCGGATGGGTGAGGTGTTTGGGAAGAAGTAGCTTTTAGCTTTAGGTTA
>Ga0302316_10002503_pt1 | contig 13222 bp, 11 predicted proteins | sample III_Palsa_N3_2_FD_200456 | JGI IMG/M metagenome (GOLD analysis project Ga0302316, IMG submission 200456) | Peat permafrost microbial communities from Stordalen Mire near Abisko, Sweden - III_Palsa_N3_2 | ecosystem: Environmental > Terrestrial > Soil > Palsa > Peat permafrost | place: Sweden...
CGGTGAGGTGGTTGAGGGTTCGGCGCAGAGTGGACGCCGGCAGAGGCTGGATAGCTGCGACGCTCTGGGTGGATTGAACGGTCAGGGCCGTGATGGCAGAGGTTCCGAAGAGGCCGTGGGCGGCGAAAACCTGGAGATCGGCGGTGATGCCGGCGCCGTTGGATGGATCAAAACCGGCGATGGCTAGGGCGATCGGGGGTTTCGTTGCGGTGGTTCGTTGACCGCGCGGCAACGAGGGTGGACGGCTGGCGGGATCGTCCTGTGAGTTGCTGGTCAATAGATTCTTCTTGGGCTTTTCGGCATCGTTAACAGGGTTTGATTTCTCGCCCGAAACGGATCAATAGTTTGCCGGTGTGGACGGTATGGCGGGTCCTTCGACTGCGTTTGGCGCAAAGTGCCGCGCCAAACTCCGCTCAGGATGACAGTTTATAGGCAATTGGAAAGCCGCTCAAGGCTATCTGCTGATAGCAAAAGCCTGCTGCTTTTTCGAGAATTTTCGACGGGTATCCGGCGTGATTCTTTTTGATTGTTTGCGAGTTTTGCAGCCAACTTCCAGCAGCAATTCTCTCTCTAAATTCTTAGCATATTTACGCTGAAATTGCAAGGGTTTTTGGCACATTAAGTGCTTGCTTTTGTTTGACTTAGCTCGTCGAGAGGCCGAAAATATACGTATGAGTATTCTCAACAGCTCAAAGCTGAGACATCGAATAAGTAGCAGGGGCAATGTCAGCAGAAAGCGCACACGCGCCGGCCTGCTAGCAGTTGCCCTCGGCCTTACAGTTACAGTCGTTGCAAGTCCACCTTCACCAAAAGCCGGTAGCCCTTCGGTTACTCGGACTGCAGCAATCAAGCATCGCTGGTTTCAGATCGGCAAAGCTTCCTGGTATGGCGGCAGCTTCCAGGGGCGCAAGACAGCCAACGGTGAGCGGTTTGATATGAATTCCCTTACCTGTGCGCACCGCAGCCTTCCTCTAGGAAGCTGGGTGAGGGTGACCAATCTCCATAATGAGAAATCCGTTTTCCTGCGAGTGAATGACCGCGGGCCTGTGGCCGAAAGCCTGATCCTCGACTTGTCTTATGCGGCGGCGAGGAAGCTCGGAATCTCCGGGCTGGGTAAGGTGAAGGTCGAAGAAGTCGCACCGAACGATCCACAGATGGCACAGCAGCTGGTTGCCATGGTGCGCCCGACGGACCCGCCCAAGTGGCCGGTTGCACGGGGTATGGGTCGGTAGGCTCTTCCCTAAAAATTCGAAATAGAAAGGTAAAAGGCCCCGATGGGATTCCGTCGGGGCCTTTTGAGTTTTGTTGATGACGCGATTAGCGAGTGATCGTGCCGTGGGTTACGGGAAGATCGCTCAAGCGAAGGGCCAGCGATTTGGCGCCCCCGCCAGATTTAATGAATTCGCTTAGTTCGAGCTGGACGACGTCGAGACCGGCGTCGAAGAGCTGGCTGGACAGAGTTTGGCTTAGTTCTCCAGTGAAGACAGTGCGACCGATGTTGAGGGCGCAGCAGGCCATGTGCGTGGCGTCATGCTCGGAGACGGCTATGCGTTTCCTGGCTGGGTAGGCGGCTTCAATGGCGGCCAAGGATGGGGCGTCGAAGGCGGCTGGGTAGTAGAGAAGGAAGCCGTCGTGGAGAGGGGTGAAGCAAGTGTCGAGGTGGTAAAAACGTGGGTCGACGAGATGCAGTGACGTGATAGGGGTGTGCCAGGCGTCGGCGATATGGTGGTGAGCGCGGCGGCAGGTACGGACGCCGTGTGCAGCCCAGAGATGCGTGCCGGTATCGTTGAACGTGATGTCGCCTTCACCTTCAAAGGCGGTTTCGCGCGGGGTGTTCCAGAGGAGGAAGCCGTGATCTTCAAGCCACTTGGCAAGGTGGGCGGATTCTGCCCGGCGCTGCGGGTGGGTGAAGCTGGAGACGGCAGCGACGCCGTGGTGAACGAGAGCGCCGTGGGACAGGAAGACCATGTCCGGGCAACCGGATTCGGGGTGAAGAAGACGGACATCGGCAACGCCGCGCAGGACGTTGTGGATTCCCTTCCATTGAGCGAAGGCCAGATCGCGTGACGATCGATGAACGTTGCCGGCCATCCAGGGGTTGATGACGTAATCGACGCCGTACCATTCAGGCGGGCACATCAGGTAGGTGGGGCGGGTGTAGTGAGGGGTTGAGACGGTGTTGAGGGGAGGTGTAACGATGCTGCTCGATGCCATGATGCTTGTTTCCCTGCTTTCCAGTTAGGGAGTGTCCCCCTTAAGGTCAACAGTCGTCAAGTCCAACGGTTACCAAAAGAGGCACACTCACTAACAGGATGTTGGACGCGGGATTTATGTGGATCGACGCCCCGTGAAAACATCAAAAAATGACGACAAAAAGGTTAGCGGAGGAGGGGTATTTATTTAGGTACGTCGGCTGGCGGTTGTGCGCTAAGGATGACAGATTTGCGGGGTGGTGAAAAAGTAAAAGCCCGCCGGGTGGCGGGCTTTGGTGGTGTTTCGAGGGCTGAAAAGCTTAGAGCTTTTCGAAGAAATCGCAGGCCGAGCAGGAGATGTAGACTCCGCCGGGAACGCCGCGCTCGCGGTCTTTGACGCGCTTGACGATGCGGGTGGGCTTGGAGCACTTGGGGCAATCGGTGCTCTTCTGGGTATCCATGACCTTCTTGCGGTCACCGGTTTTGGCGATCTTTGCCATTGTGTTGTTCTCCCTACAGCTAAAGTGTGGCTGGCCCGGTTCGATCGAGAGCGCGGAGGGTGCTGTGCGCAGGCCGACCTTGCGTGTCTGTATCTGTGAGGCTTGCTTATGGGCTTGGCCGAACAGGAGAGTGCGAGGACGAAAACCGGAGAAAGCTCAGGGTTGATTCTACACCATTCGAGGGTAAGGCTCGCGGCTGCGGATGGCGGTCAGTTCCCTGTGCCGTTGCTGGCCAACTGCTGTTTGGGGGCATCGGGTGGAGGCGAGTCTGGCGGAAGGTTGACGCGTCCTACGCTGTTCGGAGTGTCGGTGGTTTCACCGGGGCGACGGAGGGTTGGAGGCTTGCCGTTGCGAGTTTGCTCCTGGCCGGGCTGGACGTCGCCGTTGGAGATGGTGCGGGCTTCGAGGGTGGGAGCTTGTTCCTCGCCCAGCTCATTGTGATCGCGGATTTCAATGGGTTTGCCGATGGCGGCGATCTCAAGGCGGACGACGCGGCCTTGCTGGAAGCGGACGAAGCGGGTCGGCTCAGGTGGTGTGCCGTAGATCCACTCTTCGTAGAGTGGGCTGTTGGGGTCGTCTTCGATGGTGTGCTCGCGGTGCTTGTCGTGTGGAGCGCCAACCGCGGCGATGACCATGCGGCGATCCATGCCGACCAAGATCTCGTGCGCGGCGACGGCTTCACGGACCTTGGGTGAGAGCGTGTCGGTGTAGGCTTCTTCGCTGGTTCGGGCGCGGAAGTCTACGAGCGGGTCGAGGAGAGCTTTGACTTCGGGAGCACTGATTTCGGGCAGGCCGCCTTCGAAGATGAGCGTAATGCGGAAGCCGGTGGCGATCGGGCCTTCCTGGGCCATCTGCATGCCGTTGAATGAGAGATGGCTCAGGAAGCGATGCCTGGCGTAAGGGCCGCCATTGAAGTCGATGACCAGGCGGTCGCCCTTGAACTGAAGCGCCGTGACAGCGACACGGTCGCCGGGAGCGGCCGACTCCCCTTTTTCGTAGAGCATGTGTTTGTAGGCTGCGTTCGTCGGGCTCATGTTGCCGTTGGCAATAAGCTGAACGCCGGCACCGGCGGGGAGTTCGCGATGGGCAAAGCCCTGCTCGGCTTCAAGGTTGCGGATGAGATCGAGGCGGCCGCGTTCGTCGAGTGGAGCATCGGGGATTTCGATGTGCGTGGGGTGAAACTCGGTAGTGACGTCTTCGGTGGCGGTTTTTTCGCCGACAACGAATACCTGAGCGCTCATCAGCGGGGTTAATGCCAGAACGCTGCATGCGGCAAGAAGCGGACAGTTGCCGACCTTCCATGACATACGCAGGCCCATAAGGGTACCTCTGATAAGAGGCATTGTGCTCCGAATCCGCTTTTGAAGCAAGCGCAGGCGGGCGGCGAGGGACTTTTCTGCTGGTTTTTGTCTGCGAAGTTCGGGGCTAGTTACCCTGGCTGGCCCAGGCGACGAGCTGATCGGGCGTGGTGATGGAGCCGTGCATCATCCCGTCGAACAATTGACGCGTGCGAAGCGCGGCGAAGCGCGTGTCGACGCGAGCTGGCGTATGCTGCCGGGGCATCTTGACGATGTAGCCGGGACGATCGTCGAACTGAGCGCCGTTCGAGGCCTTCTGTTCTTCGGGAGTCCAGTCACCATGCACGGACCAGCCGTTATTTCCAGGGAGTACGGTGCGCCAGGAATGGTCGCCCATGATGACCAGCGTCGTGCTGTCCCATGTGCCGTTGGCTTCGAGTTCTTCACGAACGTGCTTGAGGTAAGCGTCGCAGAGAACGAGGTTGTCAATATAGGTGCCGTGTGTTGCCGGAAAGGTGTCTGTCTTGCGGTCGTAGATGCCACCTGGGTGTGGGATGGGCAGGTGCAACATCAGAAAATTGATCGAGGGGTCGTTCAACATTTTATCGCCCCGATCGCGCAGCGTGAAGTAATCGCGCTGATGCAGACGGGTTCCCGCAGGTGACCACTCCTCTTCCGGCTCCATATTGATTTCCAGGGTACGGGCGCGGGGATATAGCAACTGGCGTAAAACATGTGCCAGGTTGTCCGCAACGCTAGTGGAATTGAATGGGCCTCTGACTGTCAGCGGATAAGCATTGGTCCAGAAGCAGTGATCAAGGACGGATGAGAGAAGCCGACAGTAGGGGTTATACCATCCGTCGATTCCGGTACTGTAGCCCGCATCGAGAGCGTCCTGGAAGACTGTCTGGTGTGGGTCAAATACTTTCCATTGTTTTGTACTCGCGTTCTGGATTCCTAAGGGGTAACCCGCAGCAGGTATGCGGATTTTGTCGATGGGAATGCCTGTCATCAGCGCGGGAAAGACAATTTCCGTGTAGTACTCCGCCGGTTTGACATTGGTGAAGACGGTCGATGCGGCGGCAAGACGGTCAAACTCCGGCAGCTTGACCCCGGAATAACGCTGCGTGTAGAGCTGGCTATAGGAGAGCTCGTCAAAAACGATCCATAAAATGCGGTCGCGATGAGTGGCCGAGGCAACAGGTTGATGCAGCGGTCGTGGAGTGTTTAGGTGGCGCGCCTGCCATCCGATGTTGACCAACTGGATCAGTGTGATCGAGCCACTCAGTGCGACAAAACTGAGAACTGTTTCGAAGAATTGCCGCCCCCGTGACCAGATTGGCAAATTCCTTGTCGACGCGATGGAAATAGTGATGAATGACAAAAGGACAATCAGTATGAATATCGCGTTTGCCGACCACGGCACGGGCCGCTGGAAGTGCGTGTAGATCGCTTCGATGATTTCGCGCAATACGATAAGTGCCAAAGCCATCCGGATGTAACGACCGGGCCGTGGGTATCTGTTAGCCAGAAAAACGAAGAGCGTCATGAGCGCCCAAACGGCTGAGAAGATGATGAGAGGGGGAAGAATGATAACGCTGACGGGTGCGGCCAGGTGATAGGCCAATCCCGCTTCCATGAACTTGGTCAGCGGCTCTATGAAGAGCATGAGGATGATAGTGGTCAGGCCGAGAGCGATGATTATCGGATGCCGTAGCAGCTTCAAAGGAAACTCCGAGAGGGATATCGCGCAGCCTGCGGTCCGTACATGTATCTCAGCTCAGCTAGCGGCGCAGAACCGCAGGGCCAACTCAATATGAATATTTGAGTTGGGCCCAGTTCATCTGGTCGATTGAATGTATTCTGACGCGGCTATCCCGCCTAAGACGGGAGAACGAATAGTCCCAAACCGCACGAACAAATTCCTGAGACGCATGCGCCTCAGGAAAGCAGACGGTTACTTGACGACCGGGTCATCCTGCTTGCGCGTGAAAAAGGCCTTGATGCGGCGGCGGAAGAAGAAAAGCACGCCAGTCGCCATAGCGCTGATGTTCTGGATGAGGAACAAGCCCGAACCCGGATCGACGTAGCCGTAGGCAGGGCGTTCAACGGCAAAATTTAAGGCAACGATGCACAGCAGGGTGATGATGTAAAGTCTCACTCGAATGCTCATGAAACCTCCCAATTTTCCGCGATTTTTGACAAAGACTGAAAGAATATCTCGTTCTTTGTTGAGTATATGTTAATGAATAGTTAAATGCCAGTATCTATTGGCTAGAAATTTCCCTAATACCGCCCGGTTTCACACAACCTTTGGGGGATATAGACGCATCGGCGGGGGATGCTAACTGGTGGGATCGGCATCGTTCGTGTTTGAGCGAAGATGCTCATCGATGACCGGCATCGTTGATGCGGTGGTGGCTGTGGTTGGAAGGATCTGGATCAACGTGGCGGGCTTGGCGGCTGCTGCGGCTTCCATGGCGGAGTGCGCGGCTGGTGGAGCGATGTCCATCGGGTAGCCAGCGGAAACAATGGGAGCATGGGTGTAGTTCCAAGCGTACTCGCGGGTAAGGCGGTAGAGGACAGCCATTGCAGCGGCGAGGAAGATGAGCGTGAGGAAAGCGCCTTCCGGACCGTAGGCGCCTCCGGTAAGCCAGGTTGAGCCGCTGACGTTGGTATCGACCAGAAAGGATGCGTTTACGCTGCCGGCGATTGGAAGGCCGAAGAGGATGCCCGTGGAGGCGTCCCAGGCGAAGTGCAGGCCCCAGCCGAGCCAGAGGGCGTGAGTGCGTAGATAAGCCATCGAGAACAGAACGCCGGCGAGGAAAGTGATGAAGACGCTCAGGCCGGTGGAGTTCGGGCGGAAGCTGGAGAAGATAGCATAGGCGCCGGAGAGGAGGATCGTGGCCATCGTGGGGCCGACGGCGCCGATGAGGCAGCGATAAAGGTAGCCACGGAAGGCAACCTCCAGGGCGAGCGTTCCGAGGGCGAGCGTGAGGAGCGAGATGAGGGCTGTCATCCAGGCGCGCGGGGCGAACCAGAACTGCGGATGGAGATCGCCGGCTAGCATCATGGGAAGCACGGAGGCCAGAAGAGTTGCCCAACCGATGGCGACGCCGAGACGCCACTCATGCGGAGCGGTGGGACGCTGTGGGAGAGCGTTGATCTGGCGGATGCCGCCGGTTCTTGTGGCGATCCAGCTCAGGGTTGCGAAACCGACCAGCAGGAGGAAGAGGAAAAAAGCTTGCTGGAGTGGAGGTTCCGCAAGGGCAAAATTAATGCGGCCGGCGATTCCCTGCGCGGCGTGGTCGGCAGCCGAATCGGCGGCAAGAAGCCAGAGAAGCCCTGTAACAAACAGCGCGAACTGCAGGGAGCGTGGAACAGAGTACGCGGGCTGTGTAGGGTTTGGCTGCAACGGGACTTGAGACTCCTTGTGGCTAAAACGTTTCGGCTGACCCGGAGATCCTGCGAACCCGTGTCCCCAAACGCGACGGACATGAGATACCCGAATTATTCGAGCTTAGGCGGTCGTGTAGAACTGTGCGATGTTGCGGAACTTGTTGTAGCGGGCAGCGAGGAGGTCGTCGATCGAGAGGCGCTTGAGGTCGTCGAGGTGGCGTTCGAGGCGTTCGTTCACGAGTTCCATGGCGAAGGCCGGGTCCATCTGGGTTCCACCCTCGGGCTCGCGGATGACGTCGTCCACGCAGCCCAGGCGTTGGACGTCCGTTGCGGTGTAGCGGAGAGCGGCGGCAGCCTGCTGCTTCTTGCTTGGGTCTTTCCACATGATGCTGGCGCAGCCTTCGGGCGAGATGACCGAATAGATTGCGTTTTCGAGCATGAGGACACGATCGGTAACGGCGAGGGCTAGCGCGCCGCCGGAACCGCCTTCGCCGGTGATGGTGGCGATGGTGGGGACGCGGAGACGGGCCATTTCGAGGAGGTTGCGGGCGATGGCTTCGCCCTGGCCGCGTTCTTCGGCACCGAGGCCGGGGTTGGCTCCGGCGAGGTCGATGAAGGTGAAGATAGGGTGGCCGAACTTTTCGGCTATCTTCATGGCGCGGAGGGCTTTGCGGTAGCCTTCGGGGTCGGGCATGCCGAACTTGCGGGCGGCGCGCTCTTTGAGGGTGCGGCCTTTGAGATTGCCGACGACCAGGACGGGTTCGCCGTGAAAGCGGGCCATGCCTGTGGTCATGGCGGCGTCGTCGGCAAAGCGACGATCACCGTGAATTTCGCTGAAGTCGGTAAAGAGTGCTTCGATGTAGTCCATCGGATAAGGACGCTGAGGGTGGCGAGCAAGCTCGGTTTTGATCCAGGCCTCGGGCGTTGGTGCGGGTGCTACGGGAGACTTTTGCGAAATGTTATCGGCCATCTGGTTACCTCTGCGATTGTATGCGATGAGGGGCTTTAGGCGCGCGCGCGGGTGAAGAGGCCAGGCCATGAGAGATCGTAGCGCTGATGGGCAAAGAGCAGAATGCAAAGGATGAGGCCGTAGAGCATTTGGATTCCGGCGGAGGCCCAATCCTGCTTCATGGTGACCCCGAACATCAGAACGCACATGAGCAGGACAGCAATGGTCAGGGCGAAGCGAGTGAAGAGGCCGAGGAGAAGCAATGTGCCGACGAGGAGCTCCACGCACGGGATGATGTAGCCCGCAGCCAGGGTGAGCGAGGATGGAAGGGGTGAGGTCGACATGGATTTGACCATGCCCTGTGCAAAGCCGGAGAGATGTGTGCCGGTGAAGATACGGGCGAAGCCGTGGCCGAAGAAGTCCAGGCCGGTGAAAAAACGAAGGAGCACATAGGCCTGATGTTGCTCAGTGGTGGGCGGGCTGGCGAGGTCGCTCATAGTTGTTTGGATGCATTGAACGATGCGGCGTTCGTTTGCCGGTCTCGCTTGTCGGTCTATAGAGGCTTGTCGGGATAGAGAAACGAAATCGCCATGGACTGCGAGCCGGGACTGACGGGAGGCCAGTAGTGGCCGTCGGCGGGAAGCCAGAGGGTGTCTCCAGGAGCGAGATTGCGCATGCCGATATTTGTTTTGACCTGCATGGGGGTGATGGCAATGAGCAGCGTTCGAGCGGAGATAGTCCTTCCTACCGAGCACGGCTTGAGGGCGTGGCAGATCATGTGCTGAACCCAGATGGACGGGCTGGAGAAATCGGTGGTGAGGTCGGCAATGGATGGAGGAGGTGGCTCGCCGCGGAAGACCTGTTTGATTTCATCTGGTGGGAGCTGTTTGAACTCGACGCGGAGAAAATCGGAGTCGGTGTCGCTGAGGCTTTGAACGCTGTGGCGCTCTTTCATGCCGGGAGAGATGCGCCACGCGCCCGTGTGGGTGGGTGGACGCTTGGCGACGAAACCGTCCGGGCCTTCGTGCTTGAGGTCTACTTCGCCTGCGTCATTGAGGTAGATGTACAGGGTGGGATAGGCGGAGTGGTCGTGCATCGGGACGAACTCGTGCGCGGCGTAGTGCACATGCATCACGATGGCGTCGGAGTTCTCGAAGATGGTTTGGTAGTTAGGCGGCAGGGTGGACTGCGCTGCGAGGCTGGCGCAGGCTACGCCGGCCAGAAGTACGGTGGCACGAGACAGGGCGAGCAGGGATTTAGACAGGGACATTGACGACCACCTTGCCGAGAGCTCCGGAGCTGACCAGCGCGTGTGCGGCGGCGATCTCTTCGGAGCTTGATATGGAGAATTGTTGGGAGCTGAGCAGCGGTTTGAGCTTGCCGGCATCGGCTAGTGCGGCCGCCTCGCGAAGGATCTCGCCGTGATGTGCCTGGCTCTGGCCGGTGAGCAGAGGCAAGAGAGTGAAGACGCCGGAGTATGTGGCGCCGCGGAAGGAAAGCGGAGCCAGTGAGTGGGTGCTCCAGCCGAGGCAGCTTACGACGTGGCCGGTGTAGCGTTTGACGGCGAGGAAAGATGCGTCGATGGTGGAACCGCCTACGGTGTCGTAGATGATGTCGAAGCCCTGACCTGCGGTGTGACGTTCGACGTACTGTTCGGTTGAGAGGGATTGGTAATCGATGGGGGTTGCACCGAACTGCTCGACGAGATGCTGCTTGGCGGGCGATACGGTGGCGAAGACCTCGGCGCCGAAGGCGATGGCGAGTTGGAGCGCGATATGCCCGACCCCGCCTGCGCCTGCGTGGATGAGGGCTTGCTGGCCGGCGTGGACTTTTGCGCGGTCGACGATGCCTTCCCAGGCGGTGATGGTGATCAATGGAAGAGCTGCGGCTTCGCGCATCGAGAGAGACTTTGGCTTGAGGGCCAGGAGGTCGGCGCTGGCGACGACGTAGTCGGCGAGTGTGCCCTGCAGACCACCGACCCCGCCGACCATGCCGTACACTTCGTCGCCGGGATGTAAGGAGGTGACACCGGGGCCGAGTTCTTCGACGATGCCTGCCATGTCCATACCGAGGACGGCGGGCAAAGGCTGCTGAGCGTGAGGGGCTTTGCCGGCACGAATCTTGATGTCCAGCGGGTTGACGCCGCTGGCGTGGATGCGCACCAGGACCTGACCCGCGGACGGCGTTGGTCGAGGGATATCGCGCTGCCTGAAGGGAGCTTCAGGATGTTCGACGACATAGGCACGCATAGTGGCTCTTTCTCGATGCATGGATGGGATGCCTTCAAAAAGAGGGCCGGTCGCAAGATGACCGGGACTCGCTAACGGATTACTGGATGACCTGGACCGCACCGCGGCCTACGAGAGCTTCTACTTGTTCGATGAAGAGGACGTCGGCGGCAACGGCAAAGCCCTGCGGCTCGAGAACGGCGCAGAACTCGCCGGGTTCTTCGAGGTTGAGGAGAACTTTGCCTTTGCCAGGTGCGCTGCGGAAGACCGTTTCAAGTTTCGAGAGGAGCAGCTCGTCGGGACTGTGGAGCGGGATCCGAATGCGGAGTGCGTCGGGGAGTTTGATCTGCACGTCTTCAAGGGCCTGGATGCTGGAGATGGCCAGCTTGGGGGCGGCGTCTTCGTCTCCGCGAAGGGACCCGCGCACGAGGACGGGAACGTCGATCTTCAGCTTTTCGGCGAGCTTTTCGTAGCTTTGCGGGAAGGCGATGAGTTCGATTTTGCCAACTGTATCTTCGAGGTTGGCCTGGGCGTACATTTCGCCGGAGCGCTTGGACTTTGCTACTTTGAGTCCGGTGATGACTCCGGCGATTTGGATTTCGTTGCCGCCGTCCTGACGTCGGCCGCGATCGAAGACTGCGGGCTCGGGTTTCATTTCGCAGGCTGTGGCTGTATCGACGACCTTGAGGTTGCGGAGCTTTTCGCGGTATTTGTCCATGGGGTGGCCGGAGACGAAGAAGCCGAGGACGTCCTTTTCGTTTTGAAGGCGAGTGTGCTCGTCCCAATCGGGCGCGGGTGGGAGTGCGTCTTCGTCCTTGCCGGATGAGGATGGGCCTGGGTCGTCGAACATGCCGAAGAGACCATGCTGGCCGGCGGCAGCGTCCTTCTGCGACTTCTGGGCGCGCTCGATGGCTTTGTCAAGAGCGGCGAAGACGCGGGCGCGGGGACCGAATGCGTCAAGTGCGCCGGCTTTGCAAAGGCTTTCGAGGACACGCTTGTTCATCAGGCGGAGATCGATTTTTTCGCAGAACTCCCAGAGGGTTGCGAAGCCGGACTTCCCTTCTGCCTGAAGCTCGATGCGAGCTTTGATGATGGATTCGATGGCGTTGTGGCCGACGTTCTTGATGGCAGCGAGGCCGAAGAGGATGCTGTCGCCGGTAGGGGTGAAGTTGGCTGCGGAAACCTGTACGTCAGGCGGCGTGACGGCAATACCCAGCTCTTTGCACTCGCCGATGTACTTGACTACGTTTTCAGGCTTGCTCGTTTCGGAGGTGAGTAGCGCGGCCATGAACTCGACTGGATAGTGAGTCTTAAGCCATGCTGTGTGGTACGCGAGCAGCGAGTAGGCGGCGGAGTGCGACTTGTTGAAGCCGTAGCCGGCGAACTTCGCCATCTGGTCAAAGATTTCTCCGGCTTGCGCTTTGGGGTGTTTGCGTTCGGCAGCGCCTTTGAGGAAGATCTCGCGCTGCTTCTCCATCTCTGCCGCATCTTTTTTACCCATTGCGCGACGGAGCAGATCGGCGCCACCGAGCGAGTAGCCGCCGATGACGTTGGAGATCTGCATAACCTGCTCCTGGTAGACCATGACGCCGAGGGTCTCGCGCAGGAGCGGTTCGAGTTCCGGAACAATGTAGTGAACTTCGCTGCGTCCCCACTTGCGCTCGATGAAGTCGTCGATCATGGACATTGGGCCGGGGCGATAGAGAGCGTTGAGCGCGGTCAGGTGCTCGATGGAGTTGGGCTTGTAGCGGCGAAGGACATCGCGCATGCCGCCGGATTCAAACTGGAAGACGCCTGAGGTGAGGGCACGGTGGAAGACTTTTTCGAAGGTCTCCGTGTCTTCGAGGTCGATGATGTCGAGGTCGACGGTCTCGTTGCGATTGGACTTGATGAGCTTGAGGCAGTCGTCGATGACGGTGAGCGTAGTGAGGCCGAGGAAGTCCATCTTCAGCAGACCCATCTTTTCGACGGCCTTCATGTCGTAGCTGGTGACGATGGCTTCGTCTTTGGTGCGGGTAACAGGGACCAGCTCGGTGAGCGGCTGAGGCGCGATGACGACGCCCGCCGCGTGGACACCTGCTCCGCGGACGAGGCCTTCAAGGCGAAGTGCGGTGTCGATGAGCTCTTTGACCTTGGGATCCTGATAGGCAGTCGCCAGCATCGGGTTGTCTTTGAGCGCTTGCTCGATGGTGATGCCGATGGTGGGTGGAATGAGCTTGGCGATGCGATCGACTTCACCGTAGGGCATGTCGAGCGCACGGCCTACGTCTTTGATGGCTGCTTTCGCGGCCATGGTGTTGAACGTGATGATCTGTGCGACCTGATCGTTTCCGTACTTCTGGCGCACATATTCGATGACCTCGCCGCGCCGGTTCATGTCGAAGTCGATGTCGATATCAGGCATGGAGATACGTTCGGGGTTGAGGAAGCGCTCGAAGAGGAGATCGTTCTGGAGTGGATCGATGTCGGTGATCTCCATGACGTACGCGACGAGTGAGCCGGCGGCTGAACCACGGCCCGGACCGACGGGGATTCCCTGCTCGCGGGCGTAGCGGATGAAGTCCCACACGATCATGAAGTAGCCCGGGAACTTCATCTGCTTGATGCAGTCGATTTCGCGGTTCAGGCGTGCTTCATAGTCAGCGATGGATTTGCG
>Ga0302316_10002506_pt1 | contig 13209 bp, 12 predicted proteins | sample III_Palsa_N3_2_FD_200456 | JGI IMG/M metagenome (GOLD analysis project Ga0302316, IMG submission 200456) | Peat permafrost microbial communities from Stordalen Mire near Abisko, Sweden - III_Palsa_N3_2 | ecosystem: Environmental > Terrestrial > Soil > Palsa > Peat permafrost | place: Sweden...
GGTCTTGGCATGGCCTTGGACTTTGCAAAAGAGCGGAATTGCGACGCGCAAGTCTAGCAGAGGCGCGGCGTTCGGGCCTTTCCAGCGGATTCATGCGGCTTCGGTGGGCGCCGCATCCGTTATCCTTACGTGCTGATCCACACTTCGGCAACTGCACCATGTCTGCACCCACCGACCTCGCCAGCCGCATCCGTTACGTGCTGGTGCGCACCTCGCATCCCGGCAATATCGGCAGCTCGGCGCGCGCCATTCGCACCATGGGCTTTACCCGGCTGGAGCTGGTGTCGCCGGCGCGCTTCCCCGATGCGGAAGCCAACGCGCTGGCCGCGGGTGCGGACGACGTGCTCGGCAACGCCGGTATCCACCAAGGGCTGGTGGAAAGTCTGGCCGGCAGCCGGTTGGTGCTCGGCCTGTCTGCGCGCCGTCGTGGCATCAACCTGCCGGAAATTTCCCCACGCGAGGCGGCTGTCCAAGCGCTGGCTGCAGCCGCGCGCGGAGATGAGGTGGCGCTGGTGTTCGGCAATGAACGCACGGGCCTGGAGAACGACGAGCTGGCACGCTGCCACGCGATGGTGCGTATCCCCAGCGTGGACGATTTCAGTTCGCTCAACCTGTCGCAGGCCGTGCAGGTGATGGCGTATGAGCTGCGCGTGGCGATGCTGGGCGATGTGCCGACGTTCGAACCGGTGCAGGACGAGCCGCCGGCCGACGCGGCGCAGATGGAGCAGTTCTACACGCACCTGCTGCAGACGCTGGACGATATCGACTTTCACAAGGGCCGCGCGCCCACCACGGTGATGCTGCGCCTGCGCAAGATCTACCAGCGCATCCAGCTGGACGAACGCGAACTGCGCCTGCTGCACGGCATCCTGGCCGACACCCAGCGAATGGCAAGGCTCGCGGTTGATAAAAATTCGGGCTGAGGCGAGCAGGGGCCTGTAGCCTGCGCGTCATTGATTGAGCATCGCAACAGAGTGCAAACGTCTTGCTGAAAAAAGTTCTGCTTTTAGGTGTGCTGACTTCGCTTGCCGCGTGTTCCCGTCCGGCACCCACACCGGTGGTTATTGGCGTCATTGGCGATTCGACTACGTGGGGCTTCAGTAGCATCTCCACTGCCGCCGACGGGCGCGTGGCAGTCCCCGAGCCGCAGGCACTGCAGGCTAATTTGCATGGAACTGCGATCGTCAAAAATTACGGCATCAACATGTCAACGGCCGATGTGCTGCTCAAAGGCGGCATCGTTACGTTCGATGACGTGGTGGCCAACAATCGCGACATAGGTATCGTAGTAATCAACTACGGCATCAACGACGCACTCATGGTCGACATCGAGGCGTATAAGAAATCGATGAGATCGCTCATCACCAAATCCGAGACGGCTGGAAAAGTCGTGGTGCTTGAAGAGCCTAATCCTTCTTGCCTGGCCAGTCGGGCAAAACTGCCCCAGTTTGTTGCGGCAATGGACGCGCTCGCGGTTGAATACAAGCTCGCGCTGATACCGAATTACCGCGTCATCCTGGCGCAGCCGGACTGGGAAAAGAGTCTGCCCGATTGCCTGCATCCGACCCAAGCGCTTTATCTGCTCAAGGCGGCGGAAGCGGCAAAGGTGATCGCGCCGATCGTCGAAAGGCTGCAGTCTGGCGCTGCCAACTAGCGCCGCTTGCGTTCGCCGGCGACGCTTCGCATGCGTCGTCGCTATCGATGTAACTAACCGGTTTTTTCATCCGCTTCGTATTCGGACACACGCGTCACCAGCAGTTTGTCGATACGCGCACCGTCAAGGTCGACCACTTCGAAGCGGATGCCGCGCCACTCGAAAACTTCGCCGGTCTGCGGAATGCGTCCCAGCGCGGTCATTACCATGCCGGCGATGGTGCGGAAATCGTGTTCCTCTTCGCCGGGCAGGTGATCGAGACGCAGCAACTCGCGCAGGTCGTCGGTGGACAGGCTGCCGTCGATCAGCCAGCTGCCGTCGGCACGCTGCACGATCGGGCCGGTCTCGGTGCTGTCGCCGTGGGCGATCTGGCTGACGCCGACCACGGCCGCGAGCAGATCGTTGACCGTCACCACACCTTCGATATCGCCGTACTCGTCGACCACCAGGGCCAACGGCGTCTCGGCATCGCGAAACTCCTCCAGCAGATCGAGCGCGCGCGCGGTGGCTGGTACGAACAGCGGCTTGGACAGATGCTGGAACAGCTCCAGCTGGCCGTCGGCAAAGCTGTGTAGCAAGCGCTTGACCTCGACCACGCCGACCACGTCGCTTTCGTCGCCGCGGTAGACCGGATAACGCGAGTAGGGCGTCTGGCGCAGCACTTCAACGTTTTCTTCGCGTGGCGCAGCAATGTCCAGCCAGGCGATGCGCATGCGCGGCGTCATCACGCTGTCGACCGTGCGATCGCCCAGGCGCAGCACGCGGTTGACCATATTGTGTTCGTCGGGATCGAGCACGCCCTGCTCAGCACTCTCGGCCACCAGCATGCGGATTTCTTCTTCCGACACCACGCCGCGGCCGTGCTGGTTGATGCGCATCAGCCGCAGCAAGGCATTGCTCGATGCGTTGAGCAGCCACACGAACGGTGCGGTGATGCGCGACAGCACCAGCATCGGAAAAGCCATATAGGCGGAAAACTTCTCTGGCGACGACAGCGCCAGGCGCTTGGGCACCAGTTCACCGATCACGATCTGGATAAAGGAGATCAGCACGAAGCCAAGCACGATGCCCAGCACGCGCGCATACGGCTCCAGCCATACCGCATGGCCGTCGTCGTGCAGAATCTGGCCGATATGGCTGCCCAGCGCGTCACCCGCGACCGAGCCGGTGATCAGCATGACCAGGGTGATGCCGACTTGCACGGTGGAGAGGAAGTGCTCGGGTGCCTCGGCGTGGCGCAGCGCCATGGCGGCACGGCGGCTGGTTTTCGCCATCTGCTTGAGGCGGCTCTTGCGCGAGGCGACCAGCGCCATTTCCGACAACGCGAAAAATCCGTTGCACAGCGCCAGCACGAGGACGAGCGCAATTTCAATCAGCATCGCGTAGGGGGTACCTGGCTGGACATGGCTCCAGTGTAAGGGCAGGCGGGCCGTACTTCACGCGGGCAGTGGTGCGGGGCGCGGCGGGCGTCCTGTAACATTATCGTCATCTCGCTCTTTCAGGCACGGCCCGCATGTTTTCACTGCAGACGATTTTCGGTAAAGGCGACAAGTTTTATGGCCTGCTCGAACAGAGCGCCGCCACCGTCTGCGAAAGTGCCAAAGCCTTGCACGAGCTGCTGAGCAAGCCGGGTCAGGGCTCGGTGATGGCCGGGTTCACCGCCACCCGCGCCCGCGAAAAGGCGCTGGCGAGCCAGATCAGCGAGGGCCTGGTCAATACCTTCGTCACCGCGCTCGACCGCGAGGACATCGCGGCGCTGAATTCGGCGCTGTACAAGATTCCCAAGACCATCGAGAAATTCGCCGAGCGCTACGAAATCGTCGCCGATCGCCTGGTCGGCGTGAACTTCGCCCAGCGCGCGCTGATACTCGAGCGTTCCAGTCAGGTGGTCGAGGAAATGATCGGCGAGCTACGCCGCGGCTTGCGCATCGACCCGGTGAAAAAACTGCAGGATCGCCTGCAGGCGCTGGAGTCCGAGGGCGATCGCATGCTGCTCGATGCGTATCGCACCCTCTACCTCGAAGGTGGTGACGCCATGCGCGCCATGCTGGCCAAGGATTTGTTCGAGCTGATCGAAAAGGCGATCGACAAGTGCCGCGACGTCGGCAATATCGTCTACTCGATCGTGCTCAAGAACTCCTGAGGGCGCTGTGGTGATCCCCAGCATGGTTGCAGCGCGCGGTTCGATCGTGATCCCGGCACTTATCCGCCAGCGGAATATTTGCGGAGATCAGGCATGAGCCTCGGCCTGGTTGTGGCCGAGGTGCTGATTGCCTTGGCCTTTACCTATATCAACGGTTTTCACGACACCGCCAACTCCATCGCCACCGTCGTCGCCACCAAGGTGCTGTCGCCGGGTCAGGCGGTGCTGCTGGCAGCGGTCACCAACTTGCTCGGCGCGATGCTCGGCACCGCCGTGGCAGCGACCATTGCCTCGGGCCTGATCAACGCCGGCGTGGTCGACGTCGGTCCGCAGCTGGTGATCTGCGCGCTGCTCTCGGCCATCGTCTGGAACCTCATCACCTGGTGGCTCGGTCTGCCGTCCAGCTCCAGCCATGCGCTGGTCGGCGCTCTGGTCGGTGCAGCACTGGCCGCGTCGGACAACGACATTGGCTCGGTGATCTGGGCGCAAGGCAACCTGATTACTGGTCACGGCGTGATCCCCAAGGTGATCATCCCGATGGTGCTGTCGCCGCTGGCCGGCTTTATCGTGGCGTTCGTCTTGATGGGTGCGCTGTATGCGCTGCTGGCGTGGTTTGCCAACCGTCACAACTGGCTGCAGCGGTTCGGTCGCACGCCGTTCGTCAACAGCTTTTTCGGCAAGGCGCAGATCGTGTCGGCCACTGCGATGGGCGTGGCGCACGGCATGAACGACGCGCAGAAAAGCATGGGCATCATCGCGCTGGCGCTCGCTGGGGGCACCGCCGCGCATCAGTTCGATCAACTGCCGCAGTGGCTGGGTTTTCTGAAAATCGCCGAGAACACCGCCGGCGGTTTCGCCATTCCGATCTGGGTGAAGGTGGTCTGCGCGCTGACCATGGCCGCAGGCACCGCTGGCGGCGGCTGGCGCATCATCAAGACGCTGGGTCACAAGATGGTCAAGCTGCATCCGATCAACGGCTTCGCCGCGGAAACCAGCTCGGCCATCATCATCCTCACCGCGTCGACGTTCGGCATTCCGGTATCCACCACGCACAACGTGTCGGCGTCGATCATGGGCGTGGGCGCGGCCAAGCGTTTCAGCGCCATCCGCTGGTCGGTGGTCGAACGCATGGTCTGGGCCTGGATACTCACTTTGCCGGTGACCGCGCTGCTCGCTTACGGCTTCGTCAAAGCCGTGAAGATGTTCTTGTAAAAAAACAATCGGCCAAAGCGTTACAGCGCGTCTTCGGTCGTGCTGATGATCTGCTCCAGCTGATCGCCCAGCGTACCCAGCTCACCAATCAGGCGTTGCAACTCGCCACCGTCGAGAAATTCGTACGGACGGTTTTCGCACAGGTGCAGATATGGCGCACCGTCCAGATCAGCCACTGCCAGAAAGCCGGTGCGCTGCTGCCAGTTGAAGCGCAGGCAGCGGCTGGGATCGGTGCCGGCCAGCGGGCCGATCGGCGTCGATATGCGCAGGTAGCGCCGCTCGGTTTCATCCTCCAGTTCGGCCAGATAGATGCCCTGGTGGCGATCTTTCGACAGCTCCAGATCAAAGCTGATGAGGTACGGATCATTGTGGCGCAGCGCGTGCTGGCTGCCGATATGTGATCGCACGGCTTCGAAGTGGCGCATGGTGCGACTTCCTTCGCTTACGTTGGGCGCTCTACTTTGCCACGACCATGCGTTAACGTCGCGTTGGCAGCGGTCCGTGCTGTCGCGTAGTGTGTCGTGCGGCGCACCTTGGCTCAGAGCAGGGCTGATGAATTCGACTATTGACGAAAAGCATGCACGCGTTTATGCAGCGATCGTGGCGATTCCCTATGGCCGCGTTGCGAGCTATGGGGCGATTGCGGCACGCGCCGGGTTGCCGGGCAGGGCGCGTCTGGTCGGGCGGTTGCTGGGCGAGGTTCCCGATGGGATGGTGTTGCCCTGGTACCGCGTGTTGCGGGCCAGTGGGCATATTGCGATGCCGGTGGGGAGCCGTGGGTTCCGCGAACAATCCCGGCTATTGCGGGCCGAAGGCGTTGAAGTGAAGAACGGGCGCGTGGCGCTGGCGGTGTTTGGGTTGGATGGGGATTTGGATCGGGAGTTGTGGGGGATGCCGTAGGCTTCTCCCTCCTCTCCCCTGCGGGGAGAGGAGGGAGGTGAGAGGTTGGGTGCTCGCGGGATTGCTGTTTTTTTGTCGCTTGAAGTGATGGACGCCTGTGTCTTCGGCGATAACCGCAACGACTTCGGTAACGTGCTCGCCTGCCGCGGGCTTTCGTCCGCCACCGGCGGCCGAGTCACTTTTCTCTTGCGTGGCCAAGAGAAAAGTAACCAAAAGAGAAGGCCACCCCGCTTGGCGCTTGCCGGGCATCCATGCCCGGCAAGTCCGTGAGGTGCGGTCGGGCTTTTCGACAGGACTCCTGTCCTGACGAAAAGGAATCGGCATCCATGCCGATCCCCCTACGGGCCTGTCGACCCCACCTCTCCGCCGCACAGGGGCCCCGTTTAAAAGCAGCGCGCATCCTGCGCGCTTGCGAGCGTCTTTATATGCAAAGGGCTTGATCAGCTTGTCACGCACTTAATGATCATCGAAAGCCCCCACCTCGCGTGATTTCTAACTCGCTTGACGCAATGAGCATGGAGATTGAACATCCATTGCATATGCCTCAATCCGAGGCCTAATAAGTGTTAGGCGCAAGATATGACAACAACCATTTCCATGGATACTTCAGTCAGCCTTCGGCAGGCTTTTCTGGTCATGTTTGCGTATCTCGATAAACACTGGGAGTCCGTCGGTAAGCCCGACGCAATTGGTGCCCTGCTCGGTGAGCTTTCGCTTTGGGACACTGAAGGCGGCGGCAAAGAGCCTATGGATGGGGCGGTATTTCCCCAATGGCTTCGCTGCGCTAGCGCAGTTCTTGCTGCTGACACAACACCGGAGGGTTATCGTGACGCCAACATTCTGCTTGACGGCAAGAAACCCACTATTAAGGTTCTGCGCTGATGCCGTCGGGCCTAACTCGTTCAAGGCAGAAGGCTTCGTCGCCGTTTAACTCCAGCGTTACTCGTGTATGAGGCATGCTATGAGCAGAGAATCAACAAAGCAGTTCGGCATAGATCCCAACGTTCGCTGTGACAGGGTTTATCCGGTGATCGGTTCTCGCAAGTCAGTTTCTACACTGAAAACTGTCGGCCTTAAACTTAGTCGAGAACAAGCGAAGCATCTCGCGCAAGTCCTTCTTGTAGCCGCAGATGCATGGGAAGAAATCGACATAACAGCGTATCGCACTCCCCTCAAGTCAAATGGCCTGTGTCGAATTACGGTTACGGCCCTAGGTTGATGTTCCAAGTGGCTAAAGTTTGTTCAAGGCGGGGACGTCTTACCTACTGATTACTTCCAGAGTTTGGCCTCAGTGTGCCGATCAATACGAGAAAAGTATGAATCCAAAAGTAGCCGTGTTTGGAATACTTCGGTTCCCGCCGGAGAAAGTCACCGAGGTTCTGCCGCATTTGAAAACACTCGTCGATGCGACTTACAAGAACGATGGCTGTATTGCCTATGACGTAGCGCACGATCCATTTGATCTGGGCTTCATACGTTTTGTGGAACTGTGGCCAAGCCAGGAAAGTCTGGATCATCATCTTCAAGCACCGTATATCGAACCTTGGCGCGTGGCGGCTCGAAGGTGCGGGCTGCTTGAGCGAAACTTCACAGCCTACGAGGTTGTCGAATCACGGAAGGTCTAACCGTTCACTTCAGTAGGCAACACGGCCCAGCATTTTTTGTCAGCTAAATTTTGGCGCAATCCGATTTAGTTGAATTTGCGGGAAAGCTGCTCTGCTTTTCCAACTCCCCTGTGCGGCGGTGAGACGTGGTCGATAGGCCCGCAGGGGAATCGACATGGATGTCGATTCCTTTTCGTCAGGGCAGGAGCCCTGTCGAAAAGCCCGGCTGCGGCTCACGGACTTGGCGGGCGTAGCCCGCCAAGCGCCAAGTGGGGTGGCCTCTCTTTTGGTTACTTTTCTCTGGCCATTCAGAGAAAAGTAACTCGCCCTCCGCAGGAGGACGAAAGCTCTGCTCTCAACAAGCCCGCGCAGCACGCAGCGACACAACCCCACACCCCAATCAGCCCAGCCCCCAACCCCCATTTGTTAGCATGGGCGGATGCCAAGCAACGCTCTCGACATTCTTCAAACTGTTTTCGGTTACCCGAATTTCCGCGACCAGCAGCAGGCCATCGTTGACCACGTGGTCGAGGGTGGCGATGCGCTGGTGCTGATGCCGACGGGTGGCGGCAAGTCGCTGTGTTACCAGATTCCGGCGTTGGTGCGGCAGGGGACGGGCATTGTGGTGTCGCCGCTGATTGCGCTGATGCAGGATCAGGTCGACGCGCTGCGCGAGGCGGGCGTGGCCGCGGCATTTCTCAATTCCAGCATTCCGGCGGATGAGCAGCGCGAGGTGGAGCGGCAGCTGCTGGCGGGTGAGCTGAATCTGCTTTACGTGGCGCCGGAGCGGCTGCTCACCGGGCGCTTTCTCAATCTGCTGGAACGCACCGAGGTCGCGCTGTTCGCGATCGACGAAGCGCATTGCGTGTCGCAGTGGGGGCATGATTTTCGGCCGGAGTATCGCGAGCTGGCGGTGCTGCACGAGCGCTTTGCGCAGGTGCCGCGCATTGCATTGACGGCCACGGCCGACCCGCGCACGCGCGAGGAAATCGTCGAGCGCCTGTCGCTGCAGCAGGCGCGGCAGTTTGTAGCCAGTTTCGATCGGCCGAACATCGGTTATCGCGTGGGCCTGCGGCATAACGCGAAGCGGCAGTTGGCGGAATTTCTGGAAGGCCATCGCGGCGAGTCGGGCATCGTGTATTGCCTCAGCCGCCGCAAGGTGGACGAGACGGCCGAGTGGCTGGCCGAGTCAGGCGTGGAGGCGTTGCCGTATCACGCCGGTCTTGATGCGGCCAAACGCAGCGCGAATCAGAAACGTTTTCTGCGCGAGGACGGCGTGGTGATGGTGGCCACGGTTGCCTTTGGCATGGGCATCGACAAGCCCGACGTGCGCTTCGTCGCGCATCTGGATCTGCCACGCAGTATGGAAGGCTATTACCAGGAAACCGGTCGCGGCGGCCGTGATGGTTTGCCGGCGGAGGCGTGGATGATCTACGGCCTGTCCGACGTGGTGACGATGAGCCAGATGATTGCGCAGTCCGAATCGGCGGACGATCGCAAGCGGGTCGAGCGGCAGAAGCTGGAATCGCTGCTGGCGTATGCCGAGGCGACCGACTGCCGCCGGCAGCTGCTGCTGGGTGCGTTCGGAGAAATCTATCCTGGCCCATGCGGCCATTGCGACAACTGCATCGAACCGCCGAAAACCTGGGACGCCACGGTACCGGCGCAAAAGGCATTGTCGGCGGTGTATCGCAGCGGCCAGCGCTTCGGCTCCGGCCACGTGATCGACATTTTGCGCGGCGAGGAAACGCCGAAGGTGCTCAGCTCCAATCATCATCAACTCAGCACGTTCGGCATCGGTGCGTCGATGGACGAGAAGCAGTGGCGCTCGGTGTTTCGCCAGTTGCTGGCGGCCGGCTTGCTCGAGGCAGATGCGGAAGGCTACGGCACGCTGCGTCTGACTACCGCGAGTCGCGCCGTGCTCAGCGGCGGCCAGACGGTGAAGCTGCGCGAGGACGTGCGGCCCCCGCGCGGCGGCGGCCGTCGCCGCGACAGCAAGCTGGTCACCGGCAGCAGTCTGGGTATCGAGGCATACGAGCAGTCGATGTGGGACGCGCTGCGCGCTGTGCGCACGCAGCTGGCCAAACAGCACGGTGTGCCGCCGTACGTGGTGTTTCATGATGCGACCTTGCTGGCGATGCTGCGCGCACTGCCGGCGAACGAGGACGAGCTGGCCACCATCAGTGGCGTCGGCGAAGCCAAGCTCAAACGCTATGGCCGGGATTTTCTGGCGGTGATCAACGCACAGGAATAAACCGTCTGTGTTGATGGCTATTGGTGTTAGCCAGTGGTGCAGATAGCCGTCTATTTGTTGCGGTGGTTTCCGAGGATCAGCTGCCCTGCGCTGGAACGGGCACATTGCCCTGGCTGCGAATCACCTTGTGAATAAAGCGCAGCTTGTCGACTACCGGCGGTGCCAGCGCGAACGGGTAACCGTCCGGTGTGCCCATGCTGCGATTGAGGCTGTTGAGCACGTAGGTCAGCGGAAACCAGCGCTCGATCATTTCGCTGAAGGAGCGCGTCACCGTATCGACCGGCTCGACCTGCAGCGAGGGCTCGCTCGGGTTTGGGGGTGCAAGCATCAGTCCACAGGCGCTGGCGGTTTCCAGCGTGTCGACCATGTGCATGTAATGCGCCCAGGTCTCGGCCCAATCCTCGAACGGATGCATGGTAGCGTAGGCGCTGATGTACGACGACTCCCAGTTCGCCGGCGGCCCTTCCTTGTAGTGACGTTCGATCTCTTCGCCGTAATCCACGCGCTCGTCGCCGAAGATCGCACGGCACTCGTCCATCAACGGGCCTTCCTGCATCAGGCGCATGAAGTAGTAGTGGCCAATCTCGTGGCGAAAATGACCGAGCAGGGTGCGATATGGTTCGTGCAGGCGCGTGCGTGTGCGCTCGCGGTAAGCATCGTCCGCCTCGGCGATATTCAGCGTGATCAGGCCGTCCGAGTGACCGGTATGTACCGGCGGCTCGCCTTGCTTGTTTTCCAGAAATTCGAAGGCGAGTCCGGTTTCCGCGTCGTCATCGCGCGACTCGATCGGCAGGTCCAGATGGCTGAGCGTGTAGAGCAGGCGACGCTTGGCGCGCTCAAGCTTGTACCAATATTCGCGATTTTCGTCGGATGACAGCGTGGGAATGGTCAGCGTCAGCCGGCATGATTTGCACAGTGATTCGGGATCATCCGTCGGGATCATCCGGTTGCAGACGTGCTCGGTGATGTAATTCTGGCACTGCTTGTAACTGCGGCCATTGGTGCGTGTATCGAGGCTGCGCCAGAAGCCGTTGTTATCCGGCTCGAAAGCGCTGACATCGTCCAGATCGTAGACGTAACCGAGCATGTGGCCGCAGCGTTCGCACAAGACGTTCTCGAAAAACACCTGCTGGTTGCAGCTGTTGCAGTGGAACGTTTTCATGTAATTCAGTACCCCGTCTGGCCGCGTCCGCGAACCCTCAGCAGCATGATCTTGTCGGCAGCCGCGCATGGATGAAGTGAAGCACCGTAAGTGCCGCGGGTCACTGCGCCTGCCATTGCGCCAACGCATCGCTGGTCGCGCCATCCAGCGGCAGTTCGTCCAGCGGCAACATCGTCACGCTGACTTTCAGCTCCTGTTCGCCACCGCCGAGTATCACGCCGCGCAGCGGCGAGACGTCGCCGAAATCGCGGCCCCATGCCAGCGTCACGTGCTGGCTGCCGGGCAGCAGGTTGTTGGTGGGGTCGGCATCGAGCCAGCGGTCTTCATCCTCACCGGGGCACCACACCGACACCCAGGCATGCGAGGCATCGGCGCCGATCAGCCGCTGCTGGCCGGGCGGCGGCGTGGTGAGGATGTAGCCGCTGATGTAGCGCGCGGCCAGGCCGATGGAACGCAGGCACGACACCATCACATGGGCGAAGTCCTGGCACACGCCACGGCGGCGTGTCAGCACATCGGCAACCGGCGTCGCCACGGTGGTGGCTTCCGGATCGAACTTGAAGTCGCGATGGATTTTTGCGTTCAGTGCGATCACGCCATCCATCAGTGATCGACCAGCGGGAAAGCAATCGGCGGCATAGATCGCGAAGCGGCGCTTGATCCGTCCATACGGTGAGCCGAAGCGGTATTGCAGGGCGGCCAGTGTGGTCGGCGAAAGTGGCTCGCCTGCGTGATACTGCAGACGGTTGCGTACCGTTTCCCATGCGGGCGTGTGCGCGAAGGTATGCGGTTCGGGTGAAAACACCTCGACGATACTTTCGGTGCGCACCCATAGCTCGTCATGCGGCGCCTCGAACGCCAGCATCGCCGCGGCATTGCCGAAAGCGTCCTGGCGCTCGAGTTGAAAGCTCGGTTCGGGAATGATTTTCCGCCGATGCTCCATGCATTGCTGCCGCGGCAATTCGCGCGGCGTCAGGTGCAGCAGCTGGCGTGACAGCGCCACCGGCGCGTCGTACTGATAATGCGTGTCGTGGATAACCTGGTAGCGTGCCATGCGTGAACGATAACAGGCCCGAGAGTTTGTTTAAGCTCTCACGCGGCCAGCGTCTGCCGGCTGCGTTCGCCGACATGGGTGAAGTGGCGGGCGGCCAGCACGTTGGAGAGTTCGCGCGCAGCTTGCGCGGTATGGGTGAGCACTGAAGCCAGCGCGAGGCAGACTGTTTCGTCCAATGGCTCCAACGTGACCAGATCGAAGCTCGTGTATTGCTGCAATACCGACAGCAATTCGTCGGCAAGCTCATGATGGTCGCCGCCGAGATCGGCCGACAGCTCGCCGAGATGGATCAGCAGTTGGCGCAGCTGGAACACCACGCCGTGCGGATTGCTGTCGTCGAATACCACCAGATCGAGCATCGGCAGCAGCTCGGGCTGCGCACGGTAGCGGCTGCGGTAGGTAATGCTGCTGTCGGCCACTTCCAGCAGCCAGTCCAGACTGTGCCAGCCCTTGTCCACGCCATGATGTAGAAAGCACGCCGTGGCCGACGAAATAAAGGCCAGCCGTTCCAGATGACGGCCGATCATCAGGAAGCGCCAGCCGTTGTCGCGGGTCATGCCGTCCATCGCGAAACCCGACAGGCCCACGCCGAGGATCAGGCTGTTGTTGAGGTATTCCATCGCGGCGTTGAGGCCTGACTTCTTGCGCGCCTCGAGGGTCGGCGGGTGCGGCAGTTGGTTGAGCATCAGCCAGTTGTCGAGCGACAGGTGCTCGCGAATCTGCGTGCCGGTCCAGGCCAGATGATGCAGGTTGGCGGTGAGACTCTCGACGCGTTTCTCGTCGCAAATAGCCGTCCATATCGCATCGTCCGGCTTGGGCTCCGGCTCGTCTTTTTCCATCGGCGCAAACAGGTTCAGTGCCTTGCACAACAGCAGCGCCGATTCGCGGGCCGCCATCGCGCTTGTATCGCCATAGCGTGTGAGCGTGATGCGCAGCAGGCGTGCGCTGTCGTCGCAACGGCTGGTGTAGCGGCCGAACCAGAACAGGTTTTCCACCAGCCGCGATGAGAGGTTGGACGGACTGCGCACTAGTTCCCTCGCAGTAATCGTGTTGGCCAGCAGGCTGAAGCGGCTCACCGGCACGTCGGAAAGCACCCAGGTGTCCTTGCTGCCGCCGCCACGTTGCATGCTGATCATCTGCGCCACCGGTGTGCCGGCTACCCGTGCCAGGCCGCCGGGCATGACGGTATAACCGCCTTCGGTATTCGCTGTGGCGTAGAGGCGCAG
>Ga0302316_10002509_pt1 | contig 13200 bp, 9 predicted proteins | sample III_Palsa_N3_2_FD_200456 | JGI IMG/M metagenome (GOLD analysis project Ga0302316, IMG submission 200456) | Peat permafrost microbial communities from Stordalen Mire near Abisko, Sweden - III_Palsa_N3_2 | ecosystem: Environmental > Terrestrial > Soil > Palsa > Peat permafrost | place: Sweden...
TGATAGTGCGGATTACCCGTGTGAAAGTAGGTAATCGTCAGGCTCCCCAGCAGCATCAGAAACCCCACCCCACAAAAGGTGGGGTTTCTGCGTTTACGCGCACAAAAACGCGCAAGTGCCGCTTCGCGTCGGATACCCCGAGCGAGCGGGGGGTGCGCCCCCGCCCACAACAAACCAACCCCAACAAACTACTTAGACGCCAAGAACTTCTGCGCGAGCCGGACCCAGTACGTCGATCCAATCGGCAAAAGCTCATCATTAAAATCGTAACTCGCGTTATGCAGCATGCAGGGTCCGGCTCCATGACCGGCATCGCGATGCCCGCCTCCCCCATTCCCAAGGAAAGCATAGCAACCCGGCTTGGCGAGCAGCATGAACGAAAAGTCCTCGGCGCCCATTGTCGGTTCCACGGCGTCGTTGACGTTTTCCGCCCCCACAACCTCCTTCATGACCGACGCAGCAAAGCGCGTCTCTTCACTGCTATTCACCGTAGGCGGGTAGTTTCGATGAAAGTGGACATTCGCCGAACAGTCGTAAGCAGCAGCAATATTCTCTGCAATCGTGCGCATACGAGCCTCGACCAGATCCAGCGTTTCCGTCGTGAACGTGCGGACAGTGCCCGCCATCCAGGCTCGATCGGGGACCACGTTCACCGCATCGCCAGCATGAATCTGCGTGATCGACAGTACCGCCGTATCCAGGGGCTTCTTATTGCGCGTGATGATGCCCTGCAGTCCATTGGCGATCTGCACCGCGGTGAAAACGGGGTCGCGCCCGTTGTGCGGCATCGCAGCGTGTGACCCTACGCCTGTGATTTCGACGCGGAATTCGTTGCTCGACGCCATGATCGGGCCTTCGGTCACACCGAACTGCCCAGTCGGCATGCCCGGCCAGTTGTGAATGCCGAACACGGCATCGACGGGAAACTTCGTGAACAGACCGTCGTCGATCATCGCCTGCGCACCGGCACCCCCTTCTTCGGCCGGCTGGAAAATGAACACAATCGTTCCATCGAACTCGCCGTGCTTGACAAGGTGTCGAGCGGCGCCCAGCAGCATGGCTGTGTGTCCATCGTGTCCACAGGCGTGCATCTTCCCTTCGTGACGAGAGCGATGTTCGAAACTGTTGATTTCCTGGATTGGCAGGGCGTCCATGTCCGCCCGCAGCCCAATCGAGCGATTGCTGCTACCGCGCTTCAGAATGCCAACTACACCAGTCTTACCAAGGCCGCGATGGACCTCGATACCCCACTCAGTCAGACTCTTCGCGACAAGATCGGAGGTCTGGCTCTCTTCGTAACGCAGTTCTGGATGCGCGTGGATGGTTCGTCGGAGGGTTTGAATTTCGCCGTGAGCGGCCTGGATTTCGGGGATCAGTTTCATAGCGCGATGTGCTTCGATATGCATTGGATTGCTCGAGGCGTTTTCGCCTAGGGCGCGGTAATAATCAATTCTACGCCCACAGGCATTTTTGGCGGCACGGCAGCGTGCGGACGACCAGAGACGTAATAAAATTGCATTTCGTGCCAGGTTGCCCTTTTAACGGATCACCCTATGAATGCCCCGACCGAATTTGCCCGCGCCGTGTGTCCGCATGACTGCCCGGATACCTGCGCGATGCGCGTGACAGTCGAGCATGGTCGGGCGATCAAGGTGGTCGGCGATCCCGATCATCCGCCGACGCAAGGGGCCTTGTGTACCAAGGTCAGCCGTTATGCCGAGCGGGTACATCATCCGCGCCGTCTTACGACGCCCATGCGCCGCGTCGGCGCCAAAGGCGAGGGCCGCTTTGAACCGATCGGTTGGGATGAGGCACTGAGGCTCGCGGCCGAGCGTCTATCGGAAATTGCGAGTCGCGCTCCCGAGGCGATAGTTCCTTATAGCTATGCCGGAACGATGGGCCTAGTCCAGGGCGACAGCATCGCCCAGCGGTTTTTCCACAAGCTAGGCGCATCCCAACTGGACCGCACGATCTGTGCGGCGGCCGGCGCGGCCGGGCTGAAGTACACCTACGGTGCGAGTCTCGGCATGCTGACGGAGTACTTTGCCGAAAGTGAGCTCATTCTCATCTGGGGATCGAATCCAATTGCGTCGAATCTGCACCTTTGGACCCGTGCGCAGGAAGCCAAACGCAACGGTGCGCGTCTGATCGCGATTGACCCATACCGTTCTCTGACGGCGGAAAAATGCCATCAGCATATTGCCCTCAAGCCAGGCACCGACGGCGCGCTTGCCCTCGGCATGATGAACGTGCTGATCACCGAAGATTGGCTCGATCACGCCTATATCGCCGACCATACCTTGGGTTTTGAACAATTGAGGGCTCGCGCGCTGAACTACCCACCCGCCCGCGTAGCCCACATTTGCGGCATTGATGAGCAGACGATTGTCGACCTCGCACGCCTCTACGGCGGGACCCGAAAGGCCGCGATCCGCATGAATTACGGTCTGCAACGAGTACGTGGCGGCGGCAATGCGGTACGCGCCATCGCTTGTCTGCCCTCGTTGACCGGCGCGTGGCGCGAGCGTGCCGGCGGCGCGTTGCTCTCTTCGTCAGGCTGGGCGCCGGTCGATTCCCACGCGCTGCAACGTCCTGACCTGATCCCCGGTTGGCCGTCACACCAGCCGCGCGTGATCAATATGAATGCGATCGGCGACGCCTTGCTGCATCCCGGCGGCGCCCAATTCGGTCCCAAGATCGAAGCGGTGATCGTCTACAACTCGAACCCGGTCGCGGTCGCGCCGGACTCGCAGCGGGTTGCGGCCGGCTTTGTGCGGGAGGACCTGTTTACGATAGTCCTGGAGCATTTTCAGACTGACACCGCTGACTATGCAGACTTGCTGCTGCCCGCGACCACACAACTGGAGCATCTCGATCTGCATAAGTCTTACGGACACACACACGTGATGGCAAACCTCCCCGCGATTCAACCGGTAGGCGAGGCCCGCCCCAACACTGAAATCTTCCGTGGCATCGCTCGCCATATGAACCTGCAGGAGCCGGCGCTGTTCGAGACCGACGAGGCCGTGGCCGCAAACGCGTTCCGTTGGAGCGACCCGGTATTCGCTGGTGTCGACTGGGAGTCCCTGAAAGCGAGCGGCTGGGCGAAGCTCAATCTGCCCGACGCCCCCTTCGCCGAAGGCGGGTTCCGCACCCCTTCCGGCAAGTGCGAATTTTTTAGCGAGCGTCTCGCGCGGCAAGGACTCGATCCTTTGCCCGACTATCTGCCGCCCTATGAATCCGCCGACGGCGCCCCCGAACTCGCAGCCCGTTATCCGCTGGCGATGATTTCGCCGCCTGCCCGTAACTTCCTGAACAGCACCTTCGTCAACGTGGAGAGTTTGCGCTCGACCGAAGGCGAGCCACATCTCGACATTCACCCCATCGATGCGAGCCGGCGCGAGGTGATCGACGGCCAACTCGTGCGCGTTTTCAACGACCGTGGTTCGATGCAGGCCCGCGCCCGGGTCACCGACAAGGCGCGTGAAGGTCTCGTAGTTGGACTTTCTATCTGGTGGAAGAAGCTCGCCCCCGACGGTTGCAACGCGAATCAGGTGACGAGCCAGGCGCTCACGGACCTTGGTGGTTCGGCCACCTTCTACGATTGCCTCGTCGAAGTCGAGCGCGTTGAAAGCCTTTGAAAAGTATTTGAAATGCATCGCGCCGCACCTGCTTCCATCACCGTGCGCCATTGAGTGCGAACCGTGTTGGAGGGTGGCATCTAACCCATGTGCATTCGCAAATGGCAGAGTAGAGCGCATGCTACGATGCCCGTTTAGCACGATCATTCGAAAATAAAGGAGGAGACGCCGCATGGAAAAAATCTGGCTGAAATCATATCCGCCCGGCGTTCCAGCAGAAATCGATCCGAGTCAGTACTCGTCCGTTGCCGATCTGTTCGAAGAAAGCTTTCGTGAATATCAGACCAGGCCTGCCTTTGTCTGCATGGGGAAGCAGATAACGTATGGCGAACTGGACGCACTATCGCGCAAGCTTGCGGCGTGGTTCCAGTCCAAAGGTCTCGCGCGAGGCGCCCGCATCGCGATCATGATGCCCAATGTGCTGCAGTACCCGGTGGCGATCGCGGCCATTTTGCGTGCGGGATACGTGGTAGTGAACGTGAATCCCCTTTACACGCCACGCGAGCTCGAACATCAACTCAAGGACAGTGGCGCCGAGGCCATCGTCCTGCTCGAGAATTTCGCGGTGACGCTTCAGGCGGTGTTGCGCAATACGGCCATCAAGCATGTTGTCGTGGCGGCGATGGGTGATCTGATGGGCGGGAAAGGGCTCATCGTGAACTTCGTCGTGCGCCACGTGAAAAAGATGGTGCCGGCGTGGAGCCTGCCTGGCCACATCAAGTTCAACGCCGCGATTGCTGAAGGCGCTCGCCAGGAGTTCAAACCGGTCAAGCAAGGGCCGGAAGACGTCGCGTTCCTGCAGTACACCGGCGGCACGACGGGCGTCGCGAAAGGCGCCACCTTGCTCCATCGCAACCTGATTGCCAACGTCCTGCAGTCGCAGGTCTGGCTCGACCCGGCCCGCGAGGGACGAGACGACATCGACCAGTTCATCACCGTCGTCGCGTTGCCGCTGTATCACATCTTCGCCTTGACGGTGTGCGGACTACTGACCGTTCGTACCGGCGGGCTTGGGGTGCTGATTCCGAATCCGCGCGACATTGGCGGCATGATCAAGGAGCTGCAAGGCTATGCGATCACCACCATTCCGGCGGTGAACACGCTCTATAACGCGATGCTCAACCATCCCGATTTCGACAAGCTCAACTTCTCGAAGCTGCTCGTCGCCAATGGAGGCGGGATGGCTGTTCAGGAAGCCGTCGCGAAGCGCTGGTATGAAAGGACCCATACGCCGATCGTCGAAGGTTACGGCATGTCGGAAACGTCGCCGTGCGTGACGTGCAATCCGGTGTCGGTGACTTCGTACAGTGGCACGATCGGTCTGCCGCTGCCGTCGACCGATATCTCGATTCGCGACGACGACAACAACGAAGTGCCACTCGGTCAACCGGGTGAGATATGCATCCGCGGTCCGCAGGTAATGGCCGGCTACTGGAACCGGCCGGATGAAACTGCCAAGGTAATGACCCCGGACGGTTTCTTCAAATCGGGCGACGTCGGCGTAGTGAGCGACGCGGGTTACGTGAAGATCGTCGACCGCAAGAAGGACATGATTCTGGTGTCCGGCTTCAACGTCTATCCGAACGAGATTGAAGACGTCGTCGCCAAACTGCCGGGCGTATTTGAAGTCGCTGCGGTCGGCGTGCCGGATCAGCATTCGGGCGAAGCGGTGAAGCTGTTCATCGTCAAGAAGGATCAGGGGCTGACCGACGCGGACATCTTTGCCTTCTGCAAGGAACAGCTCACCGGCTACAAGCGGCCGAAGATCATCGAGTTCCGTACGGAACTGCCGAAGAGCAATGTTGGCAAGATCTTGCGGCGGGAATTGCGCGACGGCCGCGCGTGAGGCGTGCCTTGTCTTGACCGCGTGCAGCGCTGGCTAGTAGAACCAGCCTGATCAAAAGAAGAACGGCCCGAACGAGGTAATCCTCGCCGGGCCGTTTCTATTTGCGCGAAGCCTGATGCGGCACCAACGGCGCCACCGCTCTCCCACTTCAGTCGAACAAACGCCCATACGAAAAAAAAGCGCCCGAAGGCGCCTTTAGGATGTACAGCTTTATTACGACTTGTTAACCCGGTGCGTTTTGTTTTTTGGTCGCTTTGTTTTTTTACCCTCGCGAGAGGTTCGTCGCTAATGTAGCAAAAGGGATACCGTGCGCAAAGAAAAAGCAGGTTCCTCGGTACGCAGCTGTTTCGTTTACGCAACATGGTCTAAAATTGAAAAATAGTCATGAAATCAGCCCTTAACGGAAATCCCGACGCGCGAGTTGCTCCGCAGACGCACGTCGCACGGGCCTCCGGAAGATTCGGGCTGATGTGTCGAACCGGGAGGGCTGGATGCTGGATGAATTGATTACCGAGCTGGATCGGGGTTTACGTTCAATGACAGGCGTATCGCGGATGAACCGTCCAGTGCCTGTGCCGCCCGTAGTGGCGGAGATACCGGAACTGTCGCCGGCCGAGCGCGAGCATGCGGCCGCCCTGATGCGTGTGAATCACGTCGGTGAGGTGTGCGCCCAGGCGCTCTACCAGGCGCAAAAACTGGCCACGCGCTCGCCCGCCTTGAAAGAGACCTTCGAGCGCGCAGCCCGTGAAGAAGAAGACCATCTCGCCTGGACCGCGCGCCGTCTGGAGGCACTCGACTCGCGTCCCAGTCTGCTGAATCCGCTTTGGTATGCAGGCGCTCTTACGCTCGGTCTGGTGGCTGGGCGCTTCGGAGATCGTGTGAGCCTCGGCTTCATGGCCGAGACCGAGCGTCAGGTGGAGCAGCATCTCGACAGCCATCTCGAGAAGCTGCCTGAGGCGGATCTCGAGTCTCGTGCGATCGTCGAGCAGATGCGCACTGACGAGGCCGCTCACGGCAAAGCTGCGATCGATGCGGGCGGAGTCGAGCTGCCTTTTCCCGCTCGTGTCCTGATGCGTGCGGCGTCGAAAATCATGACCCGGACTGCCTACTACGTTTAACCGCTGTGGAAGTGGGACGGCGCAGCGTGCGCCGTCCGCTTAATCGCCTTAAACCCTCCGCTGATCGTCTTAATCCCCCGCCGCAGATCGCTTAGATTCCACGCCTTTCCCCGGGACTTTTCACGTATCACCTTCACAAGTTGCACTAGTCCATTCATTTATAACGGTTTTCCGTTTTAGGCCTGACTTGAAAGAGTCGCGCTAAGTCCTTGTTCTAACAAACAAATTTAGTTAAAAAACCACGCTTCTCCCTTGACCCCTCCTAGGGCTTCCTCTAAAGTGGGAGACAGTGTGAGAAAGTGTATTTTTGTGTGATCTCGCAGATGGTTTCGGGTAGATTTTCACGGGTCGGGTGGCTGGCGCGCTAAAGCGCCAACTCTCGTCGACCGCAGCGAACTGCATGGGACCGGAGTAAGCGCTGAAGCGCTAACTCCGGTCGACAGGGAGAGAGAAGTGTTCCAAGGGGCGTCGGCGCTGACGCTCGATGCGAAAGGGCGGATGTCTATTCCCTCTCGGTATCGGGATGCGCTGCAGACACAGGCAGAGGGCCGGGTGACGATCACCAAGCACCCGGACGGTTGCCTGTTGCTCTTTCCGCGCCCGGAATGGGAGATCTTCCGCGACAAGGTCGACAAGTTGCCTATGAACGCGACCTGGTGGAAACGCATTTTCCTCGGCAACGCAATGGACGTTGATATGGACGGCGCAGGGCGCGTGCTCGTGTCGCCGGAACTGCGCACGGCTGGCGGGCTGGAAAAAGAATTGACGCTGCTCGGCATGGGCCGTCACTTCGAACTGTGGGATGCACAAACATACGCCGCCAAAGAACAGGCGGCAATGGCTGAGGGCATGCCCGACGCGTTAAAAGATTTCACGTTCTGATCGCGGCTCACATATATGGCACCTGCGATGGGAAACGAGTTGCAGCATCGCACGGTGCTGCTGGAAGAAGCGGTCGAAGCGTTGGTCAAGCGCCCGGACGGCGTCTACGTAGACGGCACGTTTGGACGCGGCGGACATAGCCGCGCGGTGTTGGGCAAGCTGGGTGAGTCGGGGCGGCTGATCGCGTTCGACAAAGATCCGCTAGCCATCGCCACGGCTCAGCAAATCGCCGATCCGCGCTTCGAGATCGTGCACGAGAGTTTTGCTTCACTGCGCGACGCGGTTGCGGAGCGCGGGGTAGGGCGGGTGTCGGGGGTGTTGCTGGATCTGGGCGTGTCGTCGCCGCAAGTCGACGATCCGGAGCGGGGTTTCAGTTTCCGCGCCGACGGCCCACTCGACATGCGGATGGACCCGACGCGCGGCGAGTCTGCTGCTGACTGGCTGGCGCGGGCCACGGTGCAGGAATTGACGGAGGTAATACGAGATTATGGGGAAGAACGGTTTGCTTTTCAGATTGCAAAGGCGCTTGTTGCTCGCCGGGCAGAGTCCGACCGTCTTGGGCCTCTCGTCAGCACGGGCGAGCTTGCCCAAATCGTGGCTAACGTCGTCAAAACCCGTGAGAAGGGCAAGGATCCGGCAACCCGCACCTTTCAGGCTATACGGATTCACATCAATCAAGAGCTTGCGGAGCTGCAAGTCGTTTTAGAAGCGGCGCTAGCGCTGCTGGAGCAAGGGGGGCGGCTGGTGGTGATCAGCTTTCATTCGCTCGAAGACCGGATCGTCAAACGGTTCATGCAGGCGCACGCCAGTACGCCTACGATCGACCGTCGCCTGCCGATCCGCGCCGTCGACCTGCCCAGCCCGCCGCTCAAAATCATCGGCCGCGTGTTCGCGAGCGACGCTGAAGTCGCCGCGAATCCGCGCGCCCGTTCTGCCGTGATGCGCGTGGCGGAGCGTATCGCGCCATGAGCCGCCTCAATATCTTTCTGCTGATTGTCGTAATGGGTTGTGCATTGTCTGTAGTTAACGCGACGAATCAGCAGCGTCAGATTTTTATCCAGTTGCAGCGCGCGGAGTCACAGGAGCGCCAGTTGCAGCAGGATTATTCGCAGCTTCAATACCAGCAGAGCGCTCTGTCGAAGACCTCGCGCATCGAGCAGATTGCGACGGATTCGCTGAAGATGGCGGCCGTCACCACCGGTCGCACACAATATCTGACGCTCTCCCCGGGCGCCGCCACGGCTGAAGACGCACCGGTACCCACGTCGGCGCCTGCGCCGGCAACAGCCTCGGCCTCGCACGCCACCCGTCAGGGGAGCGCGCGATGAAAAAGAGCTCAAACCGCAAAAGCGTCGCGTTCGCCTCGAACCCGATCCTGTCCGTGCGCCTGCCGATGTGGCGCTCGAAGCTCGTCGTGTTCATGCTGTTCATGGCGTTTGTCGCGCTGGCCGGCCGCGCGTTCTGGATTCAGGGTCCGGGCAACGCGTTCTATCAGAAGCAGGGCGAAAGCCGCTATCAGCGCACGCTCGAGCTGCCTGCTACGCGTGGCAAGATTCTCGACCGCAACGGCCTTGTGCTCGCCACGAGCTTGCCGGTGCGCGCCATCTGGGCGATTCCCGAAGCCGTCCCCGACGATCTCGGCGCCGACAAGCTGACTGCGCTCGGCAAACTGCTGGGGATGTCGAATACCGAGCTGCGCACCAAGCTGTCCGAGGACAAGAACTTCGTCTACGTGAAACGTCAGGTGCCGGTCGACATCGCGGAGCAGGTGACCGCGCTCGACATTCCCGGTGTTTATCAACGTGACGAATACAAGCGCTTCTATCCGGAAGGCGAGATTGCCGCCCACCTGATCGGCTTCACCAATGTCGAGGACGAAGGCCAGGAAGGCGTCGAACTCGGCGACCAGAAGCTGCTGGAGGGCATGCCGGGCATCCGCCGCGTTATCAAGGACCGGATGGGGCACGTCATTGAAGACGTCGACGAGCAGGTCGTGCCGCACAACGGCCAAGACGTGGATCTGGCGATCGACAGCAAGATCCAGTACATCGCCTATACGAACCTGAAGGCCGCGGTCGACAAATTCAAGGCCAAGGCCGGCGCGGCAATGGTGATCGACGTGCGCACCGGCGAAGTGCTGGCGCTCGTCAATTATCCGACCTTCAACCCGAACGACCGCACTCACCTGACCGGCGATCAGCTACGTAATCGCGTGCTGACGGACGAGTTCGAACCGGGTTCGATCATGAAGCCGTTCACGATCTCGCTCGCACTCGATCTGCATCGCGTGGCGCCGACTACACTGGTAGACACGGGGCCGGGCCACTTCAATCTCGATGGCGCGACGATCACCGACGACAGCGCGTTCGGCGTGCTGACCGTCGGCGGTGTGATTCAGAAATCGAGCAACATCGGCGCGACGAAGATCGCCATGACGCTCAAGCCCGAAGAGATGTGGAATATGTATACGAGCATCGGTCTTGGCCAGGCGCCGAAGATCGGTTTCCCCGGCGCGACCGCGGGCCATTTGCGTCCGTGGAAGAGCTGGCGTCGTATCGAGCAGGCGACGATGTCGTACGGCTACGGGTTGTCGGCCTCGCTGTTCCAGTTGGCGCGCGCATACACGGCGATTGCTCACGACGGCGAAATTCTGCCAGTGTCGATCTTCCGCAACCCCGACGATCAACCGGTCAACGGGCCGCAGATTTTCTCGCCGGTTACGGCGCGTGAAGTGCGCGCAATGCTCGAAACCGTGGTCGCGCCGGGCGGCACTTCGCCGGATGCGGCCGTGCCGGGCTATCGCGTAGGCGGCAAGAGCGGCACGGCGTACAAGCACGGCGCGCACGGCTACGACAAATCGAAGTACCGCGCCTCGTTCGTCGGCATGGCGCCGATGCCGAATCCGCGCATCGTTGTCGCGGTCTCGGTGGATGAGCCGACCGCCGGCAGCCACTTCGGCGGCCAGGTGTCGGGCCCCGTGTTCTCGGCGATCGCCGGCGATACGCTGCGTTCACTCAATATCCCGCCGGACATGCCGGTCAAACAGATGGTGGTGTCGGACGACTCGGCGCCGGTCGCCCCTGCTGCTCCGACGCTGCCCCCGCCTGCGGCGAAAAAGCTGTCCACCAGTGGCGGCGCCAAGAAAATGACCATCGCGGCCAACGCGAAAAGCCATCCGGGAGTGGTCCGATGAGTGCGCTACGTTCGAAGCATCCAGCGCACCGGCAGATCGCCGACGCCCTCGCCTGGCTGCACGCTCGCGTGCAGCCAGGCGCCCATATGCACGCAGATACCCGCTCGCTTGCCGAGGGTGACGTATTCCTCGCCTATGCCGTCGACGGCGCCGATAACCGCCCGTTCATTGAAAGCGCGATCGAGCGCGGCGCAGTTGCCGTGCTGTTTCAGCCTGAGAGCTTCACGGGTTCGCCGGATCCGGCATTGGCGCGCGCGGTACCCGCGCTGAACGAACTGGCGGGATCGATTGCGAGCGGCTGGTACGGCGACCCGAGCGATGCGATGCGGGTTGTCGGCGTCACGGGCACCAACGGCAAGACCTCTTGCAGCCAGTGGATCGCGGCGGCGCTGAGCGCGCTCGGCACGCCCTGCGCCATCATCGGCACGCTCGGCAGCGGCATGCCCGGCCACCTGGTCCATACCGGCTTTACGACGCCGGACGCGCCGCAATTGCAGCGCAACCTCGCGCAGTTGCGCGAGGCGGGCGCGCGGGCGGTGTCGATGGAAGTGTCGTCGCACGCCTTGCATCAGGGACGAGTGAACGGCACCGCGTTCGAGATCGCCGTGTTCACCAATCTCACGCAGGATCACCTCGATTACCACGGCACCTTCGCGGCGTACGAAGCCGCCAAGGCGCGTCTGTTTGCGTGGCCGGGGCTGCGTTGCGCCGTGATCAATCGCGACGACGAAGCCGGACGCCGCCTGCTTGCCAGCACGCAAGGCCATGCACGAACCATCGCTTACGGGCTCGGCACACGCAGCCAGGCACCGGACGTCGCGGCACCGCAGGCCGACGCATGGCTGCATGCGGCCGACGTGCGCGCCACCGCGACCGGCACCGCGTTTTATCTGACCACCTCGGATTGGGGCGATGCAGAAGTCGAAGTCCAGACGCTCGGCGCCTTCAACGTCAGCAATCTGCTGGGCGTGCTCGGCGCGTTGCTCGCGGCTGACGTGCCGTTCGACGCCGCGCTTGCTGAGCTCGCGAAGCTGGAACCGGTCAACGGCCGCATGCAACGGCTTGGCGGCCGGCTGCAAAACGACGAACCGCTCGTCGTGATCGACTACGCCCACACCCCGGACGCGCTGGAAAAGACGCTCGAAGCGCTGCGCCCGATGGCGGCGGCGCGCGGCGGCGAACTGATCTGCATGTTCGGTTGCGGCGGCGATCGCGACGCGACCAAGCGTCCGTTGATGGGCGCGATAGCGGAGCGGCTGGCGGACGGCGTGGTCGTGACCAGCGATAACCCGCGCAGCGAAGAACCGCAGAAGATTCTCGACCAGATTGCCGCCGGCATGAAAGACCCGTCCAAGGCGCGACGTATCGAGGATCGTGCGAGCGCCATCCTGCAGGCTATCCGCAGCGCGGCGCGTGAAGACGTGATCGTGCTGGCCGGTAAAGGGCACGAAGCAACACAGGAAATCATGGGCAAGAAACGCGCTTTCTCCGATCAGGATCACGCACGGCTGGCGCTCGCCGCCCGTGCGACGCAAGCTCGCGGAGGTGGCGAGTGAAGATGTTTTCCCTGCGCGAAGCAGCAGCACTGATCCCGGCCGCAACCGTCGTCGGTGACGACGGCGTCACGTTCGAGCACGTCTCAACGGATAGCCGCACAGCCGGTCCGGGCGATCTGTTCGTCGCGCTCAAGGGCGACCGTTTCGACGCGCACGACTTTCTGCCCGACGTCGCGGCGCGCCACGTCTCGGCGGCGCTGCTGACGCGCACCCCTGCGGATTGGCAAGTCCCGTCCCTGAAGGTGGCCGATACCCGCGCTGCGCTCGGCTCGCTCGCCCACGGCTGGCGCTGTCGCTTCACGATGCCGCTCGTCGCTGTGACGGGCAGCAATGGCAAGACGACGGTCAAGGAAATGATCGCGTCGATTTTCGCGGCAGCGGTCGGTGCCGAAGCGCGTCTTGCTACGGCAGGCAACTTCAACAACGACATCGGTTTGCCGCTGACGTTGTTCCGCCTCACCTCCGCGCACCAACTGGCAGTCGTCGAACTCGGGATGAACCACCCGGGCGAAACCGCCTTGCTTGGCAAGATCTCGGAACCGACGGTTGCGGTGGTGAACAACGCGCAGCGTGAGCACCAGGAGTTCATGGCAACCGTCGAAGCCGTCGCACTCGAACACGCAAGCGTGATCCATTCGTTGACTCCGGATGGCGTCGCGGTGTTTCCGGCGGACGACGCCTACGCAGGCATTTGGCGCGTGGCCGCTACGGGCAACCGCATCATCGACTTCGCGCTCAATAACGACGGCCGCACAACCGAAGCCGCGGTGAAAGGCAGTTTTGCCGGTACTCAGTTGAGCATCGATACACCGGAAGGCCGCCTCGACGTCGCATTGCAAGTGCTCGGCGACCACAACGCGCACAACGCACTGGCCGCCACTTCGGCTGCGCTCGCCTCGGGCGTCTCGCTCGACGCCATCAAGCGCGGGCTCGAATCGTTTGGCGCAGTGAAGGGCCGTTTGCA
>Ga0302316_10002510_pt1 | contig 13199 bp, 9 predicted proteins | sample III_Palsa_N3_2_FD_200456 | JGI IMG/M metagenome (GOLD analysis project Ga0302316, IMG submission 200456) | Peat permafrost microbial communities from Stordalen Mire near Abisko, Sweden - III_Palsa_N3_2 | ecosystem: Environmental > Terrestrial > Soil > Palsa > Peat permafrost | place: Sweden...
AGCTCGGCCTCGATGGCTCCGGTTTCGAGCTTCGACGACCGTTGGTACATTGCCCCGACCGTCGGTGGCTACTACAACGATGACAAGCGCAACACCAACAGCCGCCAGTTTTACTACGGTCTGGGCTTTGGCAAGTTCTTCACCCCGAACCTGTCGATCGACCTGTTCGTGGACCGCACCAAGCGCAAGATCGATCGCGGCCCGGCGAACGGTGGTGGTCAGGGCGATAGCTCCTGGTCCAATAACAACGTTGGCATTGCTGCCCGTTACTACGTTGGTGACTGGAACGCGTTCCGCCCGTACCTGCTGGCCGGCGTACTGGGCAGCCACCACAACAACCCGTATGACAGCGGCTGGTCGCCGGCTGCGGAGCTCGGTGTTGGCGTGTCCAAGACCGTTACCGACAGCACGGACGTCCGTCTTGAAGCCGGTTACCGTTATGACTTCGACGACAGCACCAGCGACAACCCTGCTTTTGCCGCCACGGGCAATAACACCAACCGCAACGGCTACGGCGACGCTTTCTTGGGCCTGAGCATCGTCTCGCGCTTCGGTGCTCCGCCGGCCGCTCCGGCCCCGGCCGTTGCTCCGGCTCCGGCGGCTCCTGACTGCTCGACGATGGACAGCGACCACGACGGTGTGAACGATTGCGACGACAAGTGCCCGAACACTCCCGCCGGCACGATCGTTGGACCTGATGGTTGCCCGCAGAAGGTCGTCATCGACCTGCGTGGCGTGAACTTCAAGTTCGACTTCCCGAAGAAGGGTCACGTGAAGGCGAGCGAAATCGGCAAGGCTCTTGCTGTTCCGACTGCTGACTCGCTGGCCGTGCTGAACCAGGCTGTCGACACCCTGCAGCGTTACCCGCAGGTGCACGTGACCGTTGCTGGCTATACCGACAGCAAGGGTACCGATGCTTATAACCAGAGCCTGTCCGAGCGTCGTGCACAGATCGTGTATGACTACCTGACCAGCCACGGTATCGATGCAAGCCGCCTCGACGGCCCGATCGGTCACGGCAAGAACGATCCGATCGGCGACAATGCCACGGATGCGGGCCGCGCCCAGAACCGTCGTACCGAACTGCAGGTCAAGCAGTAATAGACTGCAGCAAGTAATTAAGAAAACCCGGCTTCGGCCGGGTTTTTTTATGGGCGATGGCCATGTGCAAAGCAACGCCGTACCACCCCACGAATTCATGACTTCCGTCGGTTGATGGCATGGCGGATCGCAGTCAACGCCGATAGGCTAGCCGTATGTCACGCCCCAATTACCGTTCCCCTCGGCCAGTGGCCGCTGCCAAAGTGACCAAGCCCCGCTACGGTTTGGCGCGCGTTCTGTCAAAAATGGGCGCGTGTTCGCGCAGCCAAGCTGAACAGTGGATACGCGAAGGCCGCGTCAGTCTTGATGGAAGGGTAGAGCGCGATCCGCAATTTCCGACCGTGATCGACCAGCATCGGATTGCTGTAGACGGTATCGACCTGCGTGTGGCGAATCATGTCTACGTGATGCTCAACAAGCCGCGCGGATTGATCGTCAGTGCGACGGACGAGCGTGGACGAGATACCGTATACACCGCTCTTGCCGAAGCTGGTTTGCCGTGGCTGGGTCCGGTCGGACGACTGGACAAGGCCAGTGAGGGATTATTGTTGCTGAGCAACAACACGACCTGGGCATCAGCGATCACTGATCCCGCGACCCATCTTGAGAAGACCTATCACGTCCAGGTTGCTGGACAACCGGACGATTCTGTCTTGGCCAAAATGCACTCAGGCGTGGATGACGCCGGCGATGTGCTAAAGGCGAAGCGTGCGGTCCTGCTTCGATCGGGTGAAAAGAACGCGTGGCTTGAAGTCGTGCTGGATGAGGGGCGCAATCGCCACATTCGCCGCCTGCTTGCCGCGCTGGGTTTTGACGTGTTGCGCCTGATTCGCGTCGCCATCGGCCAGCTCCCACTCGGCGAGTTGGCTAAGGGTCAGTGGCGCCAGCTCACCGCCGAAGAAGTGAGCCTTCTTGATTCCTGTCGATAGCGGAAGCGCGCTGTTCGCGACGCTTATGCGCTGATCACACCCAGCTGTTTGCCCACCCGGGTGAAGGCGGCAATGGCCTTGTCCAGATGCTCGCGCGTATGCGCCGCGCTCATCTGGGTGCGTATGCGCGCCTTGCCCTGCGGCACCACCGGAAAGAAAAAGCCGGTGACGTAGATGCCTTGCTCAAGCAGGGCGGAGGCCATGGCCTGAGCTTTGGGCGCGTCGTAAATCATCACTGGCACGATCGGGTGCACGCCTGGACGAATGTCGAAGCCCGCCGCTGTCATCTGTTCGCGGAAGTAGCGCGTGTTGTCCTGGACTTTTGTGCGCAGATCGCCAGCGTTAGCCAGCATGTCGAACACCTTGATGCCCGCGGCAACCACGTGCGGCGGAAGCGAGTTGGAGAAAAGATAGGGGCGCGAACGCTGACGCAGCATCTCGATCACTTCCTTGCGGCCGGTGGTAAACCCACCCAGCGCGCCACCGAGAGCCTTGCCCAGCGTGCCGGTGAAGATGTCGATCCTGTCCATCACACCGTGCACTTCAGCGGCACCGCGGCCGTGTTGGCCCAGAAATCCCGTGCAGTGACACTCGTCGATATGCACCAGCGCGTTGTACTTCTGCGCGAGTGCGGTGATCCGATCCAGTGGTGCGATAAAGCCGTCCATGGAAAACGCGCCGTCGCTGGTGATCAACTTGGTGCGCGCGCCCGCGTCGTCGGCGGCCTGCAGCTGCGCTTCCAGATCGGCCATGTCGCAGTTGCCGTAGCGAAAGCGCTTGGCCTTGCACAGGCGGATGCCGTCGATGATCGAGGCATGGTTGAGCGCGTCGGAAATGATCGCGTCTTCTTCGCCGAACAGCGGTTCGAACAGACCGCCGTTGGCATCGAAGCAGGCCGCATAGAGGATGGTGTCCTCGGTACCGAAGAACTCGGCGATCTTCGCTTCCAGCTGCTTATGCAAGTCCTGCGTGCCGCAGATAAAACGCACCGATGCCATGCCGAAGCCGTGCGTATCCAGCGCGTCTTTCGCGGCCTGGATCACGTCGGGATGATCGGCCAGCCCCAGATAATTATTGGCGCAGAAATTCAGCACCTTGCGGCCGTCGGCCAGGGTGATTTCTGCCGACTGGGGCGAGGTAATAATGCGCTCGGCCTTGAACAGGCCCTGTTCGCGGATGGATTCGAGTTCGCTTTGATAGCGCGCCTGGCCGGGGTAGCTCATGAGGGGGAAATTCCGACGGGAGGAAAGCCCCCATTGTGAGCCTTCGGCGCCAATCAGAAAACCTCGGGCGTCATCTCGTCGCCATACACCGCGAAACCTCAGTGCAGGCCGAAGTCGACGCGCGTGGTCGCGCCCTTGTCGTCGATACCTTTCGCATCCAGTTTCGGTGCCAGCACGAACAGCCGCTTGTCTGGCACCTTGCCCCGCAGCCAGCCGCGCACCGCATCGGCGCGCTGCTGGGCCAAATGGCGCATGGCATCGGTATCCGTGGCGACGTTGGCTTCCAGCATGCTTTTCATCACGTCTGGCGGCTGCGACTTGGTCAGCCCTATCAGATCGCGCGGCTTTTTGAATTTGGCGTGCTTGTAGGCTTTGGCCAAATACTTGTTGTATTCGTCCGGGCTCAGCGGTGTGTCGTCGGCCGTAACCACTTCATCTGCTTTGTCGCCTTCGTCGTCGCGCTGTTCGGCGCGAACGAGCTGATCGACGGTGACGCTGCGCAACCCGCTTTCATCCTTGGCAGGGTCCGCGCGGCCGATGATGTCCAGGTTGAGCGACGGCTTTTCGGTCAGTGCCTTGACGATAAGCGCGAGCTTTTTCTGAGCGTCGGCGCTGAGTTCGGTGCTGCCTGGGGCAAATTCCACATAGCCCAGATCTTGGCCCGAACTGCCGCTGAATGCCGAGGCCAGCAGTCGAAACGGCGCGGTGACAGCACGACCAATCAGGTTGACGAAGGCGTGCCAGACTAGGCCGCCGATGCTGAACTTGGGATCATCCAGCGAGCCGGAAACCGGCAGATGTATGTCAATGCGGCCCTGTGAATCCTTGAGCAACGCGACGGCAAGCTTTACCGGCAGGTGGCTGATTCCCTTGCCCTCGATGCGGTCGCCGAAGGTCAGCTGGTCAATGAAGATATGGTTGTCGGCAGACAGCTTGCGCTGATCCAGCTTGTAGTGGACGTCGGCATTGAGCCGGCCTTTGGTAATCGGATAGCCGGTGTATTTGCCGGAGTAGGCGCTGAGGTTGGTCAGCTCGATGCCCTCGGCTTTGCCGGTGATATCGAGAAACGCCACCGGCGCCAGCGGATTGATCGAGCCCTCGATGTCCACCGGCGAGTTGTCGTCGAGCTCACCCTGCAGGCTGAGGTCGGCCGGCGGCCCGGCATCGGTGCCGAAGCCGCCGATCTTGCCAGTGAGCTGAGTGATATTGGCGGTGTAGTTGGGTTTGATGAAGTTGTCGGTGTAGTTGAGCTGGCTGTTCGTAACCGTCACTGCGCCGATATGCACCTGAGGAGCCGGCAGATCGCTCACAATCGCCGGCGCAGCCGCGCTAGCAGCAGGCGCGGGCGTTGTCTCCGCGCGGGTCACCGATACGGGTGCGGCGGCGGGGTTGGTCACCACATCCTGGGTATTCAACCGCCCATTCGCGTTGATGATCAGCCGCGCATAAATCTGATCGAGCGCAAGCGAAGCGATGGTAACTTTCGGCGCACCGTCGCCCAGCCGCACGTTCAGGCCGCTCAGTGTCAGCGCTTCCCAACGTATAAAGTCATCGCCGCTGATCTTGTCCTGCACGCGCACGTGGCCCAGCGTGACGACACCACGATAATCGGTCGTCGATTGATCACCGCGCTGCGCGTAGTGGACCCGCCCATTGCTGGTCAGCAGTGCGCTGCTTACTTGGACATTCAGCGGCACGCTGCCGTATTCCTCGAACGGTGCAAGGTTGAGTCGCGTGGTCTTGATCTGCAGTTGCGCGTCCAGAGGCTGTGGCGTCAGGTTGCCGCTGATCTGGTAGCTGCCGTTCTTGCCGATAGAGCCGGAGGTGTCGATCTTCAAAGGCTGACGCATGTCGTCTGAAAGACCGTCGGCCTTCACGCTGATCTTGCTGAGCTTCAGGGTTTGCGGCTTGCCAGGCGTTTTTTGAACGGTCAGCGCGACGGCCCCGTCATCAAGCAAGAAGTGGTCGATGTGCCAGTGCCAAACGCCGGCTGGTGCTGTTCCTTTGGACGTCTTGGATTTTTTGTGGGTGTCCGAGGCGGACGAGGGTGACGTTGATGCTGAGGGCGCCGCGGTTGAAGAAGCGAGTTCGGCCAGATCGACGTTGCCGTTGGCTAGTCGTTTCGCGTCAACATTCAGCCCTCTAAGCGTTACTGCGGAGAGCTTTGCCTGCTGTTTAGACAGGTCGAATTGGTCGAGATCGAGCTGCAGGCTCTTCCACTGCACGCCCGAATCTTTGTGCTTTTTCGGCAGCAGTGCGCCATCGCCCAGCGTGATCTGGGCGCTGTTGAGCTGAGCGTTGAAGCGATCATGCCACTGCGCTTGCAGCTGTCCATGGGCGGCGAGTTTGCCGCTAAGGTCTGCCGCAAGCGTGGGGTCACCGATAGCTTGCAGCGGCGCAATGTCCACGCCATCGAGACTGACGTTACCGCGAAACTTGCTGGCGGCGATATCGACCGTGCCTTTCGCTTTCAGGCTGCCGCCATTGAGCTGGGCAGCCATATCGAGCGCGGCCGGCGGCGCTGGCACTGTTGCCAAACCGCTGATGCTGCCGTGTAGGTTGTCTACGCTCAGCTGGTTCGGCGATGGACCGGCCTGGTCCACGTAAAGCAGATGGCCGCCGACGATATCCAACTGTGCGATACGTACGGCGATTTTTGCACCGTCGGTGGGTTTGCCGTCACCCAGCAGAGGATCGAAGTTGCTGTGGCCTCCGGCCAAACTGACGTAGTGCAGCTCGGGATGATTCAGACGCAGTGTGCCGAGCGTAAAGCGGGAGATCAGCGGCTGGACGTCGGTCAGCTGAGCCTGTGCTTGCTGGAGGCTGAGCAGCGGTGCCGAGTCTTTGCTGTTCACCGCCAGCTGGTCCAGCTGTAGCGAACCGGTAAGGCTGAGACGCGGCGTTTTTGGGTCGGCGATGAAATGCAGATCCAGCTCGCCGGAGAGCTGTCCTTTTGACACCGCTATCGGCAGCATTGGCACGTAACCGAGATAGCGAGGCAGGTCGAGATGATCGAGATGAAAATGCATCACCGATTCGCGCGTGCTGGCGAACGGCTTGATCTGACCGGCCAGTTTGATAACGCTGCCATCAACCGTCATGGCCAGCAGCGGCTGCACGAAGATGTCGGTGTCGCTGGGCAGGCTGGCGATAAACGGGATGCCCAACTCAAGCTGGGCTACTTCATGATGAGCCTTCTGCACGCCGTCGTCGAAAACGATATCGCCCTGATGCACGCTGATGTTGTAAAGCGCAAACCTTGCGGGGGAAGCATCGGGCTTGGCAGGGCCGCTGGCGAACTTGTCGATCAAGTCGGAAAAGTTGAAATGCTGCGGTCCGTCGCGCGAGAGCAGAATGCGCGGTCGATCGAGCTGCAGCTGGTCTAGAATCGGCGCGAGACGAAACAGCGAACTCCATGAGGCGTTGATGACCAGGTGATCAACGTCGACGAAGCGGCCGTGGCCATCGCGATCGCCGATATGCAAACCGTCCAGCGCAAGCCTCAGCGTGAACGGATTGAGGTGCACCTGCTGCACGGTGACGGGTCGCTGCAGGTTTTGGCTCAATCGACGTTGCAGCTGGCTGCGTATCAGCGGCGGTGCCGCGAAAAAGCCCAGCAGGCCAAACACCACCAATACGATCACGACGATGCGCAGTGTCTTGCGCGTGCGGTGCGATCGATAGAACGCGGCCGCCGGCTCGCGCCAGGCGGAGGGATGTGACCATGGCGGCAGTTTCCATTCCCGCATTCGACGGTTGCTCCCCTGATTGCCAGTCATTTCGCGTGGCCGATGAGGCAACGTGAGCGTTTCCCTATGCTGCCGCTCCCTGACGTCCTGAGGTGAGTTTACGCCAGCGGAGCGTTGGCTGGTCGTTAGCCAGTCCACCTTTTCCCGTCCTCAAACAACAACGCCCCGCCGAAGCGGGGCGTTGCGTTGACCATCGAAGCAGCACTTAGTGCCAGGAACAAACCACCTTGCCGCAGACGCCCGCATCCATCAGGTCGAAGCCTTTCTGGAAATCGTCGATGGCAATCTGGTGGGTCAGCACTTTCTGCAGCGGAAAGCCGGTCAGCACCATCTGGGTCATCTTGTACCAGGTCTCGTACATGCGGCGGCCGTAGATGCCCTGCAGGGTAAGGCCTTTGAAGATCACCTTGTCCCAGTCGATGCCGGCACCGCGAGGCATGATGCCGAGCATGGCGATCTTGCCGCCGTGGTACATGCAGTCGAGCATGTCGCCGAAGGCGCGCGGGTTGCCGCTCATCTCCATGCCGACGTCAAACCCTTCGATATGCAGATCGGCGATGGCATCCTTGAGCGACTGCTTGGAAACATTGACCACACGCGTTGCGCCCATGTCGGCGGCCAGCTTGAGGCGATAATCGTTGACGTCGGTCACCACCACATTGCGCGCGCCCACGTGCTTGGCGATACCGGCGGCGATGATGCCGATCGGGCCTGCGCCGGTAATCAGCACGTCTTCGCCGATCAGGTCGAACTCCAGGGCGCAGTGCGCGGCATTGCCATAGGGGTCGAAGAAAGCCGCCAGTTCGGACGGAATCTGATCGGGAATCGGCCACAGGTTGGATGCCGGCATCGCCATGTATTCGGCAAACGCGCCGTTCCGATTCACGCCGATGCCCACGGTGTTCGGGCAAAGGTGGGTGCGGCCGCCGCGGCAGTTGCGGCAGTGACCGCAAACGATATGACCTTCGGCGGACACGCGGTCGCCAATCTTGTAGCCGGTCACACCCGGGCCGATCTCGACGATGCGGCCGACAAACTCATGGCCGATGGTCAGGCCGGGGTTGATCGTGCGCTGCGACCACTCGTCCCACTTGTAGATGTGCAGGTCGGTGCCGCAGATCGCGGTCTTCTCCATCTTGATCAGCACTTCGTTAGGGCCAATCTGGGGAATCGGCACCTCTTCCATCCAGATACCCTGCTCGGGCTTGCGCTTGACCAGGGCTTTCATTGTCTGCTGCTGCATGGGATATCCGGGGACGAGTGGAGGCAGTTGATCATTATAGATCGCCTCGACCCTCCGGCGCCCTGACGCGCTGCGTCATTGGCGGTAAGACCCAGTGAGGATTCAGATATCCAGCCGGTCGTAGCTGCGTTTGAATACGATGGGCTGTCTTGCCGTCGGCGTCGTCCACTGCTCGGTCACGGTCAAGTGGTGGCCGTCGGCCGATTTCACCCAAAACTCGTCCAGCTGCGTGCCGCCATCGAACTGCATGCTGATCGACAGCCCGTCAGTGTAGTTTCTCGTCTGCACCACCGCGCTGCCGTTGAGCGACTGCTGCGCGACACCATCGAGCCTGGCGTTGAGTTGATCGCTGTCGCTCAAGGCGACGTGCATGTGTTTGGCGTCCTGTTGCACGTTGAGGATGGAATCGTTCGCCAGCAATGGTGGCGGCGTATCGACGATCGGCGACACGCCGTCGTTGCTGCTGTCTTTGTTCTGATTGTGATTGCCGCCGTGGCCGTGGCCTCCACCACCGCCCATACCGCCGCCGCCGTGACCACCGCCGTGGCCGCCACGCGAGTTGGACGCGCTGCTTGGCGGCGTGCTGCTCGTGGATGCGCTGGCCGGTAGTTGTGCTGCGGCCTCTTCATGCTTTCGCTCGGCGCGCAGTCGTGCGGCGATCTGGTCGGCGCTATCGCTCTGCAGATCGTTCAAGCGCCAGATGCCGCTGAAATCGGGCAGGGTGGGCGAGGCAGCTGTCGCCGATCCGACGCCTGCTGCCGACAAGGCAACGGCGATGGCAACGGACCGGGTGAGAATAACTAGCAGGTTCATAAGCGGCTTCGTGCTGGGGCGACCGGACTGGCTCGCGTTGCTGTGGCAACGTGCTCACGGCTGCTTCGGTTGACAGCCGGCAGATTGCCACCGGTGGACTGGAAGAGCTCGGGTCACCTCCGTTCTTTTCTGGTTACCATAGCCGTGTTTCTCCCTTCCAAAACTTGCGTCTGAAATGGAGGCTCGCCATGAAAGATCACGATGGATGCTGCTCCTTTGACGAAATGCCCAATGGCGCGCGTCGAACCCTTTTCAAATCCGTCGCCGGTATGGCGGCCATCGGGTTGCTCGGCGGTCTGACGGTGACATCGCCTTTCCCAGCAAACGCGGCGGCCTTGACCAGGGAAGACCGCGACAATCTGACCCCGGATCAGATCATCGACGCCTTCAGGCAGGGTAATGAGCGATTTCGGAGCGGCAAGATGCATCCGCATGACTATCTTGCTCAGAAACGCGCCAGCGCTTCGGGGCAGTATCCGGCCGCGGTAATTCTCAGCTGCATCGATTCACGCGCGCCCGCGGAGATCATCCTGGACGCGGGCATTGGCGATACGTTTAATGCCCGCGTGGCTGGCAATGTTGTGAACGATGATGTCCTCGGGAGTCTGGAATTTGCGTGCGCGTTGTCCGGCGCCAAGCTCGTGGTCGTGATGGGCCATTCGGCCGTGGCGCGATCAAGGGCGCCATCGACGATGTTGAACTTGGCAAACTCACCGGGCTGCTCGACAAGATCAAACCAGCTGTCAAAGCCACGCAGTACGCGGGCGAGCGCAGCAGCAAAAATGCCGCCTTTGTGGATGAAGTCGCCAAGAGCAACGTGCGCCTTGCCATCGACGAGATACGCGAGCGCAGCGACGTGCTTGAGAAAATGCAGAAGGCCGGCAAGATCAAGATCGTCGGCGCGATGTACCAGCTAGTCGGTGGACGAGTGGAATTTTTTGGCTGAGGCACGGCTCGTAAATTGTTTGGCTTGCGCTGGATAAATGCCCGGCAAGGTAGCTCGACCGAAAGAAACGCTCGATCCCGTTCCCCTGTCGGCTACCGGCAGGGTCAATTTCGCGCATGTCGATCAGAAAGTGATGCGGATACATCGGACGCGGCGGATAAACTACTCTGATGCCGATCGATCAGCGCCCGCTTGCCATCTTCCTCATGGGCCCCACGGCCTCGGGCAAAACTGCGCTGGCATGCGAACTGAGCGATCAGTTTCCGCTGGAGCTGGTCAGCGTCGACTCCGCGCTGGTTTATCGCGGCATGAACATCGGTACGGCGAAGCCGGATGCGTCCACACTGGCGCGCTATCCGCACGCGCTGATCGACATTCGCGAGCCGTCGCAGCCTTATTCGGCGGCCGACTTTGCGGCTGACGCGCTGCCGGTGATGCGGCGGATCAGTGCGCAGGGCAGCGTACCGCTGCTGGTCGGCGGGACCGGGCTGTATTTCCGCGCGTTGCAACAGGGCTTGTCCGATCTGCCCGACGCCAATCCGGCGCTGCGCGAGCAGCTGTTCGCCGAAGCGCAGTGGATCGGCTGGCCGGCTATGCATGCGCGCCTGGCCGCCCTTGATCCGGCCGCCGCTGCACGCATCGGCGTCAACGATGCGCAGCGGCTGCAGCGTGCGCTGGAAGTGATCGAACTCACCGGTCGCCCGCTGTCCGAGCTTCAGCAGCGGGGCCACGTGCTCTTTCCCTGGCGGGTGCTCAAGCTGGCGCTGTTGCCGGATGACCGACGCATTCTGCACGCGCGCATCGCCCTGCGCTTCGACACCATGCTGGCCGACGGCTTTCTCGACGAAATGAAAACGCTGCGAGCCCGCCCCGACCTGAACGCGGATTTGCCCGCCATACGTGCGGTCGGCTATCGGCAGGCATGGGAGCATCTGGACGGCAAAACCGAGGCTGCCGAGTTCCGCGATCGCGCGATCTTCGCTACCCGTCAGTTGGCCAAGCGGCAAATTACCTGGCTGCGCAGCGACGTGGGTGCACGCGTATTCGACCCGGATCGAGCGCGCCTGCAGGCCCGCGCCGTAGACGCCGTAGAGCTGTTTCTCGGCCAGCCCCGTTGACGGTTTTCCGTCTGATGGGAGCGTCCCGAAAACCGTCGGTCCCGGCACTTTGCCGCACGCCGACTCAGCGCGCAAAAATCCCCTTTCATCAGCCATTTAAAAGCGGTTAAGATCAGGGCATTGTTGGGCCGAGGCGCCTTTGGCGTTTTTTCTCGGACCTGGTCGCACCAAGGGGAGAATAAGAAATGTCCAAGGGACAATCGTTGCAGGATCCGTTTTTGAACGCGCTGCGTCGCGAGCGCGTGCCCGTGGCTATTTATCTGGTCAATGGCATCAAGTTGCAGGGCACGGTCGAATCGTTCGACCAGTTCGTGGTGCTGCTGCGCAATCAGGTTAGCCAGATGGTCTACAAGCACGCCATCTCCACCGTGGTGCCCAGCCGCAACGTCAAGATCGGCAACGGCCACGACGGCCCGGACGGCCACGATGCCCATGGCGATGCGTCCTCGGCCGACGCCGACGCTTGATTGACGTGGCTGCAGCCCGCATGAAGTGGGTAGTTTTCCACCAGGCCACATCTACGCGTGTTTGATAGACAGAAAAGAGGCGATCGCGCCTTGCTCGTGCTTCCGCACTCCCGTGCCGAACACGACACCGTGCGCCGCGGTGAAGAATTTGCCGAGTTGGTCAAGTCCGCCGGTGCCGAGGTGCTCGGTACCATCGCGGCGCGAGTGGAGAACCCCAATCCGCGCTATTTCATCGGCACCGGCAAAGCCGATGAGGTGGCGGAGGCCGCGCGTGCGGTGGGTGCTGACCTGGTGCTGGTCGATCACGAGCTGACTCCGGTGCAGGAGCGAAATCTCGAGGAGCACCTGGGCATTCGCGTGGTCGATCGCGCGGGCCTGATCCTCGACATCTTCGCCCAGCGCGCCCGCTCGCACGAGGGCAAGCTCGAAGTGGAGCTGGCCCAGCTCAAGCACATCGCGACCCGACTGGTGCGCGGCTGGACCCACCTGGACGCCCAGCGTGGCGGCGCCATCGGCAACCGCGGCCCGGGTGAAACCCAGCTCGAGCTCGATCGCCGGCTGCTCGCCGAGCGGGTCAAGATGCTCACCAAGCGGCTGGAAAAAGTGCAGACCCAGCGCACCCAGCAGCGCCGTGCGCGTTTGCGCAACACCGTGCCGCGCGTGGCCCTGGTTGGCTACACCAATGCCGGCAAGTCGACCTTGTTCAATGCGCTGACCACCGGCGAGGTTTACGCGGCCGATCAGCTGTTCGCCACGCTCGACCCCACCGTACGCAAGCTCGAAGGCCTTGCCTGCGGTCCGGCGGTGCTGGCCGACACGGTCGGTTTTATCCGCGAGCTGCCGCATGATCTGGTCGCCGCTTTCCGGGCCACGTTGGCCGAGGCGCGCGATGCCGATCTGCTGCTGCACGTCTGCGACGCCTCGGACGAGGAGCGCGACCGCCTGCATCACGTCGTTGACACCGTGCTCGAAGAAATTGACGCCGGCGACCTGCCGCAGCTGCAGGTGATGAACAAGATCGACCTGGTGCAAGGCGAGGGCGTGGAGACTGGCGCTGAGCCTCAGGATGCTGCCGCACCGGCTCGTTCGAGCATCACGCCGCGCATCGATCGCAACGCCGCCGGTAAGCCGGTGCGGGTGTGGCTGTCCGCGGCTACGGGCGAGGGCTTGGAGCTACTTCGCCAGGCGCTGGGCGAACTGCTCGGTGGCGAGCGTATCCAGTCCGGCCTGCAGCTGCCGCTGACCGCGGGTCGGCTTCATGCGCGGCTCAAGGCGGCCGGCGCGATTACCGGTGAAACGGTGGACGAGCACGGTTGGCAGCTGCGCATCGACGCCCCGCGTAGCGTCATTGCGCCGCTGAGCGGCGGGGATGCGACCGAGACCCAGCTCCTGCGTGAATTGCTGGCCGAAGCGCCGCTGCCCTGAAACCTGTACGTGGAAGCGCGGACGATCGCGGCACTCTCTGTTAGAATCTGCGGTGTTTATGCGGCCAAAAGCCTTTCGGGCAGCACGCCGTTTCGACTGTATTGGCTACCTCGCATGCGCTATCCCCCTCAACGTGTGTTCCGGCCGTGGTTGCCGGCCTCCCGACTCCAAGGAGACTGACAGTG
>Ga0302316_10002515_pt1 | contig 13176 bp, 7 predicted proteins | sample III_Palsa_N3_2_FD_200456 | JGI IMG/M metagenome (GOLD analysis project Ga0302316, IMG submission 200456) | Peat permafrost microbial communities from Stordalen Mire near Abisko, Sweden - III_Palsa_N3_2 | ecosystem: Environmental > Terrestrial > Soil > Palsa > Peat permafrost | place: Sweden...
TTTTCTTCAATTGGGCGCTGCAGATTCCGTTCGCCTTCCAGACACCGTTTCGTCCCACGCACGAAGCCATGCGCGCACTGCAGATTCATCATGATCGACCACGGCATGAACTGGCGGCGGATCTGCGTCGCGCGTTCTCAGGCATCGTCGCGGGCAACGTCAAGGAGGAGGGCGTCAAGGCGATCGAGCAGTTCGGTCCGTTCGATATAGATGGCGATGCCGACATCATGCGCGCACTGGACAAGCTGCTGCAGGCGTTCGTCGAGCAGCATCGCATGAAGCTGCCGGGCGGCGCGCCTTACGTGCCCTGTTATCGAGTGCGAACCGCCTGAAAACTTGGGCCGATTCCGTCGCCATGGCTTGACAGCCCGCCGCACGATCTACAAACTACGCAGCTCACGCCCGAATAGCTCAGCTGGTTAGAGCACTTGACTGTTAATCAGGGGGTCGCTGGTTCGAGTCCAGCTTCGGGCGCCAGAAAAGCGAAGGCTCTGCAGAAATGCAGGGCCTTTTTCTTTTTGCGGGGCAAGCCAGAGGGAAGTGAGCGATCGCATCTGGCGTAGGTCTATTCAGAAATGAGAGCCGTCCAACTGCTTGAAGCGGTCCAGGCAAAGTTTCGCTTGTGTTGCACACGTGCCAGCCGGTGTAGATTCCCCGCGGCACGTAAGAACCTCAGCCTGCCCAGCGCAATCAGTAGGGATATAGCCGCCCACTGCCGTGCCGAGAACAAAGTCTCGCTCGGCTTCGTCTAAGGACTCAACAACAAGGCCAGCGTAATCCAGCGAAGAGCCTACGGCCTGCGCGATGAGGAATATTTGCGACTGAAAGTGCTCACCTGCATGCTGCCGGAGTTGTGAAATGGGGCAGAATTACCCACACGACTTCACGAAAAGCCGTAAAAATTACGGATCTACGATTTCATGATCTCCGGCATCATCTTGCGAGCCGGCTGGTGATGCGAGCTGTCGACTTGAACACTGTTCGCGAACTGTTTGGCACGCCGATATCAAGATGACTCTAAGGTACGTCCACCTTGCCCCTGCACACTTCGCGGAGGCCTTTCCCGACTCCGCCAGTAGCACCCGGCCAGTTCAAAACAGGACCTAAACCCAGAGCCATCGCAGCGATTCCGGTTTGGCGCAATTTCCTGCGCCGTTGGTATGATCGACGGCCCCCTTGGTAGGAAGTGACAGATGGCGAAGACGCCCGGGAAAAAATTGCATGATGGATTCATACGTGCGCGAGCGTTGATCGAGAGTTCGAAAAGTTCGGGTCGAGTAGGTGGCAACGTCAGCTTTGGTTTTCATGATGTTTCTCGCAGTTGTGTGGTGATTTCTTAGTATAGAAATCCACTGACTTAACATGCGCAGGGATGGCAGGGACGGGCAAAGACGTCCAACTTTCCTCAATGCACTCCGGATTGAACGGGCGCGATCATGATGTTTATATATAGCCGTCTAAATGGATCTCACCAGAGAGCGTCTGACGCGATCAATCACTGCGAAGCTGGGGGTGTTGCTGTCAGCCTGTTGGTGAGCTCTGGACGTGTTTCTGCAGCGTTCTGAACGTACTTCAATGTCGTGTTGACGCATATCAACTGGCAGCGCGCGATCGGATCTGCTCGGCGCTGCTTGAAACGCCCGGCGAGACATCTCAAAGCTGCTAAGACAGCCGCAATGTTACGATCCGGGAGTTCGACGCGACCGGACTGTTGAGGGATGATGTCGCTAAGGGGCAGGGACTGGAGACTTCAATGGAATTGATTGCCGGTTGGACTTGCAAGACCGCTATGTGGCTCTCTGTAACCAGCACGCTCATCTCGGGGCTCTACATTGCTCCCGCCGATGCGCGAGGTTCTCAGCAGAGCAGCGAGAGTGCCGCGCAGGCCAGCACAGAAGGAGCCCAGCAAATCGATCAGCACGGTGTGGCAGAGCCGCCTGAAGTGATCTACAAAACGACGGACGCTGCCGGACGAGTGCATTATGTTGTTACAAATAACGGCCAGCTCGCAGGTGCGGGCGTGCCGAAGGTGGAACGACAGCCCGAACTGGTGCCGGACCCAGTGCCCGATATTCCAGCTCAACTGGTCTATCACCCTGTTCCGAGCTTGCCGCCAGCGTCTATTCGCAAGCATCACGAAGGTACGACGATCGTACGGATGTTCTTTGGTGTTGATGGACGGGTAAAAGACGTATTGGTGACGAAGTCGAGCGGGTACATGGAGCTTGACCGTCTTGCGCTGGGCGCGGCAAGGATGTGGAAGATCAAGCCCGGAAGCAAAGATGGCTTGCCGCTGCGGGGCAGTATCACTGCGCCGATTACGTTCACCCTGCCGAAGAGCCCAACAACTTTTCACCCGCGCGCACCAAACCGAAAGCTCCGACTGACGGATATCATTTACTTGTGCCGCCGCCGAGTCGCCTTCCTCTTTTTGGGCCACCGCCTGCGCAACCTTCTGGGCCAAGACCCGACGCGCCAGCCAGCATTTTTTATGCACCTATGCCACCAACACCTCCTGAATTAGTTCGACAGCCACATAGAGGAACGACGGTCGTCCGGATTTTCTACGATGACCGAGGTGTTCCATGGCACGTCAGCGTTGAGACGACTAATGGTTATCTGGCGAGAAACCATATAGACGTAGCGCCCTTTGTGGTGGCTGCTGCTACATATCAACGCGCGTCACGAGTTTTAGACGTCTGTTGATTCAAGGCAGCGCTTCCGCGAGGACGTATCCGTCGTCGAAGAATGTCTTGCATCGTGGCTTATTCAATAAAGCGCTGTTTATAGAAAAATGGAATTCAAAGGCGTCGGCGGATTATTTTCAAAGGCTTGTGTGCAGCGCAGCTTCTATTTATTGCGAGCATTTCTCATGCGCCGTTTTTCGCGCAGTTATCGCTAGTATGGTTAGCAGAGTTTCAGCAGCGGCAAATCTTACGTTGGCCGCTTCTAGTTAGGTAAAGCCGAGTAGCCCGGTCTTTTGCTCGTCAAGCCGATTCGTCGTCGCGTGTAATTTTTCACTCTGTAGTCAACCTGGAGACATCGATGCTTTCCTTGCAGGTGAATGGTGAGTCGCATTCCGTCGATGTTCCGCCTGATATGCCGCTGCTTTGGGTCCTGCGCGATGTCATCGGCCTCATGGGCACCAAGTTCGGCTGCGGCATTGCCCAGTGCGGTGCGTGCACCGTGCATCTGGATGGCCAGGCGGTTCGTTCGTGTGTGCTGCCGGTCGGCTCTATCGGCAACAAGGCGGTGACAACGATCGAGACGGCTGGACAGACGCCGAGCGGTCAGAAAATCCAGCAGGCGTGGCTTGATGTCGATGTCGTGCAGTGTGGCTACTGCCAGTCCGGCCAGATCATGTCGGCGACCGCACTTTTGGCGAGAACACCCAATCCCACCGATGCTGATATCGATGCCGCCATGTCGGGCAACATCTGCCGCTGTGGTACGTATGTGCGTATTCGCGCCGCGATCAAGCAGGCCGCGACCGGCAAGCTGGAGATACTGCAGACGATTGTCACGTCACCAGCCGCGCCTGCCACGGAGGCCACGCCATGAAGACTGAAACCAGCAAGCCTGAGCCGGCTGATGAGGTCAATCTGGGTCGACGCCGCGCGTTGCAATCGGGTGGTCTCGCGGTTGCCTTTCTATGGCTGGGCAGCACGGGCATGGCCTCGGCCATGGTCAGTGCCCGTCGGCAACCTGGTGATGCAGCCGCCGCGCTGGCGGACGGCAATCCAGCGTTTGCGCCGAACGCGTTTGTGCGTGTCGACACGGATGGTTCAATCCGCCTGGTAATGCCCAGCGTGGAAATGGGGCAGGGCATCTATACCGGTTTCAGCATGCTGCTGGCCGAAGAGCTTGGCGTGGGCCTCGATCAGATCAAGGTGGAACACTCGCCAGCTAGCGAAGAGCTTTACGGCATGCCCGCCTTGGGCGGCCAGATTACCGGTGGTTCCACGAGCACGCGGAGCGGGTGGCAGGTTTTGCGCGAAGCGGGCGCGGTCGCGCGAGTGCAGCTCGTTACGGCCGCTACCGCCCAGTGGAAGGTGGATCCGTCGACCTGCACGGTGGATCGTGCCGTTGTGCATCATGCGTCCAGCGGTCGCAGCCTCGGTTTTGGTGCGCTGGCAACAGCGGCTGGCAAGCTGCCGATGCCGGACAAGATTCCGCCGCTCAAGGATCCCAAGGATTTTGTCTTGATCGGCAAGCCGCTGCGACGCGTCGACTCGCCGGACAAGATCACCGGCGCCACGCAGTTCGGTCTGGACGTGAAAGTGCCGGGCATGAAAATCGCCGCAGTGAAGACCTGCCCCACGTTTGCCGGCAAGCTTGTTTCCGTTGATGACAAGGCGGCGCGCGCCATGCTGGGCGTGATCGACGTGATTCGCATAGGCGACGCGGTGGCAGTCGTCGGCGATCACTACTGGGCCGCGAAGCAGGGGCTGGAGGCGCTGGATATCCAGTGGGATCTCGGCGAAAACGCCAATCTCACCACGCAGCAATTGCGCGACGCGCTGGCGGAGAGCGCGCTCAACGGCAAGTCGATTGTCGCCAAAGAGGTCGGCACCCGTCCCGCCGACGGCACGACGGTAGATGCCGTGTATCAATTGCCGATGCTGGCGCATGCCACGATGGAACCGCTGAACGCGACCGTCTTCGTGACTGTCGACAAATGCGAGATCTGGTCGGGCACGCAGGTGCCGACGCGCGTCGTCAGCGCTGCCGCGAAAATTACGGGGTTGTCCGAAGACAAGGTCGTGCTGCATAACCAGTATCTCGGCGGCGGTTTTGGGCGGCGTCTGGAAACTGACCAAGTCGAGCAGGCGGTGGCGTTTGCCAAGCAGGTTGGCTATCCGCTGAAGGTGGTGTGGTCGCGCGAGGAGGATATTCGTCACGATCGTGTGCGGCCGATGTATCACGATCGCATTTCCGCGGTGGTCAACGCGGACGGCTTGCCGACCTGGTTCGGTGCGCGCACCAGCGGTGGCACGGTAATGGGCCGCTGGGCACCGATGGCCATGGGCAAGAATGGGCTGGACAGTGACGCGGTCGAGTGTCTGGCCGAAACACCTTATGCGATCCCCAATCTCAAGGTGGAGTGGATTCGTCATGACATGCCGCCGGGCTTGATCGTCGGCTGGTGGCGTGGTGTTGGACCCACGCACAATCTGTTTGTCGTCGAGAGTTTCATGGATGAGCTGGCGCATCGCGCTGGCAAAGATCCCGTGGCATTTCGTCGGGCGATGCTGCAGAAAAATCCACGCACACTGGCGTTGCTCAATCTTGCTGCCGAAAAGAGTGGCTGGGGCACGCCGCTGCCGGCGCGCGTGGGCCGTGGCATTGCGCTGGGCGAACCGTTTGGCAGTCGGGTCTGCGCCGTGGTCGAAGCGGAGGTCACGCCGCAGGGTGAGGTTCGCCTGCGCCGTGCCGTGGTGGCACTGGATTGCGGTATCGGCATCAACGCCAGTTCGATCGAAGCGCAGGTGCAGGGCGGCCTGTTGTTTGGACTCAGCGCGGCGATGTGGAGCGGCATCACGATCAAGAACGGCGCAATCGAGCAGGGCAACTTCAACGACTATCGCAACATGCGCATCAACGAGGCGCCGTCGGTCGAAGTGCATCGCATTGAAAACTTCGAGTCGCCCGGTGGTCTCGGCGAAGTGGGTACGGCGATTGCCGCGCCTGCACTGGCCAACGCCATTTTTGCTGCGACCGGCGTGCGTCTTTACCAGCTGCCGGTGGATCGTTCGCTGCTCGTGCAGAATGCCGATGCACTCAAATCGGTGGTTGATGTAAACAATGTCGACGGGAGGGTGTTGGCATGAAGCGCTTTCTATCCATCATCGTCGTACTGTTGATCATCGGCGCCGTAGCCTATTTCGCTCTCAATCGTACGGATTCGTCAGACGGCCAGGCACCAGTCATCGTCGGCGCGCCGGCGAGTGCTGCGGTTCTTGCCCGTGGTGAATACCTCACCAAGGCGGCTGACTGCATTGCTTGTCATACCGTGCCTGAAACCGGCAAGCCGTTTGCCGGCGGCGTGGCATTCAAGCTACCGTTCGGCACGATTTACTCGACCAATATCACTGCCGATGTATCGACCGGCATCGGCAGCTGGAGCGACGACGATTTCGTTCGAGCCTTGCGCGAAGGTATTCGCAAGGACGGCCAGCGGCTGTATCCGGCGTTTCCGTATACCTCGTATACGCAGCTGAGCCGCAGTGACGTGCTGGCGATCAAGGCATACCTCTTCAGTTTGCCGAAAGTAGCGCAGCCGGAAATACCGAATAGTCTGGGCTTTCCATTCAACCAGCGTTGGGCGATGGGCTTCTGGAATGCAGCGTTCTTCAAGAGTCAGCGGTTTGTCGCGGATGCTTCCAAGTCACCCGAATGGAACAGCGGTGCGTATCTCGCCACGGCGTTGGGCCACTGTGCCGAATGCCACACGCCGCGCAATTTCGGCTTTGGCCTGGAGCACGGCAATGAATTGGCCGGCTACTCGCTGCAGGGTTGGCGTGCCTACAACATTACTTCGGACGCGGCCCACGGTATTGGCGCCTGGAGCGATGGCGAGATCGCCAGCTACCTGTCGACCGGCCACGCCGATGGACGCGGCTCGGCAGCGGGCCCGATGGGCGAGGCCGTGGCGCACAGCCTGCAATACCTGAAGCCCGAAGATACCGCAGCGCTGGTTGCCTATCTGCACAGCGTGCCCGCACGCGAGGGAACCGATCCAGTTGACATCGACCATCATGCGGAGCCCGCGGTGAAATCATCCGATGCGGCGCCTTTCGCGGATGCCAGCGCTGCCAATGCGCCAGGTCTCAAACTGTTCGAAAGCGCGTGTGCCAGCTGCCATCAATGGAACGGCAAGGGCCAGCAGACAGCGTATGCGGGCTTGCTCGGTTCGTCAGGCGTCAATGACGTCAGCGGCGCCAATGTTACCCAGGCGATTCTGCAAGGCGTCAAGATGCGGATCGGAGAAAACGATGTCTACATGCCTTCGTTCGCCAGTGCGTATTCCGATACCGAAGTGGCCGAACTGGCCAACTATGTCGTTGCACACTTCGGTGACAAGAAAGGAACGGTGACGCCGAAGGATGTGGCTGACCGGCGAAAACTTTAATGCGGGTCAGGTGGTAGATCATTGCGGTAGACAAGGGATCCTCGCCGCAGTGCTTTTACTCTGGCCACAAGAAATCACTCATGCGATTGCGCGCAGCTGGCTGCCTGAGCGGCCGTTGCGGGAGCACCTCGTACCCGGCCGGAGTTGGACATCACCACGCTAAGCACGTTCTCGCTACTGGTCGGGCTGCAGAAAAGCAGTGTGAGATTGGTTCCGCTGGCGCTGCCATCCGGGTGAAAGCGCACGAAGTGCCGCCCTGTGCTGCTCAGAATCGCCAGCTTGCCGCCATAGCCAGGGCCGCTGTAGATCGGTGCGTCATCCGGCTGATTGTCCAGGTTGGCATCGTGCGCCAGCAGCCAACCGCTGTCCCAGCGGATGCCATCACTGCAGTGTGCACCGTCGATCGTGGGGCAGAAGAGGGTTTGCCTGCCGCTGGTGATGGCCGTTTCGCGGGCATGCTGCAGTGCTGCGATGAAATCATTCTGGGCGACCTGAACCTGATTACGCGTCAGCATTTTGCACAAGGGCGGTGTCGCCATGCCGGCCAGTGACGCGATGATGACAAGCACCATGATCTGCTCGATCAGCGTGGCGCCAAGTTGCCGTTGACCGAGGCTTCTTTCGCGCGAACAAAAAGGCGGGCGAGTTGGCATGGCATCGCTCCTGCGTTACCGGAGTCAGCCATGCTATCGCTCGGTAAAGTGGAGCCAAGCGGCCAATCGACCCGACGGTTGTGGGTGACTACTGACAGCATCTGTCAGTACAGCCAATTTAAAATGTGACCTCTAACCCCTATATGTCATCCATGACTGACCGCTTCCAGCTTGTTTCTCCCTATCAGCCTGCCGGCGACCAGCCCCAGGCCATCAAGCTGCTGAGTGAGGGCTTCGAAGCTGGGCTGGCGGCGCAGACGCTGTTGGGCGTGACCGGGTCGGGCAAGACTTACACGATTGCCAACGTGATCGAGCGGGTGCAGAAGCCGACCATCGTGATGGCGCCGAACAAGACGTTGGCAGCGCAGCTGTATGGCGAGTTCAAGGAGTTCTTTCCGAATAACTCGGTTGAGTATTTCGTCAGCTATTACGACTACTACCAACCGGAAGCTTACGTGGTGGCGTCGGACACCTTCATCGAGAAAGATGCCTCGATCAACGAACACATCGAACAGATGCGGCTGTCGGCAACCAAAGCGCTGCTATCGCGCAGGGATTCGATCATCGTTGCCACCGTGTCGGCGATCTACGGCCTCGGCAATCCCGCTGACTATCTGTCGCTGCGCTTGATCCTGGCCAAGGGCGAGCGCATCGATCAGCGCAAGCTGATCCATCAGCTGACCGAGCTGCAGTACACGCGCAACGAGATGGAACTGCGCCGCGGCACCTATCGCGTGCGTGGCGAAAGTATCGACGTGTTTCCGGCCGAATCGGAAACCGAGGCGCTACGTATCGAGCTGTTCGATGGCGAAGTGGAAAACATGGCGCTGTTCGATCCACTGACCGGCGAAGTCATTCGCAAGGTGCAGCGCTATACGGTGTATCCGCGCACGCATTACGCCAGCACGCGCGAAAGCGTGCTCAACGCGATCGAGACGATCAAGCTCGAATTGAAGGATCGGCTGGAGCTGTTATATCGGGAGAACAAACTGGTCGAGGCGCAGCGGCTGGACCAGCGCACGCGTTTCGATATCGAGATGATGACCGAGGTGGGTTACTGCCAGGGCATCGAAAACTATTCTCGCCATCTTACGCGGCGCGCACCGGGTGAGCCGCCGCCGACGCTGTTCGATTATCTGCCGGCGGATGGTCTATTGGTGGTGGACGAATCGCATGTCTCGGTGCCGCAGATTGGCGCGATGTTCAAAGGTGACCGTTCGCGCAAGGAGACCCTGGTCGAGTTCGGTTTCCGCATGCCGTCGGCGATGGACAACCGTCCGCTGCGCTTCGAGGAATGGGAGCAGCGCGTGCCGCGCGCTATCTACGTATCGGCCACACCACGTGCCTATGAGCTGGACAAGTCGGGCGATGCCGTAGTCGAGCTGCTGGTGCGTCCGACGGGTCTGGTCGATCCCGAAGTGGAAGTGCGTCCGGTGCGCACCCAGGTCGATGACCTGCTCGGCGAAGTGCACAAGCGCGTGGCACTGGGCGACCGCATCCTGGTCACCACGCTGACCAAGCGCATGGCCGAAAACCTCACTGAGTACCTCAGCGAACATAACGTGCGCGTGCGGTACCTGCATTCGGACATCGAGACGGTCGAGCGCAGCGAGATCATCCGCGATCTGCGCTTGGGTGAGTTTGATGTGCTGGTCGGTATCAACCTGCTGCGCGAAGGCCTGGACATGCCCGAGGTATCGCTGGTCGCGATCCTCGACGCGGACAAGGAAGGCTTTTTGCGCTCGACCGGTTCGCTGATCCAGACTATCGGCCGCGCGGCGCGCAATGTGCGTGGCAAGGCGATTCTCTACGGCGACACGATTACCCGGTCGATGCAGGCGGCAATCGATGAAACCGCTCGCCGCCGCGAGAAGCAGGTGGCCTGGAATCTGGAACAGGGCATCACGCCCACCACCATCGTGCGGCGCATTGCCGACATCATGGAAGGCGCGCGCAGCGAGGCCGGTAATCGTCGAGGCAGCAAGTCGGCAACCCGCGCACGTGCGGTGGCGGAACCTGCCGCCGATTACGCGGCCCTCACCGCGCAGCAAGCGTCAGCGCTACTCAAGAAGCTGGAATCACAGATGTACAAGCATGCCCAGAATCTGGAGTTCGAGAGCGCGGCCCAGCTGCGCGATCAGATCCACCAGCTGCGTGAAAAGGCTCTGCGCTAGGCGGTTGAGTCTGTTTGCATCGGGGTTCTGTGGGATGGCATGTTGTCGGGCGCCAATCAGTCCCGTATAATTCCACGCTCGCCCGGCTTGCCGCGGTGAAACGGGCAGTTAGCTCAGCGGTAGAGCACTTCCTTGACATGGAAGGGGTCACAAGTTCGATCCTTGTACCGCCCACCAATTCGAAAAACAGAACGGCGCAGGCTCACCAGAGCCAGCGCCGTTTTCGTTTATGGGTAACGATTTTGCATCGCGTTCGGCTTTTGCGGCTTCTCATCGGTGAAACGGATACTGACAAATTGGCCCAGTGACTGCGGCCAGCCGATGCCCCAGATCATTCGTGAATGACGCGGCACCGACTTCACCAGCTTCACTTCGGGCAACTGTCCTGCCACGGCGTCCCTGCTGGCTAGCCTTACTGCCGATCATGCTCGTCGCATAGACCGGTGTATGACGACGTAATCCACGTAGCTGTCAGGTGGCCAAAATTCCGCAGCCACTATGCCAGTGCTCGATGATGTCGCAAGATCATCATGCTCTGCGCGCGACGCTGTACCCGCAGCACATCTCATCTTGAAGACAGATCGAACCATGTAATCCATCGGTATGTCCTGGTATTCCAACGGTACCCACAAAAAAAGCCGGGCTTTCGCCCGGCTCATTTTTGCTCGTTGAAACAGTACCTCAGAAGTCGACGTTATCGAAATTGTAGTTAGCGTAGCTCTGCAGGCGATTCGCGGCGACCTTCGAGCCGGTTGGAATCGTTAAGGCGTTGCCCGCCGCATCAGAGACCTGGAACGACTGGAAGCCAGCGCCCGTGCTGGTCCAAAGATAGGCATTGCCAGCAGCGTTGGTAAACAGCACGTCGACCAGGCCATCACCGTTGAAGTCACCGAGGGTGCTGACCGAGTAACCGGCGTTGATGCTGCGGCTTTCGACATCCGCAATCGTCGTACCGTTCATGAGCCACCAGCCGAACTGGTTGGTGCTGGCGTTCGTCCACAGCAGGTCGCTGAAGCCGTCACCATTCACGTCGCCGGCACCCTGCAGCGTCCAGCCTGCCGGGAAGTTGGTGATGTAGTGGGGGGTGAACTGGTTGCCCAGCGGGCCACCATCGTTGGTCCAGATGTACAGGTCGTTTGACGGGCCGGTCCAGACAAAGTCGGTGAGTTCGTTGCCGGAAACGCTAGCCAGGGTCAGGTTGTATCCCGTTGCCGCCGCGATGATCGGCGAGACTGTGTGACTTACGGTGCCGATCGCGCCATTTGTACCCGCAGTAAAGGTACCGAACGCCCACCAACCGACCTGGCCGGTCGAGTTGTTGCGCCACACCAGTTCCATGGAACCATACTGGTCCACGCGGGCTGCACCGACGATCGCCCAGCCAGCGGGGTAGCTACCGGCATCGTAGGGGGTCGAGTGGCCTGCGCCATCATTGGTCCAGATATACAACTCATTGGTTGTCGGATTGGTCCAGGCGAAGTCCGAGATGCCATCGCCGTTGAAGTCGCCAATCGCCTGGATGGTGTAGCCCGTGGCAAGTCCATTAACGCCGACCGCCTGCTGCACGATGCTGCCGACCATGCCCAGTTCGCTCAGGCTACCCGTCGTCGGGTTGACTATCGCGACGTCGGTACGGCCGTCCACCGTGCCAATCTCGTCATTACCCGTAAACGGGAACTGCGATGAATTGCCTTCACCCAGCCAGTCGCTAGGTGCAACCGGCAGGTATTCGACCGCATTAAAAAAGCGGCTGAAATACGAGGCGGTCGCGTTGGCGAGGTTGGCTGCGTTCACCGAGCCCAGGCCGGTGGCATAGTCATAGCCAGCATTGGTCAGGTAAGCCGGGTTCAGACTCTGGCTACCACCGGTGCTGAGGACGCCGTAGCTGTCGAGTCCGCGCGAGTAGCAGCTCGCCGTACCCGCATAGCAAGGCGTATCGATATCACCGATGGTGATGTCGTTGTAGACGCAGCTATTGCCAGCCAGTGGTGTGGTCGAAGAATTACAGGCACTCAGCGAAGCGGTATTCGGCGAGCCGATCGTGCCGTATTCCTGTGTGCCGAACAGATACATCGCCGGACCTACGTTGCCAAGGCCGTTGTTGTATTCCAGGTCGCCACCAAGCGCAATATTGGCCGCTTGATCAACCAGTGCCTGAATACCTGCCATCGACGGAGCTGCGAATGAGGTACCACCCGCAGAATTGAAAAAGACATCATCAGAATTGGTGTAGTCGCAGGCCGTGCCACCTTCAGTTGCGTCGGACATGCAGTACAGCAGAGCGTGGCCGTAAAGACCGTTTGCAGCAAACAACGAAACGTCGGGAAGCATGCGGACGTTTTCTTTGGCGCCACCATAAACGCCGATCTGCCATGTCGGCTTGGGCCAATCGTCGCTGGCTCCGCCGCTACCACCCGCTGTATCGAGAAAGTTCTGACCATAGGAGGTGTTGCAGAAAGCCTCGCCGTCACTCGTGCCTGGATGGCCCCTGGTGCCTTCCAGCGTAAACAGCACACTGCTGGCGCAGGAGTCGTTCCAGGTCTGCTCAGGCACGTAACCAAGAACCGATTGCCCATTCGCGGCATTGGTCGTATTCCAGTAACTGGCTGTTTTGCCAACGTCATAGAAATCCGTACCACCGACCGCGACGTTGTAAGGTGTCGAGGCTAGGCCGTTCACTGCGATGCCATACGATGCGGCAGCTTCGTTTTGGTCGCAGCCTGCTGAACCTGCATCACCCGTCGAAACGAACACAGTGGTGCCTTCGGATGCGGCTTCGGACCAGAGATCGTAAACCTCTAATTCGCCGGTACCTTGTTCCACTTCGCAGCCGCCGTAGCTCAGGCTCATGATGGCAGGTGGACCGTTGTCGCTTTCAAGAAGATTTTCTGCAGCGATGAAAGGACCGAAGTCGGTATCGCTATCTGCGCAGGCGGCAAACGTGATGTTTGCATCCGGTGCGGCCGCACCAGCCCATTCGGTGTCAAGAGCGGCTTCGCCCTCATCAGCGATGGTGCCGGGATCAACGCAAGTGCCACCGCCATTGTCGACGCTTGCATAGCTCACCACACCTGCCGCATCCGCAGGCAGAAACTGTGAGCGGAACGTGGCAACGTCAGCGGCCTGGATATCGGTGCGCTCCAGTACGGCAATCGTGACGCCTGCGCCGCGTATCGCTGTGCCCTGCGGATTGGTTGTGGATACCGTGCCAGCCCAA